>OLOD01000072.1_pt1 | contig 71383 bp, 56 predicted proteins | sample 1671921 | NCBI WGS metagenome assembly OLOD01 (sample SAMEA3136626, study PRJEB25190) | human gut metagenome | biome: human gut; feature: human-associated habitat; material: faeces | place: Austria | collected 2013
TGCGAAGCCTTGATGCCGACATAATCGAGGTCAAAAGCATTCTTCGACGGTTTTTCGACAGGCAGACCGAGCATGACGCGTGTTGCAAGGTCGATGAAATTAATCTTGAGCACCTTCGACACAAAGGGGAAACTGCGCGACGCACGAAGGTTACATTCGATAACCTTAATGTCGTTGTTCTTGGCAAGGAACTGGATGTTGAAAGGGCCGGAGATTTCGAGAGCCTTTGCAATCTGGCGTGAAATCTTGCGGATGCGGCGCATGGTCTCGACATAGAGCTTCTGAGGCGGGAACTGAATGGTTGCGTCGCCTGAGTGGACACCGGCATATTCGATATGTTCCGAAATAGCGTATGCCACAATCTCGCCGTCCTGCGCCACGGCATCCATCTCGATTTCCTTAGCGCCGGAAATGAACTGCGACACCACCACCGGATGCTGCTTCGACACGTTGGCTGCAAGCTGCAGGAAACGTGTCAGCTGCTCTTGGTTGTGACATACGTTCATCGCCGCTCCTGAAAGCACATAGCTCGGACGGACAAGCACCGGGAAGCCCACCTCGTCGATGAAGTCGTTGATGTCTTCGAGGCTTGTAAGTTCGCGCCAGCGCGGCTGGTCAATGCCGAGACGGTCAAGCATGGCCGAGAATTTGTTGCGGTCCTCGGCATTGTCGATACTCTTCGCCGTAGTTCCGAGTATATTGATGTTCTGCGCGTCGAGACGGGTCGCGAGATTATTTGGAATCTGACCGCCAACCGAAAGTATCGTTCCGTGAGGCTGTTCAAGATCAAGAATATCCATCACACGCTCGAAAGTAAGCTCGTCGAAATAGAGACGGTCACAGATATCATAGTCGGTCGAGACGGTTTCGGGATTGTAATTAATCATCACCGAACGCCAGCCCTCCTTCTTGACGGTAAGAAGCGCATTGACCGAGCACCAGTCAAATTCGACCGACGAACCGATGCGGTAAGCTCCTGAACCGAGCACCACAATCGAACGGTGGTCGTGTAGATAGTTCACATCGTTTTCGCGACCGTTGTATGTCAGATAGAGATAGTTGGTCTGAGCGGGATATTCGGCGGCGAGAGTGTCGATCTGCTTGACAACAGGGAGAATTCCGAGCTGTTTGCGGAAAGCGCGGACTTCGAGCAGCGATTTCTCGGGATCGGTCAGTTTGTCCTGATATACCTCGCGTGCAATCTGGAAGTCACTGAAGCCCTGTTCCTTTGCCTGACGTAACAATGCTTCCGGGATTGCTTCGACTTCATTATAGTCGCTGAGTTCCTTGGCTGTTGCGATGATGTTCTGAAGCTTATATAGGAACCATTTGTCGATTTTGGTCAGTTCGTGGATGCGGTCGACGGTGTATCCTTTGAACAGAGCCTGTGCGATAGCGAAAATACGCTTGTCGGTCGGCTCTTTCAGAGCGTGTTCAAGCTCGGGAAGGTCGCGCTGGTTATTGCCGACGAAACCGTGCATGCCCTGACCGATCATGCGGAGTCCTTTCTGGATGACTTCTTCGAATGTACGTCCGATAGCCATCACCTCGCCGACTGATTTCATCGACGATCCGATTTCGCGTCGTACACCGTGGAATTTGCCGAGGTCCCAGCGAGGAATCTTACATACTATATAGTCAAGAGCCGGCTCAAAGAATGCCGAAGTCTCTTTTGTCACTGAATTCTTAAGGTCGAAAAGACCATATCCGAGTCCGAGTTTCGCTGCAACGAATGCCAAGGGATAACCGGTGGCCTTCGACGCAAGTGCCGACGAACGGCTCAGACGAGCGTTAACCTCGATCACACGGTAGTCCATCGACGTCGGGTCGAACGCATACTGCACGTTACATTCACCGACGATGCCGATGTGACGGATAATCTTGATGGCAAGCTTGCGCAGCCAGTGATAATCCTCATTCGAGAGAGTCTGCGAGGGAGCGACCACGATTGACTCGCCGGTATGTATGCCCAGCGGGTCGAAGTTTTCCATGTTGCAGACTGTGATACAGTTGTCGAAACGGTCGCGCACAACCTCATATTCGACTTCCTTCCACCCCTTGAGCGACTTCTCGACAAGCACCTGAGGCGAAAATGCCAGAGCCTTCTCGACGAGAGCCACAAGCTCCTCCTCGTTGTCGCAGAAACCGCTGCCGAGACCTCCGAGGGCGTAGGCCGCACGGACAATGACAGGATAGCCGAGAGCGGCCGCCGCATTCTTGGCATCGGCTATCGAGTTGACAGCCTCGCTCTTGATGGTCTTCACATCTATCTCATCGAGCTTTTTCACGAAAAGCTCGCGGTCTTCCGTGTCCATGATGGCCTGCACGGGTGTTCCGAGCACTTCCACTCCATATTTTTCAAGGATGCCGGAGCGATGGAGCTCCACACCGCAGTTGAGTGCGGTCTGGCCGCCGAATGCAAGCAGGATACCGTCAGGCTTCTCCTTGCGGATGACACGTTCAACGAAATAGGGGGTCACCGGAAGGAAATAAATCTTGTCGGCAAAACCGTCGGATGTCTGGACGGTCGCGATATTGGGGTTGATGAGGACGGTGGTAATCCCCTCCTCCTTCATGGCCTTGAGTGCCTGTGAGCCTGAATAGTCAAACTCGCCGGCCTCACCGATTTTCAACGCGCCGCTACCAAGCAGCAATACTTTCTTGATGTTCTCGTTACGCATGATGAAAGAATATCTGAGGGGATGACGTTAAAGCATATTGATAAATTCATCGAAAAGGAACTCCGTGTCCTTAGGGCCGGAGCTTGCCTCAGGATGGAACTGGGCTGAGAAATAGGGTTTCGACTTATGGCGGATACCCTCGTTAGTGCCGTCGTTCATATTGATGAAAAGCGGTTCCCACTCCTCGGGGAGCGTCGCATTGTCGACCGCGAATCCGTGGTTCTGCGAAGTGATGAAACAGTTTTCTGTCCCAACGCGGCGCACCGGCTGGTTGTGGCTTCTGTGACCGTATTTCAGTTTATAGGTCTTTGCCCCGGCAGCCTTTGCAAGAAGCTGGTTACCCATACAGATACCGCATATCGGCTTGCCGATTTCCATAGCCTTGCGGATATTGGCTACGGTAGCCTCGGCCATATCTGGATTACCCGGACCATTCGAGATAAACAGTCCGTCGTAGGGGATTGTGGTGAAGTCGTAGTTCCAAGGAACTCTTACCACCTTGACACCTCTGCGTGTGAGGCAGCGGATTATATTGTGCTTGACTCCGCAGTCGACAAGAACCACGGTCTTTTCACCGTCACCGTGAACCTCGACTTCTTTGCAACTTACTTTTCCGACGAGGTTTTCAGCGTTCGGGTCATAAAAATCGACATCTCCACAACCGTCAATCACTATTTTGCCGAGCATCGAACCATGTTCGCGGAGATGCTTGGTGAGCTGACGTGTGTCAATGCCGTAGATTCCGGGGATTTTTTCCTCCTGCAGCCACTGGGCCAGAGAGCGGTCCGCCTGCCAATGGGAATGGTCATAGGAATAATCCTGAGCCACGATGGCCTGACAATGAATCTTGTCACTTTCGTAATATTCACTGACGTCGTCTTTCTCGCGACGCGGAGGAACGCCGTAGTTGCCGAGAATCGGATAGGTGGTGACGAGAATCTGCCCTTCATACGAGGGATCCGTCAAACTTTCCGGATAGCCGGTCATAGCGGTGTTAAACACCACTTCGCCGGCAGTTGAGGCTTCATAGCCAAAGGATTTTCCTTCAAAAGTGGTGCCGTCTTCGAGGAGCAGGACGGCGCGCTTAAACTGTCGCATGCGATGGAATGGATTATGAAGTTTGAAAGGGGTGCACTATTACCCGTGTGCAAAGTTACGACTTTTTCACCACATTACATGTCTCACCGGCTAAAAATCGAAACGCCACTGCCTCATTTTATATTATTTGGCATTTCAGTGTTAAACACCGGCAGATAACAAGAGTGACGCATCGGCTGAAAAACCGGTGCGCCACTCTCGTGTTATGAAGTCTGATTTACGACTACTGTTCCTGCTCGTAGACCCTCACGCGGTCTGCTTTGCGGACTCCTTCGATTTTAAGGATGCTTTTGCAAAGCTCCACAACCGCCTCTGTGTTCGAGACGAGGACTCCGAGGTCACACGTAAACACTTCCTTGTCGGCCTCGATGTTGAGACGGCGGATATCGATGTTGAGCGCCGTCGAAATCATGCGCGTAAGTTCCTGAAGTATGCCGTGACGGTCGATACCCTCGATGCGGATATTCGCAAGGAAGCTTCCGCTGATTTCATCCCATTTTGTCGCGACAATCCGCGAACCGAAACTTGCTTTCAGCACCTGAGCACGCGGACATGTCAGCGAGTGTACTTCGACAGTTCCCTCGTCGGTGATGAAGCCCATCACCTCGTCGCCCGGAATCGGACGACAACACTCGGCAAATGCAAAATTGCTCTCCTGCTCGTTGAAACGCAACACGTAGGTCTCTTTGGTGTTGATTTTCGGACGCGCGGCCTTGGCAGCAATGTCAGAGTCGGGAGCCGACAGGAGTTTCTTGACCTTCGTCTTCTTGTTGTCACCTCCGAATCCGAGACGGAACAGTCGCGACACAAGCGAACGCGCACCACGCGATGTGTTGACATTCAGATAATCGTCAATCGACACCTCTCCGCTTCCGAGCTTATAGAAAAGTTCTTCGCGGGTGGCGACGTGATATATGCCGAGAATCTTTGTCATCACACTGTTGTTGACAATGATGTCGTTTTGCGCTATGAATTGGTCAAAAATCTTTTTACCCTCCTCGATGACCGGCTGCTGGACTTTTCTCAGCTCCTTTCGCAGACGTGTCTTGGCCTTGGCCGTGGCAAGAAACGCCATCCATTCAGGCTTCGGCGACTGGGAATGAGAGGTCAGAACCTCAACCTGATCGCCGGAATTGAGCCGGTGGGAAAGCGACACAAGCTTATGGTTGACCTTTCCGGCTATACACCTGATGCCGAGCTGCGAGTGTAGCGTGAAAGCCACATCAAGCACGGTAGCCCCCGCAGGAAGAGTCAGCAGCTCCCCTTTCGGCGTAAAGACGACGATCTCAGTCGCAAAAAGATTGAGTTTGAGAGTGTCGAGGAAGTCAATCGCATTGGGTGTCGGATCGTCAAGGATATCCTTGATGGTCTTGAGCCATACGTTAAGCTCGCTTTCCTCCTCATGCTCCCCGATTTTATATTTCCAGTGTGCGGCAAAGCCTTTTTCGGCAATCTCGTCCATCCTGCGGCTTCGTATCTGAACCTCAATCCAGTTTCCGTCAGGCCCCATGAGAGTGACATGAAGAGCCTGATAGCCATTGGCCTTAGGATTTGTAATCCAGTCACGGGTACGGTCGGGATGCGGTCGGTAAAGGTCGGTCAGCGCCGAATAAATCTTGAAACACATTTCCTTTTCGGAAATTCCGTCGGGCGTATCAAATATGATACGCATCGCATAGAGATCATAGACCTCCTCGAAAGGAATATGTTTCGTGTCCATCTTGCGCCAGATGGAATAGACCGACTTCAGCCGGGCCTTGGCCTCATATTTAAGCCCCATGCTGTCAAGACGCTTGAGTATAGGGGTCGCGAAATCGTTATAGACCATCTCGCGTCCGGCCTCACTCTGGGAAATCAGCTTGGTTATGCGCTGATATTCCCCGGGATGCTCATATTTGAAACTCAGGTCCTCAAGTTCGGTCTTGATTTCAAACAGTCCGAGGCGATGGGCAAGCGGAGCATATATATATAATGTCTCTCCGGCAATCTTATACTGCTTGTTGGGAGCCATCGAGCCGAGTGTACGCATGTTGTGCAGACGGTCGGCCATCTTTATGAGCACGACACGTATATCCTCGCTCATGGTCAGCAGCAGCTTTCGGAAATTTTCGGCCTGCACCGAAGCCTTGTCGCCGAAAATACCGCCTGAAATCTTGGTCAGCCCCTCGACTATACGCGCGATTTTCCGTCCGAAATGCTGTTCGATATCCTCGACGGTATATTCCGTATCCTCCACCACATCGTGGAGCAGAGCGGCGCATATCGAAGTCGAGCCGAGACCGATTTCCTGCGATGCGATTTTGGCCACCGCTATCGGATGGATGATATAAGGCTCGCCCGAACGACGCCTCACGCCCTTGTGAGCTTCCTTGGCAAAACGGAACGCACGCTCGATTATATCCACCTTCTTGCGGTGGTTGCTGGCCAGATAGCCGTCCAATAGGTCACGGAACTGCTGTTCGACATGAGCATCTTCCTGCTCGGGAGTAAGGTTATATTCCTGCATCGTCTTGGTCGCGTAAGGTGGTGAATACTGATTTAACCGGGAGGTGCTTAAAGATACTTGTCGCCGAACGACAGTTTCGCATCCGTAACCATCTGCTTGATACGCTGCTCTTCAGCCTTGGGGCATATCAGCAACACGTCGCCTGCATCGGCGATGATATAGTCATTAAGCCCCTGCACCACTACAAGCTTATCGGGCGACTGGACGGCAAATATGTTGCCGGTGCTCTCATAGGCCAGCACATTGCAGTTCTGCGCCACGTTCTTGGCCTCATTACACGGCGAATTGTCATAGAGAGCACTCCAAGTGCCGAGGTCGTTCCATCCGAAATTCACACATTCGACATACACGTTGTCGGCCTTCTCCATGACCGCATAGTCAATCGAGTTGGGGGGGCATGATGTGAAATTAGCATTGATGAACTCCATCTCGCGTGGAGTACCGAAGTCGCTCACGCCACGGTCAAAGAGACATGTGAGATCAGGGTCATATTTGTGGAGCGCGCTGATGATCGACGATGCTTTCCAGAGGAAGATACCTGAGTTCCAAAAAAATTCTCCCGAGTCAAGAAAAACCTTTGCGAGTTCGAGATTGGGTTTCTCGGTGAAGGTCTTGACCTTCAGGATTCCCGGCTCTGCTTCCTGACCGATCTGTATGTAACCGTAGCCGGTTTCGGGACGGACAGGCGTGATGCCGAGAGTCAGAAGCGCGTCGTGGCTTTCGACAAATTCAAATCCTCTGCGCACACAGTCCTCAAAAATATTCTCGCGGGTGATGAGGTGGTCGCTCGGAGTCACGATCATGGATGCTTCGGGATCAAGCGCAGCGATATGATAGGCAGCCCATGCGATACACGGCGCTGTGTTGCGGCGGGCAGGCTCAAGAAGGATGTTCGAGGGAAGGATGTCGGGGAGCTGTTCACGGATAAGCCCCGCATACTTCTCGTTTGTCACCACTATGATGTTTTCCTTCGGGACAATCGGAAGGATGCGGTCATACGACATCTGAAGAAGCGAACGTCCCGTGCCGAGGAAGTCGATGAACTGCTTGGGACAGTCCTCACGTGAATACGGCCAGAAGCGGCTTCCGACTCCGCCACACATGATTACGCAATATCTATGGATTGAAGGGGTTGACATAATTGATTGAAGTTGTTAATAGATTAGATTATTGATAACACAGATTACATCGGCTAAGTTACGAATTTTATTGTCAATAGCCAAAACAGAGGAGCGATTTTCTAATGCCGGTCGGAATCCGCGTGCGCTTTAACGCCACGCGAAGCTATCCATCCTGACAGCAGCCCGATTGCAATGACCACCCCGGCTGTGATAATGACATCCGTAAACTCAGGCACACAGGGATAGGTCACAATCGACATCTGCGAATGGTCACCACCCAGAGTTATGACTCCGAAATGTTCCTGAATCAGACACAGAATCACGCCTATCGTGATACCTATACCGCCACCGGTGACGGCAACCAGCACTCCCTGATTCATGAATATGCGCTTCAACATGCTGTCAGTTGCTCCGAGCGAACTTAATATCCTCAGACTTTCCTCTTTCTCGATTATCAGCATCGAAAGCGAGGATAGAATGTTGAACGATGCCATGACAAGCACAAACACAAGCATCAGAAATGTGATCCACTTTTCGATTGAAATCATGCGGAACGAGTGTGATTCCTGCCTCAGCCGGTCGGCGACGAGATAGTCAGGGCCAAGCTTCTCTTCGATACGTTTAATGACTTTGGCCGTCTCGCGGGCATTGGCGACGCTTATCTCGATCGCTGTGCCCTCGGTCGTGTAGTCAAGCAGATTGCGCGCATCGTCAAGCGACAGATAGATCATCGCGTTGTCAAATTCAGGCTGATTGCTGCGGTAGTCACCCTTAACTACAAGCGTATCCGTAGAGAAAGCGGCCATTGGCAAGGCCGGATTTATGCGTCCGAGTCTGCGGGGAACAGTCAGCAACAGTCCCCGTTCGGGCGACGGTCGGGCATCGAGCTGTACCGCAGCCCCGACCCCGAGCAACGCGCCGCCGAAGCCATAGAGACTTGTAAGCGGTTCGCCGTCGATGAGCAGCGACTCCAGCGCCGACACTTCGTCGAAACCGTCGGGGATGCCACAGATATTGACCGGGAGCTGCGCCCCGTTGTAGATGGCGAGGGCTTCACCGCGTAGAGTCGGGAGCGCCACACGCACGCCGGGAATCCCCCTCAGCTCTTCGGCAAGCGAATCAGCGTCGGAGATGACACGTGTGTTGACGGGCGTTACCTTCACGTCGGGGTTTACAAGCGAAAGACGGTCGGAGGCCAGCTGCGAAAAACCGTTGAACACTGAAAGCACGCAGACCATAGCCAGAGCGGCCACGGCGATTCCGGCCATTGAGATATAGGAAATGATATTGACTGCCGTGTGGCTTTTTTTGGCCAACAGATAGCGGATTGCGATCCTTAGTGCAGGCATTGTGGTGATTGGGAAAGATGATTGACTGGCATGTAATAAAAGCGGTGACGTTGAAAAACCGACGCCACCGCATATAAAGCGTATTTATCGTATTTCCGAGGCAACTATTTGGTGAGAAGCTTGTCGATATTGTCGATATAGTCGAGCGAGTCATCAAGATAGAAGCTCAGGTCCGGGCACTTCCTCAACTGGAAGCGGACTTTCTGCGCAAGCTCATATCTGATGGTCTTGGCATTGTTCCTGATGCTTTCGAGAAGTTCCTGCGATCTCTCTGACGGGAATATCGAAAGATATACCTTGGCGATGCTGAGATCCGGAGAGACTCTGACTATGCTCACTGACACAAGTGTGCCGTGGGTCTTGGCTGTCTGCTGACGGAAAATCTCACTGAGCTCCTTCTGCAGCAGACGCGATATTTTAGCTTGACGTGTTGATTCCATGATTACATTTGTATTTTTAAGTGGTAAGCGGTCCGATGTTGTCCCTCGGGCCACTCTTATACAACGCGCCGACGACTGTAATAGTTGCCGCCGTTAATGGCCGTGGCTACTGAAAATATGGCAATCAGTCGATGATGTCGAAGCCTGTGTAGCGGCGCAGACATTCAGGAATCACAATGCCCTGAGGGGTCTGATTGTTTTCCAGAAGAGCGGCCATGATGCGCGGAAGTGCGAGAGCCGAGCCGTTGAGAGTGTGGCAGAGACGTGTTTTCTTGTCCTCGGCACGGTAACGGCATTTCAGACGGTTGGCCTGATATGTCTCGAAATTGGAAACCGATGATACTTCAAGCCAGCGGCCCTGTGCGGCAGAGTAGACTTCGAAATCGAAGGTGATGGCTGAAGTGAAGCTCATGTCTCCTCCGCAGAGACGGAGTATGTGCCAAGGCAGACCGAGTTTTTCAAGAAGTCCCTGCACGTGGTCCTTCATTTCCTCAAGAGCGGCGTATGAATTCTCAGGCTTCTCGATGCGCACGATTTCCACTTTGTCAAACTGATGGAGACGGTTGAGTCCGCGGACATCCTTACCATACGAACCGGCCTCGCGGCGGAAACATGCGGAATATGCACAGTTCTTGATCGGAAGCTGGTCAGCCGAAAGGATTACATCGCGATAGATGTTGGTCACGGGAACTTCGGCAGTCGGAATAAGGTAGAGTTTGTCTTCATTGATGAAATACATCTGGCCTTCCTTGTCGGGGAGCTGGCCTGTTCCGTAGCCTGAAGCCTCGTTGACAACGTAGGGTGGCTGGATTTCAATGTAACCTGCTTTTCCGGCTTCGTCGAGGAAGAACTGGATGAGAGCACGCTGCAGACGTGCGCCCTTGCCGATGTAGACAGGGAAGCCAGGACCTGTGATTTTCACCCCGAGGTCAAAGTTGATAAGATTGTACTTCTTTGCGAGTTCCCAATGAGGAAGGGCGTCGGCAGGAAGGTCAGGCATCGGGCCGCCGGTCTTTTCAACCACATTGTCCTCCGCGCTCTTGCCTTCCGGCACTGCGTCGCAAGGGATATTGGGCATACCGAGAAGAATGTCGCGGATAGCGTTTTCAGTTGTAGTCAGGCGATCGGCTATCTCTTTTTGCTGAGCCTTGATTTCAGCCACATTCTTTTTGGCTTCCTCGGCCTCTTCGCGACGGCCTTCCTTCATCAGACGGCCGATTGCATCAGCCTGCTTCTTGAGTTCGGCTGCAAGATTGTCGTTCTGATACTGAAGGCTGCGGCGTTCGTCGTCGAAGTCGATAACATCGTTGACTCCCTGCTTTCCGTCAAAGCCCTTGACGGCGAGGCGCGCTATGATGCGTTCGGGATCCTCTTTGATTTGCTGAAGGGTAAGCATTTGTGTATCTTGTTGTAATAATTATCCGGTTTATGAGATCAATTGTTAAGGAGCTCTCTGACCTTAGCCGATATGACCTTGCCGTCAGCACGTCCGGCGAGCGTCTTTGAAGCCAGGCCCATAACCTTGCCCATTTCCTTGGGTGAGGTCGCGCCCGTCTCGGCAATGATCTTCTTCAATTCAGCTGTAAGCTCCTCGTCACTGAGCTGTTTCGGGAGATATTCTTCAATCACCGCAGCCTCGGCAAGCTCGTTATCGCGAAGTTCCGGACGGTTCTGCTCTTCATAAATCTGAGCTGTCTCACGACGCTGCTTCGCCATCTTTGCAAGAATCTTTGTCGCAGCCTCGTCAGAAAGCGAACCGTCGCCGCCTTTTGCGGTTTTCGCTTCAAGAAATTCTTTCTTTATACCGCGAAGAGTCTCAAGACGCACTTTTTCGCGCGCAAGCATCGCAGACTTTATATCGGCTGAAATCTTTTCAAATAAATCCATATCTTTTTTCAAAATAATTTTATGTATAAAAACGTGAGGAGTTTAATTTGTTTGGCCTAAAGCACAAAATACAGAAAAGCGCACTTCCGAATACGAAATTCAGAAGAGCCTCTCTATCTATCTGCAAAGTTACAAGATTTTTGAATATTTTAATCAACGCAACAGCATAAAAAAGAAAAAACAAGCCTCCCGGCCTGCTGAAATGCAAAGGTTGCACGTGCGGTGGCTTCGCAGACACCGCACGTGGCTGAATCCATGATATCACACCTCATCCAGAGCAGCGGCAAGGTCGTCGATAATATCATCGATATGTTCCGTGCCGATGCTCAGGCGCACGGTAGAGGGGGATATGTGCTGACGTTTAAGTTCTTCGGGAGAGAGCTGTGAATGTGTGGTCGTGTAGGGATGGATGACGAGGCTTTTCACATCGGCCACATTTGCAAGCAGCGAGAATATTTTCAATGAATCAATAAAGCGCCATGCCTCTTCCTGACCTCCCTTGATTTCGAATGTGAATATGCTTCCTCCGCCGGCGGGGAATAGCTTGTCATAGAGTTCATGGTCGGGATGTTCCGGAAGTGATGGATGGTTGACCTTTGCGACTTTTGGATGCGATGCAAGGAAATTCACAACCTTGAGAGCATTCTCCACATGCCGCTCGACGCGCAGCGACAAGGTCTCCACACCCTGAAGCAGAATGAAGGCATTGAATGGAGAGATTGCCGCACCGGTATCGCGGAGAAGCACGGCGCGTATGCGGGTCACAAAAGCAGCCGGCCCTGCGACATCTGCAAAAACTGCGCCATGATAGCTCGGATCAGGCTTTGCAAGAGCCGGGAATTTATCCGGGTAGGCCTTCCAGTCAAAGCTGCCGCCATCGACAATCACACCGCCGAGACTTGTACCGTGGCCACCGAGGAATTTCGTAGCGGAATGAACCACAATGTCAGCTCCATGTTCAAGAGGACGAATGAGATAAGGAGTTCCGAATGTATTGTCGACAACAAGTGGGATATTGTGACGGTGGGCTATTTCGGCAAGCGCGTCAATGTCGGTGACATCACAGTTAGGATTGCCGAAGGTCTCAACAAAGAGCACCTTGGTGTTGGGCTTTATCGAACGTTCGACAAGAGCGAGATCCCTTACATCGACAAAATCACTTTCCACACCACGCGGAGCGAATGTATGGGCTATAAGGTTGTAGCTTCCGCCATAAAGATTGTCGGCAGCAAGAATGTGATCACCTGCCTGTACTATGTTTTCAAGCGCATAGCTGATAGCTGCCGCACCGCTCGCAACCGCAAGTCCGGCGACTCCGCCTTCAAGAGCCGCGACACGCTCTTCAAGCACCCCTTGTGTAGAATTGGTAAGACGTCCGTAAATATTTCCCGGATCACGCAGTCCGAAACGGTCTGAGGCATGCTGCGAATCCCTGAATACATAGGATGTAGTCTGATATATGGGGACAGCCCGTGCGTCGGTTGCCGGATCCGGATTCTCTTGTCCTACGTGTAATTGGAGCGTCTCGAAATGAAGTTTGTTCTTTGCCATAATTCAATAGTTTTTTGTTGTTTCTGATGGCAAAATTACGACAGACAAAATATTCATCCAAGCAATACTGAAAACTTGGAAAATAACACTATATTTGCAGAATATACATCGTATATATTCCAGACAACCGAGTTTTTATCCATTTTAAGCAGAATATTATTCTCATCAAGCCATTCATCATGAAATCGACCTATATTCTCGACACCACAGACCTACGCATTCTTAGTGCCCTGCAGGACAATTCGCGTCTTACTGTCAAAGAACTCGCATCGGCTATCCACCTCTCTCCCACTCCGACTTTCGAACGTGTGAAACGCCTCGAACGAGACGGTTACATCACTAAATACATGGCTGTGCTCAACGCCGAAAAGCTTGAATGCGGCTTCATTGCTTTCTGTTATCTCAAAATGAAACAACATACGCGCGAAAACGCCATGCGCATAATGGAAGCCGTCCAGAACATACCTGAAATTGCTGAATGTTACAATATCTCAGGAGATTATGACTTTTTGCTAAAAATCTATACCCGCGACATGAAATCTTATCAGAAATTTCTTCTCCGCATTCTCGGCGACCTTGACTGCATCGGCTCGCTCAACAGTTCCTTCGTTCTCGGTGAAGTCAAAAACACCCACCACCTTCCCTTGCCGGAACAATAATCCGCATTTTACTGACAATTTCAAAATTACCTCTAAAATGTCTCCGCTGAAATTTGCCGCTTAGATTTCGATTATTTAAATTTGCATACATACTTTATAGAATCAATACCATCACTTATTTTACATTCCATGAAAACACGAATTATTGAATGTGTCCCTAATTTCAGCGAGGGACGCGACAAGAATGTAATAAAATCCATCACCGACGCAATCGAAAGCGTCAAGGGGATAAATCTTCTCGATGTCGACCCGGGAGAGGCGACAAACCGCACGGTCGTTACTTTCGTCGGCGAGCCGGAAGCCGTGGTCGAGGCTGCATTCAGAGGCGTCAAACGCGCGGCCGAACTTATCGACATGCGCAGCCATCACGGCGCTCATCCCCGCATGGGTGCGACCGACGTATGCCCCCTCATCCCCATCTCGGGTATAACGCTTGAAGAGTGTGCCGAACTCGCACGCAAACTTGCAAAACGCATAGCCGACGAACTTGAAATCCCGACCTATTGCTATGAGGCTGCGGCCTTCACCCCCGAGCGCCGTAACCTCGCTGTCTGCCGTGAAGGAGAATACGAAGCTCTGCCGGAAAAAATGAACCATTCCGGCAAAGGTCCTGATTTCGGTGACCGCCCGTTTGACGAGAAAGCAGCCCGCAGCGGAGCAACCACTGTCGGTGCGCGCGACTTCCTCATTGCCGTCAACTTCAACCTCAACACAACCTCGACCCGACGGGCAAATGCAATTGCCTTCGATGTTCGCGAGAAAGGCCGTCCGATGCGCGAGGGAGGAAAGATAACCGGTAAACCGCTGAAAGATGCCGACGGCAACACAATCATGCAGCCCGGAACTCTCAAAGCGACAAAAGCTATCGGCTGGTTCATTGACGAATATGGCATAGCACAGGTGTCGATGAACATCACCGATATATCAGTCACACCGCTGCATATAGCTTTCGATGAAGTATGCCGTGCGGCCAACGCACGCGGACTGCGCGTGACAGGCACAGAAATTGTAGGTCTTGTCCCCAAACGCACACTCATCGAGGCCGGAAGATATTTCCTCCACAAGCAGCAACGCTCCACAGGCATTTCAGAAGACGAGATTATCCGCATGGCTGTAAAGTCAATGGGTCTTGACGAACTCACACCATTCCGGCCGGAAGAAAAGGTGGTTGAATTCATGATCGCGCCCAAAAACGCCGGAAAAAAGCTCACCGATATGACATGTACGGAATTCGCCGAGGAGACAGCATCTGAATCACCTGCCCCCGGAGGCGGCTCTATATCGGCCTATATGGGAGCGCTTGCCGCCGCACTCGGCACTATGGTGGCTAATCTGTCGGCCCACAAAGCCGGATGGGACGACCGTTGGAAAGAATTTTCCGATCAGGCCGACAGGGGACATGAACTCCTGCAGCAGCTCCTTCACCTTGTCGACGAAGACACCGAGGCTTTCAACCGCATCATGGATGCGTTCAAGATGCCTAAATCAAGCGAAGAGGAGAAGGCCGCCCGTGCAGCCGCCATTGAAGATGCCACTCTCTATGCAACACGCATACCTCTCTCGACAATGGAGACAGCCTGCGATGTCTTCCCCTTGCTCGAATCAATGGCCAGAACAGGCAATCCGGCTTCGGTAAGCGATGCCGGTGTCGGCGCGCTCGCAGCACGTTCGGCCGTGCTTGGCGCACAACTCAATGTGCGTATCAATGCCGCCTCACTCAAAAACCGTGACGAGGCCGACCGCCTTACCGCCCGGGCAGCAGAAATCGCAGCAGAGGCAATTGCAGCAGAAGCAAGAGTGCTTGAGACTGTCAATGAAATACTCAACCGATAAGCCGATACCAACCATGACTAACGAAGAATTCCGAATGACAGTCGGTGCAGGCATACCCGACACGCTCCCTGCGCCAAAAGAATATGACACAAGTGTCAACCATGCCCCCAGACGCAAGGACATACTGACTCCGGCTGAGAAAAAACTGGCTCTCAGAAACGCTCTGCGCTATTTCCCTCAACATCTCCACCGTGAGCTTGCCGGAGAATTCGCATCCGAACTTGAGACTTACGGACGCATCTACATGTACCGTTTCCGTCCCGACTACGAGATGTATGCCCGGCCGATAGACGCATACCCTGCTCGTTCCCGTCAGGCGGCAGCAATCATGATGATGATCCAAAACAATCTCGATCCCCGTGTGGCGCAGCACCCGCACGAACTGATCACTTACGGAGGGAACGGCGCGGTGTTCCAGAACTGGGCTCAATATCTTCTGGCAATGAAATATCTGTCGGAGATGACAGACTCCCAGACGCTGGTAATGTACTCCGGTCATCCGTTAGGACTGTTTCCGTCACACCCCGACGCTCCTCGTGTAATCGTCACCAACGGCATGGTCATACCTAACTATTCCAAGCCTGACGACTGGGAGCGTTTCAACGCTCTCGGCGTGTCGCAATACGGCCAGATGACAGCCGGTTCATACATGTATATCGGCCCGCAGGGAATTGTCCACGGAACAACCATCACCGTCCTCAACGCCGGACGCAAACGCCTCGCCGAAGGAAGTCATGACCTCGGAGGAATGCTGTTTGTCTCAGCCGGACTCGGCGGTATGTCAGGCGCGCGGCCGAAGGCCGGAAACATAGCAGGCGTTGTCAGCATTACCGCCGAAGTGAATCCAAAAGCCGTCGAGACACGCCACAGTCAGGGTTGGGTCGATGAAGTATACACCTCGCTCGACGACCTGATGGTCCGTGTGGCCGAAGCGCGCAAGAACCGCGAGGCAGTCTCATTTGCCTATCAGGGCAATGTGGTAGACCTGTGGGAACGCCTTGCCGACGACGGAGTGAAAGTGGATCTCGGCTCTGACCAGACATCGCTCCACAATCCTTGGGCCGGAGGATATTATCCCGTCGGGCTGAGCTTCGAAGAGGCCAAGACAATGATGGCCGGGGATCCGGAAGAATTCAAGCGCCACGTTCAGGAATCACTGCGCCGTCAGGTCAAAGCGATCAACCGGCTGACCGAAAACGGCATGTATTTCTTTGACTACGGCAATGCCTTCCTTCTCGAATCATCACGGGCGGGAGCTGACATAATGAAGGAAGACAGCACATTCCGCTACCCTTCATACGTGCAGGACATCATGGGGCCGAGTTTCTTCGACTACGGATTCGGGCCATTCCGCTGGGTGTGTACCTCCGGAAATCCCGACGATCTTGCAAAAAGTGATGAAATCGCAGCAAATGTGCTTGAAGAAATACTCAAGAGCGCGCCTGAGGAAATCAAAGGCCAACTGCGCGACAATATCCACTGGATACGCGAAGCCGGACGCAACAGACTCGTAGTCGGTTCACAGGCGCGAATCCTGTATGCCGACTGTGAGGGACGCACCAAAATCGCACGCGCCTTCAACGATGCAATAGCCCGTGGTGAAATATCAGCGCCGATAGTGCTCGGACGCGACCACCACGACGTTTCGGGTACAGACTCACCCTACCGCGAGACCTCGAATATCTACGACGGTTCGCAATATACCGCAGACATGGCCGTACACAACGTCATAGGCGACTCTTTCCGTGGCGCTACGTGGGTTTCAATACACAACGGCGGAGGTGTCGGCTGGGGCGAGGTAGTCAACGGCGGTTTCGGCATGGTCATCGACGGAAGCGACGATTCAGCCCGCCACATTGACGAAATGCTCCTATGGGACGTGAACAACGGTATCGCACGCCGCTCATGGGCACGCAACGAAGGAGCCATATCCGCTATAAAGCGTGAAATGGAGCGCACTCCGCTGCTCCGCGTCACTCTCCCAAACATCGCCGACGACTCCGTGATCGACGGGGCATTCAAATGACAAACCGAAAAACGAATAACCTTAGACTAATCCGAAAATGATACATTATATCAGTCCCGAACGCCTCACAATCGAGCGAGTCGGGGAAATCATCACCAAAAACATACGTCTCGCTCTAAGCGAGGAATCAGTGGAACGCATCACACGCTGCCGCCGTTATCTTGACGACAAAATCAGCGAATGCGACCATCCGATCTATGGCATAACAACCGGCTTCGGCTCACTGTGTAACATTTCTATCGACACTCAGGACCTTTCGACCCTTCAGGAAAATCTTGTGAAGTCACACGCCTGCGGCTGTGGCGAAAAAGTCGACCCTGTGATTGTGAAAATCATGCTACTCACCAAAATAATGTCGCTTTCATTCGGCAATTCAGGAGTGCAGCTGTCGACGGTGCAGCGACTCGTTGACTTCTTCAACGACGATGTCCTGCCGGTAATATATCAGCTCGGTTCGCTCGGAGCTTCGGGCGACCTCGCCCCGCTCGCCAACATGTGCCTGCCTCTGCTCGGTCTTGGAGAAGTATTATATAAAGGTGAGATACGTCCGGCAGCCGAAGTGCTTGAGGAAAAGGGCTGGAAACCTGTGAAACTCGTATCGAAAGAAGGACTCGCCCTTCTGAACGGAACGCAGTTCATGTCGTCACACGCCGTCTATGCCATCCTCAACGCCCGTCGTCTCAGCGCGCTCGCCGACAAGATCGGAGCGCTCTCGCTCGATGTGTTCGACGGCCGTATCGACCCGTTCGGCGACTCGGTCAATGCTGTCCGCCCACATCCGGGACAGCTTGCCACGGCCAGAGCCGTGCGCGCGCATCTCGAAGGAAGTGAACTGATAAGACAGTATAAGAAGCATGTTCAAGACCCCTACTCGTTCCGCTGCATGCCTCAGGTCCACGGAGCTGTTAAAGACGCTCTCGATTACACAGGCAATATAATCGAGACTGAAATCAACTCGCCGACCGACAATCCGACAATTTTCCCCGATGAAGACATAATCGTGTCGGCCGGTAATTTCCACGGAGAACCTATCGCTCTGCCGATGGATTATCTCGCACTTGCACTCGCCGAGCTTGGAAGTATCTCCGAACGCCGCATCTACCGACTGATTTCAGGTGCACGCGGACTGCCGCCGTTCCTCGTTGCAAATCCCGGACTAAACAGCGGTTTCATGATTCCGCAATATGCCGCAGCCTCAATAGTGAATCAGTCCAAAGGGCTATGCTGGCCGACAAGCTGCGATTCGATTCCCTCGTCGCAAGGGCAGGAAGACCACGTATCAATGGGTGGCAATTCGGCTACGAAACTTTGTCGCGTCGTCGACAATACCGAACGTGTCCTTGCAATCGAACTTTTCAACGCAGCTCAGGCGCTTGACCTCCGCCGTCCGATGAAAACCTCGCCTGAACTTGAAAAATGGCATGAAGCCTATCGCAAAATTGTGCCATTTATCGACAACGACACTGTGATGTCGCCTTATATAGCCGCATCGGTCGATTTCCTGCGTACAAACCCTTAATGAACGGATATGCTTCTACGTAATATCGGTGTCCTCGTCGGTGTCGACGGCGGGGACACACCTTTCCTTCGCGGGAAAGATATGGACTGCATAAACACAATCGAAAACGCATGGCTTCGTATCCGCGAAGGACGTTTCTTATCATTCGGCAAGATGGACGAATGCCCGGTGTCCGAGCCTGATGAAGAGGTAGCTGATGCCGGCGGAGGCTATGTATTCCCTTCGTTCTGTGATTCGCACACTCACATTGTCTATGCCGGAAGCCGCGAACGCGAGTTTATCGACAAAATCAATGGACTAAGCTATGAGGAAATCGCCAGACGGGGCGGAGGAATACTCAATTCAGCCGATCTCCTCCACGAAACATCGGAAGATGAGCTTTACAATCAGGCAATGACACGTGTACGCGAAATCATGGCAATGGGCACAGGATGTGTCGAAATCAAAAGCGGTTACGGACTCACCACCGCCGACGAGCTAAAAATGCTCCGCGTGATAGCCCGCATCGCCGAAAGCACACCGATGAAAGTCAAAGCTACGTTTCTCGGCGCTCATGCCGTAGGGCGTGCCTTTGCCGGACGACAGGACGAGTATGTGAGCTTAGTCTGCGATGAAATGATTCCGGCCGTGGCAGCCGAAGGTCTCGCCGACTTCGTAGATGTGTTCTGCGATGCCGGATTCTTTACCGTGGAGGATACCGACCGTATTCTCACCGCTGCGTCACGCTACGGTATGCGCCCGAAAATCCATGCCAACGAACTTGCCATATCCGGAGGAGTCCAGATCGGAGTAAAACACGGCGCTCTGTCCGTCGACCATCTCGAACGTATCGGCGAAGAGGAAATAGCGCTATTGAGTCAGAATCAGACAGTAGCCACAATGCTGCCGGGGGCTTCTTTCTTCCTCGGCATGCCTTACGGACCGGCTCGGAAAGCAATCGAGAGCGGAGCTATCCTTGCACTGGCCTCCGACTACAATCCCGGTTCATCGCCGTCGGGCAACATGCGCATGGTCATGTCGCTCGGATGTATAAAGATGAAACTTTCGCCCTCACAGGCCATAAACGCCACCACTCTCAACGGTGCGTATGCAATGGGCGAGAGCAGAGACTACGGTTCGATAGCCCCGGGGAAAATAGCTAATTTCTACATCACCCATCCTATGCCGTCAATCGACTTCTATCCCTACGCCTACGCTACTCCCGTAATAACCCATACCTATATTAAAGGTAAAGAAGTGAAGTTTTAAACGTCCGCATAAATTCACAAATGGCAGAAATGACCTATTTGTCCGTTTTCATATTTCCTTACGGACCGAGAATATGTCATTTCTGCCATTTGTGGATTTGTGTGTCCTCCTTCTATCAGTCGGGGGTCTCGTTTTCCTCAGGGATTTCGAAGATTGAGAAATTTACAGAACCGTAGACCCTGTGGTCAATGAAATGGGGAAGACTTGAAAAGTCATATTTCTTGGAGTGCTCTATAATGAATATGCTGCCCGGATGCAGCAGTCTTGATTCGAGCACCATCTGAGGAATGTCGCCGAAACCGTCGAGATCATAGGGCGGATCGGCAAACACGAAATCAAAGCTTGTGGAAGAATCCCGGATATAGCGCAACGCATCGGTTCGCAACAGATGCAGATTGCGGTCATTCAGCTCCTGTTTCACTTTCTCTATGAAACGCGCCTGAGTAGCCGATTTTTCGACAGAAGTCACCGAAGCCGCCCCACGCGAGAGCAGTTCGAAGCTTACAGCACCGGTCCCGGCAAAAAGGTCAAGACACTTCAGACCTTCGAGATCGACAAGATTTTCAATCACGTTAAATATATTCTCACGGGCAAAATCCGTTGTCGGACGCGCCGTTATATTGGTCGGGACGCTGAAACGACGGCGACCGTATTTTCCTCTGATTATTCGCATAGCGGTAAAGTTATGAGATCAAACGGGGCAAGCATGGCTTCTTTGCCCGCCTTAAACATCTGTGGCGGAAATATAATCGGCATCACCCGCGCCACAAAATTGCGCAACATAGGCATTATTTCCTCACGACAAGCCTGATCGCCGGCAAGAAGAAGTTCATCATTGTGGGCATCGAGCCCGAGCCGCTGACGTACGGCAAGAAGATAATATGCTGCATCATCCGGCTTGTCATAGGCGAAAGTATTGGCAAGCATAAGCCTTCTGCCGTCGATTACGATGACATCCACCGACCGTGCACGCAGGTTCGCTATCATCTTTACCTTATTGCCGTGGCTGCTATTGAGCGCGGCATAACGGCACAAAGATGCGATGTGACTAACAATCTACACCCGCTGGAACGTGCGGTTTATAAAACCTCTCAATTCCGGTTCTATAGCTGTGAGAGCTATGGCATTGTGTGTCGCAGTGTCATCAACAGCCATTTCAAGGTCGCTGCCGGGAAAAGCCGTCCCGAAAAGCAGACAGCGGTCTGATTCCGACTCACACTCCGAGGGCACAAGAAGATATTTATCAGTCTCGACCACACAATATACGCGACGGAAATCGCTCAATATAGCCGGATTGTCATAAATGACATTCTGGAGCGCGCCAATCCACGACGAAGAAGCCGTATCGAGATTAAAACGTCGGTAGACCAAGGAATTATCCTCGACAATCGAATATATCACCACATGCAGCGCATCTCGGCTGATACGCAGCAGCAGATTCCATAGTTCAGGGGTTTCAATCTTGTCGCTTAAAGCTTCGTGTGCCATTGGATAGTGGTTAGTGAGAAGCAAAATTAGTCAAAAAACTCAGATTCCGCAAAAAGGCGATGAAGTTTTTCAGACGGGCCGGGACATTGGATGGAAGGCAAAGCGCGGACACATGCAGAAAAATCAATCCCATGCAAAGTGAACACCTCGCATGGGATAGATAAGTTAATCCAAAACCATTTTGTCTATGCCACAAGATTAGGGACACCACCCCACTTATTCGGCACGTTCTGGCTCGGTTGAACTGTGAAATACAGATAAATCAACTGGCCGATCAACGGTATGACATTGATAAAAATCCACCATCCAGAACGTCCGGTGTCATGCAAACGTCGCACAGACAGTCCGAGTCCCGGCAGAAGCATAGCCAAAGAGAACAAGCCGCTGACAATATATTCCAAGGTCTCACTCCAGACAAAAACAGCTCCTATCACAAGTGCTGCAATAAAATCAAACAGAATAAACCACCAGTATTCCGAACGGGACGCACGCCCTTCGAAATTGCAGTAATTGACGGTCAGCGCCTTTGTCACTGCCTCGCCGAATGAAATTTGACGTTGATACATGAGATTGAGTTTAGAGGTTTGTACTTATAGTATTATTTTATTGTAACATTACCAATAATGAACGGCTATCTTCCGGGCCAGACCGGAAACCAATACCGCCGATATGCAAATATATGAATTTTAATCGGATTCCAATCAATATACTTACATATAAAATCGAAAGAATGTTCAGCTTGTCCGTTACTGAAATTGGCTGACTCAATTGGATATGATTACTGAGTTGACTTTATGACTGGAGATGGTTGCCGCACCGAGGCCTATCCTCATAATTTCCTTTATCAGTAGCGAGATTCCTGTCAGTTGTGACATTTGTCACAGCTAAAGTCGATTGTTTTGTGTAATTTTGCCGTATAATTGACCGAAATAGCACATCACACATCATAAGTTTTAGTCTATATAAAAAATAACTCGTTAGCACCATTAATAAATTCTAATAGTGATGTTTAATATACACAAGTATATAGTCAAAAAAATGGATTGTCTTGAGAATGGCTGCCCAAGAATTTTATTTTAAACAACCGTTCGAAATAAACAACGAATACTCGATAATGAAGAGTATCCTATTTCTTGCAATAATGCCTATAGAAACATTATTCACATTCACTTATGCAAGAATCTATGGCTCTCTAACTGCTTATAGATTGCTACTGATCATTGTCATGGCAATAGTCAATCTAATAATTTCTAATATTATGATAAACAGAATTAAGGATAAGCCATTTGTCAACGAAACAATATCTTCGTATGAACGCTTGGATTATGAAAGCAGAAAAAAATTATACTCATTTAAGAACGGTGTCATCGTAACGTTCCTAATGGCACTAATGCCTTGGATTCTACTCTTTATTGGCATAGCAATAGTATGTTATATATTCCCTCATTAAAGGTTTTATAATAATAGATTATTAAAATCCTCCAAATGTTTCAGAGATTATTTCAATTGAATTAATAAACTTTGCCTAATCAGTTATTAAACTTCCGACAAAAGATTTTGTAAAACACTATAAATTCCGAATTAGCTATCATATCGATTTGTAAAGAATTAATTGTATTGTTTCTGAAAAAAAGATAATTTTGTAAATAAATACAGATTGTCATGGAAGATAAAAACAGATATATAACTTGGTTTCAGGTTAATAAAATGTGGGATAGGATAAATCTCCGCTGGGATAACGTTAACGATGACGTCAATATCCTCGTCGGAGTGAACGGATGCGGAAAGACCTCATTGCTTAACTTGATATATGATTATTATTCCGGACACAAGCTTAAGAAAAATGCTGTTGCTGAATCTGTTGAAGGGAATGAAATAAACAGCCCAGTGAATTACATAAGGTCGTTTGATGTTCCTGCCAATACGAAGAAAAAGACTGAAAGCGTGCTGCTTCAGGAATTGAAATACATTATAAATCAGAACGGTGAAGGCACATCTTTTTTCGACTACAGGATGAAGATGCTTAATTATCCCGAGCAATCCGAACTGATAAAAAAGCGTATAGATTGCTTTTTCAGGCTTGTCAATTCTCTGTTTGAGGATACAGGAAAAGAAATCATGATTGATCCTTCAAGCAATAATCTGGTGTTTGCCATAAATGGTACGGAAAAACTTCTGGTAGTCAATGGCAAACGTCTGACGGTAAATGGTGATTTTCTTGTTACATCCCGAGATACTATCCAGTTAGACCACCTTTCGTCGGGTGAGAAACAGATGCTTCTGATTCTTACCACAGTCTTTCTGCAGGAGGAAAAGCCGAATATATTGCTGATGGATGAACCTGAAATCTCTCTGCACATTAGTTGGCAGGACAAACTGGTGGGATTAATCAGGGAACTGAATCCAAACTGCCAGTTGATTCTCTCCACACATTCGCCGAATATCTTTGTGAATGGCTGGGAGGATAAGATTGTCTTTTTGCAGGACATTGAAAGAGAAGTGTAATTCAATAAGTTATTGATAGATATGTCTGCTGACAGAGAGAACTTTTATGAAAGCACAGCTAAAAGGCTGGCTGCTTCCACCGTGTTCTACAGGGTCGATTCGGTTGTCCATGTCGAGGACATAGACGATATCTGGTTCTGGCAGCAGTTTCTGACGAAATACAGACCCGGACGTTACAAATTTTATCCGGCCACAACCAATGAGAAAGGAAACAGGGTCACCGGTTGTACGCAATGTCTTAAATATAAGGATTTTCTCTCTCAGAAATTCTTTATCTGCATAGACAGTGATTTGCGCTATCTTCTTGATGAGGAAATTTCAGCTGAAAACGGGATTTTGCAGACATATACATACTCATGGGAAAATCACTGTGGTTTTGCCGAAAGACTGCAGGCGAAGTTCGATGAACTGACCGGCAGAGGTGACTGGTTTGATTTTGTTGCGTTTCTGCAAGGATATTCTGAAATAGTCTATGAGCCTTTCCTGACAATGTTGTATCAGGAGAGGAACGGACAGATTGAATTTGGCCGCGATGCGTTCCGCCGTTTAATATCATTGATATACAGAAAAGGAGACGAGGTCAACAACGGTGAACAGTTTTTGAAAAGGCTGCATGCCGGTATACAAGAGGCGCATGACAGCATTGGAGAAGTCACCGGGTTTAACCTCACAGCGGAATCGGAATATTATGCGTTGAAAGGAATTGACAGAAACAATGTCTATCTCTATGTCCGTGGCCATTGTCTATACAATACCCTCACGTCCATCGGCAAGAAATTATGTGAGGGCACAGGAATTGATTTTGAGCAGAATATACTGAAGTCTGAACTTGCATTCGAGCGCTATGATGCAATTTCCCGAATAAAATCGGATATAGGGAAACTAAATAATCTCAGGCTGAGACCATAATACGGTTGTCTTTCAGAGTGTGAGTTCGTAAAAATTTTATAATTTCTGTTTTTTCAACTGTCGGGGGAGCAGGGCAACCGATTGTTTATTCCAATTGATCCCGGTCATCTTCTGACAATCCTGCGCAATCTAAAATTTACCCTCTCCGCAACTCTTTTTCCTTATTGCAGCTCAAAAATTCACGCTTTTTAGCTAACTTTGCACCCCAAAGCAGCCAACATTATGGAAACCAATATACTTACCGGGCTGATTGCACGTCAGGCAAACCGTTATGGTGACCGCGCGGCACTCAGCGCCCCGGACAACGAGGGAAAATGGCACGACATTTCGTGGAACAGACTCAGTGAAGATGTCGACAAGGCATCAGCAGCGATGGCAGCTCTCGGGATATGCGAGGCAGACAATATCGCGACTTTCTCGGCAAACCGTCCTGAAAACATCGTGACCGACTACGCATGTTTCAATAACCGTGCGGCTTCAGTCTCAATCTATGCCACAAGTTCGCTTGAACAGCTGATATATATATTGAATGATGCCGGATGCCCACTGCTCTTCGTGGGCAATACCACACAATATAAAATTGCCCGCCAAGCCATGCGGATGTGTCCGAAACTCAGACGCATCATAGTCATAAAGCCGATAGGCATTGACGCTGACGATGACTGTTCGATGCTGTGGAGCGACTTTATGGAACTTGGGGCGAACGCATCGTCCGAAATCAGGAATCTTGTAAAATCACGCATATCGTCGGCCACACCCGACGATGTGGCGACCCTTGTCTACACCTCCGGCACGACCGGAGAGCCGAAAGGCGCAATACTTCCCCACTCCAATTATGACGCCGCGATGGAAAGCCATCTGAGACGCATCGACATGGTTTCAGACAAGGATGTCTCAATGGCCTTCCTGCCTCTGTGTCACATCTTCGAGAAGGGATGGACATACTTCTGTCTCGTCAAAGGCATCAAGGTAGCGGTCAACCGCGACCCGCAGGACATACAGTCGACCATCCAGCAGGTACGCCCGACATGTATGTGTTCCGTCCCGAGATTCTGGGAGAAAGTCTACACGGCTGTTCAGGAAAAAATCTCATCGATGAATCCCGCGATGCGCATGCTCGTCAGGAGCGCCCTCAGAGTCGGACGCCGCCGCAACATCGACTATGCCCGCATCGGCAAGAAAGCCCCGTGGTGGCTTGAGAGACGCTACAGATTCTTTGATGCGAAAGTATTCAGCCTCCTCCGCAGCGCCATCGGCATCGATAATGGAAATATATTCCCGACAGCCGGAGCACCGGTGTCGTCAAAAATCGTTGAATTCTTCCATTCATGCGGCATCAACATAGTCGTTGGCTACGGTCTGTCGGAAACCACCGCCACAGTGTCATGCTTCCCGGAGACAGGCTGGGAAATCGGTTCGGTCGGCACACCCATTCCCTTCGTCGAAATAAAGATCGGCGATGAGAACGAGGTGCTTGTCAAAGGCCCGATGGTGATGCGCGGCTATTACAACAAGCCAGAGGCAACCGAAGCTGCATTCACCGCCGACGGATGGTTCCGCACGGGCGATGCAGGCTATATTGACGATCATGGCTCACTCTTCCTCACAGACCGCCTGAAGGACCTTTTCAAGACATCAAACGGAAAATACATCGCTCCACAGGCAATAGAAACCCTGATGGGCGACGACAAATACATCGACCAGATAGCTGTCATCGGCGACCGCAGGAAATTTGTGTCGGCATTGATCGTCCCGGACTACACGGCTCTAAAGGACTTTGCCGCTCGCGAACGCATTTCATATCATTCAATGGATGAGCTGGTGCGTCATTCACGCATACGCGAGCTTCTGACCAAGCACATCGAGGAAGCCCAGAAAGGGCTTGCATCCTACGAGAAAATCAAGCGTTTCACCATCCTTCCCCAGCCATTTTCAATGGAAAAAGGCGAGTTGACCAACACTCTTAAGGTAAAACGCCATGCCATCAACCGCATATATGCCAAAGAAATCGACGCAATGTATGAATAACTTGACGGGTATCTGTCAGTAAAGCAGGTAAAATATTAATCACACAAGCTAAATCAAAGAATTACACAAAATGAAAGTAGCAATCGTTGGCGTCAGTGGCGCCGTAGGTCAGGAATTTTTACGGGTTCTTGACGAACAGAATTTCCCCATCGACGAACTCCTCCTTTTCGGCTCTGAACGAAGCGCCGGCAAGACTTACACATTCCGTGGAAAAGAATACACCGTCCGTCTCCTCCAGCACAACGATGATTTCAAGGGTGTCGACTTCGCCTTTGTATCAGCAGGCGCCGGTGTGTCGCGTGAATTTGCCGAGACAATCACCAAGCACGGAGCTGTGATGATCGACAATTCAAGCGCCTTCCGCATGGACGAGGATGTGCCTCTGGTAGTCCCCGAAGTCAACGGCGAGGATGCCTTTGACGCACCCCGCGGAATCATAGCAAATCCCAACTGCACCACTGCAATCATGGTCGTGGCACTCAAACCCATCAACGACATCTCACCTATCAAGCGAGTACACGTAGCCACCTATCAGGCGGCTTCGGGAGCAGGCGCGGTAGCCATGCAGGAACTTGAAAACCAGTATGCGGAACTTGCTGAAGGGAAAGAACCTACAGTCGAGAAATTCGCCTATCAGCTGGCCTACAACCTCATCCCCCACATCGATGTGTTCCTCGACAACGATTACACAAAGGAGGAGATGAAAATGTATAACGAGACAAAGAAAATCATGCACGCCCCGAATCTCGAAGTGAGCGCCACATGTATCCGTGTCCCGGTCATGCGCGCACACAGCGAGGCCGTATGGGTTGAAACCGAGAATCCCGTCAGCGTTGACGACGCACGCCGTGCATTCGAAAGCGCCGAAGGTCTCGTGGTCATCGACGAACCAGCAGCCAAGAAATATCCGATGCCCCTTGACGCAGCCGGAAAAGACCCCGTCTACGCCGGACGTCTCCGTAAGGATCTCGCCAATCCCAATGGCCTAACATTCTGGCTCGTAGGCGACCAGATCAAGAAAGGCGCAGCACTCAACGCAGTGCAGATCGCACAGTATATGATAGCTCATCCGCGCAACTGATCCAATGCCGGAAAATTCCAATCATATCTGACAAACTCTTTGAGACAGCCACAACCGCTGTCCGGAAATCCATAAAAATATAAATATGTAGAGGCTGCCGGCAGGGCAGGTTCTACATATTTATTTTTTTGCTATTTTTCACTGTATATTAGGTTTTTTACAATAAGTATACCGATGTTTTCCAAAGTTTTTCGTATCTTTGCGGGTAACATTTTACACATACCATAGGAAACTTAAACTCAATTCTTTAAATAGATTACCAAAACCACTATGAGTAAAGAAAAAAAATTCTTGACCTGTGATGGTAACCAAGCTGCTGCTCACGTGAGCTACATGTTCTCTGAAGTAGCTGCCATTTACCCCATCACTCCCTCATCAACGATGGCTGAATACGTTGACGAATGGGCAGCAGCCGGTCGCAAAAACATCTTTGGCGAAACCGTGCTGGTACAGGAAATGCAGTCAGAAGGCGGAGCCGCAGGTGCCGTTCACGGTTCACTTCAGGCAGGTGCTCTCACCACCACCTACACCGCTTCTCAGGGTCTGCTCCTTATGATTCCTAACATGTACAAAATCGCCGGCGAGCTTCTCCCCAGCGTTTTCCATGTTTCAGCCCGTACGCTTGCATCTCACGCCCTCTCGATCTTCGGTGACCATCAGGACGTAATGTCCTGCCGTCAGACCGGCTTCGCAATGCTTGCCGAAGGTTCAGTGCAGGAAGTGATGGACCTCTCAGGTGTGGCACACCTCGCCACTATCAAGAGCCGTGTTCCTTTCATCAACTTCTTCGACGGATTCCGTACATCTCACGAAATCCAGAAGATCGAAGAGATGGATCAGAACGACCTCGCTCCGCTCATCGATCAGGAAGCACTCGCTGAATTCCGCGCACGTGCCCTCAACCCCAACAATCCCGTAGCACGCGGCATGGCTGAAAACGGCGACGTTTTCTTCCAGCACCGTGAGGCTTGCAACGAATACTATAACCGTGTTCCTGAAATCGTAGAGGAATACATGAAGGAAATCACCCGTATCACCGGTCGTGAATACGGTCTCTTCAACTACTACGGTGATCCCGAAGCCGAGCGCGTAATCATCGCTATGGGTTCTGTAACCCAGGCTGCTCAGGAGGCTATCGACCATCTCCGCGCCAACGGCGAAAAGGTTGGTCTCGTTGCTGTTCACCTCTATCGTCCGTTCTCTGCAAAGCACTTCCTTGCCGCTGTCCCCAAGACCGCAAAGGCAATCGCTGTGCTTGACCGCACTAAAGAACCCGGTGCAAACGGCGAACCCCTCTACCTTGATGTCAAGGACTGCTTCTACGGTCAGGAAAACGCCCCCGTTATCGTCGGCGGACGCTACGGTCTCGCTTCGAAGGACACTACTCCCGCACAGATTCTCGCAGTGTTCGAAAACCTCGCACTCCCCATGCCGAAGGATCACTTCACTGTCGGCATCGTGGACGACGTGACTTTCACCTCTCTTCCCCAGAAGGAAGAAATCGCACTCGGTGGCGAAGGCACTTTCGAAGCCAAGTTCTACGGTCTCGGCGCTGACGGAACTGTAGGTGCAAACAAGAACTCTGTGAAGATCATCGGTGACAACACCAACAAGTATTGTCAGGCATACTTCGCTTATGACTCCAAGAAGTCAGGCGGCTTCACTTGCTCACACCTCCGTTTCGGTGATGATCCCATCCGTTCGACCTACCTCGTTACCACTCCTAACTTCGTTGCTTGCCACGTTCAGGCATATCTCCACATGTATGACGTGACCCGCGGTCTCCGCAAGGGCGGCACATTCCTTCTCAACACTATCTGGGAAGGTGAGGAACTTGCCAAGAACCTCCCCAACAAGATCAAGAAGTTCTTCGCAGACAACGATATCACCGTTTATTACATCAACGCAACCAAGATCGCTCAGGAAATCGGCCTCGGTAACCGCACCAACACCATCCTCCAGAGCGCATTCTTCCGCATCACCGAAGTGATCCCCGTTGACCTCGCTGTTGAGCAGATGAAGAAATTCATCGTCAAGAGCTACGGCAAGAAGGGTCAGGACGTTGTCGACAAGAACTATGCAGCTGTCGACCGCGGTGGCGAATACAAGCAGCTCCCCGTCGACAAGGCTTGGAGCAACCTTGAAGCAGAAGCACCCGAAGCAAACAACGATCCCGCATTCATCAACGAAGTTGTCCGCCCCATCAACGCACAGGACGGCGACCTTCTCAAAGTGAGCGCATTCGCAGGTCGCGAAGACGGCACTTGGGAACAGGGCACAGCCGCTTACGAAAAGCGTGGTGTAGCAGCATTCGTCCCCGAATGGATTGAAGAAAACTGTATCCAGTGTAACAAGTGTGCATACGTCTGCCCCCACGCTGCTATCCGTCCCTTCGTCCTCGACGAAAAGGAAATGGCCAACCTCCCTGTCAAGGCAGGTATCCCCGCCATCGGCAAGCAGTTCGCAGGCATGTCGTTCATCCAGAGCGTCGACGTTCTCGACTGTCTCGGCTGCGGTAACTGTGTTGCTGTCTGCCCGGGCAAGAAGGGCGTGAAGGCTCTCGAAATGAAGCCCCTCGAAACTCAGCTCGAAGTTCAGAAGGAATGGGATTACTGCGTTAAGGAAGTAGCTTCGAAGCAGGATCTCGTTGACATCAAGAGCAACGTTAAGAACTCACAGTTCGCTACTCCGCTCTTCGAATTCTCGGGCGCTTGCTCTGGCTGCGGTGAAACTCCCTACGTCAAGCTCATCTCTCAGCTCTTCGGCGACCACGAAATCGTGGCTAACGCTACCGGCTGTTCTTCAATCTACTCAGGTTCTGTACCTTCGACTCCCTACACCAAGAACGCCAAGGGTCAGGGTATCGCATGGGCCAACTCACTCTTCGAAGACTTCGCTGAATTCGGTCTCGGTATGAGCCTCGCTCACGAAAAACTCCAGAGCCGCATCGCAGGTCTCATGCAGCAGGCACTCGAATGCCCCTCTTGCAGCGCCGAAATCAAGGAACTCGCCGGCAAGTGGCTTGAAAACCGCAACGATTTCGCCGTTACTTCTGAAGTAGCCGAGAAGCTCATTCCTCTCTGCGAGGCTTGTGGCTGCGACATCTGCAAGGCTATCATCGCCAACAAGGAGCACATCGTTAAGCGTTCACAGTGGATCATCGCCGGTGACGGCGCCGCATACGACATCGGTTTCGGCGGTCTCGACCACGTGCTCGCAACCAACAAGAATGTCAACGTTCTCGTTGTCGACACCGAAGTTTATTCAAACACCGGCGGTCAGGCTTCAAAGGCAACTCCTATCGGCGCAATCGCCAAGTTTGCCGCTTCAGGAAAGCGCATCCGCAAGAAAGACCTCGGTCTCATCGCTTCGACCTACGGTTACGTTTACGTCGCACAGATTGCTATGGGTGCTGACAACGCTCAGACCCTCAAGGCAATCCGCGAAGCTGAGGCTTACGACGGACCTTCACTCATCATCGCTTACGCTCCCTGTATCAACCACGGTATCCGCACCGGTATGGGTCACGCACAGGAAGAACAGCAGAAGGCCGTTGAATGTGGCTACTGGCATCTCTGGCGCTACAACCCCGCTCTCGAAGAAGAAGGCAAGAACCCCTTCACACTCGACTCGAAAGAACCGCAGTGGGATAAGTTCGAAGACTTCCTCAAGGGTGAGGTACGCTACGCTTCCGTAATGAAGCAGTATCCCGCAGAAGCTGCCGAACTCTTCGCAGCTGCCAAGGCAAACGCACAGTGGCGCTACAACAACTACCGTCGCCTCGCTCAGCAGCAGTGGGGTGTAGAACCCGCTCCCGAAGTTAAGTAAGAGTAAATCTTATTTATAACCGTCAACAGAGTCTTTCCCTGCGGAATTCAGCAGAGAAAGACTCTGTTTTATTCTCCGTATAACGTTAACAGACAAAAGTGTTCATATAAATACGGCCATCGTTTTTAATCATTATTAAAATGTTTCGGTCAAACTCGCCATAAATGTTGTTGACGCTATGATGAATTTTTTGTAATTTTGCCTCAGTATATAACCCAACCAATACCAAATCATAACTCATGGCTACAACTTTGGTTAACACCGATTTTCATTTCCCCGGACAGACTGCGGTCTATCACGGAAAAGTGCGTGACGTCTATACCATCAACGACGACATCCTCGTCATGGTCGCAACCGACCGCATCTCGGCCTTCGACGTAATCCTCCCCAAAGGCATCCCCTACAAGGGACAGGCCCTCAACCAGATAGCAGCATCGTTCCTTGACGCTACCGCCGACATCGTTCCCAACTGGAAGATTGCAGTCCCCGACCCTATGGTCACCGTCGGCTACCGTTGCGAAGGTCTGCGACTCGAAATGATTATCCGTGGCTATCTCGCCGGCAGCGCATGGCGCGACTACAAGAACGGCATGCGTGAAATCTGCGGAGTGAAACTTCCTGAAGGCATGGTTGAGAATCAGGCGTTCCCCGAACCCATCATCACCCCCACCACCAAAGCCGATGCCGGACACGACGAGAACATCTCACGTGAAGAAGCCATCGCTCAGGGCATCGTGACCGAAGAACAGTTCGACACAATGGCAGCCTATACCCGTGCCCTCTTCAAACGCGGTTCGGAGATGGCAGCTGAAAAGGGGCTGATCCTTGTCGACACCAAATATGAATTCGGCCTCCGCGAAGGCAAGGTAATACTTATCGACGAAATCCACACTCCCGACTCATCGCGCTATTTCTACGCCGAAGGCTATGAGGAGCGTCTCGCCAAGGGCGAACCCCAGCGTCAGCTCTCAAAGGAATTTGTGCGCGAATGGCTTATGGCCAACGGATTCATGGGCAAGGAAGGCCAGCAGGTGCCCGAGATGACCGACGCTTTCTGCGAAGAAGTTTCCGAACGCTACATCGAGCTTTACGAACACATCACAGGCAAGAAATTCGAGAAAGCACCCGAAGCACATCTCGAAGACCGCATAGCCAAAAACGTGCTCGACTGCCTCACAAATCTCCAGTAAGGCCACCGGCAAACCATCAAAAAAGAAAGCTGTCAAGTGCAAGTAGAACAAATCAATCCCTACACCGACGATTCGCGCCACAAGACCGAACAGGTCCGCGAGATGTTCGACTCCATTGCCCCGGCCTACGACTTCATGAACCGGGCAATGACATTCGGCATCGACCGCCTGTGGCGCAGACGTGCCGTGAAGATGATGCGTGATGTCGCCCACAGCGATGTCCTTGACATCGCTACAGGGACAGGAGACCTCGCCATCATGATGGCAGAGACCCTGACCGATGCAAAAATCACCGGGCTCGACCTCTCGGAAGGGATGATTGAAATCGGACGGCGGAAAGTGGCCCAAAGCAGGCTTGATGACCGCATCTCGTTCCAGACCGGCGACTGCCTCGCCCTCCCGTTTGCCGACAACTCGTTTGACTGCATAACCTGTGCATACGGTGTCAGGAATTTCGAAAATCTGGCGGCGGGCTACAAGGAAATGCGCCGCGTGCTGCGTCCGGGCGGTCTGCTCGTCATCATCGAGCTGTCGACCCCTCCCTCCGCTTTAGTCAAGCCGTTCTACGGTCTTTACACGCGCTATCTGATACCGGCCGTAGGCAGAATGGTATCGAAAGACACCCGCGCCTACAGTTATCTGCCGGAATCCATCGCAGCTGTCCCCCAGCGCGAACGGATGTGTCAGATCATGAGCGAGGCCGGCCTGACCGACTGCCGCTATCTGCCCCTGACCTTCGGAACATGCACTATCTACACAGCTTCGACAAAATGACAACAATCCATTAAATTACAAACCCTTATAAACTCAAAAGTCTTATGTCAAACAACAACAATAATCCCAACGAAATAAAGATTGAACTTTCACCCGACGTTGCCCGTGGAATCTACTCAAATCTCGCTGTGATTTCACACGGAGCCAACGAATTTTTCATCGACTTCATCACCATGGCTCCCAACATGCCGCAGGCCAAGGTGCAGTCACGCATCATCATGACTCCCGAAAATGCCAAGAATCTTCTCGGCGCACTCATGGAGAATGTGAAGAAGTATGAATCAACTTTCGGTGAAATCCGTCCGAAGCGTCCCGTAAACATGGGCGGAAACAACGGCGGAAACGGAGAAATCCCCAACCCGTTCATCATGGGCGGAAAGGCATAAATTCCCATTTCATAGTTGCATAATTCATAATAATCGCATAATTTATCATTGAAGGCCGACCCGGCAAAAGAAATTTTGCCGGCAGGCCGCAATGAAATATGCAATTATGGGTTATGCAATTAAAATTTTATGGCTTATGATTGACAACAATTTTACTATCTACAACACACTCACCCGCACCAAGGAACTTTTCACCCCCATCCATGAGGGAAAAGTGGGAATGTATGTGTGCGGGCCGACCGTCTACGGCGACGGACATCTCGGACACGCACGTCCGGCCATCACATTCGATGTCCTTTTCCGCTATCTCCGCCATCTGGGCTACAAGGTGCGCTATGTCCGCAACATCACCGATGTCGGCCATCTCGAACACGATGCCGACGACGGAGAGGACAAGATAGCGAAGAAAGCACGTCTCGAACAGCTCGAACCGATGGAAGTCGTGCAGCACTACCTGACACGCTACCACAAGGCAATGGACGCGCTCAACGTGCTTCCTCCTTCAATCGAACCCCATGCCTCGGGCCATATCATCGAGCAGATCGAATATATCAAGAAAATCCTCGACAGCGGATATGCCTATATCTCCGATGGTTCGGTCTACTTCGATGTCCCCAAATTCAACAAGGAACACCCCTACGGCAAGCTTTCAGGCCGAAACATCGACGAGCTTTACGCCAATACCCGCACCCTCGACGGACAGGACCAGAAACACCATCCGGCCGACTTCGCACTCTGGAAAAAGGCTGCGCCCGAACACATCATGCACTGGCCGTCGCCTTGGAGCGAGGGATTCCCCGGCTGGCATCTCGAATGCTCGACAATGGGCGAGAAATATCTCGGCGAGACTTTCGACATACACGGAGGTGGCATGGACCTCATGTTCCCGCACCACGAGTGTGAGATAGCACAGTCTGTGGCACACAACGGGCATGACACCGTCCACTACTGGATGCACAACAACATGATCACCATCAACGGAAAGAAGATGGGCAAATCGCTCGGCAACTTCATTACGCTCGACGAATTCTTCAACGGGACGCATCCGCTGCTCGAACAGGCATATTCGCCGATGACAATCCGTTTCTTCATCCTTCAGGCACACTACAGAGGGACGGTCGACTTCTCCAACGAAGCTCTCAAAGCCTCTGAAAAAGCGCTCGGACGCATGCTCGAAGGCTATCGCAGACTTCAGGAACTCACTCCTTCTGCGGAATCGACCATCGATGTCAGCAACATCCGCCGCAAATGCTACGAGGCGATGGACGACGACATGAACACTCCGATTGTCATCGCAAACCTCTTCGATGCGCTCCGCCTTGTCAATCAGGTTAAGGACGGTCATGCAAAAGCCACACAGGCCGACATCGACGAACTTAAAGCCGTGTTCGACATCTTCCTTGTCGACATTCTCGGCGTGCGCACGGAAATGGCCGGAAGCGGCGACAACGGCGAGGCTCTGCGTCCATTCGAGCAGGCTATGGACCTCCTGCTTGAGATGCGTGCCAAGGCGAAGGCCAATAAGGACTGGGCTACGTCCGACCTTATCCGCGACCGCCTCGCAGCCATCGGATTTACGGTCAAGGACACTAAAGACGGGGCCGAGTGGAAACTAAGCTGATTGCCGGTTATCTCAACTGGGCCACAGAAACATTGCGCGGTTGGGGAGTAGGCGAAAGTCTGCTCCACTTCTGCGCAACTCTTTTGATTGCCGGAGGCGCTCTGCTTCTGGCTTGGCTGCTGTATTTTGTCGTCACCAGATATGTGATTCCGGCAGTGTTGAAACTCGTCAGCATAACCGATGCCAGCTGGGACGATATCCTGTTCAACGAACGTCTGCTAAGGGTCGTGGCTGAACTTGCCTGTGTGATGCTCATGCAGGCCACCATCCCCGACGGACTGACCTATTATCCGACACTTCACGGTCTGGCGGTGCTGACATTCCGGATACTGATAGTCTGTGTCGCCGTCCATCTGATCAACCGCTTTCTGCTCGCTGTCTACGAGCTTATCGAGAGATCGTCGTCGGGACGTGCGTCATCGCTGAAAGGCATACGCCAGATGCTACAGGTGATATCGGTGTCAATCGGCGTCATCATCATAATCTCCATTCTCGCCAACAAAAATCCTCTGACGGTCATCACCGGTCTGGGAGCTGCCGCCACCGTGCTCATGTTGGTGTTCAAGGATTCGATCATGGGCGTTGTGGCAGGCGTACAGCTTACACTTAACGACATGCTCCGCCCCGGTGACTGGATAACCGTCCCCGCACGCAACATCAACGGCACTGTGCTTGAAGTCGGGCTTACGACAGTCAAAGTCCAGAATTTCGACATGACTATTGTCACAATCCCGCCATACGCTCTCGTAAGCGAATCGTTCCAGAACTGGCGCGGAATGACAGATTCACGCGGCCGACGCATCAACCGAGCCGTGACCATAGATGTGAACAGTGTAAGGTTCTGTGATGAAGAGACCATACGTGAGCTTAAAAACGAAGAATGGTGGGGTCAGCTCGACCATTCTACTACACACGTCAATCTCACACTCTTCAGGAAGTATCTCGAACACTATATCTCGACGCTTCCCGAAATGAAGACAGATGCCAATATGGTCTATATGGTGCGCGAGCTTGCCCCGACCCCGGAAGGAATACCGCTTGAGCTGTATTTCTTCACATCGCTCACGTCGTGGAAGCCATACGAACATTTTCAGGCTCAGGTCATAGACCACGTGCTTGCCTCGGTCCACCGTTTCGGACTCCGTATCTATCAGGCCCCCTCCGGACGTGACGTTGCGATGCTTGCAAACGCAAGAAACGCATAAAAAACAAACGAGAAGATGATATCACATCGTCTTCTCGCTTAGATAATAAACCAATCATTATCACATTTCTTGCAATGGAAAAAGTAATTTTGCTATGTACTTATAAAACGTGTCACGTCTAAAAAGGTTCAATGCAAAATGAAAAAATATTTATTTTATTCCAATATTTTTGTCAACTCTCCGAAAATAGCTAACTTAGCATTCGGAATAAAATTCAAGGCAAACTGAAGTTAACAAATTTTTCATGCAATGTGCACAATTATTGCCCACGTTGCGTGTTAACTTTGCAATGTTAATGATTGAAATATAAACAACAAAATATCTATGGCAAAAAAGGAAACAACCATAAAGGCTTCGAAGGAAAAGGAAACCGATCCCGCAAAAGCCAAACTTAACGCTCTCGCACAGGCCCTCGGCAATATCGAGAAAAATTTCGGACGCGGAGCCATCATGAAGCTCGGCGACGAAAATATCGAAAACGTCGAAGTCATCCCGACCGGCTCTATCGGACTCAACCACGCCCTCGGCGTAGGCGGTTATCCACGTGGCCGTATCATCGAAATCTACGGCCCGGAATCATCGGGTAAGACCACTCTTGCAATCCACGCTATCGCCGAAGCCCAGAAAGCCGGAGGAATCGCAGCAATCATCGACGCCGAGCATGCCTTTGACCGCTTCTATGCAGAAAAGCTCGGAGTAGATGTCAACAACCTCCTTATGGCACAGCCCGACAACGGTGAGCAGGCTCTTGAAATAGCCGAGCAGCTGATCCGCTCATCGGCAATCGATATTCTTGTTGTCGACTCGGTGGCCGCCCTCACTCCAAAAAGTGAAATCGACGGTGACATGGGCGACAAGAACGTAGGCGTTCAGGCAAGACTTATGTCACAGGCGATGCGTAAGCTCACAGGTACAATCTCACGCACAAACACCACCTGTATTTTCATCAATCAGCTCCGTGAGAAAATCGGCGTGATGTTCGGTCCGTCGGAAACAACCACCGGCGGCAACGCCCTCAAATTCTACGCCTCGGTGCGTATCGACATCCGCCCGAGCACAGCCATAAAGGACGGTGACGACGTTCTTGGCAAACTCACCAAGGTCAAGGTTGTCAAAAACAAAGTCGCGCCTCCATTCAAACGCGCGGAATTCGACATCATGTTTGGCGAAGGAATCTCGCGGAGCGGTGAAATCATCGATCTCGGTGTAGAACTCGGAATCATCAAGAAAAGCGGGTCGTGGTTCTCATACAACGATTCGAAAATCGCACAGGGACGCGACGCGGCCAAGCGTGTGATTCAGGACAATCCCGAACTCGCCGACGAACTTGAAGGGCTCATCATGGAAGCTCTAAAGAATCAGGACAACCGTAACGGAAAGAAAGAAGCCCCGAAGAAAAAAGACAAGGAAACTCCGACTTCCGCCGACGATGCCGACGAGCCTACAGCAGCAGACCTTAAAGCCGTTGACGATAGCCTCTTTGACGACGAGGATCTGCCCGACGACTTCTCTATAGAAGAAGACATCTGATCATCACCATAAAGGTAAGACACAAAACGCGCCCGGTAAAATCAGCCGTAAGAGTCGGTTGATTTTACCGGGCATGCTTTTATTCTTCCATCCATCATGTCAGCGCCGGGCTTTCATGGCAAGCAGCCGGTGGCCCAGACGGCAATACAGACATTTACGGGTCTGGCAATAATTGCGTCGCAGATGTATCAGCGCCTGCGAGGTAAATGCGTCCTTACACGCCATTCCTGCATTCAAAAACAATGTCACTATCGAATTACTCTCAGCCGGAATCTCCTGCAGAAGCTCTACCGCACGCCCGCAAAGCGCCTCATCGCCATGCCTGATGCCATAGGCCATCATCAACGGCGCGGCTACATTGATCAGAAGAATATCAACAGAGCTCCTGCTCAGACATTCATACGTGCGCTCACTTCCCGGACCGAAAGTAAAATGTGTTGCCCAATATCCCGTCAGAGGTTCGTTAAACATTTTCCTAAGCTCCTCAAGTCCGTCGGTCTTTATAATCCTGCTGACAAGTCGCGAGTCATTGGCGATCAGACGGGCAAGGAGTGCGATGCGTCGGTGAGGGAAATTATGCGGACGCATCCGCGCCATCTTCCAGCCCAGCGGCTGCAGCGGTTTCAGTGAAAATTTATGTGCAAAAAACCGATGCTCTTTTTGAAGCATCTCCATGTATGGGTCTGTCACGGACGCTTTTTCAAGAAAACCGCCCTGCCCGAACATAAGAGCTTCAATCGCCACGTCGGAATCGCTGTGCTTGCGTAGAAAATGTAACGGCAACGACATTGCCAGACGTTCCATAGGCTCTGAATTGGTGCTGAATCCAAGCGCACGGGCAAGAATCACATAGCATGTCTGTTCCCAGTCTCCGGCATATTGCATCATCAGGCGGTCTATGTGATCGACCTTTGAATACAGACGCTCATAGGCAAGCGATGTAATCCAGTCGGCAAGATGCAATGGCGAAAGTCCCCGGATTTCACGCGCACACGGCAGATCGATGTCAGCGCGGTCGACCAGCTCATGGTAACGCCTATGAAATTCAGGCGAACAGCTCATGCGCATCTGGGGAATCACCTCACCGTTCGACCGGCATATCTGAGCGTCATCACGGTCAACGACATGAAGCACCACCGAATCATAAGCCTTGTCGCCGTCGTGACGATGGCGATGCCAGTCGCTCGCTCGCACATGGACTTCGACATCACCCGCCCACAGGTGCTCACCTATTTTCACCTTTGCATTGAAAAAGTCAGGCCCCGCATCGGTGTTTAGCCGACCGGGGTCTATTATCGACAGTCTGCGACCGTCCACAGTGACAAGGTCGGTCTGCACCAGCAGCCGATGCTGCCACACGTATTGCATCAGTCGCTCCATGGAGAGAATGGATTAAGAGTTTGTAATCGAGGAGAAGAAATACAGAAGGCTTTTTTAAAGCTCGTCGACAGCACGGTTGAGCGCCACCATCTTGAGAGCAGTCTCGGCAGCCTCCGTGCCTTTGTTTCCGAGCGCACCACCTGCACGGTCAAGAGCCTGCTGCTCTTCGTTGACTGTCAGCACTCCGAATATGACGGGAATATCGCAATCAGCATTCAGCGAGGTCATACCCTGAGTGACACTCTGACATACGTAGTCAAAATGAGGTGTATCACCCTTGATTACACATCCGATAATAATTACAGCGTCAAAGTTGCCGGTCTCGATAAGCTTTGAGGCGGCAAAAGTAAGCTCGACCGCACCGGGCACGCTTACGACAGCGATGTCCTCGTCCTTAAGACCGTTTGACTTAAGGAGCGATACAGCTCCATCGCATAGAGCCGAGGTGATATGACCGTTCCATTCAGCCACGGCGATTGCGATTCTTACATCTTCAAGTTTCGGGAGAGCGCTTTGGGGTGTAAACTGTGACATTGTTTGATTTTAATTTGATTATTCAGTCTGTCAGGCCACTTCGGGCACAGGACAATTATATTTTTACTTCGGGAACACCTTATGCCACAGCCCGAGGATATCAAGGGAGGAGCTTCGGGCATTGAACAGAATGTCGACAATCTGACGGTGTTCCTCCGTCGCGTTTATCTTTGTCGCCTTGTGGAGCATGGTGTTGAGCAGATGGATGCCTTTTTCCTTCATCGCATTTACACGCAGCATCGCCTCTCCGAGCGAGATTGATAGCTGTAGCTGTTTCAGGGTGAATTCAGGCTCGATTTTAGTGAGATATTTCAATGCTCTGGTGTAATACTGCATGGCCTCTCTGTGACGGCCCATCTGAGCAAGAGTGTCTCCTTCAGATTTGATAGAGTCGACAAGGCGTCCCGTTGCCTCGCTGACCCCTGAATTGACAAGCTGGAGATAGGTAGATGTCGCCACCTGATAGTGGGCGAGAAGCTCAGCCTGCTTCACACGGTTGCGATAGGTGGCTGTAGTCGCATTCAGGGCCATGACATGCGGTGTGGCATAGCGTTCGGGATTCGTCTTTGCCAGACGCTCATAAATTTTCAGAGCCTTTGACAGCTCACGCTCTGCCTGCTTGTATTCCTTGCGCCGGGTATGGAGAAAAGCGATGTCATAGAGCAAAGCGCCGAGTATCTGCAAAAAAGGCTCATCCTTTCTCTTGGCCTCCTGCGACAGCAGAGTGAGTGTCGACGCGGCCGACGACATTGCCGAATCCATGTCGTCTTTTTCAATAAAGAGAGCCGTCAGAATCTGCATCAGGGCGGCATGTATATCGAGCAGATGGCGGTCGTTCTCGCCCGAACGGGTGATCAGGGCGTCGATTTCCTCAAGTCCTCTGATTGCACGGTCAATTTCACCGCTTCCCACCATCTCGATAGCGGTGGAACGCAGAAAATCATAGGCCGTATCGAATTCAACCTCACCTATGGCATGGCGTAGTTCCGACATCGAACGGTTGCGCCTCACGAGCGCACGCAGTGAAGAAATATCTGTGGTCGGTTTGGCGAACACATCTTCAAGAGAAATAGCTTTCATCTTTTTTCCTTAATGCAGAAATGTGGTTCGTTTAGAGGCTTCAATGGATGCAGGGATGGCTGATAGCGGAAGCAAGCTCACTGTGGGCAGTCTCGTTTCCGTATTCCATAATCTCGTCGGCATCACGTTTTCCTTCCGTCAGAGCGCGGACAATACCGGCAAGCGCTCCTGCGCTCCACTGGAAATCCGTATTGTCGCTCGGATGGCATTCCTTCGTCCAGCTTTTGTCGCCGTCGAAGAAACGCATGATTTTGGCAGCAGGCTCAAGATCAAGAAAACGCGGACAATAGAAGTGTATATGGTCCTTGAATATTGAGTCAATGTCATGGTCGGGGAATATAGCCGCGATTTCGTCATTTCTGGCCACGACAAGATCGGCAAGTTCGAGACAATCGAAAACCGAAGGCATCACCCTTGTGATGCGAGGCACCTGATGCCATTCGAAGTATGGCAGATATACGAGATATGCCTTACGGCTCTTGGCATGCTTCAGCAGGTCGATGACGCGGGAATGGTTACGGGCCTCAAGCGCCATATATGAACCGTAGACGACAATGTCGCCTTCGTCAATGCGTGGCCACAGAGCGTTGACCGGCTCTTTTGGATAATCCTTGTGGTCAACCGCCGTCGATTTGTCATTTCCTGCAAATACTCTCACAGGACTGACTCCCTCAGAGAAACGGTCGACAGAATCAGTCCCGACGTTTGCCTTGCGGAGACAATCGATGATATAGTCGCCGACAGTTCCGTCGGCGGCTTCCCCGACCCAGATGGTCGGAAGCCCCATTTGTCCGTCAAGCACAGCTGCATTAACAGCCCAGTCGCCCACGCCGGTATCAGCGTGACCGTCGGCACACAACGAAACGTTGAGTGCCAGTTCTCCGATGTAGATAGCCTTGTTCATATATTGTCTGCTTCATTTCGAGATTTGAAACCGAGGAAACCGCCATGATGGCGTTTTGCATAATCCTCGGCTGTAAAGCCTGTCCGACGGGTGACATTGACCACAAGCACATCGCCAATGACGCTCATGACCGTTGTCGACGTGGTAGGGGTAAGCCCTAACGGACACACCTCTTCAGCACCACCCGTCAAAAGTGTAACGTCTGCGACCCGTGTAAGTTCACTTTCCGCACGGCCGGTAACCGCTATCACTGGAATCGCCGGATAGAGACGTCGGGCGAGCGTCACAAGCTCGATGACTTCACGTGTAGAACCGGAATTCGACACAAGGAGCAAAATGTCGTCGGGCTGCAGCACACCGATGTCGCCATGCTGTGCCTCGCTCGGATGGAGGCTAACTGCCGGCGTTCCGGTCGAGGAAAACTTTGTCGCGATATTCAAGGCAATCTGCCCTGCCTTGCCCATCCCCGAGGCCACAAGCTTTCCTCCGCGACGGTGTACATGTTCGAGGATAAGCCCTACGGCCTTGTCGTAGGCGTCGCTGTATGGAATCGCGTGAAGCGCACGGGCCTCTGCCTCTACTATCTGCCTCATCGACTCCTCTATGCTGAGTTGATGCATTGACTTTTGGGTTACCTTATCTAACTTAGTAAATTTGTGCTTTTATTGAAAACTCGAAGCGTGTTTACTACCTGTTTCTGTCATGATTCCAGAGTGAATTTCCGATACTGCTTTTATTCTCCTGAAAAAGTTGTTGCAACGATTTTCCGGAAATAACATACAATCCCGGACAACTCTGAAAAAATCAACTTCGAAAAAAGTAAACCGACTCCCGGAAGCCTGTAAGCGGTGCTTCTCCCTGCAAATGTACGGATTTTAACCTAACCCTACAAACTAAACGGATTTTTTTGTAATTTTGCACTTTATGTTAATTATAAAATTATGAAAATCGCTCTAATAGGATATGGAAAGATGGGACATGCGATTGAGCGCATAGCCCGCGAACGTGGTCATGAAATAGTCTCGATTATTGATGTCGACAACAACGCTGACATCGACAGCGAGGCATTCGCCTCGGCTGATGCGGCAATAGAATTCACTACTCCGGCAACCGCTCCCGACAATGTGATGCGCGCCGCAGCCGCAGGTGTGCCGGTTATATGTGGCTCTACAGGATGGGCGGCCCGGCGCGAAGAAGTCGAGAAACGTGTCAGCGAGCTCGACGGCGCCCTTCTTGCCTCAAGCAACTTTTCAATCGGTGTCAATGTCTTCAATATCGTCAACCGTAAGCTCGCGGCCCTGATGAGCCATCTCCCGCAGTATATGCCACACATGTATGAGACCCACCACGTCCACAAGCTCGACCATCCGTCAGGTACAGCCATCACACTCGCCGAAGGCATCATCGCCGATAACAGCCGGATCAACTCTTGGGCCGACGAAGGCATCGTGTGGATTGACGAGAACAACGCCTCCATGACCCCGCAGGAAATCGAAGCCACTATAGAGAAACCCGCAATGGATGCCGACGCACTCCCAGTGCTCAGTTTCCGCGAAGGCGAAGTCCCCGGGACACACACCATCGACTGGGATTCTGCCGTCGACTGCATTTCAATCACTCACCGTGCAAAAAGCCGCGACGGTTTCGCACTTGGCGCGGTAATGGCAGCCGAATGGATCGCAGGACGCAAAGGAATCTTCACCATCGAGACCATGATGGAGGAACTGCTCTAAAAACAAGCCGTAATCCCCAAAACATCACCTGACCTCTCCCCTTTTCTGCAACATAAACTTCAATCCTCTTTTCCCAGACCTGAATTCTGCAATGACAATGACAACCGATTCCCGACAGGAAGCAAAAAGCTTTACCGACGATTTTATCCGCCGTGTCAAAGCCAACCGCAAAACACGCTGGATACGATTCGCCCTCGTGTCGCTCTTATTTTTTCTATGGGTGGCATGGCTCGGAAGCTGGTGGGTGCTTATCTTCTGGTTTCTTCTATTTGACATCTACATCACCGGCTACATCCCTCTGACATGGTGGAAAAGCTCTAAAAATCCTGTTGTCCGCGGAATCATGAGCTGGGTGGATGCCATAGTCTATGCCCTTATACTCGTATATTTCGTATTTACATTCATAGGACAGAACTATCAGATACCATCCTCGTCGCTTGAAAAGTCTTTGCTTGTCGGCGATTATCTGTGGGTCAACAAGATGGCCTACGGTCCGAGAGTCCCGATGACTCCTGTCCATTTCCCCTTGGTACAGAACACATTCCCAATCATCAACACCAAGTCATATCTCGAATCGCCCCAGTGGGAATATAAACGTCTCAAAGGATTCGGCAATGTGAAACGTGGCGACATCGTTGTGTTCAACTTCCCGGCGGGCGACACTGTTGCAGTCAAAGTCCAGAATCCCGACTACTACACTCTCGTCAAAATGTATGGCCGTGATGCCATCTACAACAATCCCCAGACTTTCGGCGAGGTTATCTACCGTCCGGTCGACCGCAGAGAAAACTATGTGAAACGCTGCGTAGGTCTGCCGGGCGACAGAATCAAAATTGTCGACGGTGTGATTTATATAAACGGCGAAGTCATGGAACAGCCTGAAAACGTCCAGTTCAACTACTACTTCCAGATGAAAAAGGGAAGCATGTCGGAGGCTGACTGGGATGAGCTCGGAATCTCTGTCGATGACCGTCATGAAGTCCCTGTCACAGCTGAAGATGTCCCCGGACTGCGGTCTCTCGGTTTCACCGTGAATCCCGACGGATCTGTGCCTGCAATCTACGCATCGCCTCTCACCCCGGCCATGATTGAAGCGCTCAACAACAATCCGAATATCGCAAAACTGATGAAAATGCCCGCTCCGAAGGGCGAACCGCTCTATCCTGACATCGTAAGCGAAGACTGGACACGAGCCGATTACGGCGAACTGTGGATTCCCAAGAAAGGTGCAAGCCTTAAGATGGGACCGCGTGCATGGCAGATATACGGACGCGTAATCCGGGACTACGAAGGCAATCACGACGCTCAGTTCCGCAACGGCAAGCTCTATATCAACGGTCAACCGCAAGACAGCTATACGTTCAAGATGGACTACTATTTCATGATGGGCGATAACCGCGACAATTCTCTCGACTCGCGCTACTGGGGCTTCGTTCCCGAAGACCACATAGTCGGCCGTCCCGAAAGAGTGCTTATCTCATTCGACAAGGACAAATCCATTCTGAACGGCGGAATCCGCTGGAACAGAATCTTCCGTGAGGCCAACGTCGATAAATATTAATCCTCTTGTCCGCTCCACGTCTCTGATCCCGATGGAAAACAAAACTATCACCGGCAATATCACAGTGCTCCCTCCCGTATTCTGCGGGTCAGTGGAGCACTATGTGAATGTCAGAACTGCCGAAACGACAGCCGTTGACTGGAAGAGGCGTTTCGACAAACGGTTCAAGGCAACGCACCGCTTTGCAATCGCCGACACACGCGGACGACTCGAACTGACCGTCCCTATAGCCAAACCGCCGAGCAGCCAATGCTGCTGGGGGGATATCGAAATATCAACCCACGGCAACTGGTGGGATGTCCATCGCATCGCTCTTGAAAGCGCCTACGGACGCACACCATTTTTCGAGTATTACGCAGATTCGCTACTCCCGATGCTGACTGCCGGAGTCGAGGAGCGCTTTCCGCTTCTGAAGAATCTCTCAGACGCATGGGACGGATGGATAAGAAACAGACTGATGTTGCCATTGCCGGTTGACATATCAGCAGCCGGAGAAACCACATCTCCGATAACAGAATCAATTACCAACAAGCAGTCTGACACTGGCCTCGCTCCCTACTGGCAAGTGCGTGCCGACAAAATCGGTTTCATCGGCAATCTTTCTGTTCTCGACCTGATCTTCAACCTCGGCCCGGAAGCCGTAATATATCTTGACCACGCTGCCGGACAAGCGGTCTGAAAGCACTACCCTCTCCCAACCCTCCATACGACATCATTACTACACCACCTGTAACACATTCCACATAAACTAACGTCAAATTTATAAACGCCATGAGAGTCATCGACCATCTCAAATCAAATCCCGGCTCTACAGCATTCTCGTTCGAGATTCTTCCTCCGCTCAAGGGCAACAGCATCCTCAAAGTCTACAACATCATAGACAAACTGCGTGAATTCGAGCCGAAATACATCAACATCACCTCCCACCGCAGCGAGATGATATTCAAAGAGATGTCCGACGGTTCATTCCGCCCTCAAAAGATGCGCAAACGTCCCGGATCGGTAGCAATAGCCTCGGCCATACAGAATAAATACGGGATTACAGCTGTCCCACATATCATCTGCAAAGGTTTCACACGTGAAGAGACGGAATATGCTCTGATTGACCTCAATTTTCTCGGAGTCCACGACCTACTTCTTCTCCGCGGCGACACAAAGGGGCCCGAAAAATCCGATGATCCGGCAAAAATAAACCTCCATGCCACCGACCTTCAGCAACAGGTCAACAATTTCAATCTCGGCATATATGCCGACGGAGAGAGATTCGAAGCCAATGAGACACCATTTTCCTATGGCATGGCCTGCTACCCGGAAAAACATGAAGAAGCGCCCAACATGGAATCAGACATCTACTATGCCAAACAGAAAGTAGATGCGGGCGCAGACTATCTTGTCACCCAGATGTTTTTCGACAATGAAAAATACTACGCATATGTCGAGCGTTGCCGAAAGGCCGGCATAACCGTCCCAATCATTCCCGGAATCAAGCCGATCGTATTTAAAAACCAGCTCAATGTCCTCCCGAAAATTTTCCGCTCAGAAATTCCTGAGCCGCTCGCTGCCGAACTGCGCGGATGCGAATCAGACGCTCAGGTCAAAGAAGTAGGAATCGAATGGTGCATAGCCCAGTGTCGCGACCTTATGGCGAATGGCGTGCCAAGTCTACATTTCTACACCCTCATGGCCTCAGACTCCGTGCGCCGCATCGCACAGGCAATCTATTAGGACTACAGTATTACAAAAATAACAAACCTGATTACAAAAATAACAGACCTGCTGTTCCCGGTCATAGGAAACAGCAGGTCTGTTATTTTTACCGTCACTCAGAATCAAGCGATATTAACGCTTGATCTTGAGAACTACGGGTGTAATGCTGTCAGAGCTGATGCGCAGGAGATAAACTGCGTTGCTGAGATGTTCGAGCGAAGTTTCTCCTCCTCTGATCTTCATCATATCGACCAGACGGCCGTCAAGGCCATAGATTTCAAGAATAGCGCCATCGGCCTCATATCCGGTAAGCAGTCTGTGGGAAACCGGGTCATAGACAACTTCGGTAGAAACCAGCACCTTGTCAATTCCGCTCGTCTGGAAGTCATTCGTAAGGACTTCGCCCATGAGTGAGCTGAGATATACTTCAAGAGCTGTGTAGCCTTCAGAGTTCACACGATTGTTGTCTGCCACGTTCGGGTCAAGATTGTTGGCCTTTTCCCATTCGTCAGGCATACCGTCGCCGTCACTGTCGACAGGCACTGTATAGTTTCCGTCATATTCAAAGAATCCTTCGACATCATTCTCTGTGTCAATAATGCCATTGTTACCATTCGATGCCTTACCTTCGCGAACCTCAGTGGCGACACGTCTTTCCACCGCGTCACGGTTGATTGTTCCGGCCTTCTCAACTACAGTATTGAAGGCTTCTTCGGCACTTTCGATATCATAAAGCATATATTCTTCAGGGACATACTGTCCGAGCGGGCTGACGACACTGTACTTGTACCACGGGGTCTTTGTCACAATGCGCTCGTCGGCACGGATATCATCAAGCTTATAGGTCTCTACGGCCATTCCCTTCCAGTTATCGGCATTAGCCGCATCTATCCCTTCAGCGATATTTCCGTTTACATACCACTTGGCAGGAGCCCATGATTTAGCACCGGAACGGGCATAGCTTGACAACACAAACTCGACTTTACTCTTATCCGATGCAGGTCCGGGCTTGTAGTAGTTGTTCATGAAGTTACATTCATGGGCTGAGTTGAGACCGTTGTATGAAGAAATGTTGGCCGTGTTCTCTCCACCGTAGCATCCGCCACGCTTACCGTAGTTATAGTTCACATTATTTATATACTCCATGAACACCACGAAGTCCTCGCCACGCGCACCATTCAGACGGGCAGAGCGCGAGTTGTTGTGGGCGAGAAGATTATGATGGTATGTGGCAGGCGAACCACCCCACTGGCAACCATATCCGCGAGCACCCTTCGAATGTCCGGCATTATAGAGACCTTCATGGATCATCGAATACTGCACGGTAAGGAAGTGGGAGTCGGCTGTGTTCATATTCTCTTCTACCGACCATCCGAACGAACAGTGGTCAATGATAAAATTGGCACAGTTTTCAGCACCGAGAGCATTTACTGCGTTGATTGTTCCGGCAAGGTTCTTCTGGCCGACGCGGAAACGGATATTACGCACGATGAAGTTCTGCGAACCGCCGAAGTTAACTTTGTTGTGGGTGATTACAATGCCTTCGCCCGGAGCTGTCTGTCCGGCAAGAGTCCAGTTCTTGCGGTTGACACGCAAATCAGATGAAAGACGAATTTCACCGCTTACCTCAAACACAATGGTGATAGGCTCATCCTTATATTGCTGGAATGCCCAGCGCAGAGTGCCTTCCGATGTATTGTCGGCAAGACTGGTAACCTTGACCACTTTGCCGCCACGGCCACCTGTGGCATATTTACCGAAACCTTCAGCTGTCGGGAATGCGAGAGGACGCTGCGACTTGGATACTCTTACAGGATCGGAAGTCACTCCATGACGCGAAACAGCAGCCACACTATAGTCAGAGGCAGAATCACCTTCCGGCAACTCAAAATTGTTGTCAGATGTAATCTTGACAAATTTGCCGTCGCGGTAAACTATATAGCCGGCCGCAGTGCCGTCGCTTTCCCAAGAAAAAGCCGAGGGAGTGACAGTGAATTTTTCTGGGGCGGACACTCCTGCAAGAATGGCGGAATAATCAAACGGAACTTTCGAAGCCTTGGAGAAAAGGAATTCTGGATTCATGTATTTCTCAAACTCCTCGTCGTTGGCCTGACGGCTGAACGAAGCACGAGAGTCGGTAGCTATGGGATTGCCCGCAGCATCGGTGTTCTTATACTCGTAGAGCGACGATGTGTTTTCGGCTCCGCTCCAGTCCTTCCACCCAAGCTTGTTGATGTGAGAGCCGAGGCGGCATTTGATGAACATCGAACCTGATTTCTCTTTCCACGGGCGTCCGAGATAATAAGCACCTGCGGCCACACCGTCCTCTGCAGTAATATCGCAGTCGCGGAAGAAGAGACCGGCATAGAATTTGGCATCAGTAAGCTCGGGATATACCGCACGCGAGAGCGTAAGCCATGCGTCGGCCGGAGCTGTGATGTAACCGCCACCCTTCACACAAACAATCTTACAATTCTCAAACCATTCGAGACCTCCGTCATATATGAAATCTGTAGCGCCGGAAATTGTACAGCCGGTGAAATAGCCTCGGCCACCGACGTTGGATTTATATGTATCCTGATAGCCCGACAGGATGCAGTCTTTCAGAATGTGGGCGTCAGCGCAGATATAGAGAGCTTCTGCCTGACCGACATTGCCGGAGGTATTGCGGATGGTCAGATTTTCAGCATAAAAACGTGAAGTGAACACGTTGAGTGCAGCGCAATCGGTGTAGTTGTTACCTTTGTTTGCCGATCCTCTGTCAACCGACGACGTGAGAATTGTCGATTCTGCATCCTCGCCGATAAGCGAGATGAACTTATCGTGCTTCTGCTTTGTACCGCAATATATGTTCTCGTCATAGACTCCGGGAGCTATGTAGATGATTCCTCTGTTGCCGTCGGGCACAGCATTAATGGCAGCCTGAATGGTAGCATAATCGCCACTGCCGTCCTGATTGACATAAAGCAGAGTGATTTCCGCGTCATCGTCGGGAGCAGGGTCTGTAGTCCCGGGAGCGCTACCGCCCTCAAACTTTGACAGGTCGGTAAGCTCACCTACATCCCCGACAGGATTGGCTTTTGCATAGGCAGCCTGCTCGGCGGTGATCTTGTCGCCGAAAATCTGAAGTTTATGCACGCGCGGAGCCTGACGCTGTGTAAGAGGATTGATTGCCTCCCAGTTAAACGGAGCCACCTGAACCTGCGCATCAGTCTTCATCGCCCCATCGCCGTCCCACACTCTCCAGCGCAGCGACACATCTTTCTTATCAATTATGTTCTCCATGAAATAGCCTTGGTCCGAGAAGATTGTCCATCCGCTTTTATGCTTCTCTGAACCCATCCATACGAGAGGCTCCCAGTCACCGTCGCCTACCTTGATGTCACACTTGATGCCGCGACCCCAAGATGTCGATGACCAAGACCACTGTATGCGCTCCACATAAGGGATATGGTCGATTTCCATCCAGCCGTGGAGCGAGTTGACGCGGTCGGTCGATGCGTTGCGACACATCTGTACGAACCCGGCCTCGCCTTTGACCGGCTTGCCCCCTTCCATGACGATATTATCCTCCAGATAGACCGTATGGCCCGGCTGTGTCCAATCGTTATAAGTTGTGGCGTTTGCAAACTCGTAATACTGGCGTGCAAAAGCTGCGGTCGATGCCGCTGCGCCATTGCTCGAAGCTTTTGTGGCAAACGTGCAGTTATGGAAAAGCACCGGATATGCCACACCGTCACTTCCGAGCACCGGTGTTGACAGGACGGCATTGACATAAACACCGGAATCGAACTCCGGACAATTAATGGCAGTGCCGCTGTCCCCCCATGTATTCGGCCATGAGGTTTCCGAAAAGTTAATATCGATAATTTTAGGTGAAGGTGAAGCATCGCTCCACTTCTCGACGACACATGCGGGGTCATTCTCACCAAGCTGCTGGGCAGACAAGGGCTGGGAGAACCATCCTGCCGACATGAAAGTCGCCACTGCAAGATAGCGGTAGATTTGTTTCATAAGTATGATTTAAGTTGGTTAATTAGCTGCAAATATACAAATTATATCACTAAGCAAACCATTAGGAATTAAAATTTAACTAATATTTAGCGAACAAAAAACGTCTGATCTACGTTAAAAAAATGTAATCATATCTCATTCCCCTACCACCAAACACGTTTTACGATGAAAAAAATCTATTTATTACTTATGCTGTGCGTATTTTCATGTGTTACTTGGAGCTGTTCCGATGACGATGACAAGGATGACATCCGCATTCCTGTCAAGGATCTGCCATCAAGGGCACAGAGTTTCATATCTGATTTCTTCGGCGAAGACGAAGTCATTAAGGTCACAAAGGAAACATCACCGGGCACATCCTCCTACGATGTCTTGTTTGCCAGCGGTCTCGAAATTGATTTCGATGCCGACGGAAACTGGACCGATGTCGATGCTCCGCGTGGAAAGGTTCTTCCGGCCGGCATAGTGCCTATTGAAATTGAAGAACAGCTACCAGACCTATCAACCACCACTGGAGTCAACGAGATTTCACGCGACATATACGGTTATGAACTCGAACTGATCAACGGTCAGGAACTCGCGTTCGACACAACCTATAAATTCCTCGGTTTCCTCGATTAAACTTTTACAATACATCTCATTTCCATACGGTCAGCGTCTCATCCCGGGGAGGGAGAGGCGCTTTTTTTGCGATAGATTCAAACTTATCGTTGGTTTACTGACATAACCTGACTTTACTACCGATCAATTAATGGTATCTTACAGTGACATCCATTTTTAAGCATGAAATCAAGACCAAACGACCATACAAACCGACTAATTTCCAAATAACATATATAATCCACTTAAGACCTATACTATACCGAGAAATTTATTTAATCATTATTAACATATTTCGTTAGCATATTTTAACATTCGGGGGGGTAATTTTTAGGTATTATTAATTTTTATTCGTTCCTTTGCAAAGTGCAAAACAAACATTTTGAAACTTACAACCCACAAATAACGACTTTTTGCTATAAACAAACCCATAAAAACAACAATATGCAGTTTTGCAAATGTCAGTTTCAATCAATAAATCATCATTAGATAATAAATATCGTTTAATGTTTTTATGTTAATAAAAGTTTTATCGCAGTTTATATATGTTTAATTCCAATTAGTATGAAAAAGCTATTTTTCTTGCTGATGACACTCCTTGCCCTCACTCTGAGCGCCAGCGCACAGAACAGGACCGTAAAAGGAATCGTCATTTCAGGCGACGATGAAGAACCCGTCGTGGGAGCATCCGTCACGGTTGTGGGAACCCAATTGGGCGCAAACACAGACCTCGACGGAAAATTCGTCATCGCAAACGTGCCACAGAGTGCAAAATCACTTCGCGTAAGTTATGTCGGGATGACCTCACAGGAAGTACCGATTACCAACGGCGAAATACGAATCGTCCTCGGACTTAATTCCGAACTCCTCGACGAAGTAGTGGTTACAGCCCTCGGCATCTCCCGCTCCGAAAAGTCACTCGGATATTCGGCCACACAGGTTAGCGCGAAAGAAATCGAAAGTGCACAATCAAACAATGTCATGCAGGCCCTTCAGGGTAAAGTGGCCGGTCTGCAGATTCAGGAAACATCCAGCGCACCCGGTGCAGCGCCCAATGTGAATATACGCGGACTCGGTTCGATCAACGGTAGCAACCAGCCCCTCTATGTAGTTGACGGTGTGCCCTTGCAGAACGACAACTACGCTGCTCAAGGCAATGCCGTCGCGACCGGCGGTGTGACCAATATCTCACCCGACGACATAGCCTCGCTGACCGTACTCAAAGGCGCGGCGGCCACATCGCTCTATGGATCGCGCGCGTCAAACGGTGTGATCATCATCACCACAAAAAGCGGCAACGCAGGTAATAACAAGAACTACTCGATCACCTACAGCGGCAACGTCGAGGCATCGCGCGTGGCCTTCCTCCCCGAAATGCAAAACAAATGGGGACAAGGATGGAACGGCAACCAGACATATATCGAAAACGGCTCTTGGGGCCCCGCTCTTGACGGAAGCCGTCAGGTTTATGGCCCGATATGGAACAACCAGCAGCTCATACACACCTATAGCGCAAAGAAAAACAATGTCCGTGACTTCTTTGACACAGGATGGTCCCAGAAACACAACATAGCCCTGAGCGGTGTCAGCAGGGACAAAGCGATGACCTATTACCTGTCTTATGGATTTACCGGCACAGACGGCATGATCCCTACCGATCAGGATTCATACCGACGCAATACCATAGCCTTCAGAGGCACATACCAGCCTGAAAAATGGATCAAGGTTTCAAGCTCGATGAACTTTGCAAACTACAGAACCCGCACAGTCGGAACTTATCAGGGAACATCGGTAATCGACGGTGTGATGGAAATGCCACGCGACGTGTCAATCGTCGACATGAAGAATCTCAACAGCGCATTCAACACTCCCGAAGCCTACTATACACCCTATGGTATAACCAACCCCTACTGGGCGCTCGCCAACAACAAGTTCGAGACTCTCGGCAAGCAGGTCTACGGCAAAGTCCAGCTCGACGTAATGCCTGTCAGCAATCTCACACTCACATATCGTTTCGGCCTTGACTATGCCGACTACGACAACAAGATGGGCTATCCCCAGATCGACCTTGACGATGCCCTCATCAATGAAGACTACGGCTATGCGCCAAGCAACATGAATCAGGCGGGATGGGTCTATGCCTATTATTACCGTTCACATGAACTTAACCATGATTTCCTCGCAAACTATAGCGCCAAATTCCTCGATAACCGTCTTGATGTCAACGTGACCGCAGGTGTCAACGTCAACGAGCGTTACTATACATATCTGCGCGGACAATCCGACGACCTCGCCATCAACACAGGCTACTGGCAGCTCGGCAACGGCTCGACATGGACAACTCTCGGCGAAGGCCAGAGAAAACGCCGCATGATCGGTCTGTTCGGCTATCTGTCGTTAGGATGGGACGACTTCCTCTTCCTTGACGTGACCGGCCGTAACGACTGGTCTTCGACTCTTCCGATCCAGAAGAACTCATTCTTCTATCCCGGTGTGACCCTCAGTGGTATCTTCACCCGTTTCATCGAGAACAAGAGTGTGCTGTCATTCGGAAAAGTCCGCATAGCTTACGGAAAGACAGGCAACGACGCTGATCCCTACTACACATCAACCAACTACGCGCAAGCCTACACCAACGGTTACTACGGCAGCTATATCATCAAATTCCCCTTCAACAGCGCGAATGCCTTCATGGCATCCAACACATCGGGCAGCAACACCCTGCGTCCGGAAATGACATCGGAATTCGAAGTGGGAACAAACCTGAAATTCTTCAACGGACGTATTGACTTCGATGCCACATACTATAACCGCGTCACCGACGACCAGATTTTCACCCTTCCGATTGATCCGTCGACAGGCTTCAGCTATCAGGTGACCAATTTCGGCAAGGTGCGTAACCGTGGTGTCGAACTCATGCTTAACACCATCCCCGTCCAGACCCGCAACTTCCAGTGGGAACTCGGTTTCAACTTCTCAACCAACCGAAACAAGGTGCTCTCGATGCCCGAATCACTTGAAGGAGGCAAAGTCAGCATCTACGACTTCTCGGCAGGTAACGATGCGGTCTACATGTATGCTGAAGTCGGCAAGCCTCTCGGAACTTACTACACCTATCTTCCGCAGTTTGTCACAGACAAATCAAGCCCCTATTACGGCAGCCCGATTGTCGATTCCCACGGCCAGCCCGTGCTGTCTGACGAAATCCAGTATACCGGCTATACGATGAACCATAAATGGACAGGTGGCGTAACCACATCGTTCACAGCCTATGGCGTAACCCTCAGCGCAGCTCTCGACATCCGCTACGGCGGCAAGATGTTCTCTCGCACGAAGAACCTCATGCAGTTCACCGGCAACGGTAAAGTCACCGAATACAACGAGCGCCGTCCATTCATTATTCCAAACTCGGTTGTAGCGAACAGCGACGGCAGCTATTCGGAAAACACCACACCGATCTACATTGCCGACAGCAGCTTCCAGACATATTTCAACGACTACGGCTGGGGCAACGGAGGCATGGCATACCTCATCAACCGCTCTTACGCCAAACTCCGCAACATATCGCTCAGCTGGAACATCCCGCGCAAATGGCTCCACCACATCTATCTTCAGGATGTCGTGCTGACCGCCTACTGCAACAACGCCTTCATCTGGACCACCAAGGACAACCGCTATGTCGATCCCGAGACGACCTCGGTTACATCCTACGGAGACCTTGCCTACGGTTTCGGAGAACTTTACAGCAATCCTTCGAACCGCACATTCGGTCTTAACCTCAAAGTTAACTTCTAAAAGAGAGCAGCACAATGAAAAAAATAATAATGACAAGCGCCGTGGCCTTCGCACTGACTCTGACATCGTGCGACGACTACCTCGACATAAACCAGAGCCCCAACTCACCGGCTGTCGAAAATCTGACGGCAAGCATGATCTATCCGGGTGCTGAAATGGCATTCGCCAATAGCTACGGGGACTATCTGCGCATAACAGGAGGATATTTCGCACAGCATTATTCACAGATGTTCGGAACATCCAACTACATGGACTACAGCCAGTTCAAGCAGAGCGCCGTACGTTCAAGCTCTACATACACCAACCTCACCACACGCACTCTCCAGAACATGGAGACTGTCCGTATTCTCGCCGAGAAAGACAATGACTGGGGATCTTATCTCGCAGCGACAGTGATCCGTGTGGCAACCTATCAGACGTTTGTTGACTGCTATGGTGAAATCCCCTACTCCGAAGCCCTCGACATGGGAACTCTCACCCCGCACTATGACGACGGCAAGGATGTCTACACCGGCATAGTCTCCGAGCTTGACGACGCCATTGCAAAGGTCAACGGCAGTGAGACTGTATGCACCAATTTCCTCCTGCCCGGTGAAAAGGCATCCGAATGGATTAAGGTCGCCAATGCCCTGAAACTCAGAATACTCATGAGAATGAGCAACGCGGTCGATGTAAGCTCACAGCTTTCACAACTGGTGTCGGCCAACAATTTTCCGGCTTCCGATGTGTGCTGGAAAGACTGCTGGAGCAATTCGAGCGGACAGGCCAACCCGTTCTATCAGGAAGAATTCGCAACATATTTCGGAAGTACACAGCAGAATGCAATCCTCAACCTTGCACTTTACATGACTATGGATGCTTCCGACGATCCGCGCCTTGAGGCTTTCTTCGATCCCAATATAGACAAGAAGGAGTATACCGGCGGCGTATCTGGCACTAACTTCTCGACGACCGCAAGCTACAAGGCCAACTACTGGTGTCGCCCCGCCATGACATACGATGCTCCGGTCTATTTCATCACCCGCTCTGAAATCGAATTTTTCCTCGCCGAATATGAAGCACGCTACGGCTCTGCGACATTGGCGGAAGACCACTACAAGGCAGCTATCGAAGCCTCATTTGCTTCGGCTGGAGTCAGCGACACACAATCTGTGCTGACAGCTTATCCGTGGAATCCGGCAAATTATAAGAAGTGTATCGGCATACAAAAATGGGTAGCGCTCAGCGGTACGAACAACTTCGAGGCATGGTGCGAGATGCGCCGTCTCGGCTATCCGGCGTTCGGAAATGTGACAGGAACTCAGATCTACGACGTGCTCAACGATGCCTACAATCCTTCACTCCTCGTTCCCGGCACACTCTACACGCCCATCATGTATAATGCGTCGCTCGGAGAAAACAAACTGCTCCAGCGCTGGCCCTATCCCGAAAGCTCGGCCAACAGAAACAGCAACACTCCTGAATATAAAGGTGACGCCACCCCCGTTTTCTGGGCTAATTAATTAACAGTTAAAAGTGAATACAGTAATGAAAAAATATATTTCCCTGTTCGCAGTATCCATCGCAATGGCGACATTGACGTCCTGCGATAAGGATACGGAAGGCCTGACTGACATCACCTACTATCCTGTGGTCGAACTCCAAGGGCCGGTTTACGAAATCGTGACAGCCGGTCAGGCATACACCGACCCCGGCTGCACGGCCACTCTCGACGGCGAGGATGTCACCGACCGTGTCACAGTCTCAACATCTCTTGACTTCAGTAATCCGACACCGGGTTATTATCCTATCACCTACAGTGTCACCAATGCCGACGGTTTCAGCGCGGGAGCTACACGCTACGTGCTTGTAGCCGACCCCGACGAACCGGCATCGGGATTCTATACTGTCAGCACCGACAGCTATCGTGACTATAACGGCATCACCTATTTCGGAGGCTATCCGCTCCGCGTCGTCGGTGACGGCAACGGCAACTATCAGATTTCCGATCTCCTTGGCGGATGGTATGAATATCGTGCCAACTATGGATCGGCCTATGCCCTCTCAGGCAATGTGACAATAGCTCCTGACGGGACGATCACACTCGTCGACAGCTATCTCATCGGCTGGGACGACTCGGCCAACAGTCTGACAGACGGCAAATTTGATGCAGCCTCAGGGACAATCACATGGAATGTCAGCTATACAGAATACCCCTTCAATTTCATCGTGAACGCTACCAAGGACTAATAACAAAAATCACCATTGAATCATGATAAAGACTTTAAAATATTTGTTTATGACACTTGTTGTGGCCGCCCTTACCTCATGCGAAAAAGAGGATGTGGGAGAGACCGCGACAGTCAGCCTCGCCGGTGAATGGATGGTTACCGTGGATCTTGTCGATGCTTCAGGCAATGTCGTAATGGAAGATCCTTACGGTATGGGCTATGTGCAGGTTATCACATACAACACCGCAGCAAATATCCCGACTGAAATGTGGATAAGCGATCTCGGCAACTTCTGGGATTTCACTGCCAAAGTTCCTTGCGACGCATCGACCCAGACATTCGGAAGCAGCTCACCCCTGACAAACGAAGCATACGAGTGTGAGCTTACAATCACCGACGGCAAGGTCACCTTCGGAGGAACTCTCTCTCCGAGCGGTGCAAAAGCCGATGCAATAGAGTTTTATATAACATTCAGCGATGACGACCCCGGAATGAGGTATCTCATGAAAGGCTATCGCCGCACCGGCCTGAACGGCGGAGCGGAATAATGCTGGACACAGTGTTATTTACGACTCAAGAAAAGACATCTACATCATCACATTTATAATGTAGTGCTACATAATTAGAAACAGCATCTCAATTATGTGTATCAAGGGAATCTCCGGGCGTGATGCCTACGAGATTCCCTACCTATTTAAAGATTGTTTTAATAACGGGTATGAAATCACAGGAGACGGATTTTTGAACCAGCCTATTCACAATGTTCAGTCTATATGTGAGAGCATAGAGGCTGAATATTGTAAAGACATTCATGCCCTTTTCACATTTCCTATATAGTAGTCTTTACGTCCCCTTGGGTCTAATCGGTAGAGAGACACGCAGCGTAGACTAAATAGCGAAAACTATATAAATAAAGACGGCTGTCTGGACCGATGAAACCAGACAGCCGTCTTTATTATTTTATTTTTCAGTTTTTAAGCCTTGTCGACTTATTTTGCAGCGTCCTGAGCGCGTTCAAGATACTTTTTGATATCTACGCCGATCTCAGAACCATAAGTGGGATAATCCTTGAGAATCTGCTCGTAGACGGCAGCCTCAGCCTTGAAATCTTTCTGTTCGCGGAGCACTGTTGCCTCTTTCAGAAGGAAAGCCGGAGTGTAGTGAGGATTATTGTCAGAAATCTTGACAGCCTGCTTGAAGCAGTCGATGGCCTGAGGATATTGCTTGAGATTGACATAGCAGTCACCTTCAAGTGATTTTGCAGAAGCACCGATTACTGATTCCGATGCTGAATAGTTCTTAAGATAGCTGATAGCCTCTTCATACTTGCCTTCCTTGTAAAGAAGGATAGCGGCGTTGAGGTTTGCGAGATTGCCGGCATCATAACCGTGGTCGGCGGCAACCTGCTGATATTTGGCGAGAGCCACTGAATCGTTGCCCATGAGAAGCTCGATATCGGCCTGACCGAGAGCATTGTTGGCAGCGTTCTGACCCGGCTGGCGGATTGCATAGACATAAATGAGGATGACAGCAACAACTGCAGCGACTGCGATGCAGCCCCAGACTATTACTTTTGGATTGCTCTGGACTTTTTCACCGATACCGGTAAGAGTGTCATTTACCTCGTCGATCGAGGTACGGGTTTCTTCTACGGGCTTGTTATTTGCCATTTTTATGTGATTAGTTTGATTTATTTAACTTAAAAATATGCTAAAATGCGGATTTAAAAGCGGTTATCCGCTTCCAATGTGCAAAATTAGGGAATATTCTCCAATAAATGAAATTTATATGAGGGAATTTTAATCACATACCCCTACAAACATCTCACCTTTAACCGTTACAGGGCACAAAGATACGTCTCAGACCGTGCACGGAGACTGACTGCAGAACACAATGGAAAGAATCTTGCATCGCAAGGTGAACTTTCGGTCGAGATGGAGCGTAATAAATGTTAAGTTTCAATTATTGTTCTTAGAAAATGAAAGTAGGATTCTTCGTGCCATGCTATGTGGATATGCTTGCGCCACAGGCTGCAATCGCGAGCTATGAGCTTCTTAAAAGGTTCGGTCTGGATGTCTGTTACATAGAGCAGGCTTCATGCTGCGGACTGCCCATGACCGATATGGGCTATGAACGTAAAGCATGCCACATAGAGCAGAACCTCGTCAAATACTTCAGTGGATATGACTATGTGGTGATTCCATCGGGGATATGCACTGATCAGGTCCGCTATCATCTCGACTCAATCGAAAAGACTCCCGAAGTGCAGCATATTCTCGACACTACCCACGATGTGGTTGACTTCCTGCATGATATTTTGCAGGTCAAAAGTCTTCCGTGGGCGAAATTTCCTCACCGGGTCGCTCTCCACAACGGATGCCATTCGCTTCGCTTTCTACATCAGGCCAGACCGACTGAACTGATGATTCCCGACTATTCGAAGACAGCCGACCTCCTGAATCTCGTAGAAGGACTCGAAGTCTGCTATGCTACACGACGCGACGAATGTTGCGGTTTCGGAGGCACGTTTGCCATCTGGGACCAGAGTTGCGCATGCCAGCAGGGTCTGGACAAAGTGAGTGACTATGCGGAAAACGGTCTTAAATATGTCACAAGCGCTGACTTCTCATGTCTGATGCACCAGCAGGGCATAGCCCGTAAATTCGGTGTCGACATCAAAACTTACTACATAGCCGAAATCCTCAACGGAACGGCAGCCGAATAATAACAGCCTCTTAACAATTCGATATATGAGTCAGGTCAATCAAGTCAAACTCGGAGCTAAGTTCATCGCCGACACACCGCATCGCATCAGCCACGACCGATGCCTGTGGGCGGCACGCATGCGCCGCGACAAAACTGCATCACAGATTCCTGAATGGGAGGAAATGCGCAATCTCGCATCTCAGATAAAACTCCACACCCTCACACATCTCGACCACTATCTGGAGCAGTTGGAAACACGGATGAAGGAGAACGGCATCCACGTCCACTGGGCCGAGGACGCCGAGGAGCATAACAGGATTATCTATGAAATTTTCAGCTCCCACGGAGTCAGGACAGTCACCAAAGGAAAATCCATGCTCATGGACGAATGCGGGATGAGAGAGTATCTCGAAAAGCGCGGAATCGACATCTATGAGGCCGACCTCGGCGAAAGAATACAGCAACTCGACAACCAGCGCCCCTCACATATCGTAATGCCGGCCATCCATAAACTGCGCGGAGACGTGGCAAAACTTTTTGCCGAGAAACTCGGAAGCGACCCTGACATCGATGACCCTCATTATCTCAACAGTGTCATGCGCAAAGACATGCGACAACACTACATCAAGGCTGACGCCGGTATGTGTGGCGTAAATTTCGCTGTCGCCGAAACGGGGACAATAGTTGTGGCTACCAATGAAGGGAACGCCGATATCAGCGCAAACATCCCTCCGCTTTTCGTGGCAAGCATGGGCATCGAAAAACTTATCCCTCGCCAGCGTGACCTGCCGCTTTTCATCAGACTCCTGTCGCGCAGCGCACTCGGATTCGACATAACCCAATATACATCCCACTACACCCGTCCGCGCAAAGGACAGGAAATGCACGTGGTCATAGTCGACAACGGGCGTTCGAAGCGTCTCGCCGCCGACTATTTCGAAGTGCTGAAATGTATACGCTGCGGAGCCTGCATGAACACATGTCCTGTGTTCCGCCGCACATCAGGAATCAGCTACGATGCCACATACATGGGACCTATAGGCATAGTGCTTGAGCCGAGCTACGATCTTCACCGCTATGCCCGGCTGCCATATTCATGCACCCACTGCGGGTCATGCGGAAATGTGTGTCCTGTAAAAGTTCCGATTCCAAACTATGTGTTCTATTGGCGTACTGAAATCGTAGAGCACCATGAGGACGAACTTATCCACAGACTCGAAGAAAGCGGAATGGCACTCGTGCTCCGCAACGCAACAAATCTTTCACATGCCGAAAAACTCGGACTATGGGCACTGCGGACTCTTCCGAAATGGCTGCTCAATTCACCTGCCAATCCGTGGGCGAAAGACCATGCCAATCCTGATCCTCCAAAGGAAACTTTCAGGGAATATTATAAAAGAACGAAAAATCAGGGGAATAATAATTAATAATTAAGTTATGGAAAGGAATGACGTGCTTTCGTCTTCGGTGCAACAGTCGGCGAGAGACAGGATTATGAACCGTATCAGAACCGGTGCAGCGCACCACCGCGAAGTGGCGCTCCCCGATGTCCCGATGTTCGATATACAGGGCGACCCGGTTGATAATTTCATTGCCCGGCTTGAAAGTTTTGATGGAAAAGCCGTCAGAGTGAAATCCGGGGAGGATGCTCTGAAATGGCTGCATGAAAACATCAGCACTGAAGGAAAGACTGTCTACTCAAACGTTGCAGGATTCGAGGGCAATTTCGATGTGACAGACGAGACTGACCCTCATACGGCGAATGTGGTTGACATCTGTGTGGCCAAGGGAGTCATCGGTGTGGGGGAGACCGGTTCAATATGGGTGACTGAGGAATCGCTCGGGCTGACAGCCTGTGCGCTTTTCTCGACAGACCTGTATCTCATTCTGGATGCCGGAAAAATCTACAGCGGACTCCATCGGGCTTATTCCGCACTCGATCTCTCGGCCGGACGATATGGCTCGTTTTTCACAGGCCCGTCGGCCACAGCCGACATAGAGGCCGTACACATTACGGGAGCACAAGGTGAAATCTCGCTGACAGCAATCATAGTCGGATGACAGCCCATACGTATACACGACAAGAATTTCTCATAACCGCCCGCTGAAAAATATAATTGGAAATACGGCGATAGTTGCGTATCTTTGGAGTCATGGAAAAAATTGTTATTCTCGACGGCTATGTAGCCAACAGCGGAGACCTCTCATGGAAGGCTCTCGAAAATCTCGGAGAAGTGACAGTGTATGACCGCACTGCTCCCGGTGAAGTGGTGGAACGAGCCAAAGACGCTACCGCCATATACACAAACAAGGTCGTTATCACCGATGAAATAATGGAGGCGTTGCCCGCGCTTAAATTCATCGGAGTCCTTGCCACAGGCTATAATAATGTCGACATAGAGGCGGCCCACCGTCGCGGAATCGCCGTATGCAATGTGCCGGCTTACTCAACCGATTCTGTGGCTCAGCTTGTGTTCGCACATCTGCTGCATATCATAAACACAATAGGTGATTATGCCGAATCGGTCAACAAAGGAGAATGGTCAGGGAACAAGGATTTCAGCTACCGCCTCACACCGTTCAATGAACTTGCCGGCATGACCATCGGGATAATCGGAATGGGCAACATCGGCAGACGGGTGGCAGCCATCGCGCAGGCTTTCGGCATGAAGGTCATTACAAATTCAAAGCGCGAGCTACCCGAAGGGGTAGAGCGTGTAAGCCTCGACACACTTTTCAGCCAAAGCGATGTCATATCTCTCAACTCCGCCCTGACTCCGGCGACAAAAGGAATAGTCAACCGTGAGGCTATTGCAAAAATGAAACCTTCGGCCATTCTCATCAACACATCGCGAGGCCCGCTCGTCGATGAAGAAGCCCTTGCCGAAGCTCTCCGTGAGGGACGCATTGCCGCCGCCGGAATCGATGTCCTCTGCGAAGAACCTCCACGTCACGGCTCACCACTGATAGGATGTCCGCGATGCTATGTCACACCCCATATCGCATGGCAGTCGACACAGGCAAGAAAAAGACTCATCGACATATCAATCGAGAACCTGAGATCGTCAATCGGGAACAATCCACAAAATTTAGTGTGAGATATGCGATGAAAGTATTGCATAAATAATTTTTTGTAACTACCTTTGCACTTGTCAAAGCTTGAAGAGAGCTTCCGACAATCGGGGCGTAGCGCAGTCCGGTAGCGCACCTGGTTTGGGACCAGGTGGTCGCAGGTTCGAATCCTGTCACCCCGACGCAAAAAAAGCGAGAGCGGAATTTTGAATTCCGCTCTCGTTTTTTATTTGTCATCAGTCTGTTTCAGGAATGTTTTCATTTCACGCTTACGTTTTTCACTCCTTCGCCTTTCTTGATAGTTTCCCCGGGAACTGTTATACGGACGTTCTCAAGAGTAAGACCGTCGACATGGTTAAGCTCTATTCCGGAATCGGCGCGGAAATGAGAATTGCGTATCACGACGTTTTTCATAGGCATTTCCGGCAGACCGTTGAAAAGTGCTGCACGCTTGGCTGAACGACATGTCACATCGTCAATGTAGATGTTGCGGAACGATGGAGTCTCTTCGGTCACAGGGGGGACAGGTGCACCCGGCTTGATGCCATAGTAAAGATCAAAGATGAGGGCATCGCCGGCAATGTCGGTCATCTTTATATTGTCGACATAAATGTCCTCGACCACGCCGCCACGGCCACGTGTAGACTTGAAACGGAGTCCGACATCAGTGCCGATGAAAACACAGTTGTTGACAATGATGTCCTTGCAGCCGCCCGACATTTCCGATCCGATCACAAAACCGCCATGACCATGATAAACCGTACATCCGTCAATGAGTACGTTGGTACACGGTATGCCTCTGTCGCGTCCGTCCTTGTCCTTACCTGATTTGATACAGATGGCATCGTCGCCCACGTCAAAGCGGCTGTTTGCGACGAGGACGTTGCGGCATGACTCAATGTCGACACCGTCACCGTTCTGTGCATACCACGGATTGCGTACATTCACATTATCGATGATAAGATTCTCGCAGAGGAGGGGATGAAGATTCCATGCGGGTGAATTCTCAAAAGTAGCGTCCTTGAGCATCACGTTGCGGCAATTGATGAACGACAGCAGCACCGGACGCAGAAAATCGTGGGCATAGTCGACAATTTCCTTATCGCCATGATGGACCTTGGCCTGAAGAGCCTTGTCTTCGTAGACTTCGCGGATACGCTCGTTGGGAAACCAGACATCACCCTTGGCATTGACACATCCTGTCTTGATTAGCTGCTTCCACTGGTCGGCTGTCATCTTACCTTTCTTCACCGGACGCCACTTCTGGCCATTGCCGTTGAAAGTGCCGTCGCCCGTGATGGCTATGTCGTGCTTGTCGCGGGCGGATAGAGGCGAAGTCGCGCGGTGGGTGGTGAGCCCTTCCCAGTCGGAAGCGACAGCAGGATAGTCAGCCAGATTTTCGCTGAAAAGGACGAGTGCCCCACGGTCGAGATGAAGTTCCACATTGCTTTCAAAAAGAATCGGGCCGGTATACCAGATGCCTTCGGGGACCACAAGACGTCCGCCGCCTTTGTCAGCAAGATGCGCCATAGCTTTTGCAAAAGCTTCGGTATTGAGAGTGACACCGTCGTTGACTCCGCCAAACGCAGTGATGTCAACTTCGTATGAAGGGATTGACGGCGGAGTTACCGGCGATAGTTCTATCGGCAGATTTTTGTAAAAGCTACTGTAGTCGGAAGCCTCGATTGAGGTTGCAAAACCTGAAAGCGAAAGGATAGCCCCGGCAAGCAGAGTGCGGCTTGAACAGATTTTCATGTTTTAAGGATTTAATTTATTAAATTGTTAATTGTTTTTTATTGTCACTTTTGAAAAGTCGTATAAGTGCAAAGATACGAAAAATCCTTGTTAATCCTTATCACTCCTTGTAGCTTCTGGCCGGAAGATAACGGAAAAGCGCAAAGAGAGCTGCGGCGAGAGCAATAGTTCCGCCTACGTAACCGATATCGGCCATCATCCCGTGTTCACAGACGATGCCGCCTGTAAACGCGCCCGCACCGATGCCAAGATTGAATATACCGGAATATATGCTCATGGCCACTGCCGAATTGTGGGGAGAAAGCACGATGATTTCATTCTGAAATGCGATATTGTAGACAGTGATTGCAAGTCCCCACAAAACACATATCAGCGAAAGGACCACCAGACCGAGCCGCGCGCCCGGAAGCAGAAAAAGCATAATCACCGGCAATGATATGCAGGCGGCGGAAATTATGAAACGCGGATGGCGGGGAAAATAGCGTGTCATAAGGAAACTGCCCGCAAGCCCGGCTATGCCAAAAAGACATAGCGTAAAAGTGATTGCCTTGGCCTCGATGTGCAGAATACTGTCCATGAACGGCTCGATGTAGCTGTAGCCGGTGTAGTGGCCTGTAACAATCACAGCCGTGATAAAGTAGACCATCAGAAGGGGACGCGACTTAAGAATATCTTTGAGCATCCGGCCTCGGGATTCATCCTGACCGCTGCGTGCAATACTCGGGAAAAAGAAATAAAGGCCTATAAGTATCAGAAAAGAGAGCAGACCGAGAGATCCGAGTGTCACTCTCCAACCGGCAAGCAGACCCAGCACACGGCCGAGAGGAAGACCGACGACGAGAGCCACACCTCCGCCGGCGACAAGTGCGCTCAACGCTGTCGAACGACGGCCGTCAGGACTTACGGCTACAGCCATAGTCGGAGCGATAGACCAGAAGAGGGAGTGAGCCGTGGCGACACCGATGCGCGACAACATGAGAGTCCAGAAACCGGTGGACAATACGGAACCGATGTGACTGACAAAAAACAATGCCACTACGTAGAGAAGCAGCCGACGAAAATCCATCCTCGCACACCAAAGCATCAAGGGCAACGACAGACAGGCAACAACCCAAGCATAGATGGTTATCAATAAACCGGCATGAGCCTCGGTCACACCGAAGTCAGCTGCAATATCACTGAGAAGTCCAATAGGAGTAAGTTCGGATGTGTTGAAAGTAAATCCTGCGATAGTAAGCAGAATCAAGGGAAGAAAACGTTTCACTATTTGCTACCTTAGAAATTTTAGATCTTTTTTCCTTAAAAAATTCGAGGTGCAAAAATACAAAAAATCCACACCCGATGACTCTAATTTTATTATAGAAATCATCGGATGCGGATTCAGATGCTTACGATTAGTTCTGTATCATATTTTATAGTTCGGAAGGCGGGTGAGCAGAGAAATAATATTAGTGAGAATCTGGCGCAGATCGCCTTTTTCATCCGAACGTTCGCAAATGCTTTTTACTTCAATCAATGCGAGTGAAAGCGCCCCGCATGATGTCAGATAGGGAAAGACCGGGACAATCATGATGCCGGATTCCTTTAGGAAATCAAGCGAAAATAAGAGCATGATATCAATGACGGTCATTGAGAACAAGGCAAGGTAGTAACGGCCGATTTTGTCAACCGTTCGTCTAAGGCCGGAGGAAGTGCATTTTTCACCGCGCAGTCTTGCTTTACGCAGACCGCTGATGAGATCGGCTATGACGGAAGCCAGAACACAAAGATAGTCAATGAGCAGGAGGAAAAACATGTTGAGTGGAGAATTGGGAGATTGAAATTTCAAGGAGACAGGAGAGAAAATTTTATGGCATGGGCATTGGAAAAGGGATGCTGCAAAGTTAGTGATTGCAACATCCCTTTTTGGTGCGATAACACAAAAGATAATCTCAATTCTCGTCAACAGCATGGAGTGCGCCATAGACTATCGAAGCCTTGGCCGGTCCGATAAGTTCGGCTATAGTGTCGAGATCAGCCTCGCGCAGACGCTTGACACTTTTGAAATGTGTCAGCAAAGCAGTGCGTGTCTTCTCGCCGACACCCTTTATCCCGTCAAGTTCCGACACCGCCTGTGACTTGCTGCGACGGTTGCGATGGTGTGTTATGCCGAAGCGGTGAGCTTCGTCGCGCAGATGCTGGACGACACGCAGAGTCTCGCTGTTCTTGTCAATGTAGAGGGGTATGCTGTCACCGGGAAAATAGATTTCTTCAAGACGCTTGGCTATGCCCACGACGGCAATTCTACCACGCAGTCCCATGTCATCGAGCGCTTCGACGGCTGCCGACAACTGACCCTTACCACCATCGACCACTATAAGCTGTGGAAGCGGTTTGCCCTCGCTTACCAGACGTGAATAACGGCGCGTCAGAACCTCTTTCATGGAAGCGAAATCGTCAGGCCCGACAACTGTCTTGATATTGAAATGACGGTAGTCTTTCTTGCTCGGCTTCGCGTCCTTGAAAACGACACACGATGCCACTGGATTCGTACCCTGTATGTTCGAGTTATCGAAACACTCTATATGATGAGGAAGCTCGGAGAGATGGAAATCGGACTGCATGCGCTGGAGTATTCGCTCGGTTCTTGTCTCTGGATTTCTCTTCTCCATAGTCTTGATACGGTCGACACGATGCTGGCGTGCATTTTTCTGAGAAACTTCCAGCAGCTTTGCCTTGTCGCCACGCTGCGGGATTACAAACTTGACCGAAGGCATCTCGACATCCGGCTCTTCGGCAACAATCACTTCATCGAATTTCACTCCAAGCGACTCGGCAATCTCCGACATAGCATAGCCCAGAAGCTGTGCCCGCGATTCATCGAGACGGCGTTTGAACTCCAATGTGACAGATTTCACGACAGCTCCGCGACGGACGTGCATATAGTTGATGTAGACATCGGAATCCTCGTCATCAATGCCAAAAACATCAATATCCTCTATGGTCTGTGAGACTATCACGCTCTTGGCCTGATAACGCTTTATGAGGTCATATTGCTCCTTCAGCTCCTGTGCCTCCTCAAAGCGGAGTTCCATGGAAAGTTTCTCCATTTCGCCGCGCAGATAAGCGAGCAGCTCGCCTGTCTCACCGCGCAGAATCGCACGTATCCTGTCAATGTCGCGGTTATATTCTTCAGAGGAAACAAGCCCCGTGCAGCAACCTTTGCAACGCTTCAGATGATAGTCGAGACACAGACGCCCTTTGCCGGCCTTTATCCAGTCGAGAGTCATCGGCTGACGGCAAGAGCGCACACAATATATTTTTCTGACAAGTTCGAGTATTGCCCGTGCAGAACCAGAGTCGGTGTAAGGGCCATAATATTTCGAGCCATCCTTGATGCGCTGACGGGTCATGAAGACTTTAGGAAAAGGCTCGTTTGTCACCACTATCCAAGGATAGGATTTATCATCTTTAAGAAGGACATTGTAGCGGGGCTGATATTCCTTTATCATGGATGCTTCCAGATTAAGCGCATCCTGCTCGGTCGGGACTACAATGTAGCTCATGTCGACAATCGCACGGACAAGCAGATTCGTGCGCAAGCTGTCATGAGTCCTGTTGAAATAGGAGCTGACACGTCTTTTCAGATTCTTGGCCTTGCCGACATAGATGACTGTACCCTCGGAGTCATAATACATGTAGACACCGGGAGTATCGGGAAGTATTGAAATTTTTTCTGTAAGGGAAGCTGATTTCTTATGCTTGGCCATAATCAAAAAGAGTGTTTATATACGAGGCAAAACGATAATCACTTCTATAGCTGAATGACATTTCTTACACCTCACATCGTTATATTATTTACCCCACACCTTGCGACAATACAGACCGGAAATCTGCACCACTCGCTAATTGTGGGGTTATAATCACGCATAGCCTCAAAAGTCTATGCAGGGAAATAAAGTCCTACGAAATCTTGGAAGCGAAGTAAATCAATATGTAATCAATGATGTCACCTCGGCTTCTGCCGGAAGATTTTCGCGACCTTTAAGGTCGAGCAGCTCAATGATAAAATTGATGTAAATTTTCTTCGGATTCATTGACTTCACAAGCTCATAGGCAGCCGCCATCGTACCGCCTGTGGCAAGCACGTCGTCATGAATCACAACCACGTCGTCGGGGGTAATGGCATCACGATGAATCTCTATCACGTCTTTGCCATATTCCTTGTCGTAGGAAGTGCTGATAGTGTCGGCGGGAAGCTTGCCGGGCTTACGTACGGGGACAAATCCTGCACCAAGTTCGAAGGCAAGAATCGAACCGCCGATAAAGCCGCGCGACTCGATTCCGACTACTTTAGTAACGCCTTTGTCGCGGTAAAGTTGAGAAAGATCCCACCCGATGATATGAAGGCCGCGCGGATCTTTGAGAAGAGTTGTGATGTCGCGGAATATGACTCCTTTCTGCGGGAAATCATAGACATCGCGAATGCGTCGCTTTAAATATTCCATATATATAAGTATTAAGTTTTAAGTAGCAAGTATTAAATAGAAAGGATAGAAGAATATTAGGATATCGTTTTGTATTATCACTGTTTTCCATGGGAAATTTCACGTAATTTTACTCGTTTTGTTTCACGTGAAACAATGATTTTACCGTCCTAACATAAGCAATAGAATGTTTATATCCGCAGGTGAGATTCCGGGAATACGGGAAGCCTGTGCGATTGTTTCTGGATTGATTTTTTCAAGTTTCTGGCGTGCCTCAGTCGACAGGGTGGTAAGTTTCGAATAGTCAATCTTACCTCGGAGAGCAAGGTTTTCAAGACGGCGAAGTTTGTCGGCAATCTGGCTTTCGCGCTGAATGTATCCCTGATATTTTATAAGGATTTCGGCGGCTTCGATAATTTCCTCCCGACGGCCTTCCTCTATATTTTCAGCAATGAAGTCTCCTAATGGTGTTATCACTTCAGATAGTTTCTGAATGTTCAGCGCAGGACGCAGAATAAGGTCATAAAGTTTCACACCCTGCTTCAACGGCTGCTCGCCAATTGATTCAAGATATGGATTTACAAACGCGCTTTTCACCGAAAAGTCTTTGCAGAATTCAATCAGAGCATCGCGCTGACGACGTTTGCTCTCCATGATTTCAAAGCGATAATCGGTAGCCAGACCTATGGCATGGCCACGCGGAGTCAGACGCATGTCGGCATCATCCTGACGGAGAAGAATGCGATATTCTGCACGCGAAGTAAACATGCGATAAGGTTCGTCTACACCCTTTGTGACAAGATCGTCGATAAGCACTCCGATATAAGCTTCATCGCGCGCAAGAGTGAAGGGCGCTTCGCCTTTGACCTTCAACGCAGCGTTGATTCCCGCAACCAGACCCTGTCCGGCCGCTTCTTCATAGCCGGTCGTTCCGTTGACCTGTCCGGCAAAATATAAGCCTGAAATGAGCTTTGTCTCTAATGTGTGATAGAGCTGCGTGGGATCAAAAAAGTCATATTCGATAGCGTAGCCCGGACGATAAATCTGCACATTTTTGAGAGCCGGTACAGTCTCAAGCGCCCGGATCTGTATGTCGACAGGAAGAGAGGAAGAGAATCCGTTTAGATAGTATTCATTGGTCACTTCTCCTTCGGGTTCGAGGAAAAGCTGATGCTCGTCCTTGTCGGCAAAGGTGACAATCTTGGTCTCAATACTGGGACAGTAGCGAGGTCCGATACTCTTGATCTGACCGTTGTAGAGCGGAGAATCAGGAAGCCCCTCACGCAAAATCCGATGTGTCTCGGGATTTGTATAGACAGTGTGACAGGGACGCTGACGCAGTCTGCGACGTCCATTCCGATTGTATTATAAACTTTTGTAATCATATCTCCACCAAAGATTTT
>OLOD01000081.1_pt1 | contig 68513 bp, 50 predicted proteins | sample 1671921 | NCBI WGS metagenome assembly OLOD01 (sample SAMEA3136626, study PRJEB25190) | human gut metagenome | biome: human gut; feature: human-associated habitat; material: faeces | place: Austria | collected 2013
TCATAATTTAGTCTCTTGAGCTATATTTAATCTCCAACTTTTGGGGTGCACTTCAAAAGCCGGCGTATTTTGGATAAAAGTAAGGCATCTTTTTTTATATGCCCGTATCATTTGCTTCTTTCACGAAAGAATGTTCGTGGAAATATCTTTCATATTCCTTGTAATGCGCTGTTAATCTTTTAGATGCAGTGATTCAAGCTGATGTTGGTATTGAAAGATTACTTTATTGAATTTCTTTACCGAAAGGTGTCAAGGCTAATGCTGCCATTTTGAAATGCTGCCTTCCGAACGGGATGCCAATGATGGTGATACAAAGCAGCAGACCGAAGAAAAAGTGTGTCAGGCAGATCCAAAAACCACCGATGAAGATCCAGATAATATTCATCAGCAGGCAGAGGCATCCGCTTGAGCTGCCGCTGTCTGTCACCGTCTTTCCGAAAGGCCACAACGCCAGGATTCCTAATTTCAGTGTTTGAAGCCCGAATGGAATACCGATGATGGTAATCATCAAGACTAAACTGGCAAGGATGTATTCAACGGCAGTCAGCAGTCCGCCGAAGATAAGCCAAATGATGTTTCCGATTGTTTTCATTTACTCTCTTTATTTGAAGGTTGATTAATCAGTATCGAATCAGGAGCTTGCTTGATCTCCAAAATCGTGTCGGTATATTGCCGGTGCAGGCTGTCCAGCTCCATCAGATATCTTTCTTTGATCAGCAGGAAGCTGTCGCGCAATTCGGGTTTGACGGGAAGCGAAGGCGGTGCGTCCATAGCCAGCGGATTGATAGCTTCTCCATTCTTATATACCCGGAAATCGAGGTGCGGACCTGTAGATAATCCGGTTGAACCCACATATCCGATCACTTCTCCTTGTTGTACGTGGCTTCCTACGGAAAGTCCTTTGGCATATCGGCTCAGATGCATGTAGGAAGTTGTGTACATCGAGTTGTGTTTGATCTTTACGGTGTGCCCGCCACCGTTCATATAACCTTTGGCTATAACGGTACCGGCACCAATCGTCTTGACCGGTGTTCCGACTGGAGCTGCATAATCTACTCCGTGGTGAGCACGATAACGCTTCAGGATCGGGTGGAAACGGGCGTTAGTGAATCGTGACGTGATGCGGAAGAAATCAAGCGGTGCTTTTAGGAAAGCCTTTCGCAAGCTGTTTCCTTCCGGATCGAAATATTCAAACACGCTGTCTTGTGTAAAAGGAATGGCTGTGAAAGCCTTTCCTTGATGTGTGAAGATAGCGGCATCGATCGAGGTGATCTCCAAGGCAATGGTATCATCGATGAAAGCTTCATGATAGATTACCTGAAACGAGTCCCCTTCTTTTACATCAAAGAAGTCGATCTGCCAGGCATAGACATCAGCTATCTTCAGTGCCAACAGCGGCGACGCGCCTCCGTCCTTGATCACATTCCACAGCGAGGAAGTAATCGTTCCTTCGATATATTTGCGCTTCAGCGTAATGTCTTTTGTGTATTCATACGCATGGATGGAATCTCCGGTCAAATCGATGACAGCATAATCCGTCAGCGACTTGGCAAAAGCGATGTATTGGATAGAAGCCAAAGAATCCAATGTTGTTAAAGTACAGTAGTGCATACCGGCTTTCAGCTTGGTCGGATCCAGAACATGAGCCGAAGCACGCGTGATACTGTCTGCTTTTAAGGCAGAAAATCCTAAACGGGAGAAAATAATTGCCGGATTATCACCTTGCCGGATTTCATATCGGTTTACATCCAGTGAATCGATGCAGACGCCATATTCATATACGTGTTGCAGACTGTCAACCCATTCGCTGTCCACTTCTTCTTCTACTTGCTTTTTCGGTTGGCAACTATTGGTAATCGTCAGGAATAAAAATCCTGTTAGAATAAAAATAAGGGTAAATTGTTTGTTCATATACTTTATTTTCAACTGAAAACAGTTCATCCGAACAAATGTAGGGAATAAAATCTACTCTGGCAAACTCATTTCCTCATATTTATTGTTTACATTTGTTCCACATCTATGGATTTTAAGGGCATGAAGCGAATTATATACCTCTTCTATCTGATACTTGGTTGTCTGTTGACAATACCTTCGAAGGCAACTTTGTTGATGGACAAATGTAATCTACCGGACTTATCAAACAATGCTATTCTCTGTATGCATCAAGATCGGGACCATTATGTCTGGTTTGGTACCTACGATGGGCTGAATCTGTATAATGGGACAGACTCGTACGTGTTCCGTTTTGAACAGAACAATGAAAATTCGCTGTGCAGTAATATTATCCATAAGATTACAGACGCCGAACCTGGCTATTTGTGGATAGCAACCTCATTAGGAATTAATAAATTCTCTTTGGATAAACGGGCGGTAGTAGAAGCATATCCGGGTTATCTGGAATGTTCTTTTTTGGCAACCGACCGGAAAGGAAATACATTGGCAGTCTGTAAGGATGGTTTCCTTTCCGGCTATTCATTAACCAGTGGAGGGTTTCGGGATTTACCGGATGATGAAATTTCTCCTTCAACGGTGAAGAGTCTGTTTACCGACAGTGAAAATACATTCATGATGGTCTTGGCTTCGGGTAAATTAAGAACCCTCGAAACAGACTTCTCCGAACAGAATTTCCGGGTGAATTATACAGACCGCGAAATCCATTCGCAGCCTATTTCGTATGCTACGGTTGAAGGACAGACACTTTATCTGGTAGATGAGCAGGAGGTTTTGTATCAATATGATTTGAGAACGGGTGTAAAACAAAAGTTGGCTGATCTGACAGGAATGAGACAGAAATACGGATCGGTCATTAATGTCATGTCGCATTGCGGACGGATCTTTGTCTTCTTCCGTGAAGGATATTTTGTCGATGCCATGACATCTCAGGTCGCCTTGCAAACGGGCTTTGGTGTATTTTGTGTTATGAAAGACCAGAAACAGAATTTGCTGTGGATCGGAACGGATGGAAATGGTGTACATGTCTATTATGATAAACCGCAGTTGTTCGGTTCGTTACTGACCAGTCAGTTCCCGATGCGTATTTATAATCCGGTCCGTGGCCTATTTACGGACGCTTATAAAAACTTATGGATCGGAACGAAAGGTGACGGCCTTTATAAAATCTCTCATTATGATACGCATGTCGGGATGATTCCGGCTTCGTCTGTTACCAAGTATACGATAAATGAAGGTTTACCAAGTAACCGCGTCTATTGTTGTACACCCAGTCAGGATACAACCCGTTTTTGGATTGGTTCGGATGGTATTGGTATCTCTTATTATTCTTATAAGGATAAACGGATCCATACACTTGTTCAAGGGAAAGATGAGGTAGCTATCAAGCATGTGCATGCTATTGTCGAGATCAACGATTCAACGCTTTGGTTGGCTACAACGAATGTCGGTTTGCTGGAAGTACATTTGCAGATTCAGCCATCCCAACTGAAAATACGGTCGGTGACTTCTTATTTACCCAAGCACGGAACGAATAGCTGTAATGAGTTTCAGTCTCTTTACTATGATGGAGATTCATTGCTTTATGCCGGGACTCGTGGCGGATACGGTGTGCTGTGCATGAATGTATATACCAAGAACTATCGATTTGCGAAGAAGAATTTTGAGGATCATTCGGCGATTGGAGATGTGCTTTCTATTTGCCGTTCGTCAGATTCCTTGTTTTATATTGGAGCCAGTTCGGGTATGAGTTTGTTAGGCTTGCAGGATAACAGGGCAACTTATCTTTATCATTATAATCGGAACGATGGTATTGGAAATGATATGATTCATGGAATATTGGAAGGTTCGGACCAGAGTGTCTGGATGAGTACGAATAAAGGATTAACCCAGTATAATCCGAAGAACAAGTTATTCCATAGTTACATTGGTTCCGGACTGGAGGTCGTTGAGTTTTCGGATGATTCATATTGGAAGTGTCCTTATACCGGTCGTTTGTTCTTTGGTGGTGTCAATGGTTTGGTTTGGGTAAATCAGCAACATCCTTTTTGGATTGATGAAGGAATGGATTTACATTTCTTTAATGCCCGGATCGAAGATACATACATGCCTCTAGACAGTTCTTTGGTGCGGAAAGGACTCCGTGTGGCTCATGATACACGTGAAATCCAAGTCTCGTTTGCCGTGCCAGATTATATTAATATCGGTAATTATGAGTATGCCTATTGTCTGGAAGGCTTCAGTCCGTCATGGAATGAACTGCGTCGGGGTAATAAGATTACACTATCGTGGCTGCCTCCTGGAGATTATCGGTTGAAGGTTCGGTTCCGATTAGGTGTTTCTGATTATACCGACAAAGAATATGTCTTGCCAATTACGGTCTTGCCACCTTGGTATCAGACTACCTATGCGAAGGTAGGATATGGTTTTCTGGCTATTCTACTGTTGTTCTTTCTGCATCTTTTGTATCGGAGGCAGTTACGTCGCAAGCAACAAGTGATCTTACAGGCAATGGATGAAAAACAGAAGCAGAAGTTATATGAAGCAAAGCTAAACTTCTTCACGCATATCACCCATGAACTTTGTACTCCGTTAACCTTGATTACGGGAGTGGATGATTACCTGCAGCAATATTCTGCACAGCGGAAAGATTCGAAGTTACAGTCATATAGTCGGATTCTTCGGGAAAATGTATTGGAACTAAATCATCTGATACAGGAAATTTTGGATTTCCGTAAGGTAGAAGATGATGGATTCCGGAATGTGAAGTTTGCTCCGGCTTCGATATCCGACTTCTTGCAGCATGAGTGTGAACGTTTTGAAGCATTGATCGAACAACGCAAGATTCATTTCCACTTACAAGTTGCTTCCGGATTAAATTGGAATACGGATATACTGTTGGTAAAGAAGATCTTTTCCAACCTGTTGTCTAATGCCTTTAAATATACTCCGGAAGGTGGAGAAATTCGGGTTTCGGCAGCCATAGAAAATGAAATCTTGGTCTTCCGGGTTTATAATACGGGAAAAGGAATTCCTCAAGAAGAGAGAGAACATATCTTCGACCGGTATTATTTACTCAAAGACGAGGAGGCTGGTGCTGCCACTTCTATGCAGATGCGTACCGGATTGGGACTTTTTATCTGCTTTAATTTGGTTCAGTTGCTGAAAGGGTACATTGACATAGAAAGTGAAGAAGGGCAATATGCCGAGTTTATCGTTTCTTTGCCGGCGCAACCGTTGGAAGAATCGGCTTTACCGGAAGAATTGGAACCGGAAGAAACTCCTGTTCCGGCAGACACAAAGCAGAAGGAACTGATATTGGTGGTAGATGATCATAAAGACATTACCTGGATGATTTCGGATGTCTTATCTTCAGATTATCGGGTACATGTAGAGCATTCGGCTACATCTGCTTTGGCTTTTCTGAAACAGGAAACACCAGTGTTGCTGATTACAGATATTATGATGCCGGGCATGAATGGACTGGATTTGCTGACTACCTTGAAACATGATAAATATTTATCCCATATACCGGTAGTTATTGTATCTGCCATGATTTCCGAAAAGGAACAGGCCGAAGGTCTGAATCGTGGGGCAGATGCGTATTTGACAAAGCCTTTCTCGTCAGTAGTCCTGAAGTCGACTGTTGACCGTTTGGTATCCAATCGGGAAACGATGAAAGAGTATTATTATTCTCCGGAAAGTGCATTCCAGTTCTCTGGAGGACAGTTGATGCACCAGGAGGATAAAGAGTTTCTGGAAAAGGTTACAGCCATTATCAAGGCAAACATGAATCAGGAAGGTTTGCGTCCGGAGTTTATTGCTGAGCAGTTACACATGAATACGCGCTCATTGTATCGTCGCTTCAAGAAGATTTCAGATATGACACCTTCTGATTACATCAAGGATTGTAAATTGTCTTACGCAGCCCAATTGTTAGTTACTACGAATATGAGTGTACAGGAGATTTTGTATGCTATCGGAAATACGAATAAGTCGTATTTCTATAAAGAGTTTTCCCGGAAGTATCAGGTAACACCCAAAGACTATCGCAACATGAATCAAAAGATTGGGAATGAGTAGGGTGTCGTTGTCTGCATAAATTGTGTCAAAAATGACACTAGGGTAAATTTTGATACTATCATGGTTGATTTTGTTCCTTATTATCTCTGAAAAAGCGCTTAATATTGCCATCGAAATGATTCTTAAATCAACGAGCGGTAATATGAGATATTCAAAATTAATTGGTTCTTTGTTGGCTGCAGCTTGTTCGGTTGTGGCTTTTGCTCAGTCGTCCGTTATTGAACGGGTGAATCCGATTATTGGAACAAATGGTATGGGACATACTTTCCCTGGCGCTTGTGTTCCTTTTGGATTGGTTCAATTAAGTCCGGATACAGATACGATTCCTCATAACGTAGATGGAAAATATCAGCCACGGGCATACGAATATTGTGCCGGTTATCAATATAAGGATAGTAGTATTGTCGGTTTCAGTCATACACATTTCAGTGGAACAGGACATTCTGATTTAGGTGATATCTTAATTATGCCTACAACCGGAGCATTGAAACTGAATCCGGGAACGGCTATCAATCCGGATGGCGGTTATCGTTCGCGTTATTCACATGATACCGAAGTATCCAAACCTGGATATTATGAAGTCTTATTAAGTGATTATGGCGTGAAAGCCCAGTTGACTACGACTCAGCGTGTGGGTGTTCATAAATATACTTATCCTGCACAAGCAAAAGAGCAACGCATCATTTTGGACCTGATTCATGGTATTTATAATTATGACGGAAAAGTTTTATGGGCTAGTTTGCGGGTAGAAAATGATACGTTACTGACCGGTTACCGGATTACCAACGGCTGGGCTCGTACGAATTATACTTATTTTGCGATCTCGTTCTCCAAACCTATCGTTCATTACGGTTGTGAAGAAAAAGCCAAGGTGAATTATCGGGGTGGTTATGGAAAATTCAATATGAAAGAGAATTTCCCGGATATAGGCGGCCGGAAGATCGTTGCTTATTTCGAATTCGATCCGAAAGCTTCTCAAGAGCTGGAAGTAAAGGTTGCTTTGTCGGGAGTAAGTACAGCCGGTGCTTTGAAGAACTTGCAGGCAGAAGCAGCATCTGCCGGGTTTGATGAATTGGCCAGCCGGGCTTCGAATACTTGGAATAAGGCTCTTTCTGTGATCGAAGCAAATGGCAATGACGATCAGTTGGCTATGTTATATACTTCTTTGTATCACACGATGATCAATCCGTGTGTTTATACAGACGTAGACGGTCAGTATCGTGGAATTGATCAGAATATTCATACGGCAGATGGCTTTATCAATTATACGGTTTTCTCTGTTTGGGATACTTATCGGGCATTACATCCCTTGTTTAACATCATCAACCGACAGGTCAATACGGATATCGCCAAGTCGATGATGAAACATGCTGAACAAAGTGTACATAAGATATTGCCTATTTGGAGTCACATGGCGAATGAAAACTGGTGTATGATTGGGTATCATTCTGTATCCGTATTGGCTGATGCAATAGCCAAAGGATTACCGATCGACAAAGAAGAGGCTTTGGCGGTTATGATCAATAGTTCTACAATTCCTTATTTGGATGGAATCAAGGAATATATGGAAAAAGGATACGTCCCGTTGGAACGGAATGGAAGTGCCGGTTCGCTGACATTGGAATATGCTTATGATGACTGGACGATTTATCAGACTGCACTTCGTGCCGGAGATCAGCAGGTAGCTGAAACATACAAGAAACGGGCGGCTAATTACAACCAGGTATTTGATCCGTCAATTGGCTATGCTCGTCCGAAGTTGAAGGATGGTTCCTTTAAGAAGGACTTTAATTTGCTGAGTACGCATGGTGAGGGATTTATTGAAGGTAATGCGTTGAATTATTCGTTCTATGTTCCGCAAGATGTGAATGGATTGATTCGGAATATGGGTGGCGAGAAATCTTTTATAGCGAAATTGGATTCTTTGTTTACGATGCATTTACCGGAAGAATTCTTTGCTCAGACGGAAGATGTCACCAAAGAAGGTTTGTTGGGTGGTTATGTACAAGGAAACGAACCGAGTCATCATATACCGTTCCTTTATGCTTGGACTTCCAATCCTTGGAAAACACAATACTGGCAACGTGAGATCATGAACAAGATGTATCGGAATAATATTGACGGTTTATGCGGTAATGATGACTGCGGACAGATGTCTGCCTGGTATATCTTCTCGGCTTTGGGATTTTATCCGGTTTGTCCGGGAACAGACCAATATGTATTGGGCGCTCCTTATCTGCCTTATATCAAACTGAATCTGGAAAACGGTAATACTTTTGAGGTGAAGGCTCCGAAAGTGAGTGATAAAAACCGGTACGTCAAGTCGGTGAAGTGGAACGGAAAACCGTATGATAAAGGTTTTATTACCCAGCAGGATATTATGAACGGTGGTGTTCTCGAATTTGAAATGAGTCCGAAGCCGAACAAGAAGCGTTTGTTCACAGGCGACAATCAGCCCTATTCATTGACGCAAGCTGAATAAAGGTATAGTGAGTGTGTTTTTAATCTATTATATGAGAAAATGAAAAGTCGATTTTTACTATCATGTTTCTTTAGTCTGGCATGCTGCTGTTGTATCTCTTGTCAGTCGAATACCACAGAAGAGACGAAAGAAACCGTTTCTGCGACTTGGGATAATTATGATGTCGGTCAGATTGACTTTCAGGTTTTATCGCCTGAAACACGGGGAGCGGCGATTTACAAGGCAATTATTCCGGATCCGGATACATATATTACTGAACAGGCTCGTAAAGTGTTGGCTACATTATACTTTTCACCCGAAGACAGTATTCCGGGCATTGAATGTATCCATTATAAATTAAGAGAATATGATGGCGTTTCGGCCAAAGACGGAGCACCTCCAGCCATTACAATTGAGTATAGTACAAAATGGATAGAGAAAAGCTTTGGTGAAGGAGATACTGCGAAGGTTGATTACGAAACACGGGGCGTTCTGTATCATGAGTTGACGCATGGATTCCAATTGGAGCCGCAGGGAATTGGAAGTTATGGAACTAACAAGACTTTTTGGGCGATGATTGAAGGTGTGGCTGATGCTGTTCGTTTGTTGAATGGTTGCTTTACTCCTGAAGATCGGCCGAAAGGTGGTCATTATATGGATGGTTATCGTACGACAGGTTTCTTCTTGGCGTGGTTGACCGAAAATAAGGATAAGGATTTTCTTCGTAAGTTCAACAGAAGTACGCTGGAAGTCATACCTTGGTCTTTTGAAGGTGGTATTCAATATGCTTTAGGTAGTGATCAGCATGTTGATGATCTTTGGAAAGATTACATGAAGGCGATGGGAGACGAGATGTGAGAAATCTTTTGATTGGTTGATAGATAAATATATAGGAAGTGTGAATATTGATTATAGATTATAGATTATAGGAATTACAAAACCTGGCTATGAAGCAGTTGTGTTAATTATATATATAAATTAGTTGCGTGTTATTCAATCGGCTGTTTCTTTTCAGGGCATATGAGCTTCTGAAAAGGAACAGCTTTTTTATTATTGTTTGGAAAGTACCTGTAAGATTCATGACTGGGATAATTCGAACCTTTTGGGAAAACTTTTGACAGAAATCAACTAATGATTTTCCAGAAGAGGAAATCAGAGCGGATATGAATGTCGGCAGATAACGTCTTTGTATCTTTGCAGCTCGAAATATAAACTGTTTGTGGGCATGAAGATAAGACGTTTACATTATCCGAACGGACTACGAGGCAAGTTGCTGAAACTGACCGGTCCGATTTTCCTTGAAACCTTATTGATTCTGACGTTGGGCGTAGTTGATACATTGATGTTGAGTCATTATTCAGATAATGCGGTGGCAGCCGCCGGGGTTGTCAATCAGCTGTTGAATATGGTTTTCCTGTTGTTTAATGTAACGGCAGTCGGAACATCGGTCATGTGTGCCTTATATTTTGGCGCAAAAGACACCAAGAGTTTTACACAGGTGGTTGGTGTGTCCTTGCTTTTCAATGCTATTATCGGTATAATTATTAGTGCCCTGCTTACTTTCGGTGGAAAACAGATGCTGGTCTGGATGGATATTCGTCCGAATCTGATGCCTATGGCAGTAACCTATATGCAGATTGTCGGTGGTTTCGGCTTCTTTCAGGCTATCAGCTTTACTGTTTCAGCTGTGTTGCGTGCGGCCAACAAGCCGAATTATGCCATGCAAGTAACATGCTTGATTAATATCTTCAATATCATAGGTAACTATTCATTGATTTACGGGCATTTCGGATTTCCGGAAATGGGAATACAGGGAGCGGCCATTTCAACCTCTGTTTGCAGAGGCTTAGGCATGCTCTTTCTTTTCTTTGTCTTATTTAAGCGTTTGATTCATCGGATGCCTTTGGCCTATTTCCGGCCGTTTCCTTTTGATAAGCTTCGGGATGTCCTGAAAGTAGGAATGCCTTCGGCTGCCGAGCAGATTTCATACGATGCAGCTCAGGTTTGTGTGGTCTATTTCATCAATATGTTAGGGAATGAAGTATTGACCGCCCGGGTTTATATCATGAATATTGTGATTATCGGTTATATATTCTCTTTGGCCATGGCCAGTGCGACTTCCGTTTGTACCGGTAATCTGGTGGGAGCCGGCAAGAAACAAGCAGCATACATCCTAAGTTGGTATGCTTGGAAACGTTCGTTGATGATCACCTTTGTAGCTAGTATGGGTGTTTATTTGTGTGGTCGTTTTCTATTGGGATGTTTTACCGAGAATGAATCGATTATCGAGATAGCCATGAGCGCATTGCTGATCGATGTATTCCTGGAACACGGGCGGGCTACGGTATTGATGTTCCTTTTCTGCCTTCGTTCAGTAGGCGATGTCGTTGTTCCGGTCCTGATAGAAATTGTCTGCATGTGGGTTTTTGCTGTTTCTTTCGGCTATTTTATGGGTATTGCCTTAGGCTTGGGCCTTGCCGGTATCTGGGTCGGCTTGGCTTTGGATGAAAGTTCCCGCGGAGTTGTCCTGGCTCTTCGTTGGCGTACACAGAAATGGAAACAACGGAACTTGATTCGATAGGAATAAATTAAAATATTAATTAGAGTTAAATATAAGGAAGCGGGTGAACATCTGACCCGCTTTTTCCGTCTATATAGGTAAATGAAATTTGATAATACAAATAGAAGAGAGAATATGAAAAAGTTTTTTATGTTTGCTTTGATGATTCCGGCTTTTATCGGATCATTGGTTGCATGTTCAAATGCCAAAATGACGGCTCAGCAATTGGAAGGAAAGTGGAATATTGTAGAAGTAAAAGGTGAAAAGGTAACAGCAGAAAATACACCTTTCATGGAGTTTGACATGAAGGAAAACAAATTGCATGGTAATGCAGGATGTAATATCTTCAACACCGCTGTAACGGTGGATGAAAAAGATGCTTCGGCTCTTTCCATCGCTCAGGGAATAACTACGATGATGGCTTGCCCGGATATGGATACAGAGACAAAGATTCTGCGGTCTTTTGAATCAGTAAAAGGTGTTAAAGCCGGTGCAAATGCCAACGAAGCTCAGTTGGTGGATGGCGAAGGTAATGTTGTATTTCTGTTGAAGAAATAAATTAAGTTGACAAGTTGACGAGGAAACAAGTTGACAAGGCTTGTTTCTTCGTCAACTTGTTTTCTCGTTTCCTAGTTTACTCGTTATAATCCGGATAAAGTAAATACTTTTTACGCATTTCTTTATAAGCCTTCAATTCCTCCTGCCAAGAAGCCTTTATCTCTTCTTCTGTAAGTCCGTCGATGATTTGCTGACGGAGTTTATCGGTTCCTGCCAACAGGTCAAACCACTTGGCCCGTGAGAAGAAAAAGTCGGTATTCTTTCCTGTCTTCTGGTAAAAATCCAAGACGAAACGCAGTGTTAAACCTCCTTCAAAAGGATATTCCTGTAGGTTGATTCCATAACATAGCTTGTCTTTCTGCAACGGGTTGGTATCAAAGCCCGGCAGTGAAACAGGTGTGAACGTATAGTCTCCATATTTCTCATCCGGATAACCGATCATTTGAAAAGGATGATAGGTGCCGCGCCCGATACTGAATGGTGTTGCTTCGAAGAAACAGAGTGACGGATAAAGCCGGATCGCCTGATCGTTGGGTAAGTTGGGCGAAGGTTTGATCGGTAACCAGTACGGATCACCATGTTTCCAGTTCTCGACCTTGACAATATGCAGATTACAGGATTTCTTTCCGGTCTTCAACCAACCTTCTTCGTTGATCATCCAGGCCAATTCGCCAACAGTCAGGCCGTGCAATAAAGGAATCGGGTCAACTCCGACAAACGATTTGAATTTATCTTGCCGGATCGGTCCATCCACAAAGTCATTCGGATTCGGACGATCTAACACGATAAACTGTTTCTTGTTTTCAGCGCATGATTCCATCACATAATGCATCGTACTGATATACGTATAGAAGCGGGTTCCTACATCTTGTATATCAAAGACGACGACATCTATATCTTTCAGCTGCGAAGCTGTCGGACTTTTATGCTTTCCGTAAATTGAAACGATAGGAATACCTGTTTTAATATCTTTACTATCCTTTACCTTCTCTCCGGCATCAGCCGTTCCTCTGAAGCCATGCTCGGGAGCAAACACACATCTGACATCGATTCCGCGTTCGAGCAAGACATCCAGTAAATGTTGTTGCTGTTCGCCCAGACAAGAAGTCTGATTAACCACCAGTCCGACTCGCTTATCTTTCAGGAGCCGTGTTACTACTTCGATTCGCTCAGCGCCGACTTTAAGCTGAGTACTGCCTTGGGCTGAACAAAAAACTGGGGTATTCCATAAAAGAATAATCAAACATATAACCATTCGTATTCTTTCCATATCCGTTTTTAGATTAATTCCTGTTAGGGCAAAGATAAATAATTTTGTTTATCTGTTTCTATTTTATAGGCAGATAGTCTGGAAGAATCAATTGAAATTATATGATAAACTAATTGTTTGACATCTGTCAAAAAGCTTTACTACTACTGTCGAAAAGCTTTATCACATATATAGAAAAGCTTTATGACATTTGTCAAAAATATAAATTTACGTTATTTTTTGCCTTTGAGTTCATATGAATACATCAATAGACCTATGGATCAGTGATTGGAAAATATCTGAAAAGAATGAAGCCTTTGTATAATTTTTTTTACATTTGCCTTGAAAATAATATAAAATGAAAGACAAAGACTTTGCAAAGGTATATGAGCGGAATTATAAACGTTCGTTTCTGTTTGCCAAATCGTATGTACACGATGATTTGGTAGCAGAAGATATTGCTGCCGAATCTTTGTTCAAATATTGGCAAATCTGCCGGGAATCGAAAGAAAATGTTTCCGAAGCGATGCTGGTCACTATACTGAAAAACAGAGCGATTGACCATTTACGGGCAGAGATGCATAAACAGATAGCTTTGGAAAGTATGGCCGAAACGGCTATGAGGGATTTGGAAATACAAGTCACCGCATTGGAAGCCTGTGACCCGAACGAACTGTTTTCGGAAGAAATCCAGCGGATTATCCAGCAAACTTTAAAAACGTTGCCAGAACAAACACGGGAAATCTTTTGGTTAAGCCGATATGAAAACTTGTCGGTAAAAGAAATAGCCGAAAAGAAAAACCTGACACCCAAAGCCGTAGAGTATCACATCACAAAATCATTGAAAGTCATGCGTATCGCCCTGAAAGATTATTTACCGCTGTGGCTTATCTGGTTCTATTGGTATCAGAATTGATCAGATTTCACACCCTTCACAGGAAATCGCTTATTAACAAGGGAATAGACAGGTGTGTGAACCCTATTTTATTTTTTAGAAATAGTAGTATCTCATTATGAGGAAAAGGAAAACCACTCGTCTCATCCAATTTTTTCTCAAAAAAAATCTATTTTTGTTTAGGGATATCTTTTCGTGAATCGTTATAATAGAAAATTCGGTAAGAATATGGATGAATTGTTGATGAAATACATAAAGGGAGAAACAACACCGGAAGAAAGAGAAAAGGTGGTGCGTTGGCTGGACGAAGATCCGGAACATATGCATCAGTATCGTTCTTTACGGAAGCTTTATGATATTTCTTTGTGGAGTCCGATTGAAGAAACCCAGCAAGAGGAAAAACAAATACGGACATTCAAGCCGGTTTGGATTGAATTCTTGAAGGTGGCAGCCGTTATCCTGATTACCTTTTTAGGAACAAAAGCTTTCTTTGACGGGAAAGAAGATCCGGTAAATATGCAAACCGTAATTGTTCCGGCCGGACAACGGGCCGAACTGTTATTGGCCGATGGTACTAAAGTCTGGTTAAATTCTCGTTCTAAGTTAAAATTCCCGGATCGCTTTCAAAAAGACACCAGGAAAGTGGAATTGGATGGAGAAGGATATTTTGAGGTGACCCATCAGGAAGAAGCTCCTTTTACAGTTCATACCTCCAAATATGATGTGAAAGTATTAGGTACCGAATTTAATGTAAAGGCGTACAAAGATAAAGAACAGTTCGAAACCTCTTTGTTAAAGGGAAGCGTTGAGGTTTCAAATGCGAATAAATCGCAGACGATTCGTTTAAAACCGGATGAACAAGTGGTCAGTGACGGCGGTCAGTTGGTTCGTTCAACCATTCAAGATAAAAACTATTTCCGTTGGAAAGAAGGATTGCTCTGCTTGGATGACGAGTCCATTGGTAGTCTGATAGAGAAGCTGGAGTTATATTACGATGTTAATATTGTAGTTCAAAGACCTTCGCTGATGAAATACCATTATTCCGGTAAATTCCGTATTCGGGATGGTGTAGAACACGTATTGAAAGTATTACAACTAAAGCATAAATTTACCTATACAAAAGATGAAGAATTGAATCAAATCATTATAAAATAAGTAACCAGTTAAATCGAATGCCTATGGTAGAATGACGAAAAGAAACTAAAAATTCGGAAGATGCTGCAACATCTCCCGAATCTGTAAGTCAGTGAATAATTGACTTTCCCTTAAATCAATTTAGTACTCACTTTTAACACTACAAATGTATGAAAAATATTTGTACCAGGCTGTTATTGCCTAAAATAAAAACACCTATAAAAACAAATCGAGCCATGAAATTAACCTGTGCTTTGTTACTTACCGCCTCTATGGGCGTCTTCGCGACGGGTAATGCACAAACCATGCGTGTAAATATTCAAGCAGATAATGTATCTACTGAAAAAATTCTTTCAGAAATAGAGAAGCAGACCGATTATCTGTTTGTCTATAACAAGAAAGAAGTAGATCTGAAGAGAAAAACGAGTGTCAATGCAGTCAACAAAACAACTGCCGAAGTTTTATCAACCATCTTTAATGGTACTGATATCATCTATGCCATCGAAGGAGAAAACATCATGTTGATGCGGAAAGAACAAAACTTGGCTGTTGTACCGGATGCTGTTCAACAGGACAACAAAATTACAGGAACTGTATTAGACGCTACAGGCATGCCTGTTATTGGGGCTAATATTATGGTAAAAGGGACTACCAACGGAACCATTACAGATATGGATGGTAAGTTTTCGTTGGAAGCCCGTGAAGGTGCAGTCTTAGTTGTGTCTTATATTGGATTTGCAAACCAAGAGATCAAGATTGGTAAGCAGAAACAATTGTCAATTGCATTAAAAGAAGACTCTCAGGCTTTGGATGAATTGGTGGTTGTGGGATATGGAACGCAGAAGAAAGAAGTTGTAACGGCTGCGATTACTTCTGTAAAAGCAGACGATATAGCCGTGAGTCCTTCGGCAGATGTAGCAGCTGGTTTAGCAGGACGTCTTTCAGGTGTTATTATTAATACTCGTTCTGGTGAGGTTGGAAATGAAGGAACCTCTATCTTTATTCGTGGTAAAAGTACCTATGGAGGGAATACGGAACCGTTGTATGTTGTTGATGGTATTGCCCGAAGTGAAGAGGATGGTATTTTGTCTCGTATGGATCCAAATGATATCGAATCTATATCTGTATTGAAGGATGCATCTGCTGCTATTTACGGATCACGAGCTGCTAATGGAGTGATTTTGATAACGACTAAGCGTGGAAAAGAAGGCATGAAACCAACTTTAAATGTCACATATAATCATTCTTTTGCACAACCTACGCGTATCGTAGAAATGGCAGATGCGGTAACTTATGCTGTGGCTAGTAATTATGCAAATGATACGAAAGGATTGCCTCGTTTATATACAGATGAAGATATCCAATTATTTAGAGATGGCTCAGATCCATTAGGTCATCCTAATACCGATTGGTATAGAACAGTACAAAAAACATGGACTCACCAAGATAAAGCGAATTTATCATTGAGGGGAGGTAGTGAGAAAGTTCAATATTTCCTATCAGGCGGTTTTTTACATCAAGGTACTCCATTTAATAATGGATTTACTTATAACCAGCAAATTAATGTAAGGTCGAATTTAGATGCAAAAGTTAATAAATATATTCGATTAAGTGTAGATTTAGCTGCGAAGAAGTTAGATAGAGTTTTGCCTAGAGATGGATCTGTAAATGGAGGTTCTATGTATTCACATGTAGCATTAAATTTACCAACAATTTTAGCAAAATATCCAGGTACAGATTATGCAGCTCCAGCTCGTGATGGGGATAATCCATTAGTTCAGACATCAGGAGAAGCAGGAGAAACAAGAACTGATCGTTGGATTTTAAATTCATTGGCAAATATTACAATAGATATACCATGGATAAAAGGACTATCTATAAATGGTTCTGTTGCATATGATTTTTATCAACAAAAATTTAAACAATTTAAGAATGTTGCATATGTGTATAATTATGATCAAGCAACAGATGAATATACAAAAGTTATTGTTCCTAAATTTTCTAGTCCTTCGCTGAATGTTGAGGAGAAAAGGACAGAGAGTTTGACAGGGAATTTGCGAGTAAATTATCATAATACATTTAATGATTTGCATACAATTGATGCTTTTTTAGGATTTGAAGGGAATAAATCAAATGTAAGCATGCTAAATGGATATAGGGGAAATTTCCCTAGTGGATCTATATCTGAATTACCATTTGGAGATAGTAATACACAAACAAATAATGGTTATTTTACAGAAACAGCTCGGTTGAACTATTTTGGACGTTTGTTGTATGATTTTGACAATAAATATATGTTGCAATTTCAATTCAGATATGATGGTTCTCAAAATTTCCCAAAAGGTAATCGTTATGGATTCTTTCCTGGTGTATCTGCAGGTTGGACTGTTTCTCGAGAGTCATTTATGCAAGATATAGATTGGTTGGATAATTTAAAATTACGTGCTTCTTGGGGGCAAATGGGTAATGACGCCGTTGCAGCTTATCAATATATGGTGTTATATGGATTAACTTCGGGAGCAGTGTTTAACGGAGCTCAAGCTTCTGGGTTATCCCAAAAAAATACTCCCAATCCCAATATTACTTGGGAGGTTGCTAACTCATATGATGTTGGTTTGGAATCTCGTTTTTTTGAAGGACAATTAAGTTTTGAATTTGATTGGTTCAAGTCTCGCCGAACAAATATCTTGACAAAGCGAAATGCTTCTGTCCCTGCATTTACTGGATTATCATTACCCGATGAGAATATTGGTATTGCAGAGAATGGAGGTATAGAGTTTATGATAGGTCATCAAAAAGCTATTAGCAAAGATTTATCTTATTCAATTTCTGGTAATTTTACTTATGCCAAGAATGAAGTTGTGTTCTCTGATGAAGTACCAATGGCTGAAGAATATCAAAAATCAGAGGGACATCCAATTGGAAGTTCCTTACGTTATAAAGCTATAGGTATTTATAGTGAAGCCGATATCAATGATCCTACTGTTCCAAAACGACCGGGAACAATGGCGGGAGATATTAAAATTTGGGATGCGAATGGCGACGGAGAAATTAATTCTTTAGATCAAATTCGCCAAGATTTGACAGATATACCTCAGATAGTATATGGATTGAATTTGGGATTAACATGGAAACAGTTTGATATTTCATTAATGTTTCAAGGGCAAGCAAAAGTTATTAATACCATCAATGATGTTTGGGTTGATCCTTCGTCTGGTGGTGCAGGGAATTTGATGAAATGGTGGACTGAAGATATGTGGACTCCTGATAATCTTGATGGCACCAAGCCTCGTTTAGGTACACCAAATAAGATAGGAGGAACTACATTTACAAATATAAATGCTGCATTTTTTAAGTTAAAAAATGCGGAAATAGGTTATACGATACCTGCTTCTCTTCGGGAAAAAATTGGGGTGGCTAATGCAAGAGTTTATCTAAGTGGTACAAATTTATTTTCGATAGATCATATGAGAGGTATGGGTATAGACCCGGAAGCAACTGGAGGAGGATATGGCGGTTGGGCTTTAAATCCACAGCGATTGATAAATATTGGTGTAAACGTTTCATTTTAATAAGCAATAAAGTTATGAAAAATTTTATATATGGAGGTGTGTTAGCAGTAGGATTATTGTTTTCTTCTTGTAACGATACTTTGGATATCGATCCAAACGATAGTTATTCAGACGCTACAGTTTGGCAGGATCAGAATTTGATTAAAATGTTTGTTAACGACCAATATGGAGCATTAATTGGATCTGATGATTTTTATCGTTATTCATTTTTTTCAGATGAGTCATATCAAAAATATAATGATAATGGATGTAATTATGTGCGGGAAAATATTCTAACGTCTGATAATATTGGTGCTGTAAGTGATCTTTTGAATTATTGGAATACAGGTTATAGGTATTTGCATAATTTGAACTTATTCTTTACAAATATACAAACATCAGACGTTGATGATGAATTTAAACAAACAATGATAGGAGAAATGAAATTTATTAGAGCTTTTATCTATTTCCGTTTAATTCGTTCTTATGGTGGAGTTCCTATAATTGAGGAAGTTTTTGATATTAATAGCGATTGGTCTGGTGTTAAACGTAATTCTTATGATGAATGTGTAGACTATATTATAAAGGATTTGGATGAGGTGATCACTGTATTACCTGATCGGCCATCAGAAAGAAATCGTGCTAGTGCAAATGCGGCAAGAGCGTTAAAATCAAGAGTTTTATTATATGCAGCAAGTCCATTAAATAATCCTAGTAATGATAGAGAAAAGTGGCAAAAGGCAGCAGATGCTGCAAAAGAACTTTTTGATAAGGGATATTCTTTGTCTGATAATTATCGAGATATGTTTTTTGATGTAACAAATGATGAATATATCTTTGCTAAAGAATACAGTGAAACATATTCTCATTGGGCTGGAAGAAATACTGCTTCTCCAGGCGATGGAGGTTTGGGATTTGCAACTCCAACACAGAACATGGTAGATGCTTATGAAACAATAGATGGGGAAATACCAATACTTGATACAAAAACAGGAGAAGTAAATCCAAATTCGATATATGATCCTAAAAATCCGTATAAAAACCGAGATCCTCGTTTCTATGACTGTATTTATTATAATGGTTCTACAAGTATTGAGGGACGTGTTGTTGAGACTTATCAGGATGGAGCTGATATGCAGACTCAAGATATGACTTTGACTGGCTATTATTTACGTAAATTTGTTGATGAAAGTGAGCCTGTGTCGGAGTCTTATCATTATACTATGCCATATCCATTTTTCCGTTTGGCTGAAATTTATCTGAATTATGCAGAAGCGGAATATCATTTGGGTAATGAAGATGTGGCTAGAGAGTATGTGAATAAAGTTCGAGCTAGAAAGAGCGTTAATATGCCACCAATAGATGAGACCGGTTCTACTTTATTAGAACGTATTTATCATGAAAGACAAATCGAATTGGCGTTTGAAGGTCATCGCTTTTTTGATTTAAGGCGGTGGAGAATTGCAGATAAGAATCCTTTGTATGGTCTCATTATAAATAAGACTGAGGATGGTTTTTCATATGAACGTTTTATGGTTTCATTGGCTTCTAGAGAAACAGATTGGAAAGATGCGTTCTTTTTATTGCCGATTCATTATCAGGAAATACAGAAAAGTAATAATAGTTTAGAGCAAAATCCAGGGTATTAAATCATGATTAATGTGAAGCTAAAAATGTTTATTTGTACATTGGGGGGCTTTTTATTAATGGGGTGCACTGATAATAGTGCACCTTATATTAATAAGCAGCAAGACATGTATAAGGATTTTGTAAATCCCCCAAATCGGAATAGGCCTCAGCCATTTTGGCATATTAATGGAAACTTAAAAAAGGATTATATTTATGGGCAAATTACAGATGCTTATAAAAAAGATGGTTTTGGAGGGGTTGCAGTGTTACCTTTAACGCCTTCTAAAATGTGGGAAGGTTCAGATATATGTCCGGGAACGGGTCCTGAATATTTGAGCGAAGCTTATTTTGATCGTTATCGCGATATATTAGAATGTTCTAGAAATTTGGGAACAGAAGTAATATTGTATGATGATATAGATTTTCCTAGTGGAGTGATGGGAGGACGTTTGCAAGAAGAGTATCCTCAATTTACGCAAAAACGTTTGAGTAAACAAGAATTTGATTTTATAGGTCCTAAGCAAATCAAGAAACAGGTTACTACTAAAGACTTGTTTATGGGGGTAATTGCAATGGATATTCATACAAAAGAACGAATCGATTTAACTCCCAATGTCAATGACGGTGTATTATATTGGGAAGCCCCTAAAGGTAATTGGAAAATCATGTCCTTTTATTTGGAATATAATGTGGATTCTCGTTTAGATTATATGGATAATGAAGGCATTGACCAGTTTATTTCTATGACATATGAAGAGTATGCAAAAAGATTTCGGAATTATTTTGGAACGACAATTCGGAGAACATTTTTTGATGATGTTGGTTATCTAGGAAATTCACGTTATTGGAATATGAATTTGACCACAGAATTTGAAAGGCGTTATAAAAAGAAAGCAGTGCTATATTATCCTGCTTTATGGTATGATATAGGTCAAGATACAGAAGCTGCAAGAGTGGCATTTTATGGATTACGAGCAGATTTAATAGGAGAAGGTTATCCTAAAAGAGTAGGGGAATGGAGCACTAGACATGATTTGATAAGTATGGGACATCCTCCAGGAAATTATGAACCTACAACTGTTGATATGTACGGGGATCCATTTAAATATTATGAGCATGTATCAGTTCCTTTAGCAGATGCCATTCATGGTTATCCTTATGGTCGTCCAGGATTTAAATTGATTAGTTCTGCAGCTGATGCTTTTGATCGTCCGAATGTTGCTGTTGAAATCTATGGAAATTATACTGCTGATATGGATTCGTTTATGTTATATCGCGGAGCGATGGAATTGATGGTTCGTGGATTTAATTTTTTTGTCCCTCATGGGATGTGGTATGATCCAACTCATGTGAAGATTCCTCCTTTGATTGCTCATCATAGTAAATTGTTAGGTCCTGCATTACATCAATATAGTGATTATGTGGGACGTTCAGTTGCTTTACTACAGGATGGTAATCGTGTGGCTGATATTGCTCTTCTTTATCCGATAGAATCTTTGGAGGCTTGGTATGAATTTGAGAATCCGATGCGTCCAACAATAGGTAAAGATGTTCCTGCTAATACGGATTATAATCGGATCAGTGAGATGTTAACTGGACAAATTCGACAAGATTTTACTTTTGTTCATCCAGAGGAATTGGTAAAGGATAAATATCAAATAGCTGATGGGAAATTATGTTTGTCAAATTCTATTACGCATCAGGAGTATAAGTTGTTGATAATGCCATCTTCGCAGGTTCTATCTGTAGAAACTATGAAGAAAATAAAGGCTTATTATGAGGCTGGAGGTAAAATTTTAGGTACACATCAACTGCCTAGCAAGTCTGCGGAGTTTGGTCGTGATAAAGAATTAGTAGCTTTGGTTAAAGATGTATTTGGCATTGATTCGCAAAAGAAAATGCCAGATAAGCTATTCAGAACATTAAATAAGAATGGTGGAGAAGCTGTGTTTATTCCGTTAGCAGAAAAAGATGTTTTAGCTAATGCTATTCACTCTTTATTACCGATCCCTGATGTGATAATTTCAGGAGTGGATAAATTGAATCAACCAGATGCTTTACATCGTCCTTTGTTGGGTGTTGATGAATATCGGAATTTGTCTTCAGAAAAATTGGGTATGCTTTCTTATATTCATAAACAAAAGAATGGGAAAGAAATATATTTTTTTGCAAATTCTACGGATGAGTATATTGATACGAAAGTAGAGTTGCGTGGAAAGCTTGATTTAGAGGAATGGAATCCTTATACAGGAACTGTAATGAAGAAAACAGATGTCATATATGAAGAAAAAGAAAATGGTACAATTTATACAAAATTCAAATTAGCGTTGTCTCCTGTAAATTCAATATTTGTGATTGGTTCTGCTGATTGAAAAATTATCATTTAAAGATTATTGCTTGTTCTGTAAATAAATTAAATTATTTATTAAAATCTATTTCGATATGGCAATTTTCGGGATCATTATTAACTTTGATTCATAGCATTCAAGGTGTTTTGGCATGGATAATATTTATCACCAAAGATTTATTCGCAGCATTTAGAAATTTATATTGATGATTATGAGGATGTGATCAAGGTAGTAGCTAGTATTGACCATACTGTTGGTTGATTTGAATAATATTTGTGGACTTTATTAGATGGTGAATTTACTGTATATTTCACCATTTGAAAGCAGATCGTTTGTATCTATGTACATAAATATATGTCGTATGGTAAAAGTGTTCGCTTAGTTGTTAAATTATATATCTAATTTCAAATTAATAATTATAATTAATACTATAGCCTATGTTTTTTGTAAGCAAACTCTTAAAGTTACGAACAGTTAGTATATCTTTTTTGACTTGTTTATTTAGTCCGTTAGTTGCTCAGGTTCCTATTGTACCTCCAGCTGATGATTTAGAACGTGCATTTGGCGCAGAGGATAGTATAGCGTTTGTTTCTCCTTCAAAAGTGTATTATCCGGAAACATGGTTTCATTATATTGGAGGAAATGTGTCACAAAAGGGAATAACAGCCGACTTAGAGGCTATTGCTTCGGCTGGTTTTTCTGGAATTCAATTGTTTCATGGGCAGTTTGGAGGTGTGTGGCCCGGTGTAGATTCTCAGATAGCTTGTTTGAGCCCAATGTGGGATCAGGTAGTTCGGCATACTGCAGAAGAATGCAAGCGGCTAGGACTTCGCTTTACAATGCAAGGTTGTCCGGGTTGGTCAATGGCGGGTGGTCCTTGGATAAAGCCTGAACATGCTATGCGTCATTTGGTTTGGAGTCGAGTGGATGTTTCAAAGTCTTCAGGAAAGATTACATTGCCGATTCCTCAACCTAGTGAAGAAAATTGGCGAGATTATCGTGACATTATGGTTTTGGCTTTTCCAACTCCTGATGGAGATACCGGAAAGCCCTTAGTGCCCGCATCAGTCAAGAGTAATATTTCTTGCAAATGGGAGGAATATTTAACCGGTGAAGCTAAAGAACCATTACATTTGCTCCCTTCAACTTCTGAAAATCCTTATTGGATCGAAATCTCGTATACTTCGCCTACGATTGTTCGTAGTATTGAGTTTCCTTGCGTTCAACAGATGAATCATGCTTGGAGTTATGAGCCGGGTGTTCATGTGCAAGCAGTTGCAGTTTTAGATGAAGGAAAAGAAATAGAAGTTTTGAATGCAGACTTACCTCAATCAAATTATCAGGATGATCGCCCTATTACACTTTCTTGTCGTGAAGTTGACGGAATAACTAAATATCGGATTAGCATAACTAACGAACATAATATGACGTTTACTTCTCTACGTATGTTTTCAGCAGCACGTAAGAATAATTGGGAGTCTGAAGCCGCTTGGACACTTCGTAGCATTCAACGTTCCGGACAAGCAGTTCAATATGATAAGAAAGCTTATGTAGATGCAGATCAGATTTTAGATATTACAGATAAAATGCAGTCAAACGGGGTGTTGAATTGGGTCCCTTCTTCAGGAAATTGGACGGTTTTGCGTATTGGTCATGTAAATACGGGTATGAAGAATGGTCCTGCTCCAGTAGAAGGAACAGGTTGGGAGTGTGATAAATTTTCGGTAGCAGGTTCAAATGCGCAGTTTGATGGATACATTGGTCGTTTGACAGCTTCGAATGGTCCTGTTTCTGGAGGCTTGTTGAATGGATTGTTGTTTGATAGTTGGGAATGTAAGACACAGACGTGGACATCTGATATGGAAGCTCAATTTCGTAAGCGAACTGATTATACTTTACGCAAATGGATTCCGGCTTTATTTGGATATATTGTAGAGGACACAGAAACAACGACTCGATTTTTGAATGATTGGCGTAGGGTATTAGGGGATTTAGTTACAGATAATTTCTACGGAAATATGGCATTGAGAGCAAAAGAACGTGGATTGTCTTTTACTTATGAAACAGCAGCTGGAGATGTCTTTCCAACGGATATTTTAGCTTATTATAAGTATGCAGATGTTCCGATGTGTGAGTTTTGGCAACCGATGAGCGAGGGATTTGTAGGGTCATTAAATTTTAAGCCGATAAAACCTGCTGCTTCGGCTACCCGATTGTATGGGAAACCTCGTTTGGCTGCTGAATCATTTACTTCTTTTTCTCATACTTGGGATGAAAACTTTCAAATGTTGAAAGATGTTGCGAATTTCAATACAATTGAAGGTGTAACTCATCTAGTTTTCCATACTTATACGCATAATCCTCAAGTAGGTTATTTACAACCTGGAACTTCTTTTTCTGGGGCAGGTATAGGAACTCCTTTTTTACGAGGACAGACATGGTGGAAATATATGTCTGAATTTACAACTTATTTGGCAAGATGTAGTTATTTATTAGAAAGAGGAAAACCAGTGTCGGATGTGTTATGGTTTTTAGGTGATGAAATCGATCATAAACCAGATCAGGAGATTGATTTCCCGATTGGATTCAAATATGATTATTGCAATACAGATATTTTGGTTAATCGTTTGTCGGTAGCCAATGGTAAAATTGTTACGCCCGAAGGTATTGAATATTCCTTACTTTGGTTACCCGAAACAACTCGAATGCTTCCGGAAACTATTAAAAAACTTTATCAATTAGTGATTGAAGGTGCAACGATTGTAGGTAATGCTCCGAAAGGTGTAGCTACCCGTATAGGTGGTAAAGAAGCGGAACAGGAAGTATTCCGTTATGCTAAGCAAATATGGGGAGATACTACTTCAGATCATGGAATTCGGAACGTAGGAAAAGGGCGTGTTTTATCAGGACTTTCTTTAGAAGAAGCTTTAAATGCATTAAAGATGATTCCAGATGTGAACTCAGACAAAATTCTTTGGTCACATCGAAAGGCTGAAGGGGCTGATTGGTATTATGTATGTGCTCCGAAAGGTAAGTTATTCAAGGGGGCAGTCGATTTCCATTGTACAGGCCGTGTTCAGCTATGGAATCCTGTGGATGGTTCAGTTTTGGATATCCCAAGTTCTTGTAAAGATGGAATTACATCAATTGAATTGGACCTTCCTTTTGCAGGTTCTTGTTTCCTTGTCTTTACTCCGAATCAAGGGGAAATTCCTCATATGGAAATACCTCAAATACAAGCTTCCATATCTGTTGATAGTAATTGGATATTAAGGTTCCCGAAAGGATGGGGAGCCCCAGAACATGTTTCATTAGGTGGAGAATTGAAAGCATGGAAAGATTTGGAAATACCGACTGAAGGAAAGTCTTTTTCTGGTACGGTAGATTATCGTGCAACTTTCAAAGTACTAGAGGTTCAGGATGAGTGTATGTATAAATTACAATTGGGAGATGTTGAACGAATTGCAGAGGTATATATAAATGGTGAATTTGTTCGTACACTGTGGACTTCTCCTTATGAGGCAGATATTACTAGGTTTGTACGTCAGGGAGAAAATGAAATTAAGGTTAAAATTACAAATACTTGGTTTAATAGATTGGTATATGATGCCAATCAGCCAGAAGATAAAAGAAAAACATGGGTATTAAAATGGCCTGATAAAAATTCGGAATTAAAGTCTAGTGGATTGTTGGGACCAGTTTCTATTGTTGTTATGAAATGATAATAGGAAGGTGGTGGTATTTAGTAGAATAATATTAGGTAGTTTAAATTATGAAACGGATATTGGTCTTTATTATGGGAGTTATATTTCCTTTTTTGCCTGCTTTAGCACAAAGTAGGTATTATGAGAATAGTCAAGTGTGGTTACAGAAGGCTGAAGAGAGTAAACCGGTTCTTGTTTATAAAAATCATTATCCAGTAAGAATTGTGAAGTCTATAAAAGATGAAAAGGCTTATCAAGGCTGGAGGATGGAAGATGTAGGGAATGTATCTTGTCTATTTAATGAGTCTTTGAAAAAACACTCTGGAATAATTTTAGATTTTGGAGAACATTTGACAGGTTATTTTTCTTTTTCATTAAAAATGTTGCAAAAAAATGTTGCTGCTGATGCTCCTGTTCGTCTGAAGTTTACGTTTGCAGAAGTGCCTGCAGAATTAAACACTCCATTTGATCCATATATAGGTAGTTTATCTCGAGCTTGGTTACAGGATGAGGTAATAACCTTAAATCAAGTTCCGATTCAAACTCAGATTTCGAGAAGAGTCTCTTTCCGGTATCTTAAAATAGATGTATTGGGAGCGTCTTCATTTGACTTTACTTTTGATGAACTAGTAATGAAAGCTCAAAGTTCGGTAGTCTTACAGACCTCAGCCTTGGCAGATACGACTGATCCCTTGATCCGGGAGATCAATAATGTGGGATTGACTACATTAAAAGAATGTATGCAAACGGTTTATGAAGATGGTCCGAAGCGTGATCGCCGTTTATGGATAGGTGATCTTTACTTAGAGGCATTGGCGAATGCTTATTCTTTTAAGAACCATGATTTAACAAAACGTTGCCTGTATTTATTGGCTGCTCTTTCAAATGAAGAAGGCCTTTTGCATGCAACAATCATGGAAGAACCGAAGCCTCACCCACAATATGGTCAGTATTGTTTGGATTATGCACTTATTTATAATGTAGCTTTGTTAGAATATGTTAAAGTTACAGGTGATTTGGAAACTGGTAATGATTTATGGCCAGTAGTTGTACGTCAGATTGAGATAGCTCTTAGACAGTTTGGTCCTAATATGATTTATGATATGCAAAAAAAACCTTTGTATTGGTTGGTGTTTGATTGGAAAGAAGGATATGATAGACAAGCTTCTATGCAAGGACTGGCTATTTGGTCTATTCAGAATAGTTATGAATTAGCAAAATTGCTAGGAAAAGAGAATGATGTTTCTTCATGGTTAAGTCTGATAAAGAAAATGAAAGAAGCTGCTCGGGCATGTTTTTATAATAAACAAACTGGTTTGGTGGAAAGTGGACCAGAAAAGCAGATTTCATATTTATCGCAAGTTTGGATGGTTTTGTCTGGAACCCTTACTCAGAAAGAAGGTAGGAGAGCCCTGAACTCTGTTATGGCGATGCCTGAAGCTTGTTATCCTGGATCTCCTTATGCGTATCATTATGTATTAGAAGCTCTATTGAAATGTAATATGAATAAAGAGGCAAGGTCGTTGTTGCTTAATTATTGGGGAAATATGGTGGAGAAAGGGGCTGATACATTTTGGGAAGTTTTTGATCCCAAGAACGATTTTATATCACCATATAATTTTTATCCAATCAACAGCTATTGTCATGCATGGAGTTGTACACCTGTGTATTTTATTAATAAGTATCCGGAAGTCTTCCAATCTGGTTTAAAATAAGTTTTGGGAAAGCTCTGAATAATAAGAAGGGTAGAAAGGCCTTTTTGTGTTATTTCTCCTATCTTTGTACAATAATAATTACTTAAATCAGACATCATGAAAAATCTAATTATTGTATCAGCGGCTTGTTTGGCTTTGGTGGGTTGTACAGGCATGAAAGAAGCGCAGAAAGAAGAAGCGCCATTAAAGAGGATTAGTCAAGTAGACTTTTCGCATGTGAAAATAGAGGATGGTTTTTGGTCTCCTCGACTGAGTAAACATACAACGGCTACGTTGCCGGTTTGTATCGATCAGATTGAGAATCAGACGGGTCGTATCCGTAATTTTGAGAATGCAGCGAAAGGAGAAGGAGAACATTCGGGTATTTTCTTCGATGACTCGGATGTGTATAAGGCTTTGGAAGGTATTGCATATAGTTTGATCAACAATCCGAATCCGGAGTTGGAGAAGAAGGCGGATGAATGGATTGACAAGATGGCTGCTGCCCAGCAACCGGATGGATATATCAATACGTATTATACGTTGACGGGCTTGGATAAGCGTTGGACAAATATGGATAAGCATGAGATGTATTGTGCTGGTCATATGATGGAAGCTGCAGTCGCTTATTATCAGGCTACGGGAAAACGAAAGTTATTGGATGTAAGTATCCGGATGGCTGATCATATGATGAGTGTTTTTGGTCCAGGAAAACGGCATTGGGTACCGGGACATGAAGAAATCGAACTAGCGTTGGTGAAGTTATATCAGGCAACGGGAGAAACGAAGTATTTGGATTTTGCCAACTGGTTGCTGGAAGAACGAGGTCATGGTTATGGCAGTAAAGGTGATGAGGGAGACTGGAATCCGGAATATTATCAGGATGTAGTGCCGGTACGGGATTTGGAAAGTATCTCCGGTCATGCTGTCCGTTGTATGTATCTATATTGTGGTATGGCGGATGTGGCGGCTTTAAAGCAGGATACTGGCTATGTAGAGGCTATGAACCGCTTGTGGGATGATGTTGTATTGCGGAATATGTACGTTACTGGTGGTATCGGATCTTCTCGTCATAATGAAGGTTTTACTGAAGATTATGATTTACCGAATCTGGAAGCTTATTGTGAAACGTGTGCTTCTGTCGGTATGGTATATTGGAACCAACGTATGAATCAGTTTACGGGAGATTCCAAATATGTGGATGTACTGGAGCGTTCGATGTACAATGGTGCTTTAGCTGGTGTTTCATTGACTGGAGACCGTTTCTTCTATGTGAATCCGTTGGAATCGAAAGGTGATCATCATCGACAGGCTTGGTATGGATGTGCCTGCTGTCCGAGTCAGATTTCCCGTTTCTTGCCTTCTATCGGGAATTATATCTATGGAGTTTCCAATGAAGCTTTATGGGTAAATCTGTTTATTGGTAATACAACGAAGGTGAAAGTGGGTGATCTGGAAGTGACGATCCAACAGAAGACTAATTATCCGTGGGATGGAAAAGTAGAGCTGAAGGTATCAGCAGCACAGGCTTTGGATAAAGAATTGCGTATCCGTATTCCGGGCTGGTGTAAAGATTATCAATTGTCTGTAAAAGGTCAGGTTGTAAAGGCTTCGGTAGATAAAGGCTATGCGGTGATTAAGGATTGGAAACCGGGCGATGTGATTTCTTTGGAAATGGAAATGCCGGTAGAAAAGGTAGCTGCTGATCCGCGTGTAAAGCAGGATGTTGGTAAGCGAGCTATTCAGCGTGGACCATTGGTATATTGTTTGGAAGAAGTGGATAATCCGAAGGGTTTTGATCAGTTACAATTAGAAGCCGGGACCACTTTCGAAGTAGAAGATGCTCCGGAACTGTTGGGCGGTGTTAAACTGATTAAAGCTCAGTCTGGAAAACAACAAATGACCTTCATCCCATATTATGCGTGGGATAACCGGGAGGCAGGACAGATGAAAGTGTGGATTGATTATCAGGAATAGTATAAATAGATTTAACCATGAAAAGAAGAATAGCTTTATGGGCAGCTTCTCTGGCTGTGTTTGCCTGTTCCTCTGTGCAGGCAGAAAGAGCTGGTTTCTCCGGAAACTACCAGAACAATCGTCAGCCTTTGCTGCAGAAAGAATATATTGAGTTGCCTTTGGGAACAATCCGGGCAAAAGGCTGGATGGAAGATCAGTTACTTCGGATGAAGAAAGGGATGACGGGACATCTTGATCAAGTTTATGAACAAGTGATGGGCCAACGTAATGGCTGGCTTGGTGGGGATGGCGATGTCTGGGAACGAGGACCGTACTGGATTGACGGTTTGTTGCCTTTGGCCTATATCTTGGATGATGAAGAATTGAAGAAGAAAGTGCAGCCGTGGATTGAATGGTCGTTGGCTTCACAAAAGGAAAATGGCTATTTTGGTCCGGATACCGATCGTCCGTATGAACCCGGTTTGCAGCGGGATAATGCTTACGATTGGTGGCCAAAGATGGTGATGCTGAAAATCATGCAGCAGTATTATTTGGCTACCGGTGATGAACGGGTGATTCAGTTGCTGACCAATTACTTCAAGTATCAGCTGAAGACTTTACCGGAAAGTCCGTTGGGACATTGGACCTTTTGGGGAGAACAACGCGGAGGAGACAATCTGATGGTGGTATATTGGTTATATAACATCACGGGTGATAAGTTTCTGTTGGAGCTGGGTGAGTTAATTCATAAGCAGACCTTCAACTGGACGGATGTTTTTCTGCATCAGGATCATTTGAGCCGTCAGTTGAGTTTACACTGTGTGAATTTGGGACAGGGTTTTAAAGAGCCTGTTGTATATTATCAGCAGAATAAGGATCCGCAGCAGATTATGGCGGTAAAGAAGGCTGTGAAGCAGATCCGTAATACGATCGGATTGCCAACCGGTTTGTGGGGCGGCGATGAGTTACTTCGTTTTGGTAAGCCAACTGCCGGTTCGGAGTTGTGTACGGCTGTCGAGATGATGTTTTCGTTGGAAGAGATGCTGGAAATAACGGGTGATGTTGAGTGGGCCGATTATTTGGAGCGAATAACTTATAATGTATTGCCAACGCAGATTACCGATGATTATTCAGCTCGTCAGTATTACCAGCAGTTTAATCAGGTGAATGTAACGCGTGATTATCGGGAATTCTCGACACCTCATGAAGATACGGATATTCTTTTTGGTGTATTGACGGGTTATCCTTGCTGTACCTCCAATTTACATCAGGGTTGGCCCAAGTTTGTACAGAATTTATGGTATGCAACAGCTGATAATGGTATCGCTGCTTTAGTTTATGGTCCGTCGGAAGTTATGGCAAAAGTAGCTGAAGGTGTAGGAGTGAAGATTCAGGAAGAGACAGCCTATCCGTTTGATGAGGCTATTCAGTTCCGGGTATCATTTACCGATAAATCAGTGAAAGAGGCTTTCTTCCCCTTCCATTTTCGTGTACCAAGCTGGTGTCAGCAGCCGGTAGTTAAATTGAATGGTAAAGCTATTGAGGTGGATTTGTTCCCAGGAGAAGTTGCTCGGGTAAACCGGACATGGAAAGAAGGTGATTGTCTGACATTGGAATTACCGATGGATGTAACTGTCAGTCGTTGGTATGACGGTGGAGCTGTGGTAGAACGTGGTCCGCTGTTGTATGCTTTGAAGATGCAGGAGAAATGGGAAAAGAAATCATTTGAAGCCGATAAAGTGGTGACATATGGTCCATGGTATTATGAAGTAACATCGGATACACCTTGGAATTATGCGTTATCGGAATCTTCATTTGCTCCTGAACGGATTCAGCAAAGTTTTATCGTTGAGAAACGTCCGTCGGTAACTGGTTATCCGTGGAATGTGGAGAATGCTCCGATCTCCATCAAGACTCAAGCCAAGCGGGTTAAGAATTGGACGTTGGTACGTGGCTCGGCAGGACCAGTCGCTTATTATACACAAATGGAAAACGATACGGAAGGAGAAGAAACCATCGAACTGATTCCGTATGGTTGTACGACCTTACGTATTGCTGAATTCCCGGTTAGAAGGTAAGTTCTGTTTGATGTATCTTGAGAAGATTGATAAAATAAATAAAGGTGCTTCGGGAGGTTATTCCGAGGCACCTTTATGATTAGGCAGAATGGATAAACACTGTTTTTACCAGTGTGACCAACAGGATAAGACCGATTCCGCTACAGAAAAGGATTAATAAGTTCTTGACTGTTTGTCGCGAGGGTTTTGTTTCCTGATGGGTATAATTGGCATAATATTCTTTGAAAAAACAATAGAGTGCCGGTACAGATGCACTCGACAGCAAGAAATCTTCCGGAATATTGAAGTAATACGTTTTCGTTAATCCGATAACCGACCAATGTGTCAGGCAGAGAATCAGGAAAAGATTAATCTTTTCAGAGAAGAGCAACATAATGCCCAATGTGAAAACTACAACCGAACAAGGCATGACTGGTGAGGTTATCATCGGGAACGTGAGTCCGCGTAATAAGGAAATCACGGGATAAACAAAAGGCATGGCCAGTAAAAGATAAGCGAGCTTGTCGTATTTGCGTGTACGGTTGAAACTAGTGTAACCAACCTTCAAATCCCAAATCCAGACAAGTGCCAGCAAAGCCCAGATTAAAGCCATCACTTCGTTGTAAGCACGAGTACCGCAGTCGAAGTAATAATAAGCAATGGATAGCCACAGATAAACACCGGCCAGATAACATTTCATGCTGTTCTTTACCCAAGTCCGTGGACGGTAAAACAACAAGACGCTTAATAGGATACCTATTCCGACGATGATTAGCTGATATATCCAGCTCCAGCTATTGTAATGTGCAATGGTTTGCCAAAATATTTCCATAGATTATTCCTCCTCTCCTGGTTTACGTCGGGTTAAAGAAAAAGCTCGTTTCGAGAATATGAAGTGCGGCAAAGTAGCCCCGGCAGCCAATAATGAGATGACTGTTGTCGTTACGATCGTATTTGAGAAGAACATACTCATGTATTTCATCTTTTCCTGTGGATCGTCCATTGTCTGCAAGAACATGATCAAAGAGAAGATCATGTTGTATGCAAATTTCCCCGGTACCATAGGTAATAAGGCCGGAATATAAAGTACGGTCATCGGACAGAATACTTTCTTCCCCAACCACAGACTACCAAATCCGATTGTCAGAGAACCGAATAGGGAAGAAGTGGCAATATCCCAACCTAAATATGTCATCAGACAGAAACGGCAGGCGTGACCTACGGCTGCTAATAAGGCAATATAGCGGAAAGCCCGCAAAGGAGGATCTGAAATAGCTCCGAATCCCACACCGGCCACAGCGGCAAACAATCCATCCAGTAATATATCTACAAGTATCATATCAAACTGTTTTTAACCAACATCAATGTAAAAGACATGCCGATGGCAATACATATAATTAATAGAAAGGCACTGATCAGACGAGAGCAGCCGATGAGCGTCTCACCTTCTACAATGTCGATGATACCGTTGATCAACGGTACACCCGGAATCAGGTAGAGAACACTTGTAGCCAAGGCGATCTCGGAAGTCGTATCAAATATTAAAGAGGTAGAAGCACACAGCGATGCTACAAATGCGCTGACGGCAAAGACCACATAATGATTGATGTGATTGGCTTGCATCCGTTGACGGAGAAACATACCGGTAATCGTAGCCGAAAGAACAATTCCCATCGACAACCAGTCGCCACCGAACAGACGGCAGAAAGAAGCATTGGCCAGTCCTACAAGAATCAGTACAAACATCGGATCCATTTTGGGGGCAGAGACGATCTCGTTGTATTTCTGCTGGACCTCTTCAAGAGAAAGATGTTGGTCGTATGTTTCCCAACTCAAGGCACTTAGTTCGGCATTGTGTTCGAAACTGATTGGGAGAGCGGGAATATCAACGACTTCATTGTAGGTTTCCCCTGTTTCGTTGTGGGTTGCTGAAATGACGATAGTCTTTTGTGAAACATTCAGTTTGATGTCGGTATTAAAAGCCTTGCCTATACGTTTGGAACTTCTTTTCACACGCGATGTATGCACACCACTACCCATCATGTGGGCGGCGTACTCGGCGATGAACTTGGCTACCGGCAGCAGCGATTCATTTCTTTCCATAAATAGATTGTATCGATAAAATATATAGTAAATAGATAACCTGCCTGTCGTTTTTCGAGTCTCCTCGAATCTTTTTCTTTGGAAACGGCTGCAAAGGTACAAAAAAGAATGCAACGAAGAGTAGAAACTTCCGGTTTTCGATTTGTCTGATGAAAAATAAGACAAACGGATTGGAGCATGTAAGATTATTATCCTTATATTTGCGAAGAAATCGGTTCTGCGACGGATCGTCTGTCCGTCCGGATTAAAAGGGAATCAGGTGAGAATCCTGAACAGTCCCGCTGCTGTGAAGCTCCGATAAACATCTTGAAATACCTCGTTGCCACTGGTTTATTAACTGGGAAGGCTTCAAGATGGGAGTCAGTCAGAAGACCTGCCGTTGCTCATGTATGCTGTTTTAACTCGAGGGATTAGTAAAACAGTCGGATATAGCTGATCAGTGCTTTCTGTGAAAGGCAGATTTTCGTCAGGATTGTGGCTGACGGAAAAAGAATTATATCTGTTCCTGCCAGGCAATAGGAAATGGCTGTATATGTGTAGCTTTGCTATTGTCGTCTAATTCCCCTTTAAGATAGAATATTAGTTGTTAGTAATGTTTTTCTTTCAAGCAAACGCCGTGGAGCCTTCGTCGAAGTGATTCGCCGGAGGTTTTTTTCTGCTTTTATTTGAATCATCATGAAGATTTATTTTTCCTCCGGGAAAATATCTTTCATGAATTCGTCTAATAATAAAACATTAACTTTCGGGAAAGGTATGGATTTTAATGTCCTGAAGTGGGAATCTTCACTGACAATATAATCTGCTCCTGCTACAATCGCACAATCTACAAACTTATTGTCATCTTTATCTTGTTCAATAAGTCCAAAATGAAAATAAGGATCATTCTTGGCTATATTAGGTGATCTCATAAGGGTTTGCATGAACAAATAAGCGACTTTGGCAGAGGCTTTTAATGTGAGGATTTCTTCATATTCATTGACAATATCATTGGAGATACACCAAATAAAACGTTCTTGCAGGAAAGCTTCCCACAGACAATGATATCTGTTGTATCTTCCTAACATTTGTAATAGGCAATTCGTGTCAATGACGACTATCCGACGTGAATTATCATTTTTCATAGTTGTAGGGTGTACGAAGATGTTGAGAACGCAAATCGTCTAATTTTTGTTGGTTAAGTGTACCGCTTTGCCAAAGATTATCCAGTTCGTTTTCCAATTTACGAGCGTAATAATCGCGGATAATGCGACTTAGTTCATCGGCTTCTTCTTGTGATTGCATATTGGCAAATGTCTCAAGCAAACAAAGCTGGGCTTGACTTAATGTTTTGCTATTCATGTTATATTCTTTCGTTTGATTATTCTATGGCAAATATAAGTTTTTTCCGACATATTATTTATTTGAGTGTGAAAATATATGGTTTTAGAGAAAGATGAAACGATAATGCTCATTTGTTTTTCCCTTTTAGGTATCCTAAATCTCAAAATCTTTATGTAGCTTTGTGGCGGAAAGGTGTAACAGCCAGTTGTCTCTGTCTGTTAGTAAAAGGGAATCAGGTGCAAATCCTGAGCTGTACCCGTAGCTGTATGTCCATCAAAGCCTTCGGTTTCTTCATGCCACTGAACGTTGGAGTGTTCGGGAAGGTGTCCGAAAATAGGCGGATAAGTCAGAAAACCTGCCTTGCCCTTAATTAGTAATCAAGCATCTCGGGTAAGATGTTTGGAAAGGAAAATGTATGTCAAATCAGCGTTGGAAAGGAAAGTTGTACCTTTTGGGTGCGAGTTGTTTGTTTTGTAGTTCGTTGTTCGGACAGGTCGCAGATACCACTTCTTATCATAAACTGTCGGATGTAGAGGTTATCGGGCATCGGAAACCTTCGGTCTTGAAATCGTCGGCTCCGATTCAGATACTGAATAACCGGAGTTTTGAACAGTTAGGATTACAAGACTTGTCGGATGCCGTGAAACGCTTTTCGGGTGTTTCGGTGCAGGATTATGGTGGAATAGGCGGCTTAAAGACGGTTTCTGTGCGTAGCCTGGGTGCCAAGTATACGGCAGTCAGTTATGATGGTGTTACCATTACCGACATGCAGAGCGGTCAGGTGGACATCAGCCGCTTTTCGTTGGATGATGTTGAGATGGTTTCTCTTTCGATCGGACAGGCAGATGATATTTTCCAGTCGGCACGTGTACTGGCTTCGGCAGGAACTTTGAGTATTCAGACGCGCTCTCCTTATCTGGAAGGGGATAAGTCATTCCGTTTGCAGGGTAAAATAAAGACGGGATCTTTTGGCTTGTTTAATCCGTACATGCGGTATGAACAACGTTTGGGAAAAACGTATGCCTTGTCGGTTCAAGGCGACTGGACACGGGCGGACGGCCGGTATCCTTATACGTTTACCAATGGTAATATCGTAACACACGAGAAGCGGAAAAACAGCGATGTGAATAGTTGGCGCACGGAATTAAACTTGTTTGCCGACTGGAAGCGGAATGGTAAATTGCAACTCAAGGGATATTGGTTTGATTCGGAACGAGGCTTGCCGGGTGCCGTGATTCTTTATAACGACTGGCATACTGAGCGTTTGTTCAACAAGAACGGTTTCCTGCAGGCGAATTATGAGAACCGTTGGCTACCGAAACTGGATTTCAAGGCATTGGCCAAGTTTGATTATGGATGGACACGTTATCAGGACTTTCACAGCCAATATGTCGGAGGAGTACAGACCGATGTTTATACCCAGCGGGAATATTATGCCTCGGTTGGATGGTTGTATCGTCCGGCAGAAGGATTTTCTATTTCTCTGGCTGAAGATTTCTTCCTGAATACCTTGGATGCCACTACACCGAAATGTCCTTTCCCGACACGTTATTCATCCTTGACGGCTTTGGCGGCTCAGTATAAGAATGATCGTTTGACAGCAACAGCCAGTTTGCTGGGAACTTATATTACCGAGACCTTGGAAATAGGCGAGGCTGCGGCCGATCGTAAGCGTCTTTCGCCGGCAGCCAGTGTGTCTTGGCTGGCTTGGCCTGAACAGCATCTGCGCATCCGTGCTTCGTATAAAGACGGATTTCGGGTACCGACGTTTAATGATTTGTATTATGACCGGATTGGTAACCGGGAACTGGATGCCGAGAAAGCTTCGCAATATAACTTGGGTTTTACCTGGAACAATGCCTTTCCGGCTTTGGCGCTCGATTTCCTGAGTCTGACGGTCGATGGCTATTATAATCATGTGCGGGATAAGATCGTTGCGATTCCAACCATGTTTATCTGGAAGATGATGAATCAGGGCGTGGTAAATATTTTCGGATTGGACGCGAATCTGGCGGCATCTTTTGCCTTGCCTGCCGACATGGCTTTGCAGTTAAACGCATCTTATACGTGGCAAAATGCTACTGATCGGACCGACAAGACGTCCAAAATCTATGGGGATCAGATTCCTTATACGGCAGAACATGCCGGTTCTGTATCGGCTTCGCTGGAAAATCCATGGGTAAACTTGGGTTGGAGCCTGACGGCCGTAGGAGACCGTTATACTTTACCGCAGAATTTGGAAGACAACCGGATTGATGGATATATAGAACAACAGCTTTCGGCAAACAAGACGTTTCGTATCGGGAAATGTTCTCTTCGTTTGCAGGCAGAGGTGGTGAACTTGGGAAATGTCACGTATGATGTAATCCGATATTACCCGATGCCGGGACGATCATTCCGGGCTACGGTACAGGTAACGTATTAAAGGAATCCGAAAATAACGGCGAAGAAGTCCTTTCTTCGTTACCTTTTAATTTTTTGACATCTGTCGAAAAGCTTTTCGATAGATGTGCTAAAGCTTTTCGACAAATGTGGTAAAGCTTTTTGACGGCTGTTGAACAATTACTTCCCTATGGGAATGAGAGGAGCATGTTATATTAATTAAATGATAAAGTAAAATGAAAAGATCAAATGTGTTAAAAACATGGGCAATGATTGCCGCTTTGGCGCTTCCGATGGTAGCGTGTGATGAGGATGAACCAGGTATCGACGACAAACCAACCGTTGATCCTTCTACGTATGGATTGCTGATCCTGAACCGGGGAAATTATAATGCAAATAATGCTTCATTGAACCTGTATGATATGGAGTCGGCACAAATGACGGATTTGTATAAGACGGCCAATGGATCGGCTTTGGGAGAATCGGCTCAAGATATGTTGGTATATGGTTCAAAGATTTATGTGGGTGTGACTTATTCCAACCGTTTGGCTGTCTTGGAGAAAGACGGTTCGCTGGTAAAAGCCATTGAACCGAAAGACGAAACCGGCAGTCCGATGAATCCGCGTTATATGGCTGCAGCCAACGGCAAAGTATTTGCGGCTTATTATTCCGGACATTCGGTGGCTGTACTGGATACAGCTTCGTTGGAAATAGAAAAGGTTATTCCCGTAGGCCGTTATCCGGAGCAATTGGTGGTGGCAAACAATAAATTGTATGTCGCTAATTCCGGCGGTGGTGATTATCCGAACTACGGAAATACAGTTTCGGTTATTGATCTGAATACGTTGGCTGTAGAAAAAGAGATCGAAGTTGTTCTGAACCCGGTAAATATGGTTGCTGACAGCGAAGGGGATGTTTATCTGGCTTCGATGGGGAATTATAACCAGGCTTCCGAAGAACAAGAGGCCATTAATAATACCTTACAGCGGATTGACGGACAGACTGGCGAAGTAACTGTTATGGGAAATGGAACCAAACTGGCTATCGCAAACGATAAGTTGTATGTTATCTATGCCAACTATTACGATACGAACATCACGTATAAGATCTATGATGCGAAGACGGAACAGGTGGTTTCGGAAAACTTCATTACTGATGGAACAAAAATCGCTTCACCTAATTCGATTGATGTAGATCCGTTGACTGATTTGGTGTATATTACGAACTCTTCTTACGGTGAGACGGCTTCTATTTATGTCTTCACACCCGACGGAAAACTGAATGGTACACCGATCGACTGCGGTGGATATGACACACAAGAGGTTGGTTTCTTGACGAAATAATGAAGTCTGCATTTTATTATATCATCATATTTTGCCTGCTGGTAGGTTGTACAAATCCCGGCAGGCGAGTTGTATTACCGGATTCCTGGCAACAGGATACTTTGTCATATGCCCAAGGTTTGACCATAGGCTATACTCCGGATTATGTTCAGGTAGATGTCCGTGATCCGTGGGATACAACCCAATTGTTACAACGTTATTTGTTGGTTGACCGGAATCAGCCGGTACCGGAGGGTTTACCGAAAGGAACGGTGGTAAAAGTTCCCGTTCAGCGGGTTGTTGTCTATACATCGGTACATGCTTCTATCCTGGAGCAACTGGGCGAAAGTCATCGTATTGTAGGTGTATGTGAACCTCGTTATATGGATTCGCCGGAAGTACGTGCCGGTTTGAATGAAGGAAGAATTGCCGATTTGGGAGAAGCTACTTCGCCCAACGTAGAAAAGATGTTGGAGATCGGAACCGATGTGATCATCGCTTCTCCTTTTCAGAACAGCAGTTTTGGTCCGGTTGAGAAGTTAGGCATTCCTATTGTACAAGGAGCCGACTATTTGGAGTCTCTTCCGTTAGGACGGACAGAATGGGTGAAATTCTACGGACTTTTATTTGGAAAGCAGGCTGTAGCTGATTCAGTATTCAAGGAAACCGAAGAAGCATATCTGGCTTTAAAGAAACTGACTGCCCAGGTAACGACCCGACCAACGGTCTTTTCCGAAAAACGATATGGTGCTTCCTGGTATATGCCCGGCGGAGAAAGTTACACAGCCAATCTGTTTCGTGATGCCGGTGCCGATTATCTGTTTGCTGATTTACCGGGAACCGATAGTCATCCGCTCAGTTTCGAAACGGTTTTTGAGAAAGCCTATCAAGCCGATATCTGGTTGTTGAAGTATAATCAAAGCAAAGACATGACGTATGCTGATCTGCAGCAGGAATATGCGCCGTATGCTCATTTCGAAGCCTTCCAGAAGAAACGGATTTATGCCTGTAATACCGGACGGATCCGGTATTATGAAGAGTTTCCGTTGCATCCGGATTACCTGTTGCAAGATTTTATCCAGATATTTCATCCGGAATTACTTTCCGGTCGCCCATTGCGTTATTATCATTTGATGGAAGATAAATGATAAACAAAGAACCCGATTCTCTTGGAGAGAGAACCGGGTTCTTTAGTCTTTGTGTAAATAGTTTAGCATTTATATAGGGAGTGTGTGTATTAAGCTAATTAAGCATAGCCTTTCAGCATTCCATAGAAATACAAGGGCTTCAATACATATACTTTCAACAACCACGCTGTCCATTGTTCTTTCGACATATCCAACATCGAGAACGGGAACGAAATCTGCGGGTTCTTGTCGTAATCAAATTCGCATAATAATACGTGACCATAGTCCGTTACAATCGGGCAAGCCGCATATCCATTATACTTTTCTGTCGGTTCTTTCCCTTCCATTAGCGAGATCAGATTTTTGGCAGCGATCGGAACTTGTACACGAGTTGCAGCCGAAGTCTTGCTGGTTGGTGTTCCGGCAACATCACCCAATGAAATGATGTTCGGATATTTCTGATGAACCAACGTTTCTTTATCAACCATTACCCAACCGTCTGCTGCCAGTTTCCCATCCGGAAAACCTAATTCTGCTTCTTTGACAAAATCCGGAGCCGACATCGGTGGAACAAAGTGTAAGAAGTCATAATCTTCTACAAACGGTGTAACCTTCTTTTCTCCATCGATCGTTTCGATCCGTTCAAAATGAACTTGCTTTGCAGCCGTATCAATTCCCTTGACACGTGTATTGGTTTGGATCGGTATATTTCTTTCTTTATAAATTTCAACCAGACGAGGCGTGAAGAACGGTACATCATAAAGAGCCTTCTCCGCCGTGAAATAATCCAACTGGATATGATCACGCTGGTTATTTTTACGTGCATGATGTTCTGTCAATAAACAAATCTTCTTCGGAGCACCACCGCACTTATGTTTTGTATAGGTATCCGTGTAAATACCACGTCCACCTTTAGCTGTAAACTCTTGTAAAGCTTTCCATGTTTTCTGGGCACCTTGGAAGTCGTAAATACAGTGTGCATTTCCTACACCCAGCTGGTCATAACTGAATCCTTCAATCTTATTCCAGTTTAATTGGATTCCTGGAGCTAAAACCAGAAAGTCGTAAGGGATTTTTCCGTTCTGAGCTGTTGTCACTTGGTTCCAAACCGGATCAACGGCAATAACCGAATCTTTTACCCATTTAATCCCACTGGGAATACAGTCTTCTTGTTTCTTCCATACATCATCTGCCTTATATACGCCGGAAGCAATTAATGTAAATCCGGGTTGATAAAACTGACGATCGCTGGGATCGATCAAAGTGATGTCTGGTTCGTCCAACCAACGTTGTAATCGGGCAGCCATACTAATACCAGCAGCTCCACCGCCTACAATAACTATTTTCCCTTTTGCTTTACTTGAGAAGGCTTTTGCATGTCTCGTATCTATGAATGATAACAGTCCAGCTGCAGCCATTATCTTGAAAAACTTTCTCCGAGAAATTCCTTTTTTCTCGAAAAGTTCGATTTGTTTCCGAATGATTGTTGATTCCTTGTCCATGTTCCTCGCCTATTAGTTTTAAGATTTGCTGCAAAGGAACGGGCTTTTTCTTGCGTGTACAAATAATAGACTACAACAACGATTGCGCAAGATAAAAAAAGAGGAATGATGTATTCATCATTCCTTTCTCTTCTATTTTTAGTATATTGTTTATTAGTTGATTATCTATACATAAAATCTATATTTATATTTTATATGAGAAATATATAGCTTATAGCTTTAGCAAGAAATCAACTAGGTTTGTATCGTTGTTTAATTCTAATCGTTTACGCAGTCTGTAACGTCGGAGCTCTACGGCGCGGACAGAAATATTCAAAAGCGAAGCGATTTCTTTTGTAGATAGGTTCATACGCAGCAGACAACAGATGCGTAAGTCTCCTGGTGTCAAATCCGGGTACTTTTGCTGAAGCCGGTTGATGAAGTTCTGATGGGCACTGTTGAAGTAGGAATCAAACAATAACCAATCTTCCTGGTCATTCAAGGCTTCTTCCATCAATGTCCGAAGTTTGTTATAAAGTTTATTGGGATAACGGTCGCCCAGCGTCTCTTTTTGCTGGTTCAATTCATCCAGAAATGTCTGGATAGCTTTGTTCCTTCTGACGAGAGCCGACGTTTGGAGGGTAAGTTCGTTATTCTTGTTTTGCAACTCTGTTTCCAGCATTTGGTTTTTCATCTGTTCAACTCGTTGTTGCTCTAATTCTTCCTCACGGATCTTTTGAGCCTGTTCTTCCCGTTTAAGCCGTCGGAGCTGATAATGAAGAACACTCTGTATAATTATCCAAAGAAGGATGACATAAATACAATAGGCCCAGATTGTATTATACCAGGCCGGAAGAACTTTTATTTGTAAAGTAATTTCCGGAAATGTACCTTTGGTGACATATTTTCGGATACGCAATGTATAAGTTCCTTCCGGTAGTTGGGAAAAAGATATTTTCCCTTCTTTTTGCCATTCCGACCAATCCGTTGAAATTCCTTCTAATAAATAAGAGAATTGATGATTCGGTGTAAACACAGTTGTACTTACAAAGAGATTCACTTCTTGAAACCTGTGTGGCAACGTGATCATGCTTGTATCCGGAACGAGATAGTGCATCCCTTGCGAATCGCTGTATCGGATGGAATGAAACGTTGGCATCGTCAGTTGCATATTTTGCGTCATGATTTGCCGTATATCAACAAGTAAAGCTCCTTGCATGGCCGATACAACATACATCGAATCATTTAATAAGAAAAAGTGCGGACTGCGTGTAGTCAGATTCATCTGATAGTTATCAAAAAGGATGCGGCACTTTTGGGTTGTCGTATTGAATTCATTTTGAAACAAAGCCGCTTCATTACCTTTGACAAGCCAGTACATATTTTCTGGAACCGGATATATGTATTTAGCTTTATTGAAATAACCGATGGATGCAGGCTCATAAAATAGATTTTCGGCGGGCTGCGTAATGATATCCGGTTGTTTCCTGAGATATTTTTCAGCTTCTTCTTGTGGTATGGAAGTAAAGGAATATTGAGTTCCTAATTCTTTACGAAAATAACCCAGATTGGTTTTTATGTACAAATAATCCTCGTCACTTCCTACTTGTTCCAATTTGCCGATTTGACTTCTTTTCCCTAACCGGCTGACCGGAGGATTGATATTAACTTGCGCGATTCCATTGTCAAGAGCTAACCAGATTTGGTCTACATCCTGGACACAAATGTCGTGAATTATATTATCTTGCAGTGAATTGTTCATGCTCAAATGGTGGAGGAGATTGCCGATTGAATCCGTAATGAACAAGCCTTCATCGGTTGTGACAAATTTATATACGCTGGTTCCGGCATAAAGCTGAGGTTGGGCTTTTTCTATTTCTTCCGGAATAGAAAAAGGAGCTAGCATTCTGAAGTCGCGGAAGATTGAATCAGGAAGGGTTTCGGAAATAGGCGTATATTTCATAATCATTTCCTTGTTATAACGCCAGAAGCCGTTTGTCCGTTCTCCCCGACTGAAAAGGGTATCGTTTCTCATACCGATTTGAAACAGACTTTCTTGATCGTCTGTCTGATATAGATGCCAAGTGTTTCCGTCAAATTCTAATAATCCGGAGTTATTCGCTACGTATAAAGCTCCATGCTCAGATACATAGACATCCCAGTTCTGACAACTGGCATGATAGTCATTAATGGTATAATTTTGGACCAATACATACGGATTATTGAAGGTCTTTTTGGCCCACAACTGAGAAATAGAACTTCCGGCAAGCCAGAAGATGAATAAAATCAGATATATATGGTGTTGCTTCATACGGCAAATATATAAAATAAAAGCGGCAGGTTCAAATGAAACCTGCCGCTAGTTTATCAGATTTTAATAATGTAGGATACATTATTATTTATATTCTTGCCAGCTCTTGATCTGGATGTCTTCTTCTTTCATTTCGCAGAAGGCATTGATAAAGGCACTTGCCAATCGAGCATTGGTAATCAACGGAATATTATGGTCGATAGCAGCACGACGGATCTTGTATCCATTGGTTAATTCACGTTTGCTATGATCTTTCGGAATGTTAACAACCAATTCAAAGATATGTTTAGAGAACATATCCATGATGTTTAATTCTCCATGTTCGTCTGGCCAGCAAACGGCTGTAGCCTTGATTCCATTGTCATTTAAGAATTTGGCTGTTCCGGCAGTTGCATAGATATTATAACCTTTACTATCCAATGTACGGCAAGGTTCTAATAAATCAACTTTACTCTTGGCTGCACCCGAAGAAACTAAGACGTTCTTCTTCGGAATACGATTTCCTACAGCGATCATGGCTGAAAGCAATGCTTCGTTGAAATCATCTCCGATACAACCAACTTCACCTGTTGAACTCATGTCTACGCCTAAAACAGGGTCTGCATTGTGCAAACGGGCAAAAGAGAATTGAGAGGCTTTTACACCAATCCAGTCAATGTCAAATGCACTCTTATCCGGCTTCGTATATTCAGCATCCAACATGATGCGGGCAGCAGTCTCGATGAAGTTGCGTTTCAATACCTTAGAAACAAACGGGAAGCTACGTGAAGCACGCAAGTTACATTCGATTACCTTTACATAATTGTTCTTAGCCAGGAACTGAATGTTGAACGGACCGCTGATATTCAATTCTTTTGCAATAGTCTTTGCTACTTTCTTGATACGACGGGCTGTTTCGAAGTAAATCTTCTGAGCTGGGAATACTAACGTAGCATCACCTGAATGGACACCGGCAAACTCGATGTGTTCAGAGATAGCGTATTCAACAACTTCGCCATTCTTTGCCACAGCGTCGAATTCAATTTCTTTGGCTCCTTGCAGGAACTCAGATACAACAACCGGATATTCTTTAGATACTTTAGCAGCCAGTCCTAAGAACTCGATCATCTGTTCTTTGGTGTGACAAACATTCATCGCTGCACCTGATAATACATAAGAAGGACGGATCAGGATCGGGAATCCGACTTTCGCAATGAATTCATCGATTTCTTCCATACTTGTCAACTCAGCCCAACGAGGTTGGTCGATACCTAGAGAGTCAAGCATTGCAGAGAACTTATGACGATTTTCTGCACGGTCGATTGATAACGGAGAAGTTCCTAAGATAGGTACATGCTGGCGGTGTAATTTCATAGCCAGGTTGTTCGGAATTTGTCCACCAACCGAAACAACTACACCTTTAGGCATTTCCAAATCAATGATATCTAATACACGTTCGTAAGAAAGTTCATCGAAGTACAGGCGATCACACATATCATAATCCGTAGAAACAGTTTCCGGATTGTAGTTGATCATAATGGCTTTGTAACCCAACTTACGAGCTGTCAGTGCCGTATTAACGGAACACCAGTCGAATTCAACGGAAGAACCGATTCGATAAGCTCCTGAACCCAAAATAACAACATTCTTTTCTGTCGGATAATAAGGAATATCGTGTGCTGTTCCGTCGTATGTCAGATACAAATAGTTTGTCAGTTCCGGATTTTCGGATGCTACTGTATTGATACGTTTTACGGTAGGCAGGATACCTAATTTCTTACGTAAGTTACGAACGCGGATATTTTCCTTTTCCATGTTGCCTGCCGGATTTTCTACATAACGGGCAATCTGGAAGTCAGAGAATCCTAAACGTTTAGCTTCTTTCAAGACATCAGCTGGCAGATCTTCAATCTTGTTATACAGCTTCAATACCTGTGTATAATCTACGATGTTCTTCAGTTTGTTCAAGAACCAAGGATTGATCTTTGTCAGTTCATAGATCCGGTCAACTGTATAACCTTGTTCCAAAGCCTGAGCAACGGCGAAGATACGCAAGTCTGTTGGATTCGCTAATTCATCATCCAGATTCTCAAATTCAAGTCCGTTATTTCCTACGAAACCGTGCATACCTTGTCCGATCATACGCAGACCTTTCTGCATGATTTCTTCGAAGCTCTTACCGATTGACATGATTTCACCTACTGATTTCATGCTTGAACCGATCTGACGGCTTACACCAACGAACTTCGTCAAGTCCCAACGCGGGATCTTTACAATCATATAATCTACTTCCGGAGCTTTATAGGCTGAGTTTGGAGTTCCCATTTCTCCGATTTCATCCAAACCATAACCCAAAGCCAGTTTGGCAGCTACGAATGCCAAAGGATAACCTGATGCTTTTGATGCCAAAGCAGAAGAACGGCTCAAGCGGGCATTTACTTCGATAACACGGTAGTCGTGTGTATCTGAATTGAAGGCATATTGAATGTTACATTCACCTACGATTCCCAAGTGACGGATAGTTTGTGTTGACAAATCCTGCAACCATTTCAATTCTTCGTCAGTTAAAGAACAAGTAGGAGCTACTACAATACTTTCACCTGTATGAACACCCAGCGGGTCAACATTCTCCATGCTAACTACCGTGAAGCAATGATCGTTCTTATCCCGGATTACTTCGAATTCGATTTCTTTCCAACCTTTCAGTGATTCTTCTACCAGGATCTGCGGAGAATAAGCGAATGCGCTTTCGGCCAATTCGCGAAGTTCTGCTTCATTCTGGCAAATACCACTACCCATTCCTCCTAAAGCGTAGGCCGAACGGATCATGATCGGATAACCAATCTTATTAGCTGCCTGGATGGCGTCGTCCATATTTTCGACAGCTTGGCTGACCGGTGTTTTGATGTCAATTTCTGTCAGTTTCTTTACAAACAGATCACGGTCTTCCGTGTACATGATTGCTTCTACCGAAGTACCTAATACTTTTACGCCATATTTGGCTAATGTTCCGTTAGTGTACAGCTCTGTACCGCAATTCAAGGCTGTTTGTCCGCCAAAGGCAAGCAAAATACCGTCCGGTTGTTCTTTTTTGATCACTTCTTCTACGAAATAAGGAGTGATAGGCAAGAAATAAACTTTATCTGCTACTCCTTCAGACGTTTGAATGGTTGCGATATTCGGATTCAGCAATACGGTACTGATACCTTCTTCTCTCAGTGCCTTCAGTGCTTGTGAACCAGAATAGTCAAACTCGCCTGCCTGTCCGATTTTCAGAGCACCGGAACCCAGGACAATCACTTTTTTGACGTTGCTTTTTGACATAATGACTTTGTATTTTTTATTGTATGTTGTTTAATTGGATTCGCAAATTAATTATTTGAGGTGAATAGACAAAAAAAATGCGTTGACAATAATAACCTGTCACCGCATTTTCTTTATTTTAAAATGAAAATTAACGAGCCATTCCGACCAAAAGCCGGAAATTGTGTGTAAATTCCACTTGTTATCATTCATTCTCATCCGATTGTTTTATTATCCCTTAAAATGTTGCAAAGATAGTAATACTTTCCGGATTAATACAAATCATGGTCTTATTTTTCTTCTTCAAATGCTTCTTTTGCTTTTTGGGCAGCTTCTTTCAGACTTTTCCCGAAGTCTTTTATGCCTGCTTTTGCCTTTAATGCGGCATAAGTCGTTTGACATTTGGCTATCTCTATTTTTTCTTCGGCAGTCAGTTCTTCTGCATATTTCTTGTAAATGCTGCCGGTGTATTCTTCAAACTTCTTATCTGCCTTTTTCCAGTCTTTTTCAGAATATTTGTCGGCATTGTCTTCTACTTCCTGAATAAATTGACTGAAGTCTTGCATGTAAGATTCTTTGTTGTCACAAGAAATGAATATAAAAAGTGCAAATAGGCTTATAAATATCTTTTTCATAATGAAGTCGATTGTTAAATTAGTCCTGTTGTTTTATTTTCTGCCGAAGCAAATATAAGTATTTATTTCGGGATATCCATGGCTTTTGATGCGGACTTGCATGGGATAAAAGGAGTGTTTGTTTCCGAAGGTATGGGTTGAAGGAACGTTTTTGCCGAGAATCAAAAACGATTTTCGTTACTTTCCTTTTGGATTCTCGTTACTTTCGCGGCCGGTATTTTAATTAAATGTGTATCTTTGTCCGCAGTGAATTAAAACAAAAGAATAAAATAGAGAATATGGAAACAGTAGTTAGTGGTATTCGTCCAACCGGAAATCTCCATTTAGGAAATTATTTCGGGGCAGTGAAAGGGTTTCTGCAGATGCAGAATGAGTATAATTGCTTATTCTTCATTGCAGACTGGCACTCTTTGACGACTCATCCGCATCCTGAAAATATCCGGAACAGCGTACGAACCATTTTAGCTGAATATTTGGCTTGTGGTATCGACCCGGAGAAAGCTACCATTTATGTGCAGAGTGATGTGCCTGAAGTCGTAGAACTTTATCTGTATTTGAATATGAATGCTGGTATAGGTGAGTTGATGCGTACTGCTTCTTTCAAGGATAAAGCTCGTCAGCAACTGCATATCGACCGTGTACATACGACTGAAGGTGATGTGGAACGTGAAATCTTTAATGAAGGAAATAAACATAGTGTCAGTGCCGGTTTGCTGACATATCCAACGCTGATGGCTGCTGATATTATTATCCATAAGGCCGTAAAAGTGCCAGTTGGTAAAGATCAGGAGCAGAACATGGAAATGGCTCGTCGTTTTGCCCGCCGCTTCAATGCTACATATGGTGTTGACTTCTTCCCGGAACCTGCCTCTTTTTATTATTCTCACAAGGCAGTGAAAGTGCCGGGATTGGACGGATCTGGCAAGATGGGTAAAAGTGAAGGTAATGCCATTTATCTGATAGACGATGAAAAGGCTATCAAGAAAAAGGTGATGAAAGCGGTTACCGATGCCGGTCCAACCGAGCCGAATAGTGTGAAACCGGAACCGATTGCCAACTTGTTTACCATGATGGAAATCGTTTCTACCAAGGATACGTACGATTATTTCAATGAGAAATACAACAACTGCGAGATCCGCTATGGCGATATGAAGAAGCAGTTGGCAGAAGATATTAACAACTTCTGTGCTCCTATCCGGGAACGTATCTTGGATATCCGTTCCAATGAAGAGTATTTGGCGAAAGTAGCTCGTCAGGGAGCAGAAAAGGCTCGCGAAAGTGCAGCAAAGACATTGAATGAAGTTCGACAGATTATAGGTTTCAGACCTTATTAATCCTTACTATTCAGATAACGGGTTGACGAAGATTAGGGCGGATGCTTCTCAAGTCTTGTCAACTCGTTCTTGTTTTTAATAGGTAAACATGGAGAGAATCGCTATGGATTTCGAGCAGGAATTTAAGGTGCTTTATCGTCCGTTGTGCCTTTTTGCCTTGCAGTATATACCACGGACTGAAGATGCGGAAGACATCGTGCAACAGGCTTTTGCTGATGTTTGGGAGAAATTGTGCGAAGGAGCTTCTATTCTGAACATGAAAGCCTACATGTATCAGGCTGTGAAAAACCGCTCATTACTCTTATTGACACGAGAAAAGGAAGAGTTGCTGGAAGGTAATATTCCGGATGAAGCCGACGATTCGGATGAAGAGCAAATCCGGATAGCCGAAAGAGATGCACGTTTGTGGACGGCTATAGACAAACTTCCTCCGGAAAGACGGAAAATATTCTTGTTATCCAAACGTGACGGATTGAAATACCAGGAGATAGCAGACGAATTACATATATCTGTAAAGACGGTTGAAAACCAGATTTCCAAAGCATTGAAGTCTTTACGGGATACCGCTATAAAAATATATACATTTTTCTTTGGTTAAGAGTAGGGGTTTTTCTCGTTTCCTTGTCTTGTAAGTAAAAACCGGATGACGGGGAGACGTTGAATAACTGTTATAGAGTGGAGCGAGAATTGCGGTTGAGCAGATAAATCTGCACCCGGCATTCCGGTTTTCTTTTATTAATATAATGTATATACATGGATCAGGAAAGACATAAAACCGAATGGGAAGAGCGTATCCGGTTTGTTGCCCGATATTATCGTGAGCGCACGTTTGATCCGGAGATTGGTTGGAAGCAATTTGCGGATAAACAGAATATTCGCAGTCGTTTCCGGATACCTGTCTGGGTTTGGCAGGTAGCGGCGGCTTGTTTGCTGCTTGCCGGCTATGGCATTTATCGGATGATCGGGCAGCAACAACCCGAATGGGTGGTTATTACTGCCGATGCAGGGCAGGGAAAAGAAGTCTTTTTGCCCGACAGTTCGCAAGTATCATTGGCAGCTTTTGCCGAATTGCGGTATGATGCGAAGCGCTATGGTAAAGAAAACCGGCAGGTAGAATTAAAGGGAAAAGCTTTCTATCAAGTGAAGCATCGGGAAAATCTTCCTTTTCGGGTACAGACACGTTTGGGAAATGTCGTCGTTTTAGGAACATCTTTTTTAGTGCGCGAGCTGCAAACCCAGATGGAAGTTCAGGTATTGCAGGGGCGCGTCCGAATGGAAGCCGGAAAGAAGCAACCGGTTTTGCTGGAAGCTGGTATGTCTGCCCGGTATTCGGAAACGGATGAAGACCTGCAAGTGTTACAAGAGGCAGACGAGAATTGTTTGTCTTGGAAAACCGGAGAACTGGTTTTCCGGGAAACTCCTTTGTCTAAAGTCATCCATGACATCGAGGTTTGTTATGAGGTTAAGTTGAAAGAGCTTTCCGGAGCTTCGGATTCGTTGAGGCTGTCCGCTTCCTTTAAGAAGAAACCGGTAGAAGAAGTGCTGCTGGTTATTAATCAGACATTAGATACCCAATTGGTAATAGAGAAAAGCAAGAGATAAATGATACTCAGGATTCGAATACTGATAATCCTATGGTTGATAGGTATGTGTTGGAACCGAGTGATGGCTACGGAACCGATTGTTTCTTTTTCGGTACGTGATATGCCGGTTGAACAGGTTTTGCTTTTGCTTGAGAAGCAGACCGGCTTACAGGTTTCCTTTGAATCGTCGTTGCTTGAACAAATGAAGCCTGTCACGTTATCGGTGAAGAAGCAAACCCTGTCGGTCTGTTTATACGAATTGTTTCAAGGCTATGATATAGATTGGCAAGTAACGGATAGCTATTTGATCCTCAAACGCCGGCGACTTGCCGATTATTCCCCGAAAGATTCGATCAAGATGGTTTCTTTGCAGGAGTTTGTGGTCGAGGCCGACAGCTTGAGGCGGTCGTTTGCCTTGACGAATGAGCCGGGGAAAGAATTGTTGTCCGGTAACCAGATTCGTCGTTTGCCGGTTTTTATGGGACAACCGGATTTAATCAAGAGTTTACAGCATCTTCCGGGCGTTGCTACCGGTACGGAAGGACTTTCGGGTATGTATGTGCGTGGAGGAAATAATGATGAGAATTTGTTTCTGATTGATGGTATGCCGGTATATCAGATTAATCATTTGGGCGGGTTGTTCTCGGCATTCAACTCGGATGTTATCGATAAGCTGGATTTTTATAAAGGATTCTTCCCAGCACGCTACGAAGGACGTCTGTCGTCGGTTACGGATATTCAGACGAAAAGCGGTAATATGCAGTCATGGCACGGAGGATTCAATATCGGATTGATACAAGGCTTGTTGAATCTGGAAGGACCTTTGGTGAAAGATAAACTGTCGGTTCATGTCTCTGTACGACGTACATGGGCTGATTTGCTGGCTATCCCAACATTGGCTATTATCAGTAAGATTAATAAAGAGACGCATACCGGACGTTATTCCTTTCATGATATCAATGCCCGGATGGATTATCGGCATTCCGATCGGAGCCTTTGGTCGTTGAGTGTCTTTTCGGGGGATGATGTGTTCAGCCTTACGAATAAAGTAAATAATAATTATGCGAACGCCAAGGAAAGCAACCATTATAAGGTTCGTTGGGGAAATCTGGCGGCTTCGTTGAACTGGCGCTATCGGTTGTCTGATCATTTTCATACCTTATTGACAGCTTCTTATACCCGATACCGGAGTAAATTGCGTTATTCAGACGAAGAATACTCGTATGTAGATGATGTGTATAAAAAGAATTCTGTTTTTTCTACGATGGTTTCCGGCATCGATGACGGACGTATAACCGCTCAGTTGGAATATACTCCTTCTTCCAAGCACCGGATTCAAGGCGGACTTTCGGCTCGTTTACAGGCGTTTCGTCCGGAATATGAAGAGATAAACCAGATAGAAGAATCTGTACCTACGCAGATTCGGCAGAAGAATGTACAGCGGATGCTGGGAAATGAAACCGTCCTTTTCGTAGAAGACCGTTTTACTCCTTCAGAACCCTTACGGATCGATGCCGGGATTTCGCTGTCTTCTTTCTATCTGGATCGTACCTGGTACTGGTCTTTACAGCCTCGTTTCTCGCTTCGCTATTTATGGAACGAACGTTGGTCTGCCAAGCTGGCCTATTCGCGGATGCACCAGGCTGTCCATCAGTTACCGGCTTCTTATCTGGAATTGCCGACAGATATCTGGCTGCCCAGTTGTAGTGGTGTGAAGCCTTCGGTATCCGACCATGTTTCTACGGGTGTTTATTTCTCTCCGAATCGGGATTATAGCTTTTCCATGGAAGGTTATTTCAAGTATATCCAGCATCTGGCCGATTTCAAACCTTGGGTAAACCGGTATCCGGACGGTATGGCTTGGCAGGAAAAGCTGACCGAAGGTGTCGGACGGGCGTATGGTTTGGAATGGATGGCCCGTAAAGAAACCGGCAAGTTAACCGGATGGATTGGTTATACCTTGTCTTGGTCGGAACGGAAGTTTGATGCCTATAATATGGGACATTATTTCCCCTCTCGCTATGATAACCGCCATAAAGTGAATATTGTCGCATCCTATAAGTTCAACGAAAAGATCGAATTAAATGCTTCCTGGTTTTTATCTTCCGGGAATTGGATGACGATTGTCCCTGAATCACAGGAAGACTGGCCTTATTTATATCGGAATAATTATCAGTTGCCTTTCAATCACCGCTTGGATTTGGGCTTGAATATTTACCGGAAGAAGAAAAAAGGCCGGATGGGAATTTGGAATATTAGTATTTATAATGCATATTGCCAGCGGAATCCGACAATTGCTTGGGCCGAATGGAGCGAGGGAACGTGGGTGAAGATTCGTCAGTTGTCTTTATTCCCGATTATTCCTTCTTTTTCTTATACCTATAAATTCTGATGTTTATGAAGTCTCGGTTATATCTGGTTTGCTTGGTTTGTGTATTGGCCTTTTCCGCCTGTTGGAAAGATGTCTGGGTAAATATCGATATAGAAAATCCGGTGTTGGAAATCAATACCATGCTGGTTCCTGATTCGGTGATAAAGCTTCGGTTGGATGCAACGAGTTATTTGAATGGCATGTCGTTCAGGGAACTGAATCAACAGTCGGATGTTCGTTTATGGGTAAACGATGAATTCAAAGAATCTCTTCGTTTGGAACATGATGCGGAGTGGGAGTATTTCTATTTTATATCAGACTACCGTTTGCGGGAAACCGACCGTGTACGATTGGAAGCTCGTTGTAAAGGATACCCGGATGCCTGGGTGGAGACAGAAGTGCCTTCGGTGGTTCCGATTGATACGTTTATTACAGTTCTGCACAATGATACGGTGAACGGGCGGATATGGGCTTCTTGTGAATTCCGGTTTACGGATGTCCCGGCAGAAAAGAATTATTATGCTTTTACCGTTTATCCGGAGTTTGTATATCCAGATTCGCTGACAGACGAAAATACTCCAATTTATAATTTTTATCCATATCACCTTTATCTGGTCAGTGATCCCGTCTTTAAGTATATACCTACTACGATTGAATATTTATTAGGGGAAGAAGAAGAGAAAGGAACGGCGCTTTTCTTTGACGACAGTTATATTGACGGGCGAACCTATTCGATACGTTTTTCTTTAGATTTTACGAATCCTTATTGGGGCGGCGGATATTATGGTCTGGAGAATTTGGATTCACTCAAGTTGCTTCTTAACTTTAGTTCGGAGTCGCTTAGCGGATATTATAGCAATGTTTCACACTGGGCTTCCAAAGGAATGTTGGAAGGCAATCTGTCGGAAGTAGGACTGGCTGATCCGGTTTCTGCCTATAGCAATGTGCATCAGGGCACAGGATTTGTGTGGGGATTAGCCGTAGCTGTTTGGGAAAATACATTACCTTTCCCCAAAGACTCTATATCCGAATAAACAGTTTGCTAGCGGTTAGAAACCTAAACGGAAACGAGAACCGGCATTGCCGAATGGATAAAACATAAACTGTGGTTCCATCCGGTTGTTGAAGTGGTTGTGTTGGTAGTTCACTCCGATACCGAAACCGAAATCATCCGAGACTTTGAATTCCATAGATCCGCCTACGTTGGTCCGGTTCATCCAAGGATTGGCTACCATGAAAGGATCTGCCTTGTTATCTCCGTAGAAAGCGTATGAACCCCATGCCCGCATTGCCATCCAATCGGTTAATTCATAACGGGCTGTCGCGTTGACTCCGCCCCAATAACTTGGGTGAGGCGTGTAAGGCGTATAGTATCTTCCGGCAAAACCTCCGGTTGTAACCGTAAACGAACCTGCGCGGTGACTGACAGCCATACTGGCAATGTTAATTCCGCCCAATGCCGGCCAGGTTTCTTGTCTGCCATTCACCAGAATAGCCGTGTTGAAGGCTACCGGCTTGATATACCATTCATCATAATCAAGAGCCATCGGGTTGATACGCCATAACATAGGGGTATAAGGATTGAAGAATGGGCGATAGGCTTCCGATAAAACATTCATGTTGGCCGGACGATCGGCTTCCTGCAGATACGAATAATCGGTAAAAATGTATTCCACCCGGTTGAAAGAAGTGTATTTACGGTAGGCTTCGGCATATTTTTCCTGCAAACGCCGATTTTGTTCCGAAACAGAAGTATAACTTTTGTAAGTGGCTTCCGGAACTTTGATCTCGTAGTTCGTTTCTGAAGGAATGGCGAAAAGTTTCCCTTCTTTATCGACAATGAATTTTAATGTTGATTGGGCGTGGATGGAACATAAACTACTCAAACATAGACCTATTATCAGACAACACTTCTTCATAATCCCTCCTTTTTTACAAATGTAGGGATTATAATCGGGCTTCCTTCCTTTTTTTATCCGAAAGAACTCTATTTTTTGTTAAACCTTCGTTACTTTTCATATTTTTGACAGCTGTCAAAAAGCTTTTCCATAGTTGTCGAAAAGCTTTAGCACATATATAGAAAAGCTTTAGCACATTTGTCAAAAAATTAATTCCTAACGGGAATTTACCTTGCTTGCTTTAGGCGAGAGAAGATGGGTTTCAAAGATAAAAAATGAAAAATGAGGAGAATTTTTGAGGGAATACGTTTGGTCTTTACAATTTTTTTGTACATTTGCCCATTAGAAAAGCACATTTATTAAAAATAAAGATTTATGGAAGTTAAGAAATCGCCGAAAGCGGACTTGGAAGGCGGCATTGGCATGAGTATCCTGATGGGTATGATTGTCGGTTTGGCTGTTTTATTCGTAGGCTTCGAATGGGGTTCTAAGGATGTCCAGGTTGTGACTGCAGACGAAGGAGTTGCAGACATTATCGCTGAAGAAGAAATTGAAATTACGAGACCGGAGAACACGCCTCCTCCACCACCTCCACCACCAGCACCGGCTGTTACCGAAGTGTTGAACGTTGTGGAAGACGATGTGGAATTGGAGCAGCAGGAAATTATTTCATCTGAAGATGATGCTTCAGCTGCTCAGCAGGAAACATTCGTGGCACCGGTAGTTGAAGAAGAGGAAGAAGAAGAATCTGCACAGCAGATCTTTACCGTAGTAGAAAAGCAGCCGGAATTCCCGGGTGGTACTGCCGAACTGTTTAAGTATTTGAGCAAAGCCATCAAGTATCCGGTAATTGCACAGGAAAACGGTATCCAAGGTCGTGTAGTTTGTTCTTTCGTTGTAAACCGAGATGGTTCTATTGTAGATATCCAAGTAATGCGTGGTGTTGACCCGTCATTGGATAAAGAAGCTATCCGTGTGATTAGCGAAATGCCTAAATGGAAACCAGGTGAACAGCGTGGTAAACCAGTACGTGTAAGATTTATCTTGCCGGTACAGTTCCGTTTGCAATAATTTAATTGTTTGGATAGAAAGAAGGCTGCACTTTTTGGAGTGCGGCCTTTTTTCATAAATAAGAATTTTTGAGTTGATAAGTTTAGGTGGTTATCAATTTATAAGTTGTATCTTTGTAGGGTTGTGAGTTGGAGTGGTGAACTCAGAAACTCAGATCTGGAAACTGAATAACTCAAAAAAACGAAATACGTGATGCTGTCATTTGAAGAAATAAGAAAAAACGTAGAAAAAGCAATCAGTGAGTTGCGTTTCGACTATCCGCCCAAAAGTTTATACGACCCGATTGAATACACATTGGCGTTGGGAGGAAAACGGATTCGTCCGGCGTTGGTGTTGATGGCTTATAATCTATATAAGGAAGCGGTGGAGGAAGCGATGGCTCCGGCTATCGGTTTGGAAGTCTTTCATAACTTTACCTTGCTGCACGACGACTTGATGGATGAGGCCGACAAGCGACGGAATAAACCGACGGTGCATAAAGTATGGAATGCCAATACGGCCATTCTGTCTGGAGATGCCATGTTGATTGCTGCTTATCAGCTGATAGGGAAAACGCCTGCCTGTCACTTGAAACCAGTCTTTGACTTATTTACGCAAACAGCTCTTGAAATCTGTGGCGGACAGCAATACGATATGGCGTTTGAAACGCGTACCGATGTGGCGGAAGCGGAATATATTGAGATGATCCGTCTGAAAACAGCCGTGCTGCTGGCTTGTGCGTTAAAGATGGGAGCTATTTTGGCCGATGCTCCGGCCGAAGATGCTGAACATCTGTATCAGTTTGGCATTCATATCGGACTGGCATTCCAATTGCAGGATGATTTGCTGGATGTATACGGAGATACGGAAACTTTCGGAAAGAATATCGGTGGAGATATCTTGTGCGACAAGAAAACGTTCTTGTTGATTAACGCATTCCGTCTTGCCAATGAACAACAACGCAATGAATTGAACCGGTGGATAGGTGCTAAACCTGAAAATCCGGAAGAAAAGATTGCAGCCGTTACCTATATATATAATGAGTTACGCCTGAAAGAACTTTCGGAACAAAAGATAGAAAGTTACTTCGCCCGTGCGATGGAGCATTTGGACGCCGTAAAGGTACAGCCTGAGAAGAAAGCCGTATTGAAGCAACTCAGTGAACGATTAATGAACCGACAGTCGTAAGATGAAACTGATCGATACACATAATCATATTTATCTGGAAGAATTTGATCCGGAACAAGACGCCTTGATTCGGGAAGCACAGGATTCAGGCATTGAAGCCTTGTTGTTACCGAACGTTGATCTGGAAACAATAGACCGGATGCATGCAATTTGTGACCGTTATCCGGACTATCTTTTTCCGATGATGGGCTTGCATCCAACCAGTGTGCAGGCAGATTATGCAGCCGACCTGAAGAAAGTCGAGTCCTGTTTCGGGAAACGGACATACTGTGCCGTGGGAGAAATCGGGATTGACTTGTATTGGGACAAGACTTATCGGACACAGCAGATCGAAGTATTCGAAGAACAGCTGCGCTGGAGTCTGGATTTGGATCTTCCGGTAGCTATTCATACGCGTGAAGCTTTTCCGGATGTGTTTGATAGTATTTATAAGGTAGGTGCGGATAAGCTGAAAGGTGTATTCCATAGCTTTTGTGGGACAGCCGAAGATTTGGAAACCGTTAAGAAACTTCCCGGATTCAAGATCGGAATCAATGGAGTGGTTACATTCAAGAATTCGAAGCTGGGAGAAGTGCTTCAGGCAACAGATCTTTCACAGATTGTATTGGAAACCGATGCGCCTTATTTGGCTCCGGTGCCATTCCGAGGGAAAAGGAATGAACCGGTTTATATTTGGAAAACGGCCGAGAAATTGGCACAAATTTATCAAACAACCGTAGAAAACGTGGTTTCACTGACTCGAACCAATGCGATTACCCTGTTTAAAAATGTGAATAAAATAATATAGTTGTATAATTTACATTTTACTTAAAATTTCTTTCCTAGATATTGTGCATATATCAATCAAAAAGTTTAGATTTGTGCACTGAAACGTTTGTAATTGGGAAAAAATTCGTAATTTGCACTCGTTTTAGAGAAAGAAGGCTCTCAAGGAGAGATGCTCGAGTGGTTGAAGAGGCACGCCTGGAAAGCGTGTATACGCCTAAAGCGTATCGCGGGTTCGAATCCCGCTCTCTCCGCAAGTCGGAGACTATAAAGCTTGAAAAATGAAATAAACAAATATGAGAATTATTAATCTTAAAAATTAAACACACAATGAAAAAGTATTTTGCAAAAGCATTCTTGGGCTTGTGTGCCCTTGGAACTTCTACAGTAGCATTTGCTCAGGATGCAGCAGCTCCAGCTGTTGAATCAGGTATGCATCAGGCGTTGAAAACAAAGTTTATTGAAGGTGGTGCCGACTTCATGAGTTTAGTTGCTATCGCTTTGATCTTTGGTTTGGCTTTCTGCTTGGAAAGAATTATCTATTTGAACTTGGCTGAAACTAATTCAAGCAAGTTGTTGAAAGGTATCGAAGAAGCACTTGACAAAGGTGATGTAGAAGCTGCAAAGGCTATTGCTCGTGACACAAGAGGTCCTATCGCCTCTATTGCTTATCAGGGTTTGATGAGAATCGACCAGGGTGTTGATGTAGTTGAAAGATCAATCGTATCTTACGGTGGTGTTCAAGGTGGTCTGTTGGAAAAGAACCTGTCTTGGGTAACATTGTTTATCGCAATGGCTCCGTCATTAGGATTCTTGGGAACAGTTGTTGGTATGATCATGGCGTTCGATAAAATCGAACAGGTTGGTGATATCAGCCCGACCGTTGTAGCAGGTGGTATGAAAGTGGCCTTGATCACAACAGTAGGTGGTTTGATCGTTGCTTTGATTCTTCAGATTTTCTACAACTATCTGTTGAGTAAATTGGAATCTCTGTTGAATCAGATGGAAGACGCATCAATCTCATTGATCGACTTGGTTATCAAATACAACCTGAAATTTAAAAAATAATTTGACTTATGGCAGTTACTAAAATACGTAAAATATCCAGTTGGACATTGCTGATCAGTTCGATTATCAGTGTCATTGTACTGGTTATGTTCTACACAGGAGGCGTAGTAGATCCTGCTGCAGAAATGAAGGAGCCGATTTATACCGAGCTTCTGTTGAACTGGACTTATGTATTGTTCTTTGCGACAATCGCATGTACTGTTTTGATGGCATTGTGGCAGTTCGCCGGAGCATTGAAACATGATGCAAAGTCGGCCTTGATGTCTTTATTGGTATTAGTTTTGTTCGTAGCTATGTTGGGTGTTACTTACTCAATGGGTGATGCAACTCCGTTGACTGGTTTGAACGCTGATTCTCAAGTTTACAACACGGCCGGTTGGTTGAAGATTACAGATATGTGGATTTATTCTACTTATATCTTGATCGCTTTGATCCTGATCGTAGCTGTATTGGGTAGTGTAAAGAAAATATTGAATAAGTAATAAGTTAACAGGAAAAGTAAAATGGGTAAGAAAAGAAAGACACCGGGTATCAATGGTTCTTCTTCAGCCGATATTGCTTTCATGTTGCTTATCTTCTTCCTTATTACAACATCAATGGATACAGACCAAGGTTTGGCAAGACGTTTGCCGCCTCCTGTACCTAAAGATCAGAAGAATGATACTGACGTTGATATCAAGAAACGTAACTTGCTGGTTGTATTGGTAAGTAGTACAAACCAGGTACTTTGCGGTAACGAAGTTACAGATGTCAAACAATTGAAAGATAAGGTTAAGGAATTCATTGATAATCCGTACAACGATGCCAACAAACCTGAAAAGGTTGAAGTGGATGTTCCGTTCTTCGGAAAGACGATGGTTACTAAGAATCACGTAATTTCTTTGCAGAATGACCGTGGTACTTCTTATCAGGCGTATATCGATGTACAGAATGAGCTGGCAGCAGCTTACAATGAATTACGTGATGATATTTCAAAGAAGAAATTCGGTAAAGCCTTCATGGATCTGAATGAAGACGAACAGAAAGCGGTACAGATGATTTATCCGCAGAAGATCTCTGAAGCTGAACCTAAAAACTATGGAGGTAAGTAACGATGGGAAAGTTTAGTAAAGCAGGCGGACGTGAAATGCCTGAATTGAACACGTCATCATTACCTGACTTGGTATTCGCGTTCTTGTTCTTCATCATGATGGTAACATCTATGCGTGAAGTAACTTTGAAAGTGCAATTCAAGGCTCCTCAGGCTACCGAGCTTCAGAAATTGGAAAAGAAATCATTGGTTACTTTCATCTATGTTGGTAAGCCGACTCCTGACTTGCAGAAGAAATTCGGTTCTGAAACACGTATTCAGTTGAACGACCAGTTTGCTGAAACTTCAGAAATTCAGGATTACATCGCTCAGGAGAAGTCAAGTATGAAAGAGGAAGATCAGCCGTTTATGACTGTTTCTATCAAAGCTGATAAAGACACAAAAATGGGTGTGATCACCGATATTAAGCAAGCACTTCGTGAAGCGTATGCTTTGAAGATTAGTTATTCTGCTGCTAAGCGTATTGAATAATTAATGCTTGATTGATAAATGAATAAGAAAGTCCCTTGATCCTTTTGGGTCAAGGGATTTTTTTGCTTTAGAGAGATTTGAGTGACAATACAAAATATTTTCTCGTTTCTTGCTTGAAAAGTATAAGAATATCGTTATATTTGTATCAAAATGTAAGTTTGCATAATTTAAATCGTATTTATTATGGCACACCATCAGTTAGATGAACTAGATGAGAAAATATTGAAGTTAATTATAGGTAACGCGCGAATGCCTTTTTTGGAAGTGGCTCGTGAATGTAATGTTTCTGGTGCAGCAATTCATCAACGTATCCAGAAACTTACGAACTTAGGCGTTATAAAAGGCTCTGAATTTATTGTAGATAACACGAAAGTAGGATATGAGACTTGTGCTTATATCGGTTTGTATTTAAACTCTCCGGGACAGTTTCCCACCGTAACAGAGGCTTTGAAGAAGATTCCTGAAGTTGTAGAATGTCATTATACAACGGGACAGTATGATTTGTTTATTAAGATTTATGCGAAGAATAATCAGCATTTGCTGAGTATTATCCATAACAAATTACAGCCGCTCGGTTTGGCACGTACGGAGTCTTTGATTTCCTTTAAGGAAGCTTTCAAACGTCAGTTGCCGATCGATCTGAGTGATGATGAATAATAAGAATAGGAGTGAAGAACTGATTATTCGTCGTGCGCAGTTGTCAGACTTGAATGATATCATGCCTGTGTTTGATTGTGCGCGTCGTTTTATGGCTCAAACTGGTAATCCTACACAATGGGCTGATGGTTATCCTGAACCTTCCTTTATAGCCGAAGAAATAGCCAGCGGACACTGCTACGTATTCGTCAATCCATCAGGGAAGATCGTAGCCACTTTCTGTTATATTGAGGGTGATGATCCGACTTATCATGTAATTGAAGGCGGGAAATGGCTGAATGAAGCGCCTTATGCTGTGTTGCATCGGTTGGCTTCGGATGGAAGTTATTCAGGAATTGCAGACTTATGTTTGGATTGGTGCTTCACAAAGACTGCTAATTTGCGTGTAGATACTCATCAGGATAATAAAGTACTTCAGCATATTTTATTGAAGCATGGCTTTAGGTATTGCGGAATTATTTATGTGCGCAATCACTCTCCACGGTTAGCCTATCAGAAGATTCTTTGAGATGGTAATATGAAATATAAAGTAAAGGCGTACTTCTTGTTTTAGGAAGTGCGCCTTTGTTTTATTTATTCCTTAGAGTGAATTTAATAGCGTATTCGCTTTTTCTACCACTTCTTGCCACGGAAGCTGGCTGTTGTTGATATCTTTTGTGCGGATCTCTTCCAGCACCTTATCCAATTCCTCCAGGTTTGCACCTTCTTTGCGTAATATCCTTACTTTTTCTGCTGCTTCAATGCCATCAATCAACCGTTCGAATCGGATGGATGAGCGGAGATACGGATAGACCAGATAAGTATCTCCTGAACTCCAATTGCCGAAGCGGGAATCATATTGCGGATTTTCCGGCCATGAGTTGTAAGCCCAGCGAAGCATACCGTCATAATCGCAGGCAAGACCATACCAGCCTAATAATTCGGCTTCGTATGGATGAGAGAAAGTAAATGTATTTGGATAGAACGGACCGCAACAAACGTAGAATGTAGTATTGAAGCCATTGGCACGGCGGGCAACGATATCGTCATGATCGGCCTTTTGTCCTTGTGATACGCAAACATCACGCATCATATTATACTTCTTATACGATTTGTGGTTATCAGCAATGGCAAATCCCATTTCCGGAGCACATTTTTCCAGTACTTTTACTGCCGCATCCATTTGTTCCGGTGAACGTTCATCCATGGCTATGTTGGTAATGCCTAACCAACCTTTTTCATCCAAATGTTTCTTGAAGTCAGCTAAGAAAGGTTCCCACATTTGAGCAAATTCAGGTTTTCCCGGTGTTGCGACAACGGTAACCTTTTTGTTCTCGGCTTCGTCGAAGTAATCCAATTCGCAATTCCATGGAACCATCGAATAACAATTGATCATGCGGTTGATACCGATTGACAACATCATTTCTACCCAGCGATCGAATACCTGGTAATCATAGCTCCAGCTGCCATCTTTATGTCGCGTCCATTTGATCATGTCTTCGTAGGCATCGTAACATTGATGATTCCAGGGATCTTTATTGAGCGTGGCGGTAATAACTTTCTGACCGGCTTTTGCCAAAGGAATCATCGTCTGTCTTAAGGCTTCGAAGTGTTCGTCGCTCCACATCTGTAAACCTTCTGCCCGTGCTACTGCTGATGGATGTTGCCATAAATCCAGATGGTAACTCCATTGGTCGGGTGTTGGTAGCAGATGGTCAATTACTTTCAGTTGGATCGGGAATGAAATCTTTCCCTTGTCTTGACTTTTGACCGTTACTGTAGAAGTATAAACACCGGCAACGGCATCTTGCGGTACTTGGATCGTAATCCATACCGGACGAGTTGTGCGGGGAGCCATATCGAAGCGAGACAATGAATCCAACATATCCGGCATCAATACGCTAGGACCGCCTTTCTTGAACTCCGGAGAATTAATATCTGCCAGTGTATATCTCACGAAACGAGCCTGAGCAATCGTACTCGGTAAAGATGCATTGTCTGCTTTGAAGTCATCAATATGACAGGTGACGCCATTGGCGCCTTCAGCAGCCCAAAGAAGAAGTTGTGCGGAGGCTTTTTCTCCACGCCAGGCAGCTAATGCACAAGGTTTGTCTGCTGAAACCTGAGGGACTTCACTACGAGAGTAGCGCCAATCAATACTTCCCCATGCACCATTCAGCTGTTTTCCTGTCTGGTTCCAGAGGTTTTCTGCTTCAGTACTAATGGCTACTGGATCTTCTGCTTCCTGAAATGTCGTAACAGGAACATACTTTTGCTCTTGACAACCGAAGAATGCAAGAGCTAGAAATGCAAACATTGTGTTTTTCAATTTCATACTATTAATTTTAATTGAATAAATCATGAACGATTATTGAATCATTTGCTAACTAAGAAATCTTTATTCGCCCTGGGCGAACATATATTCGGTGTGGGCGATTATATATTCAACGTGGGTGAATATATAATCAGCGTGGGCGAACAAAGTAAAATTCATCTATTCTTTCATAAAACAATGTTATTATCAAAAGTATTGCTTGATGGATGAACTGAATTAGAATTTGTCAAAAAAAGAAGGTGCGCCCAACGTCTTGATTGGTAATACCAATATACGTTTTGACGCACCTTGTTTTTATGCGGATTTCTTAATTAGAATTCTGCATTATTCGGAGTACGCGGGAACGGAATCACATCGCGGATGTTGGCCATACCTGTAACGAATAATAACAATCGTTCGAAACCAAGACCAAAACCAGAATGAGGAACCGTACCAAAGCGGCGAGTATCCAAATACCACCACATATCTTTCATCGGGATATTCAATTCCTGAATGCGGTTGTAAAGCTTATCGTAATCAGCCTCACGTTCAGAACCACCGATGATTTCACCGATCTTCGGAAACAGAACGTCCATAGCACGAACCGTCTTTCCGTCTTCGTTCTGTTTCATATAGAACGCCTTGATTTCTTTCGGGTAATCTGTCAGGATAACCGGACGTTTGAAATGTTCTTCCACCAAGAAACGTTCGTGTTCTGAAGCCAAATCAACACCCCAGTAAACCGGGAATTCGAATTTGTGGCCTTTTGCAACAGCTTCTTCCAGAATCTTGATACCTTCTGTATAAGGTAAGCGGACGAATTCGTCTTTCAAGACACCTTGCAAGCGTTCGATCAAGCCTTTGTCGAACATATCGTTCAGGAATTTAACATCGTCCATGCAATTGTCGAGAGCCCATTGTACGCAGTACTTGATGAATTCTTCTGCCAATTCCATGTTGTCGTTGATGTCATTGAAGGCAACTTCCGGTTCAATCATCCAGAACTCAGCCAAGTGACGAGGAGTATTGGAGTTTTCAGCACGGAAAGTCGGACCGAATGTATAGATCTGACCCAAAGCTGTTGCAGCCAATTCACCTTCCAACTGACCAGAAACCGTCAGACTTGTCTGCTTTCCGAAGAAGTCATCGTCGTAAAGGATAGAGCCGTTCTCGTCTTTCTTCAAGTTATACAGGTTCTTCGTAGTTACCTGGAACATCTGTCCTGCACCTTCACAGTCGGAAGCCGTGATGATAGGTGTATGGAAGTAGAAGAAACCTTTGTCATGGAAGAATTTGTGAATCGCATAAGCCATGTTATGACGAATACGGAAAACGGCACCGAATGTATTCGTACGCGGACGCAAGTGAGCGATTTCACGTAAGAACTCCATTGAGTGACCTTTCTTCTGCAACGGATAAGTAGCCGGATCAGCTGTACCGTAGATTTCAATTTCGGTAGCTTGGATTTCGACTGACTGACCTTTTCCTTGCGACTGCACTAAAGTACCGTTTACACTGATACTGGCGCCTGTCGTGATCGGTTTCAGAAACTCTTCACCTAATTTATCTACATCAACAACGATTTGAACATTATTTATTGTAGAACCGTCGTTCAGCGCAATAAAGTTTACTTGTTTGCTGCCACGGCGAGTACGAACCCAACCTTTTACATTAACGGTAGAGCCAAAAGCTGTGCTTTTGAGCAAATCTACAATCTTTGTTCTTTTTATTGTTTCCATTATATTATTAGTTTTATTATTCGAAAGCACCCATGCGCAATGCGTTTACTTCTTTTTCGTTCAGATAACGCCATTTACCGCGGCCCAGGTTTTTCTTAGTCAGACCGGCGAAATATACACGATCCAATTTAACGACGTGGTAACCTAATGATTCGAAGATACGACGAACAATACGGTTACGGCCTGAATGGATTTCGATACCTACCTGGCTCTTGTCTGTTTCGCTTGCATAGCTGATAGCGTCTGCATGGATTTCACCGTCTTCCAGTTCCAAACCGTTGGCGATTTTCTCCATATCTTCTACAGAAACGTTCTTATCCAACCATACATGATAGATCTTCTTCTTCTTGAATGACGGATGAGTCAGTTTAGAAGCCAGATCACCATCGTTCGTTAATAACAATACACCGGTTGTATTGCGGTCCAGACGGCCTACCGGATAGATTCTTTCTGTACAAGCGTGTTTTACCAAATCCATTACAGTCAGACGTTCCTGTGGATCATCAGATGTAGTCACACAGTTCTTCGGTTTGTTCAGGATGATGTAAACCTTGCTTTCAATCTGAACCGGTTTGTCGTTGAAAGTTACTTTATCTGAACGAGTAATCTTTGTACCCAATTCTGTTACTACAACGTCGTTTACTTTTACATTACCTGCCTGGATGAATTCATCTGCCTCACGACGAGAGCAAACTCCTGCATTCGACAAGAATTTGTTCAAACGGATCGGTTCGTTCGGATCTGCCAATACTTCCTTATACTTCAATTGTTTCTGGAAGTTGTATTTAGCATTCGGATTGTAATTGTTAGAACGACGATTGTTGTTATTGTTCGGACGACGATTGTTGTTATTACGTCCGTTGTTTGCGTTATAACGGCCGCCACCGTATGCGTTTCCGCCACCGTAGTTATTACCGTATGGACGTGGAGCTGCTCCGCGATTATCCTGACGGTTATCGAAGTTTGTACGGTTTTCACCTACACGCGGTCTTCTTTTCTTTACCGGTGCACCTTCCGGGTTGTTAGGTAAAGCATTGGGGTTGCTGCTATAAACCGGACGGTTGAAAGCACGTTGATCGTTGTTCGGATTGTAGGCCGGACGATTTCCATACTGACGGTTTTGATTATACCCTCCGTCACGATTCGGATTGTTGTAATTCGCGTTACGGTTATTACCATACTGGCGGTTGTTTCCATATCCGCCACGATTGTCATAACGTTGCTGATAACCTTGGTTGCCATAATCATTATACGACTGGCGATCTCCATAAGAACGATAACCTCCTCGGTCATTGTTTGCCGGTCGGTTGTACGGTCTGCGTTCATAGTTACCTTCCTGACGGTTGTAACCAGCGTTATAAGGTCTTCCACCGTCTTCTGCATTTTCTCTGTAGCCCGTTACTTTTCTTGGGCGTGCTGCTGGCTGCTGCTGTGCCTCGTCTCTTTCTTCTGTACTCATTGTTGTATTTTATTATAATAAAGGTTTATAATTGATAGCCTCACGGCTACCTTTGATTTTTTATTGTATGATTAAAATTAGGAGATAAAATAGCATTGATTCTGTTTATTATCAAAGTAGTTCGGTTGATCGATTAGCAATTGTCCGGAACTACTTTGATGCCCTTTTTCTCCTTGTTTTTAAATTCCTGTATAATTATGCGGTGTAATCGCTCTTAATTCTTCTTTTACGCGATCACTGACCTGCAATGTCTCAATAAAATCTTTGATCGACTGTTCGGTGATGCCAGCATTGGTACGGGTAAGCGCCTTCAATGCTTCGTAGGGTTTCGGATAACCTTCCCGGCGTAAAATCGTTTGGATTCCTTCTGCCACGACTGCCCAACATTTGTCAAGGTCTGCTTCCAATGCTTTCTCGTTCAGCAATAATTTACCCAGACCTTTTAACAGACTCTTGAAGGCAATTTCGATGTGTGCCATCGGAACACCAATATTTCTCAGAACAGTTGAGTCTGTCAAGTCACGCTGTAAGCGGGAAATCGGAAGCTTTGTTGATAAATGTTCCAGGATTGCGTTGGCAATTCCTAAGTTTCCTTCTGCATTTTCGAAGTCGATCGGATTGACTTTATGCGGCATGGCCGATGAACCTACTTCGCCAGCTTTGATTTTCTGCTTGAAATATTCCATCGAAATATATTGCCAGAAGTCGCGGTTCAAGTCAATCAGGATGGTATTGATTCGTTTCATGCCATCGAAGATAGCACCCAGATTGTCGTAGTTGGAGATTTGAGTTGTCCACTCTTCGCGTTGTAATCCTAATGACTCACTGACGAACTTGTTACCGAAAGCTTTCCAGTCATATTCCGGATAAGCCACGTGATGCGCGTTGAAGTTTCCGGTAGCACCTCCGAATTTGGCTGAAACAGGTATTGCCTTCAATAGGTTCAGTTGCTGTTTCAAGCGATAAACGAACACCATGATTTCTTTACCCAAGCGGGTAGGAGAAGCCGGTTGTCCGTGAGTCTTGGCCAACATCGGGATATTCATCCATTCATTTGCATACGTCTCTAATGTCTGGATCACTTCTTCCAGTCCTGGATAATAAACCTCATTCAGCGCTTCTTTCAGCGATAAGGGGATAGACGTGTTGTTGATGTCTTGTGATGTCAGTCCGAAATGAATGAACTCATGATATTTTTCAGCCAGGAAATGGTCTGTCTTTTCTTTGATGAAATACTCAACGGCTTTGACATCATGGTTGGTTACCTTCTCAATTTCTTTTACTCGCAAAGCATCTTCTTCCGTAAAATCTTTATAAACATTGCGAAGCCAAGTTTTTACTTCTTCCGTATTTAATTCACTTAATTGCGGAAGATATTCAGACAGAGCTATCAAATACTCAATCTCCACGCGCACTCTATATCTAATCAGCGCGAATTCAGAAAAATAAGCTGCCAGGTTCTCAGCTTTGTTCCAATATCGCCCGTCAACAGGCGAGATGGCTGTTAGTGTCGATAGTATCATTTTTCCTTTAATACATTATATATTATGTAGAGTTGCAAAGTTAATGCTTTTCCTGGTATGTATATGCAAAAGCAAAGTTTTTTTTATTTTTTCTCCGAAAATGTTTGGTGGTTTCAAAAAAAGCCGTACCTTTGCACCGTCTTAAAGAGATAAGGCGTACAAAACATGATGAATGAAAAGGGCGTTTAGCTCAGCTGGTTCAGAGCATCTGCCTTACAAGCAGAGGGTCGGC
>OLOD01000084.1_pt1 | contig 67847 bp, 56 predicted proteins | sample 1671921 | NCBI WGS metagenome assembly OLOD01 (sample SAMEA3136626, study PRJEB25190) | human gut metagenome | biome: human gut; feature: human-associated habitat; material: faeces | place: Austria | collected 2013
TGCAGGCGCTGCGGGAGGCTATCCGGCAGGAAACGCTGCGCAAGATGGAGCAGGGAGAGCAGTTGTTTTCCTTTGGATGTGATGTGAATCTCATTTCCCTTTTTCTCCATCAGAAAACTGTTAAATAGCTTGTCAATGATATCCGCTCTCGTTGCAACTGTTCCGAGATTTCCTTTCTCCATTGCTGTCAGCAGTGTTCCCTCATTATAATAAGCAGGTGTTTTTGTCTGGCCTTCACTCACCTTCGGGCGCATCACTGTATCTTTTCTGCCCTTTTCAAGTTTTGGCATACTTGTCACAGTCATAAGCAAATCGTCATCCTCTTCTTCCCATTCTGACTCATAAGCCTGCTGCCATCCGGCTTCTTTCATCATCCGGCTACCGGCCGTCCACTTCTCTCCGGCACAGCTGCCTGTCAGCTTAATCTGCTCATACTCACACGGCGGATAAAGCACCGCCAGGAAACGCCTCACAACAAGATCATAAATCTTTCGTTCCTCCGAAGACATATGATCTAACTGTACAAACTGCTCCGTCGGAATAATCGCATGGTGATCTGAAACTTTGCTGTCATCCACAAAACGCTTGTCCATCCTGATCGGCTGCAGAAGCAATTTCCCTGCCACCTTCCTATACGGTCCGACGGCACAGGCCTGCAGTCTCTCTTTCAAAGTTTCTGCCACATCCTTGCCTATATATCGGGAATCTGTTCTCGGATAAGTCAGAACCTTGTGATTCTCATACAGCCGCTGCATAATGTTTAACGTTTCTTTTGCTGAATAGCCAAAACGCTTATTCGCATCTCTCTGCAGCTCTGTCAGATCATACAAAAGCGGTGCATACGTTTTTTTCGGTGTTTTTTTAATCTCTTCCACTACCGCTTTCTGTCCATCCAGCTTTTTCATCAGTCCGGTCATTTTCTCTTTATCGAATGAGCAATAACTCTTTGACTTCTGATCCTGCCAGGTCAGCATAATATTTTGTCCTTTTGCAGTCATTCCATAATAACCTTCCGAAATAAAACTACGGATCTTTTCTTCTCTCTTTGCAATCATTGCAAGCGTTGGTGTCTGCACACGTCCACAGGAAAGCTGCGCATTATATTTACAGGTCAGTGCCCTTGTTGCATTGATTCCAACCAGCCAGTCTGCCTCGGCACGGCACATTGCAGCATCATAAAGTGCATCATACTCATGCCCGTTCTTCAACTTTGCAAAACCTTCTCTGATTGCTTTATCTGTTACAGATGAGATCCACAGCCTCTTGATCGGCTTTTTGCTTCCTGCTTTTTCCAGAATCAGCCTTGCTACCAGCTCTCCTTCTCGTCCTGCATCCGTAGCAATGATAATTTCATTCACATCCTTGCGGTGAATCTGTGTTTTCACCGCTGCGAACTGTTTTCCGGTCTGCTTTATTACTTCAAGCTTAAATGGAGCCGGCTTCATCGGAAGCACATCAATTTTCCACTCTTTATATTTTTTATCGTAATCTTCCGGATCTGCCAGGGTAACCAGATGACCAAGTCCCCAGGTTACAATATAACGCTCTCCTTCAATTGCTCCATTTATCTTTTTCCCACATTTAAGTACACGCGCAATATCACGCGCAACAGAAGGTTTTTCTGCAATTACAAGTGCCTTCATTCTGTCTTTTCTACTCCTTTTTATTCTTTTCTGCTACTTCCATCATTGTCTTTAATTTATCCTGTGCTTCGGTCATACACCGGAGTAACAGTGGGTTAAATGTACCGCATTCACCATTTTGGATCATTTCCAGTGCTTTTTCATGCGAAAATGCCTTCTTGTAAACCCGTTCACTCACCAGGGCGTCATACACATCCGCCAGCGATACTACTTGTGCCGAAATCGGAATTTCTTCTCCGACAAGTCCGTCCGGATATCCCTTTCCATCATATCTTTCATGATGCCAGCGGCAAATCTCATATGCAAGCTTGAGCAGCTTTTCATTCCGGTACATATCCAGATTATCCAGCATTTGTGCACCGATTAAGGTATGTGTCTTCATAATCTCAAATTCCTCTTTGGTAAGCTTTCCCGGTTTGTTCAGAATTTTCTCGTCAATTCCAATCTTTCCGATATCATGCAAAGCCGATGCTGTTGCAATCAATAATCTATCTTCCCATGAGAGCTGATATTTTCCTGTCTTTTTCACCAGTTGTTCCAGCAAAAGCTGTGTGATCAGATTGATATGGATCACATGCAGACCACTTTCTCCGTTTCTGAACTCAACAATCTGGCTCAGGATACCGATCAGCATCCGGTTATTTCTCTCTTTTTCGTAAATCTGCCTGGTCACCAGACGGATCAGTCTCCTCTGTTTTGCATATAGCTTGATCATGTTCAGGACGCGTTGATATACGATTTTTGCGTCAAACGGGCAGCTGATGTAATCTGAAACGCCCATCTCATATGCCCGTCTGATATAGCTGTCTGAATCTTCACTGGAAATCATGATTACCGGAATATCTTCAATCCAATGATTCTGGTTCATCGCAGCAAGGACTTCAAATCCATCCATTTCCGGCATCACAATATCGAGCAGCACCAGTGAGATCCCTGTTCCATACCGTTCCAGTTGTTCCAGACATTCTTCTCCATTAGCCGCCTCCAAAATCCGGTAGTCCTCTTTCAGGATCTCTTTCAGAATCTCGCGGTTTATTTCCGAATCATCCACAATAAGGATCTGCTGTTTCAGTTTTTCTGATGCAGAATTTTCTTCCTTTTTCTTTCCATTTTCATCCCATTCTGTGACAACCATATTTTTATAATTTTTAGCTATATACATCTGTCTGTCAGCACTGGCAATAGCATCTTCAATATTGCCTTCGCGGAATACAGCTCCGCCGATGCTGACCGAAAGCTGCATTTTCTCATACTTCGGCACAACCGCATCGTGGATTTTTTCCCGGATCAGTTTTAGCTTATCTTCAAAAATATGCTTCTTAATCGAAGGAAGGATCAGTAAAAATTCATCTCCACCATACCGGATCAGAATATCCGTCTTCCGGATATATTTTTTGATAATGTTCGCAGTCGTTATAAGTGCCGCATCTCCCGCACTATGTCCATAAGTATCGTTATGAAGCTTAAAATCATCCAGATCAATCACTGCAATTCCGGCTTCATCCTCCATGTTTTTGATCTTTTCTTCAAAAAAACGCCGATTATATATCCCAGTCATTACATCCGTATATAGCTTTTCATTATATCCTGACAGTTTACTGATCAGCTTATCATACCCCTCCTGATCAATCTGAATACTCTCATCAAGATTCTGAATCATTTCCATAACATAGGGTCTGCCATCAATCTCAACATAACGCGAGATCATTTGAAATACCTGCAAATCCAGAAATTCAAATTTTATCTTCTGCGTCTGTTCTTTCAGTGCCAGAAGAGAGCTACAGTTCTCGCATTCCTTGTCTTTTTTCCAGAAACTGTAACACTGACACGTTTCAGATAAATCTCCTGCATTTATCCGTTTTTCCCGATCCATCAGCATTTTCCCGTCTACCAGTCTGACAACCTGAAACACTTCCCTCAAAGATTCCATCTTTCTTTCCGCTTCCTGCATTGTCATTTGGTCCTGTTTGTTCATCCCTTTATCCTCTCAATTTTATCCGGCCATTCATACTCTTTTTTACGCTATATAATGATGTTGGGGTCAAAAGGTCAAAAATCCTCTTGCAAGCAAGCTTGCATCAGCTTTCTGACCTTTTGACCCTGGTATCATATAATTCTGTCACCACACATCAGTACAGCAGGATCGGATATCCTTTATCGATTGTCTCATAGATAATCTTCGCCTGATCCGGCGGCAGATTGATGCAGCCGTGACTTCCTTTGGTTTTATAGGTGTCTCCGCCAAAGCTTGTCTGCCAGCTGGCATCGTGAAGTCCCTGTCCGTAAACAAACGGCATCCAGTAGGTAACCGTGGTATCATATCCATACACATCACTGCTTAAGGTAAACGGACTTGCTTTGTATGCAATCGGCCATGCCCCACGGTATGTTTCTCTTCCTTCTCCCGGAAGACCACTGACGATATCCGTTTCAGTCACCAGTGCCCCATTCTTGTACAGCCACAGGTGCTGCTGTTCCAGACTGACTTCTATGTAATTTCCGTTCAGGTCATCCGTTCCGTTTCTGGAATAGCCCGATTTACTGTATACCGGTTCTCTCGTCACAGCTGCCCCACCATCAATATCTGCCAGAAGCTGTGTCAGTTCTCCTTCCTGGTCAACCCGGTAACCATATTCATTACCTTCGATGGTGATCGCTTCACCGCCTGTAGTCGTGAAGGAACGTGGCCGGTAGATAGTATTGTATTTTGTGGCAAGATTCTTGATATACTCCTGCGCCTGTGCGGTATCAACGGATACACTTTCATCGGAAATCACCAGCCAGGAACAGATAGTTGCATTGTCCAGAACCTGAGTTTCTTTTCCGAATGTATACGTTACGGAAACTCCTTTGTACTTTTGCAAAGCAGCATTTAACGTGGTTACTTTTTCCTGTAATTCCTGAGCATCCTGTGTAACAGTTGCTTTCCGGTAGAGATCTGATGTGATTTCCACGTTCAGTCCTGTTTTCGGAAAATCCCCTTCAATCTGCGGGCGGATCTGTTCCTCCACATATGCTTCCACAGTTGCCTGATCCATATGATTACCCAGTGTCTCCGGGACTATCACATAAGCACTCTGATCGCTGTTATATTCCACGTATGCATCGGTTGAATCCACACGGTCTGTGGAAAGCTGAAAATGTTCCTCCGTCAGTGCCGCAGAAAATATCTCATCGTTTCGTTCTACCTGATAAGCTACCGTAAGACCTTCCTGTTTCGGGAAGAAGCCGCCTTCTTTCCAGCGTTTGTCTCTCAGTGTTTCCAGATCCTGTTTCAGCTGTTTTTCGTTGATGCTGTAACCAAGATCACCGAGTGTGGTCTGATAATCCGTTTCCCCGTTTTCCTGAAAAGTAACCGGTACTTTCTTAAAATCATCTGCCAGCATCCCTGCCGTCTCTTCCACACTGCGTCCGGATACATCCTCTCCAAAAATCTTGATCCGGCTTCCCATGGTTTTTGTTCCCATATAGTGTGCATAACCAAACAATCCTGCTACCAGTCCCGCCATAACAAGCAGGCAGACAACCAGCAGGATGATATATATTTTTTTTGACTTTTTTTTACTCTTCATTCGTCTTTCTTCCCTGCCCTTTTTTCTGTTGTTCTGACATCATCTGTCTAGAGCGTGTCTGAAAAATCATTTCCGCAATCTGCAAGCCCCACTTTGCGGTATATTTTACCCTCATTCGGTTGCCGTAGCCCGCTACGCCGCCCTCATTCGGATAAAATCTCCCACAAACTGGGACTCGCAGCTCATGAAAAGCCTTTTTCAGACACGCTTATTATACTATACATTTATGAAAAAGAAATAATGAAAATATAACAATTTTCTTTCTTCATAGAACGCTTTTTTTACAGGTTGACGAATCTTTCTGCAGACTGAAATTTATCAGATTATTTCTGTACATATTTCTCTTTCAGTTCTTTCACTTTCGCCAGGTATGCCTGGTCCTGTTTTCTCTTCAGAAGTTCTGCACGGATCGGATCCTTTACTTCAGCAAATCCGGCTTCTTTGGCTTCGTTTTTCTTCTCAACCTTGATCAGATGATAACCAAACTGAGTTTTTACCGGTCCTACCACATGTCCCGGTTCTGCCTGGAAGGCTGCGTCTTCGAATTCTTTCACCATCTGGCCTTTTCCGAATTCACCCAGGTCACCGCCCTGTGCACCGGATGGGCAGGTGGAAGATTCTTTTGCCGCTTCTTCAAAAGTCTTTTCCCCGTTCACGATGGATTCCAGAATAGCTGCACATTTCTCTTCGGAATCGGTCAGGATATGCTTTGCATTTACCGTAGCTCCTTTTACAAACTGTGCTTTGTTCTGTTCATAGTAATCTTTCACTTCCTCATCAGATACACTGACACTCTCGATAGTCTCTTTTAATACCATCTGTACCAGGATATCCTGTCTTGCATTTTCCATTCCTTTTCTATATTCTTCAGTCTCATCAAGCTTCTCATCTTCTCCGCATTTTGCCAGTGCATGGAAAGTGATCAGCTGTTCTTTGCAGTGTTCTTTAAACTGTGGATTGGATGCATATGCCTGCTGCTCCTTCGGCAGGTGTCCGATAAATGCCTGCAGTTCTTCTTCGGTGATCTGGTGTCCGGCTACCACTGCCAGTACGTTCTGTGCCATAATATTTTCTCCTTTGCTTTCCGGATCCGCTGATGTTGTTTGTATCGGATCCTGCGAGGTATTTTGCCACGGGATATCGGTATAACAATTGTTTCCCGTACCATGTCGCGTGGGTTTTATTATAAAAGAAAAGGACAAAATATGCAAGGGCAGGCCATGAAGTGCATGATTTTTCAGACACGCTCTAGATCAGTTTTCGTTTTCTTGCTTCATTCACCGCCGCTGCTTTTCCGTTCACGCCGAGTTTCCGGTAGGTTTCCCGACAATGATACTTCACCGTCACTTCCGCCAGCCCCAGCTGTCCGGCTATCTTGTTCATGGAATCTCCCTCTGCCTGCATCCGCAGAATCTTCCGTGCGGTATCGGAAAGTGTGACTTCTCCCTCCGCTTTTGTTCTGAGATATCCAGGGTACATCTGCGCCATTCTTTTTCCTTCTTCCAGCACCTGTCTGTGAAAGTGTGGATCGGTCCAGTGTATCTCTTCCCTGCTTTTTTTCAGAAGGGGCAGCCACAGACCAGCCTCTTTTGTCAGTATCCTGACAAAATGATAGGATTCAGCTTCGCTGACAGCCTCCTGCAACAGATTCTTCCACTCTTTCCGATCCATCTTATAACAGGTCACTGCCAGAAGTAACGTACTTTCTATCCGGATATATGTCCGTTCCATCTCTTTTGCATAGTAGAGCAGCTGCTGTAACAAATTATATGCTGCCTCGTATTTTCCCTGTTGCAGATAGACACGCACCTTTGTTATATATCGGAATCGTTCCAGAATATAGAACTCTCTGTTTTCATCCGGTGCGCTCTCAAGCCACGCCAGGATCTCCGCTGTATCTCCCCGATACAGATGCAGCCGGCACAAAAATGTATCTATGTTCGCAATCAGCTTCGGTGCTTCTTTTTTACATCGTTCCCGAAAAGTCTGCATCACATGAAGCGCCTCTTCCAGATCCTGACGAATCAGATACATCCAGCAAAGGAGTCCGTTCGCTACGAAGACCTGTTCGATCTTTCCTCCACTTTCCGCCTACATCCGCCCTTTCTGGATCAGTGCCATCACCTCATAATCATCCTGTCCTTTTTCCAGATAGCTTTCTGCCAGTGCCAGCGGAACCAGCCCTTTTCCGTACTTTCCAAGCACAAACTCTATGATCTTTCCAAGGCTTACGGCCAGTTCTCTGTCCTTGCGGCTCCACTCGCAGAAGTCTTTTCCTCCATTCATCATCGAGGGCAGATTGCTGGTTACAGAGAGTTCCGGGATGTGTACTTTCCGGTCGGTGATCAGAACACCTGCCGCCCGCAACAGATCCGTCATTCCGCTGATGCCACGATGGGGAAGGGAAATATCCAACGTGATCAGCCGTCCTTTGGCTTCCCGTGCATCACTTCCCTCTGCCCGTTTCTGATATTCTTCCAGTTCATGATACCAGCGCTCACTTTCATCCACATTCATAAGAATCGACTGCAACAGGCTCATTCCCATCATAAGTACCGGATTCTCCCGGATCAGATCCTCCGGAAGTTCCAGATAATAATTTCGCAGTTCATAATAATTACCGATAGCTGCATTTTCCCTGGCATTCGCCACCAGCAGCCGGAAGATACTGTCTGTATCATCGTATGCCTTGTACATTTCCAGGGCTTTGGCAATCTCGCCCTCCATCTCATAATACAGACCTGCGTTATAATACAGACGGCTGATCTGTTCCGGAGAGCGTTTTTTATGCAGCCGCTGTTCCATAGACCAGCGCATGGCATCCTTGCAACGCCAGACACCGTCTTTTTCCCCCATTTTAGCAAAAAAATTGCCGGTTTCCATTCCCTGTGCCAGCATATGCTCCACATGTTTGTTTCCGGTGATCATCGCCGCCAGACTCACCGTAAAATCTTTGACAATGGAAATATCCATAAAAAATTCCTGCAGTTCTGTATCCCACTGATCATATACATGACTCTCTAGGTACGTCCAGACCGTACGCATCGCGGCTTCCAGATTCCCGTTTTCCATCACAAAGATCCGCAGGGACATGGGATTCCCTCTTCCCACAGCCCATGCTTTTTCCAGCTGTTCCTCTGACACCTGCAGTCCATATCTTTCCAGATACTCATCCTGCTGTTCTCTCGTCAGGCAAAAATCTTCTTCCCCGATCATTACGAAAGAATATTTCATCCGAAGGGACAGAAGCCACGCCGGAAATGGGGCACGGGAGATCAGTACCACCCACAGATCATTTCGTTCCATCCATTCCTGGATTTTCTGATAATAAGCATCCTTCAGCCGGATATCCGAGATTGCGTAAAGATCATCCAGCACGATCACCGGTGCCGTGATTTTTTCACTCTCCAGATCATCCGGCGTCGTATTCAGTGCCGAGACATAAAAATATTCTTTCTTCTCGAGAAAATGCCGGATCAGAGAAGTTTTCCCCACGCCGGTAACACCATACAGATAAGCAGGAAGTCCCGCCTGATACGCCATCCGTAATTTTCTTTCGGCCGCTGCCGGCCACAGATATACGTCTCCAGTTGTTCTCATCATGCTTCTCCCCCTGTACTATGCTCTTCATTTTTTCTGCAACGGCAGAATATTTCGCCGGGAAGGAACAACATTTTTTCAAATTCTTTTGCACTCAGCGGCATGGAAAACCAGTTCCCCTGTACATAATCGCACCCGGAAGTTTTCAGTACCTCTACCTGTCTTGCCGATTCCACGCCTTCACAGAGAACCTGGAAACCGAGGCTTTTCAACATCCCGATCATCTGTCGCAGAAAACCGATACCACGGTAATCTTTTTCACACTTTTCCATGAACCCGCGTCCCAGTTTTACATCATTTAACGGGACATCTGCAATCAGATTAATAAAAGAAGATCCCACACCGAAGTTATCCAGTGCTGTATGGAAACCGGCCTCCTGTAGAGAACGCAGAAGATCTTTGATATTTTCATACCGGATCGTATCCGTCTCCTTCAGTTCCATCTCCAGCATCCCGGGATCCACTTTATATTTTTCCAGAATCTCCAGATACCGTCTGGTTGTCTGTGGATCTTCCGCATGCAGCGCCGATACATTGACCGAAACCGGCACCGGTGTGATTCCGCTTCTTTTTGTTTTTTCCAGAAATGCGGCCACCTGTTCAAATACATAAAAATCAAGTTCCACGATTTTTCCGTTTTTTTCATAAAACGGAAGGAAATGTTCCGGTCTCACCACGATACCGTCAGGTCTTCGCCAGCGCACCAGAGCCTCTGCTCCCACAATCTTATAATTATGTAACGAAATCTTCGGCTGGAAATAGATCTCGAACTCCCGCTTTTCCATGGTCTCATCCATCAGCAGTTTTACTGCGGTTTCTCCCTTGTTTCCGGTATCTATAGGGATCAGCTTTTCCCCTACTGCATACTGGTTTCTTCCCGCAATCTTCGCCCGGTACAAGGCAAGATCTGCATGTTCAAGAAGCTGTTCGTAACTGTAATCGCCCAAACCTCCCGGCAGAAAACAGACTCCAACACTGCAGCTCATGACAAAATCTCTTTTTGAAAACGTCAGTTTTCCCACTCTTTTCACCAGTTCACTGACTTTCTTTTCCAGTGCTTCCCGGCTGATTTCCTTTAAAAACACGACGAATTCATCTCCACCGGTACGGATCAGAATATCCTCTTTGCGGAAAAAGCTCTGCAAAAATCCGGAAAATCCAATCAGCACTTCATCCCCGAACAGATGACCATACACATCATTTACATTTTTAAAATGATCCACATCCAGCATCAGAAGGCCGGAAGAAGCGTCCATCCGTTTCTCCCGCAGGAACTCGTTCACCAGAAGCTTTCCGGTATCATGGTTATACAGTCCTGTCATGGAATCTCTTCTTGCCTGATCTTCCAGAAGTTCTTCTCTTTTCCGTATCTCCGTGATATCTCTGATGCAACCGATCACCGACTGGTCACCTTCCTCCTTCTGCAAGGCATCCAGAAGTACTCTCTTGTAGTGACCCTTTTTCAGAAGCTTCAGTTCCACTGTTCCCAGAGTCTGTCCGAGAAGAAACTCACGCATCTTCTGCACATCTTCCGGATGGATCGTACATATCTGACCCAGCTGACCGAGAAATGGCATAATTCCTTTTTCTTCTTCCAGTTGCTCATTATACAGAACCATTCGATCGCTATCCGGGAAATACTCAAAGACAGAGATTCCCGCATATTTCATCAGTACTTTTAATTTATCCATCCGTTTTTTTCCGGACAGAAAACTTTTTTCTGTATCGTTTATCCTATCTTTTTCCATATATTTTCCCACACTCTTTCTTGAATTTCACCTTTTGTATAATTATAGCAAAGGTAAAAGAAAAAAAGAACTATCCAATTGGATAGTTCTTCCTTGGTTTTTCTCATCTTTTTGTTCAGGACTCTTTTATTCCGAAAACCGTCAGTGCCTGACGCGGTGAAATGCCGAGTCCACCGACGCTGATCAACGTGTCCTCTGCCTCTAACAGTAGATTTTCCTTCTGAAATCTGACAATCATGCGGCCTCCGCTTAAGCCGTCCATCCGCCGGATCTCCATCTCAAGGGTATTGACGGTACGCCATGCAGCTGATCCTGCGTAAATATGACCGTCTGTTTCACTGTAGGCGAAGTCCTTACGCATAGAAAGGACAAATTCCTTTTCTTTTCCACCTTCCAGCACTTTCCAGTACATCTTATCGCTTCCAAAAGCAAACCGCATCTCCTGGATCGGACTCGTCTCAAACTGAAACAGCCCGCTTCCGCCAATCAGAACTTCCGCAGAATCCGGCAGCCGGTCGTTCAGAACCGGAACAGACACATACACATGCTTGCTTACTTTTTCCTCCATAAAAGGATTTCTCGTTCCTCTGCGTGGTGGAAGAGCAAGCTGTGCAGTATACTCTTTTACAGTTTCTGCAAGCGGTGATGGTGCCAGCTCTCCGGCCTCTTTCTGTACATAGGGAATCAGATCCTCCTGCAGTGCGCTCAATTCCTCCTGTGTCTGCTCTGTGGATGACGTCAGAATCACAATCAAATCAAGATCCGGGAACACAACCCCAAACTGGCCATACGCTCCATCCGCGCGGAAAGAGCCAGGATATCGTCCCATCCAGCACTGATAACCGTAGCCCTGTGCCCAGTCTTTTACATGTCCTTCGGAATCGCCTTCTGTCTCAATCTGCTTGTGGCAGGCGCGTTCGAACCATTCTTTTCGAAGCAGCTGTTTTCCTTCCCACTCTCCCTGTCCGGACAGAAAATACGTAAATTTTGCCATATCTTCCGTCACCATCTTCATACCTCCTCCGCCAAGCTCTGTTCCGTCGCCGAGCAATGCACAGGTCAGAGAAGTGATTCCAAGTGGTTCCAACAGACGCGGTTTCAGAAACTCTGTCACATTCTGCCCTGTCTTTCTCCGCAGAACCGCAGCCAGCATGTTGGTTCCTGCTGTATTATATTTATAAAATGTTCCCGGCTCATGAAGCACCGGATGATGCAGAAATGTAGAGATCCAGTTTTCTGAATTGTCCGAAATCTCCGTCTCGTGACCGCATCCCATGATCAGCAGATGGTGCAGGGTGATTTTTTTAAGATATTCGGAAGGATGTTCCGGCAACAGTTCCGGAAAAATATCGACAATTTTCTCATCAACAGATAAGATTCCTTCCTGCTGTGCAAAACCAATCGCCGTAGCCGTCAACGATTTGCTGAACGAATACAACGGATGGCGGAATTTTTCATCATATGGTTTCCACCATCCCTTTGCCGCACACTGTCCATGGCGGATCACCATAAAACTATGTAGTTCGATTTGATTTGCTTCCATCCTGTCAAGAAATTTCATAATTCCTTTGGAGCTGATTCCAACTGATTCCGGTGTCACATCTTTAAAGTATCCCATTTTTCATCTCTCCTTAATCGCAAACTTCTCCATAATAAACATTCTGTCGTACCTGCCACTTATCTTACATTACTTCCCCGATATATATGTTTAAAATAGCATATTTGATAGTAAATGTCAATTCACAAGACACACAAATCTCATTTTCTGAGCAAGGCATATTCTTTTTCCGAATAAAGTATATCATATAATATCATTTACCGGTGAACGCTAATATAAGTGACAACACCAAAAGAGAGATTTTCATAAAAAAGGCTATGAGTATTTTATGGGTATAAAATACCCTGCCAGCCTTCACCAGCAGGGTTGGTTGGAATCTTTACTTGTAAAGGTCTTCCAGCGTTATTAGCCGAACTTCACCTCTCTCTTGTGCCTGAAGAAGTCCATCTGTGAATCCGCCTTTTGAGAAGATATAGTAGTAATAGTTGTTACCTTTTCCGAAGACTGAGGCATAATCCCGAATCAAATCGAGTTCATCCACACCAATTTTCTCATTTCTGTACTTACACGAACCAATGATATAGTCCTTACCCTCAACGGGTGTTCCAACAATATCAATCTGTGTCTGCTTTTTCTTCTTCGGGTCCGTACCCCACCACTGGCCGATTTCACTCAGTTCAATAGGGAGACTGTCCGAATAATAGAGCAGGTAATCCTGACACATCTTCTCAAAAATCAGGCCCATGTAATCCGGAAGATACTGTTTTACAGCGTGTGGATAGATCTTTGCAATTCTACCAGAGTCAATGGCACTCATATTGATTGGCACAAACCGATACCAGAAACGGAAAAAGTTATCAGCCAGCAGATAGATGGTTTTCTTACCCGGTTTTTCTGTAATCGGCGTTTCTTTCTTAGCAATGCCAAGGTCAATCAGCGTTTTCAGGTACTTAGATACAACCGAATTCTCCTCGCCGACCTTCATCTTGATATCGTTCATTCGGGAAGCACCTTCTGCAATCGCTTTGATGATTGCATTATAAATGGCTGGCTCCCGAAGTTCCTGCTTCAGCAGATTGCCCGGTTCCTCATACAGATAGCTGGAACGGTCAAAGAAATTATCCAGCAGAGCTTCATCCACACTATCCCGCACATCCAGCTTATTAATATAGTGGGGAACTCCCCCCGTGATTCCATAAATCAGGGAATTATCTTCTGCTGACAGATTTGGGTGGAACACAGCGGTTTCCTTATAGTCCAGCGGCTCAATCTTAAACTGGCCAGTACGCCTGCCATACAGCGGACTTTCCTTGCCAAGCACCTGACTCTCCATGAAGCTCATAGAGGAGCCGCAAAGAATCAGGTACATCTTGGACTCTGTCCATTTGTGGTCGATGATGTGCTGCAGCATCGCTGAAATGGCCGGCTTTGCCTTTGCAAGATACGGGTACTCATCAATAACAAAGACGATCCGTTTTTCCTTTGAAAGTGCAGTCAGCTCGTCCAAGGCAGCATCATAAGACCTGAACTCCGGTGCAGACTCCATATCTGGCCGCTCAAAACTCATGATTGACTTTGAGAGAGCCTCCAGATTTTCCTTTCCTGTAGTGTTCAATGCAGAAAAGAAAATGGTAGGCTTATCTTTACAGAACTCATTGATCAATGCCGTTTTACCAACACGTCGTCTGCCGTAGATGACGATGCACTCAAACTTATCACCAGCGTACCGTTTATTCAGTTTCCGAAGCTCATCCTCACGGCAATAGAATTGACTCATACGCTCACCTCCAATAATTATACTCGTAAGTTACTTCTTTACGAGTATAATAAATCAGCTATTCTGCAAAGTCAAGTAAAATAAGTCGAGCCTTTTACATATGAAACTATAATTTGCGCTTTACATATTGCGTGCTTATATAGTTCTCCTTTCGATTTTTTGCTTCTGTATATGCTCATCAACTGGATAAATCTATTTTCTATCAATTGTTCCCCGATTGCATCCGCTACTGTATCGATAAATTCCACAATATTAACCGCTATGTTCTGGTATCTCTTCATATCTTCTGTCAACGTTCTCAGATTCTGCGTACTATTGCTTTTGTAACTCTTCCAACTGTCTCCTCAGCTTCTCGATTTCTTCCACGGCCGCATCAGCTCTCTGTCTCTCTTCTTCCGCCCGGTGTTTTTCGGCATCTGCCCGATTCTTCTCGGTATCCGCACGATTCTTTTCGGTATCTGCCCGGTTCTTTTCGGTATCTGCCCGGTTCTTCTCGGTATCTGCTCGGTTCTTCTCTCTCAGGGTATTTTCCTGCTCCAGCCTTCGACCCAGTTCCTTCCCTTCTTCCAGAAACATCTGATCTCTCTCGAATCCTTTCATATATGCCACCGTCACCTCCGCGTCTTCCTTCACTACATCCACCATCTCCTGGATGGCTTCCAGCTCTTCACTTACTGCGTTCTCCCGGGTTGTATTCTCCATATAGTCCAACAGCTGACTCAGGGATTCATTATCCCGTCCCTTTCTTCCTTTTGTGTAGAGGAAAATCGTTCTGGCTCCATCTTCATACGGTAGCTCCGGATTCTCTACACAATGATTCCGGATGGTATAGATCATCCGGTCATCCCCAAAGGGATCGTAGGGACAGATAAAGATAACAAAGACCTTCTTCAGCTTGTCGTATGACTGACCGCTTTTTAAACTCCGACTGTCGATGATCGCATGGTAGAACCGGGTTCTCTGTGCGATAAAATCTATATCCTTCCTTTTATTGTTCTTGTCAGGCTCAATATCATAAATCGTAGAGACATTTGATGAATCAATCTCTACCTCATCTCCCTCTTCGATGTATACGTCCAGTCTGGCTCCGTGAAGACCGGTATCCCTTCCGCCATAGGATTTCTGAGTTACGATATTCAGATTTTTGAACTCTCTTCCGAAAAGAATCTTAAGGAACTTCCGGCAGAATCTCCTTCCATATTCCGGATAAGCCAATAAGGCATTAAAGAGAAAATCGTCCAGCAGATCCAGTTCTGCCAGGGGTCTGTGGTTTGTCATTTGCTGCATGCGCATGCTCCTTTCTGTATGTGGTGAAAGGAGTACTCTCCATCGATCCTCCGTTCCACCAGTTTTTTTATTCATATGGGGAATCAGATAACCGAATGGTTGAAGAATTGCTTCCCAGATATGTATATGGTTAAGGTAACATATCCGGAGTACAAAGTCAATTTCAATATTATCTCTCTTTGTGACATTTCAGAATTATAAAGCGTAAACATACTTGCCATCTGCTCTTTACTATTCTCCCAGGCATCGTTCTCCGACTTCAATTTCTTTCGGTTGATGCCAGGTCTTCGGATCTTATGTGCTCTTTTCTCCCCTCATAATTATTCGTGCAGTTCCAGCGGCTGGCTGTCCGGGTCATGAAAGAACATCATCTTCTTGCCAATATAAACGTCAATCCGAATCTATGATTCTGAGCATAATGGCTCCACATAAGCATAGAGTCATATACTTCAGATAAACAGACAACTCTTACAGCATCCTTAATTGTACTCATACAATCATTTAATCCCTTTTGCAAATTATTCATCTAAGAGTCAGAAAGCTTTCCTCCATGAGCCTGCAAAACTATTTGCATCGCCTTTTCAATATTATCAGAATAAAGAATTCTGTTTTTTTCTTCCTGTTTAAATGAAAATCTTTTCTCCAAAAGATATATATATATGCTTCTCTATCAAGTACACCTTCCAATGCATCTGGCTGAAAGCAAAATTCACAATCATAAGGATCATTGAAATAAAGTGGTGATGATGGATATACTAATCCCTCAAAAGCTTCAAACTTCCATTTCTCAATGTTAATTTTCCTCCGATATAGCTATAATCATTCAGTTTTTTCGTATTAAATGGCCTGTATCTGAATAACGTTCTTCTCATATATATTCTCTCATCTTTCGCTCTTCACAAAAAAATCATTCACCTACCACTAAACTGTCCGGAATTTCCGCATCCTCATATGATTAGAAAAATAACTAAGCGCTACTGTCAAAAAGAAAAACTTCAAACCATTATTGACATAATTCATCCATTCAATGTTAGTCGTCTTTAACGGATCTATAATGAAGTTAATCGCACATTTTACTGCATGCATTTTTCGAGCTGTAAAATTATTAGCAAGTAAATAAATAGCTGCTATATCCATCTCTACTTCTATATAATTAATCACCAACATTACCAGCGAACGAATTACATTCGCAGATGGTCTTTGCACATCAGCCAAAAACATCAAAGCAATTAAATATGTAACCGTATCTCCCAAATCATATAGTAAAATACCGATCAATACAACATTTGCAAAAGAAGTACATTCCGTTTTATACATCAAAAGAATACATAAAACCGGAACAATTGTTTTGAAAAAAGCCACCATTTCTATCACCTGTCTGCGAACAACCCAATCCCATTTTCCAAACCGATCTTTTAATAGTGTCCAAAGTGAAAAAAAATATCGTAAAATAATCAGCAATTGCCTCGTAAGTTTTGCAATTGCAAAGTAACCTCTCTGTTCATCATACAGATTTACTTCTTTCAAAGCTTCTTTCTGACTCTGTCCAACCTTGCTATATACTGCCCTGTGTTCTTTTTGAAATACTGTTTGATATTCATCAAACACTCTACGTGCCCTGTCACAATTTCCGTTGTCATTTGAAACCACGAAATAAATCTTTTTCAAGTTTATCTCTCTATATAATTCTCTATATTGGCTTTTCCTTTTTAACAATTCATTATACACTGTAACTAACCCAATACGAAATGCATATTCAAATTCAAATCCATACTTTCCAGATGATACGACTGGTATTGCTATAGTCTCAATCTCTGGATATTCAAACACCAATCTTATAACATTTTCATAACAGGAAACCAGCATTCCCACGCAGGAACTTGAATATCCGTCCAGCCGTCCTTTCCTTCTGTCACTTTTCGGTCCCACTGTATGAATTACATACTTGCACAGTTTTCCTCCTTCGGTAATTACTGCTTCCCCTCTGTTGCAGCGAATTACATTCTCCTTTTTCGTATGAACTTTTTCTTCAAACTCTTCTTTAATTTTCTCCTTAAAATAGCCTGATCTTCCCTCTTTTTCATCAATAATTTTATGTAACGCATAATCTACGCTTCCCGCACTGTGTGCCCCCATTAGACTTGGCCGGGCAGCGTTTACTACAACATCTATTCTATTTTGTTCTACAAATTTTTCTATTTTTCCATCATGTACTTCAATCATACTCGCCAAATTCAACTCCGAAACACCTTCCTTTCATCATCTGTCCTAAATGCTACCATAACGCTTACTTATATTTTTGATTCTGAAGCTGCTGCTTTCAATAAACTTTTTTCAAGTTTGGTGTAATCATTTCCATTTCTTGATGCCATTGGCTTTTTCAGAAATTCATGCACCATATTATATGCTTCTCCACAGCATACCTGATATACAGTTGAATCTTTCATTTGCACTTTTCTTCTTATATGAGTATCCACATATTTTTTCATTAATTGAATTTTCTTTTCTTCATTGTCTTTACTGGACACTGCTGGACGCATCAACAATCTATGCGCCTTTTCAAACAATTCAGTATTGTCTGTCCGTTGTTCATTTTCGATTCTCAGCAAATATAGTCTTGCCTGTTGGGTATCTGCCTGAAATGGAACCGTATATTCAGATTCCCTGAAGTATTCATATGCTGTATCCAAAAATCTCTGCGCCAGATCATAGAAGCCAATATTGGCGCACGCAATAGCATACTGCAACCAAAAAAATGTATTTTCACTATAATATTCTAATTCTTTTAGACTGTCGTAATACTTTACAAGGAACTCCTCCCTCTGTGATGATTTTACTAAAAAAGTACTCACATGCGAATACGATATGATGTTTTTCAAAACATTTTCATATCGTTCGATACTTCTATACTTATTTGTGTAATTTGCTGTTTTTCCTAAAACTTTTATAATTACATCATTACAATTTAATTCCTGAAGAATCATCCTTGCCGTAACAGCTGATTTAATTCGAAAGTCCGTGCATTCTTCTGAAAAATTCAGAATCTCTAGGACATTTTTATCATTTGTAAACTTAGAATCAAAAGCGACATTAATTCCCATAATTTTTTCAATATCCAAAATGCTGATATTTAAACTCATTACTTTTACCAGCAATGCCAAAATCAGGACTTCATAATAAGATACCGAAACTGATTTTATGCCAAGCACAATTTGTTCTATCTTTTCTTTCATATCGGTAGAGTTAACCACATCGACAAGAATACTTTGAAACTCAGCATTTCCTTTTCGTTTGTTTTTTAACTGTTTTTTCTTTTCCGTATTAGAAAGTCCACTCATGCGTCCCCACAAACCATTTTTGTTTAATATATTTGTCAGGAAGCTTAATTCGGAGTCACTCAGTTTATTCAAATTGATAACTCTGCTCTCACCCTCTCCTATGCGCAATGCAGTATTCGCTTCTAAAATACGCGTATCATAAAGCACTGTTCTGGCAGTTAAAATAAATTGAATTTCTTTCAGCTCATATCTGGAAAACTTTTCCAATACTTCTATGTAATTGTAATAATTTTCAATAATTACTACTTTCTTTCCTGTGGTTTCTACTATATTCTTAATATCAGCAGAAAGTAATTTCGGATATACATTCTTTAATGTGTATATATGATAATTTTCCTTCAGCAGTATATTTTTTATACATTCCACGAAAATCGTTTTTCCATTTCCCAGATTCGCATGAAGGTATATAACTTTACATCCATTTTTCAGGTCATTCTTTGCTTCATTTAAAGCCTTTCTATAAACAATATTATCATACCTTCCATTCTTTGTGTGCCATAGATTATCCCTGTTTTCGATTTGCCCTGTCATAAATAAATCATATACCTGTAGGGAAGTTGCTCTCTTTACCACATTCTTCTTTCTTCCAACATCAAAGCACTTGTAAATATGAATCATTGGCGTTGCCTGGCTGACAGGATGTGCTGCTTTATACTCCTCCAAATCTTTCGTAAATGCTTCTACTCCGATCGGATAAACGACACCATACCGCCGTAACTTTCTCTGTTTATCCGGTGAAATTTTATCGTTCTCTATGAATACCGTTTTATTTATCACATTTTTCGCATATATGATTCGCCGAAGATCCAAATCATACTCCAACGACAGTCCAACAATAACCACACAGTCCACGTTCAGCAAATCATCCTCCAGAATTGCGCTCCATGGACTGTCATTCAAAGCTTCCGCAGAATAGCTTCTTCCAGATAATTTAAATTCTGACTGCAAAGTATTTTTATTTAATTTTCCTATATATCCATTGATGTATATACATTGTTTACGATTTTCCCGTTCTATTTGAACGTCATCAGAAAGTGTAACCGGATATAATGGTTTCTCCGATTCTTTAGATGATAAAATGGGAATTTCGTCATAATTCGTAGTATACACACGTTGCCAATCCTGTGTGTAGAGATTCTTATGTTCTTGTTTCACCTGTGTAACATACAGATTTTTCTTGATTTCACTGATGAGCTCATCAGGAGATTTCACTTCCAAATATGTGTCTGCCGCATCCTGTAAATCTGCTACATTATCCGGGTCTTCAATGCCACATGCTTTATACAGTTTCTCGGCCAGACTCACTCCCGAAGGGAATGGTTTCTCATCCATTCTAACAGCACTCATATGTGCTCCTGATCCTGTCAGTAATATTGCCCGTCCATTTATAATTGCCTGATACACTTCCTGTAATTCCATATCTCTTCTCCATAAGCATTAATAATGTAATTTATTTTCTATTATACACTTACTTTTTCTATAATCAATGATATTTACTGGAAATTTCCACATACTTCGTCAATCCACACTTTTATTTTTCATCCAAAAATTAGCGATCATACTTCCAATCATACATTCAAGCCCATTATGAATCATATTCTATTTGAATCTTCCTATAATCCTCGATTTCTTCTGCAGAAGCTCCTCTCACTGCAAATTTTCCACAATCCGTGGCATTGCATCGTACCCTATATTCTGTCAAGACGTTGATTATCTAGTAAGCAAATCCGCTCCGTCAAGACTGATATCAAATGCTTCCTTTTGATAATCACAAAACTTCGGACCATCTGGATTGTATAAACTCACACTATTAAATCTTCTTACCAATGGAGTTTTAATATCCTTTATTTCTTTTTTCAACTCACCGGCATCTTTGTCTGACAGTATATGTTTCTGATATATTAAGTGGTTCTCGTGTATCCAACTCTCAAGCTCCATAATGTTATCCCCTTCTCTGCAAGCAACATCAATAATTGTCTGTACATGAAAATCATTCCACAATGTATTTCTATATCTGTCAATAATGGTCGCGACACTGTTATGTTCTCGATCTTCCTCTAAAAACGTATCCGCTATCTTTTTGAACTCCACTGTCATCTCTTCATACTCTTCATCAGACATCAGACTGTGGTTTTTTTTGCCTTCCTCTATTATTTCTGTTGATGATTTTGCTTTTATGGTTCCGTAGCATATATTTATTAAATTCAATGTATCTGATCATGGCAATACCTCCGATCATATATTTTAAAATTTTTCGCGTATAAAACATCAGGGCCACGGTTTCCCGCGGCCCTGGTATCTTCCTTTGCTTTTACACTACCTTCCCCGGTTCGTGTATATTTACTTACATGATATCACACATAGCAAAGAAAATCAACGTTACTATTTTACTCAGACTCTTTTATGGTATCACATCTCTAACCTTCCTTCAACATATCATCTGTCACATTTCTGAACTCTTCCACGCTCATCGCTGCATCTTCAGCCGCTTCTTCTATCGTTAGCCGTCCCTTTTTTACCTGCTTAACCAGCATCCGGAATTCTCCGATCTCAATCCCCCTTATCTCTCCTTTTGCTTCTCTCTCGCTCAGCATATCATCAATTGCTTTACACATATCTATCTTCTCCTCTTTTTCTGAAATCTCTATCGCTGTATTCGTGATTGTTTTTATCACCAGCGCTGCCTCACGGTCTATCAGCATCCGTGAATTGTCTTTTAAGATTCTCGATAATTTTTCTTTATCTTTCGAATATTTAATATACTCTATCACTTCCCGCAGACTCGATGTAAACTTTTTCAGATCCTCTTCCGTAAGTTTCGCCGGGTCAATCAGATGGATCTGGTAATCCTGGACATAGTGCATCAGTTTCTCGTTTTGAGTTCCCATCATCTCATGTAACGATAACGGGGCATCCCATTCGTCCGCTCCAAAATGTATCACAAGCGTAACCACGGGTTTCAATACATCCTCTTTGTAAAATCCGGATAAATATTCCTCACTTGTACGTTTTCTGAAACTTTTATCACTTTTTCTGTGATTTGCAGCTGTATCTGCAACCTGCTTTCCGTACTGCAGGGCATCGTATATCATGTTCCGGACAGGCATCGCATAATGGATGTCTGTCTGATTCTCGATTCCAAGCAGGATATATGCTGCCTCATCTTCCTGCATCACGACTGCTGATTTCAGGATGTCACGATACTTCTGAACCAGGTCATTCGACTGGCCATTTTCCTGCGGACCAAATGGCAGAGCAATCTCTGTTGTATCAAGTTCTCTCAGCTGTTCCGGATTAACGACAGGTTTTCCATCATAGATCAGGTAATTAAATGCATCTGCAAAAATGTTATTTTTCCTCATATAGGCTTTGGTGACTGTATCCACCTTTCCCATAGGCATACTCCTTTCCTTTATAAGAGGAACAGAGCTTCCTGCCCAAACATTCCGTTCTCCGTTCCCACAGATTTTCTTTTTTCATACGGGGAATCAGATAACCGAATGGTTGAAGAATTGCTTCCCAGATATGTTATGTTTAACTATAGCAATATGTATTTCGATTGTCAAGATACTAACGGCAAAAGCTTTCTCCTTCTTTCTATCTGCTAAATATTTTGCACATACAAAACATTAACATTTTTCCTTCATCCGTGTAGAATCACATCACAAATATTCTGTCAAGGAGGTATCCCATTATGAACATGAACTCTACTGAAGCAGAACGCTTTGAAAAAGGAAAATCTATTTGTGAATTATATGCGACCAGAAGATTTAGCATCCATCTTATGTATGTCTCTCTTCGATGTCCGTAAAACGCTTAAACTTTTTAATTTTGAACATACCATTCAGAAAACACCTGATAATTCCAGACCACACCAGATGGTAAATATGTGTGTTGAATAATCCGGGGTGAAATCCATCACTTGTTCGGCGTATGGAAATCAATGTTCCATTTTTTAGGGAATCACGATTCCGGCAAAAAGGGAATCGCATTTTTCCTAAACCCTCATAATGATGGTATGCACTTTTAGTGTAAATTCATTATGAGGAGGTCACGATTATGACCAAATATCGAGAAATCATCCGGCTTACCGGATTGGGATTCTCACAACGTAACATCATGGCAAGCTGTGGTATTTCACAAAAAACTGTCGTCAAAGTTCAAAAACGTGCCAGAGAACTAAATATCTCTTGACCTCTTGATGAATCAATGACCGACACAGAGCTTCAAAAGCTCATGTTCTCGAAAGAGAGCAAGGTATCTGCCAGTAAGAAGATGCCAGACTACGCTTACATCCGTAAGGAACTGCTCCGTAATGGAGTCACCAAAAAGCTCTTATGGACTGAGTACATAGAGGATTGCCGTGCCAACGGTGAAGAACCACTCATGTATTCACAATTCTGCTATCACATCCAACAGGACGAGCAGAAATATCGTGCTACCATGCATGTCAACCGTAAATCCGGCGAACAGATTGAGGTTGGCTGGGCTGGTGATCCGGCAACAATTATTGATCCTGACACTGGTGAAATCTTAAAATCTTACATCTTTGTAAGTGTAATGACTTACAGTCAGTATGCATATGTGGAAGCATTTCTGGATATGAAGCAGAGATCATGGATCAATGCACATGTCCATATGTATGAGTACTTTGGCGGTGTTGCCAGAATCCTCGTACCGGATAACTGCAAAACCGCAGTTGTTCACAATGGGGGATGGAAAGACCAGCAGATCAATGAAACTTATCAGGAACCGGCTGAACATTATGTCACCGCTATTATTCCGGCACGTGTCAGGGCTCACAAGGATAAGCCGAATGCTGAAGGAACGGTAGGAAATATCTCTACCTGGATTACAGCAGCACTTCGGGATGAACAGTTCTTTTCCCTTGCAGAATTAAACCGTGCAATAAAAGATAAGCTAGAACTGTTCAACCAAAGGCTCTTTCAGAAGAAAGAGGGTAGTCGGCGAAGCTTATTTCTTGAGGAAGAAAAACCATTGCTGGCACCATTACCTGCTATCCGTTTTGAACTGAGCGACTGGAAAAGTATCATGGATATCAATTACACTTCCGGACGCAAGCTTAACAAGGATCTTATTAACCGACTTGCAACTTGCGAATATATATCTGAACACCGGAATCTTTTTATCACCGGCGCTACAGGCTGTGGTAAAACTTACATGGCCTGCGCCTTTGGTATGAAGGCTTGTAAGCAGTATTTCAATACCAAGTATGTCCGTCTTCATGATCTGCTTATTGATCTGGAGACAGCACGGACAGATGGTAACTACAAAAAAAGTCATGGCGAAGTATGCAAATCCAGTTGTCCTGATTCTGGATGAGTGGCTTCTCTTGAAACCGACGAATGCAGAACAAAGGGATATCTTCGAACTGCTTCATAGGAGACGTAAGAAATCTTCAACGATTTTCTGTTCCCAGTATGTATTCGAGGAATGGTATGAGCAGCTCGGCGGTGGTGACAGTCCTCTGGCAGATGCAATCATTGACCGTATTGCCTACGACAGCTATCGAATAAATATCACAATATGTGCAGCCAGGATAACGAATATTAAACACCTTATTCGACAAAGGCTGTTTTATAAGTTTTCCATCATCCTTTTCTGGCCCACATACCCGTTTTCCAGAATCATAAAAAGACTCATAATTCGATGTAAGCACCATGATCTTAGGATTTTCAATCATGATTTTTTCCATCTGTTCAAGCTTTTGCGGCATCCAGATATCATCCTGATCGCATGGAAATACAAGTTCTCCCGATGTACTCCAGATTCCTTCCATAAAGTTCCGTTTCCAGCCTTTATTTTCATGATTCACAGCGAACTTCCATGTGGTCAGATTATGTCCTGAAATAAATTGTTCTATTATCTGTGGTGTATTATCGGTAGAGCAATCATCAAAAATCAAAACCTCATCAGCTTTTCTGGTTTGGTTAAGAATTGAATCAAGCTGCTCTGTAATATACGCTTCCCCATTATATGTAGAAAGCACAATCGAAAGCTTCATTTTATTTCCTCCGCTTATTTATCATTTTAATTCCAATCCCCATTAAATCACGCAATGTCCCATTCATTAGCATTCCTAACGATGCAATCGTTGCAACCACATAAGCTATGCAGCCGATAACCGATGGCAACGTGAATCCGAAAGTCAGCAACAGGATAAGCTGTACAAACAAGTACAATTCCGTCTTTTTAGAACATTTCAGATACTTAAAATCTGTTTTGGAGATAAAGAACCATACGATTGCCGACAACAATGTTCCAACAGACACGCAATATCAAAAAGTTCTACATAACTCATCGGATCATTGACCCAGCCTGTAATATGTAAACTGTCCTCAAATCCATTATCTTCTGCGTATTGTCTGACCTCTGCTTCTTGATTTCCACTTCCGACAATAACGAAATGTGCATTTGGGACTTCATCCTTGACAAGCTTTGCCATTCTTACAAATACATCAGGTGCTTTTTGAGGGCTAATACGACCAACCATACCAACCACAAAAGCATCTTCTGGTATGTTTAAGTCTGCTCTCTTTACTTTTCCATGTGTGCCATTTTCATACGCTTTGATATCCACACCATTAAAAATGACCTGCAATTTCTCTTCTTTGCAAATCTTCTTGTGCAAAGCAGATTGTTTTTCTGCATCTGAAATACAGATGATTTTATCGCAGAATGGTGCAGCTATTTTTTCAATCACTGCGTACATCATTTTCTTCTTTTCGGAACAGCGCATATTGAACGCCCATCCATGTGGGTTATACACACAGCGATTTTTCAATCCAATATCCGCCATACGAGCAATCGCGCCAGCCTTACTGGAATGCGCATAAATAATATCGGGATTATATTTTTTTATCTGCTTCCGAACTTCTCTGATGGACTTCAGATCACTCATCCCGATTGCCCTGTTCATTTCGATTTGCTCAAAACAATCAGCCAGTCCCTTATAATCTCCTTTATGAAAATCCTGTGAGCAAACCATGATATTTTCAAATTCTTCTTTATCCAAATATTTGAGAAGCATTCGGATGTAACGGTCTACGCCACCAGCAGCCTGGACTACATGCAATATTCTAATTTTTTGCATTATGCCACCGCCTTTGCAGTGGCATAATCATTCGTTAGGACGTACAGTATTAACTCACGCTGTACCCCCCCGGAGTATTTATCGCCTTATCATATTTCTCGCTATATTGTTTTGCCATAGCTTTGGTATTGTACATATTCAAAACATCTTGATATGCCCGTTCTGTGAATCTGTCCGCTCCATTCCGGGCTTCTTTAATAGCTTTTACAAATTCCTCTGTATCAGAACATACAAAACCATTTTCGCCATTATGAATCACATCTCTGTTGCCAATTACGTTGCTGACAACACAAACTTTTCTCATATACATAGACTCCAACAACGAAATTGGAAGTCCCTCCCATCTGCTTGGGAGAAGAAATACATCTGCATTGACTGCATACTTAATCGCAGTTGTCCTATCCACCCATCCTGAAATTTCGATATTTTTACTTTTCAGTTCCGCCCGCAGCTCACCATCTCCAATCCAGACAAATCTGACATCCGGCAACAATTCTGCAATCGTGTTGAATAATGTTGGATTTTTCTGGTAGCAAATTCTTCCGAGGGTAAAAACGGTAAACGGATGCGCTACTTTTTCTGTCTGGTTAACAATCTCTTGAAGTTCTTTCATATTGATGCCATTATTCACATAAGCAGCATTCTTGGTAAGCTTTAAGGTTTCCTGATGCTCACCTACACTGCAGCTAATTGTAGTACAGTTTCTTTTGGCACAAACTGACTCAATCAACTTAAAAACTCTGCGTTTTGTAGGATTACAATTCTCCATTAAAAAGCTATATCCATGCGGCGTATAGAACATCGGAATTTTTCCATCAAATGCAACTCGACCAATCGCCCCTGCTTTGCTGCTGTGCAGATGAATCACATCTGGTTTTACCTCTGCCGCAATTTTCTTTACCTCAAAGAACGCAGCAATATCCTTTGTTGGATTGATTGCTCTTCCAAAATTCTTTACTTCAATCAGATGAATTCTTTTGTCAAAATAGTCCTTATAATTTTTCGGTGTCTGCTTTCTTACTGCATACGCAATGTACATATCATATTTATTTACCAGTTCATTTGCTAAATCTACAATGTAAGTAAATACGCCTCCGCCCATAGCTTCGACTATGTACAGTATTTTCTTTTTCTCCGCCATAGGTTTCTTCCTCCACTGGTTCATTCAAATTTTTTATCTATGTACACACCCACATGGATGGTATCTTTCATCTACTGTGTTCATCACACAGCTTTATCCCGCTATTTCCGCGTTTATTCGTCTTATTTCTCTGCATCTCATCATCCAGACAGGTTCACTCAACAAAATCAGTCGAGCTTTTCCTTACATTGCTCCATCATTTCTAAATACTCCCACAGCAGTCTTACAAAGAATACTAATATCCCCCTTAACACTCCACTCCCCAATATACTGGGTATCAAGCTTCACCACTTCCTCAAAGTCCGTGATATTACTCCTTCCACTCACCTGCCACAGTCCGGTCAGTCCCGGCCTGAATGACATTCTGGCTCTGTGATGCGGTTCATACTTCTCCCACTCATCGAGTGTTGGTGGTCTGGTTCCTACCAGGCTCATATCTCCTACTAGTATATTGAAGAATTGTGGGAATTCATCCAGGCTTGTTTTCCTGATAAACTGCCCGATTCCGGTTTTCTTCTTTCCGTTTGGCAGCACCTTATTGCCTATGATTCTCGGGTCGAAGTCCATCTTAAACATCATTCCGTCGCCCACTTTATTCTGTGCCATGAGCTCCTTCTTTCGCTCCTCGGCATCCATGTACATGCTGCGGAATTTATACATCTTGAACTTTCTGCCGTTCCTGCCGATTCTCTCCTGTGAGAAGAATATCGGTCCCGGCGATGCTATGTATATCATCGGTCCCACAAATATCATGATGATAAGTGTGAACAGGCAGCCCACCAATCCTCCGACTATATCCATCCCCCTCTTTACCAAAAGCGCACTAGTATTTGCATAGTTCACGCTGGATGTAACTACTGTGTAGTCGCCTATCTTTTCTATCTGCTTGTAGCCACCCTGAGCTGTACCGTTTTTTGCTATTCCTGTATGCACCGCTATTCCCATCTCCAGGAATATATCTGCCATCTTCTCAGGATATTCATCCTCGCTGCACGGCGGGATGAGCACCTCGTCCACCCACTCATCACATGCATAGTCCACTATGCCATCGTGGTTTGCAACAATCGGTATGCCGCATATAGTCTTGCCCTTCATGTCTGTATCCAGTGAAGCTGCTACTATCTTTGTATAGCCTATACAGCTTTTCTCCACTGTGCGCAGTGTATCACGTAGCATAGCATCGGGTGCTATGACAAACAGCGATTTCTTTGATGCTCCAAATCCCTTTTTCTTAAGGAAGCTCTTGAGCGCTAGTCTTGCTACATATGTTATTGTCACATAGATTGGAAACATGATATAAAATGATAATCGCGAGTATATATCAGCCATCTGTGTGGTGAACAGAAATAGTGCTGTCACCAGAAATACAAGCACTGCATGCTTACATGTCGATATAAATTCATCCAGATATCCGCGTTTTAGGACGTTCTTGAATGAGTCTGCCATTATCTCCACAAAGAAATCTATCAGAAGAAATGCTACCCCCAGTATACGGTAGTCCTTGTCCATATATGGGTTATTAAAGCCGAAGCGTATCACATATGAAATAAAAAATGCTATAACAATGCATGCGATATCTATAAGCATAAAGTCTATATGCTTTGTCCATCCTCTGCCTTTCTTTCTGTACATTCTTTCCAAATTCTCCTTGTGGTATCTTTTATTTTCCTTTATACCTGTTCTAGGGGAGGTACCTTTGTACCCCCCCCCGAATATTTTTAGCCTGTTTTGTTTTTTGTATGTTTTATTCGGTTATTTGTATCTTTTTCTGTATCTAATCAGGTTTTTCAATAATATATTTTCACCCATTTTTAATTCTTTGTCAATGAATATTAGGTTTTCTTTACAATTTTTGACACATTCGCTAACCGCTATGGTATTACAGCACCAATAATTATACATTATTATATGTCATGCTGCTTATTTTTCCTCAAACAACCTCTGCTTCCTCTCTATCATCTCATCAATCCTTGCGATATACTGCCCTACATCCTTGACATTCTCACATCTGTCGATACGATGTGTGCCATCCGGATTTGGTACCGGCCAGACACGCTTGGTGCTTGCTCCGGCCCCACAGGCTACGATAGTCTGTTTTTCTTCCATGATAAGTATGTTGTATACCCCAGCCTTGCCCTTTGCCGCATAGCCCACGTTCTCCATATTGCCTGCCATGCCCTTCTGCCTATAAAGGTAGTATGGCTCAAGCCCCATCTGCTTACAGTAGGCTGCGCAGAGATCCATATGCTCCTGAGTGTTTACCATCTGCATATCGCTGTAGCGGTCCTTGAAGATGGTAAGTCTTGCAGCTCGCTTTACTGCGAGTGAGTGGATAGTGACATTGTCAGGCGCCAGCTCCTTCACCAGCTCCATTGTGTGCCTTACATCATCGAGCGTCTCCTCGGGAAGGCCCATGATGAGGTCCATGTTTATGTTGTCAAAGCCCAGCTCACGCGCGAGCTTGAAGCTTTGTATCGTATCGTCTACTGTGTGGTGTCTTCCTATGATATCGAGTGTCTGCTGCTTCATGGTCTGTGGATTTACTGATATACGGCTGATGCCGTTTTTCTTCAGTGCCATAAGCTTTTCTCTCGTGATGGAGTCCGGTCTGCCTGCCTCCACGGTAAATTCCAGACAGTCCTTTAAATCAAAGCTGCATTTAATTTTTCTGATTAGCCTGTCAAGCTGTGCAGGGCTTAGTGTGGTCGGTGTGCCGCCTCCTATGTAGATGGAGTTTAGCTTCTTGTGGTAGAATTTCTGTGCCGTGTAGTCTATCTCCTTCTCGAGTGCGTCAAGGTAATCGTCCACGCGGTTTTTCCACACACCCAGCGGGTATGAGGTAAACGAGCAGTACGCACAGGTGCTCGGGCAGAATGGTATGCCTATGTACAGGCTGTAGCCGTTGTCATAGTCCACCTTATCGAGCAGTGCCTTCTCACGCTTTGCTATGCCTATTGAGAGGTCGATTTTCTCATCGCTTGCGAGGTAGGTTTCCTTCAGATAATCATAGGTTTCCTTATCGCTCATACCGTCCTCTATGCACTTCATGGCTATCTTGGTCGGTCTGATGCCTGAGAGTGTGCCCCACGGAAGGCTCTTTCCTGTGCCCTTTTCTATCATGGAATACAGTGCGAGCTTGAGGCGGTTTTTGGTTTCCTTACGGTCTGTTCCGGTCACGGATATTTTTGTGCAGATACTTTTTCCGGCTGTTTTAATATCACTTTCGTCGGCTTGCTGCATATCACCTGTCATGGAATTATTTAAAATTTCCTTATCCGGATTTTCTCTATCGCCCTTATCATTGACCCTATTTATCATCCACTCCACCGTAATCTGATCGCCCACATAATCTATCTTAAATAGCTGTGAGGCATCCGCAAATTCCTTTACGCCATCATATGTCATCTCGTGGTGTGTGCAGGCTAAGTTTTTCCCTTCCACCTCATCAGGTGAGCAGCTATAGTACATCTGCACATCCTCCTGCGGGAAGAACTCCTTGAGCAATGAGTGCACATCATATTCAAAATCCGGTTTATTAAATACTACTACTATCATAAGTAAGGGTTATACATCCTCTCGTTTTCTATGGTTGTTGTGTCGTTGTGGCCCGGGTACACCTCTGTATGCTCAGGCAGTGTCATGATTTTTTCCTTCACTGTGCGCACAAGGTCTGACATGCTGCCACCCTTGAAATCCGTACGTCCAATTGAGCCGCAAAACAGCGAATCTCCTGTAAAGATCACGTCCTCATACGGGAAATAATAGCAGCAGCCGCCCGGTGTATGCCCCGGTGTGTGAAGCACTACTATGTGAAAGCCCGCAATGTCAAGCTCCTGCTTATCCTTCAAAAATACATCCGCATAAAATGTTTTTGACTGCCCCATCATGTAGCTGACATTAAGCTGCGGGTCATCGAGTGTGGCTTTGTCTGCCTCATGGATATATATCTTGATGCCGTAGCGGTCTGCAAGTGGCTTTGCATCTGTGGCATGGTCAAAGTGTCCGTGTGTGAGCAGTATTGCTACTGGCTTTGCGCCTGATTCGTCCACTTTTTTGGCGAGCTGATTAGCACATGCGCCAGGGTCTATTATTATCATTTCCTTTGTCTTTATATTGGTGACAAAATAGCAGTTGGTCTGCACCGGTCCCACTACGAAGTGGTCTATCTTCATATTTACCATATGAGTGTACTCCTTGTCTGTTATATGTTATGCTTCACGCAAGAACCACCGGGATTTAGCCGGTGGTCCTCTCTACGTCTATTACACTTTCTATCTGTCTGAGCTTCTCCACTAGAACCTTTATCTGGTCCCTGCCTTTGATATTAAAAAATACCTCGATTGTAGCGATGCCCTGCTTGCTGGTCTTGGACTGTATACCACTGATATTGATTTCCTTCTCGGTAAATATCTTTGTGATATCTACGAGCAGTCCCGGCCTGTCATGACAGAATATCTTAAGGTCTGCCTGATACTCGGCACCGTTGTCCATGAGAGCTGTATCCTGCCACTCTGCTTCTATGAGCCTATCCTTTTCTATCTTGGACAGATTGATGATATTCACACAGTCTGTCCTGTGGATGGAGATGCCTCGGCCTCTTGTAACAAAGCCCACGATTTCATCTCCCGGAACAGGATTGCAGCACTTCGAGAAGTGTACAGCCACGTCATAGAGCCCGTGTACCACAATACCGCTCTTTGACTTGTGCTCCGGCTGTATGCCTGCTGCTGCCTGCTGCTTTTCTGCGATGCTGCCAAGCACATCTGCATCTGTCACAGGCACCACATGATCCTTCTTGTACTCGTCGTACATCCTGTTGACTATCTGGCTCTCCTTGAGTCCGCCGTGTCCGACGGTTGCAAGGCATGAGTTCCAGTCGTGGAAGCCGTATTTGCGGCGTATTTTCTCCTGATACTCAGGCTTGTTTATCTCTGCAAAGTTGATGCCCTTTGCCTTGGCATAGGCTGCTATCAGATCCTTGCCGTGCTGTATATTCTCCTCCTTGAGCTCACTTCTGAACCACTGGTTGATCTTGTTCTTGGCCTGTGTGCTCTTTACGACCTTGAGCCAGTCACGGCTTGGTCCCTTGGAGTTCTGTGAGGTGATTATCTCTATCTGGTCACCGTTTTTAATGACATAGTCTATCGGCACCAGCTTGCCGTTTACCTTGGCACCGACCATCTTGTTGCCGACCGCAGAGTGTATGCTGTAGGCAAAGTCTATAGGTGTGGAGCCCTTTGGCAGGTTCTTTACATCGCCGGACGGTGTGAATGCAAATACATTGTCGGAGAATAAATTTAAATCACTCTTTAATAAAGTCATAAATTCCTTATTATCCGACATATCCTGCTGCCACTCAAGTATCTGGCGCAGCCAGCTGAGCTTCTCCTCCTCTGTGACAGTGGTGGTAGTGGCATTGCCGTTGTTTGTTTCCTTGTACTTCCAATGTGCCGCGATACCGTACTCAGCAGTACGATGCATCTCGTAGGTACGAATCTGTATCTCAAACGGCTGTCCGCTCGGGCCTATGAGTGTCGTGTGAAGCGACTGGTACATGTTCTGCTTCGGCATGGCAATATAGTCCTTGAAACGGCCCGGTATAGGCTTATACTTCTCATGTATGATACCAAGCACTGCGTAGCAGTCCGGTATGGTATCCACCAGAATCCTGATGGCAAAGAGGTCATATATCTGGTCTATAGTCTTGTCCTGATTGACCATCTTCTTATATATACTGAAGAAATGCTTTGCCCTGCCGTATATCTCAGCCTTTATGCCGGCATCTGAAACATACTTCTTGACATCGTTTACCAGACCCTGGATGTAGGTGTCGCGCTCTGTCTTTCTGAGGGCTACCTTCTCTACCAGATCGTAGTAGGCATCCGGATAGAGGTACTTCATACAAAGGTCCTCGAGCTCTATCTTTATCTTGCTGATACCAAGTCGCTGCGCGATAGGACAGTAGATATCCTGTGTCTCTCTGGCGATACGCTGCTGTGCCTCCTTGGACTGGTACTTGAGTGTACGCATATTGTGCAGTCTGTCTGCCAGCTTTATGAGGATGACTCTGATATCCTTTGCCATGGCGAGAAACATCTTGCGCAGATTCTCAGCCTGCATCTCAAGCCTGTCCGCATTCTTATCCTTCGGATCCTTGGTGCTGTCTGTCAAATGCAGGTGCTTTAACTTCGTGACACCATCCACCAGATGTGCGACATCGTCTCCAAACTCCGCACACATCTCATCCATGGTCATGATGGTGTCCTCCAGCACATCATGGAGCAGTCCTGCTGCAATGGTTTCCTTATCCAGCTCGAGCTCGGCGAGTATTATGGCAACACACAGCGGATGTATGATATAAGGCTCTCCTGACTTACGCACCTGACCCTTATGAGCATCATAAGCTACCCTGTAGGCTTTGTCCACAAGGCTCGTATCATCCGACGGATGGTACTTTTTGATTTCCTTTTTCAGCTCATCGTAAAGCTCCTCCGGGCTCGTAAAATCCTTTGTTCCCCTTATACCGCTGGTATCTGAGCGAAATTTGTCCGCTATTTTTTCTAATTCTTCTGTTGAGTAATCTGCCAATAGTCTCACCTCGATTGTAGTGTATCTTTAGTAGCCATTATATTTTATTTCTTTAAAAATTGCAATCTTATGTTGTTAGCCGATAACCATCTTTACTCCGCCATACATGCCGGCTGAGTTGCCGAGTGTGGCAAGCTTGATCTCTGTCTCACGGCTTGCATGGAAAGCATACTCTTTATAGTACTTTGCTGCTGTATCGATGATGATGCTGCCTGCCTTTGAAAGGCCACCGCCGACAACAAATACCTCAGGGTCCATAACGCATGCTACTGCTGCCATTGCCTTGCCGAGAAGCTTCATAGACTGCTCTACTGCAGCAATGCCCGCTGCATCTCCTGCCTTTGCCGCATCGCATACATCCTTGGCTGTGAAGCCTGCATTTAAATCAAGCTTTGTTGCCACATCCCTGTGTGCTGCAATGTATCTTTCTGCCACTCTTACGAGACCGTTTGCTGATGCATACTGCTCTAAGCAGCCCTTCTTGCCGCAGCCACAGCACTCTGACTCATCATCTACCATAGGCATATGCCCTATCTCTCCGCCTGCTCCGTTTACTCCGGCTATGATTTTGCCCTCGCGGATGATTCCTCCGCCTACGCCTGTGCCGAGTGTGATCATGACTACATCCTGATGCCCCTTTCCGCCACCCTGCCACATCTCACCGAGTGCAGCTACGTTGGCATCGTTTCCGGCCTTTACCTTGATGCCGCCGCACAGTACTGAGAGTGACTGTGCCACGTTGAACACGCCCCAGCCGAGGTTGACACACTTCAATACTGTTCCGTCATCCTTTATAGGTCCCGGCACTCCCATGCCTACGCCCTCGATGTCACCCATCTCGATGCCATGCTTCTCGTTATTCTCCTTGATGGATGCTGCAATATCAGGCAGGATGAGCTCGCCGGAATTCTCTGTGCGTGTAGGAATCTCCCATGTATCGACAAGCTTTCCTGTGGTCTCGAAAAAGCCTATCTTTACAGTTGTTCCACCTATATCTACTCCGTATGCATATTGTTTCATTTTTTCGTCCTCCAAATCGTTAAACTATGTTTATATTTTATTGCCTAATTGCATATTTTTCAATGTTTTTCATTGTTTTTTATGTTTTTTATATTTTTTCTATATATAGAGGCATGTATATCATCATCCATATGCCCGCTATTTGTAAATCCAAGCTTTTTGGCAAGGCGCACCGATGCCGTATTTTTCTCATCTATCCGGCAGTAAAGTTCTTCAAAGTCTGTGTTTTCGCGCGCATAGTCTATGATGAAGCGGCACACCTCCGTGGCATAGCCTTGGTTCCATAATTCCGGTGCTATCATATAACCCATTTCATTGTGCTCAAGCCCTGCCCGTCCTATCAGCTTACCTGTTTCCTTAGAAAATACAAGCCACATGCCATACTCGTAAAAGCCATACATGTTCTCTATATATGCTTTCTGGTATTCAAGCTCTGTCTCGTAGTCGTAAAGCGGCTCCACATAGTCTGTCATGCCGGGCTTGTCATAGAGCTCATAGAGCGCAGGAATGTCTGACAGGGACAGCTCACGTATCAGGCACCTGTCTGTCTCGCCGATGTCCCACGGGATGTGATTATACCGCCTGCGCACCCGCTCCAGATACTCAATATCAAGCTCTGCAAGGCTCTCGACTGCATAGCGCGTGCCGCACTGCGGTTCTCCTACTGATGCTATGCCGAGTGAGTCAGCTATTTGCTTCTGCTGTCTGTTTGATACTATCCAGATGCAGTCTGTGGGAACTTTCGGGATTCTTAGATTTCCCGTATTAGCTTTCGCGGTGTTATCTGCATATTCTTGTATCGTTGTTTTTTTGAAGTCATTAATTGATTCATCAGCCGGTAGCGCAACATACAATTTTTCCCGCAGATCATCAGGTAGTTTTTCTCGTAATTTTTCCTGTAATTCATATTGCTGCTCGTCATACAGTTTTTCCTGAAATTCATCATGCAACTCGTCTGACGCAGATGACATATCGGCTGCGCGCTTCCACTGTGGCTTAAATATCTCGTCATGATAGTAAAAAGAGGCAAGTTTTGCGCTTGCCTCATCAATAATTATTATCATTAAACTGTCTCCGGCTCCGGATAGTCCACTCCGAAGGTCTCAACTGTAACTGTCTTCATGACCTGGGCCTCAAGTGGTTTGTCCATGTAGTCTGTGCGCACCTCTGCGATCTTATTTACCACATCCATGCCCTCGATTACCTTGCCAAATGCCGCATACTCACCATCGAGATGTGGTGCATCCTGATGCATGATGAAGAACTGGCTGCCTGCTGAGTCAGGTATCATGGTACGTGCCATTGAAAGTACACCGGCTGTGTGCTTTAAGTCATTTTTGAAGCCGTTGTGTGTGAACTCGCCCTTGATTTCATAGCCAGGGCCACCTGTGCCGTTTCCGTCCGGATCTCCGCCCTGGAGCATGAAGCCCTTGATTACACGGTGGAAGCATACTCCGTCATAGAAGTTGTGATTGATTAAGCTGATAAAGTTGTTTACTGTGTTTGGTGCGATTTCCGGATAAAGCTCCGCCTTGATCACATCGCCGTTTTCCATTGTGATTGTTACGATTGGATTCTGTGCCATTATTTTTCTCTCTTTCTTTTATAATATTATGAGGCTTGGAGAATATCCATTCCTCGCAATTATTAAATATCGAATTAATTTCTACCCGATTGATTTTACTTACTCAGAGCCTCTACCACCTTCGGAAACTCCATGAAGTGCGATGCCTTCACCAGTATGGTGTCGCCCTCCTTCACATATGAAAGAAGCTCCTGTGTCATGGTCTCCCTATCCTCGAAATAGTGGATGTCTACATCAGACGATTTCTCTGCGGCTCCGGCTGCATATTCCTTTGCAAGCTCTCCTGCGGCAAAAAGTGTATGGATATGATTCTCTCCAACTGCTTCGCCTACCTCATGGTGCAGCTTTTTCTCATCGCTTCCAAGCTCGCCCATGTCGCCTAGCACTGCTATTGTCCTGCCCTTTGCATGCGAAAGCACCTCGATAGAGGATTTCATGGATACAGGATTTGCATTGTAGCAGTCATCTATCACTGTCATGCCGTGTGTTTTGATGAAATTGGTACGCCCTGCGATTGTCTCTGCTTTCTCGATTCCTGACTTTATCTCAGCTATTGTGAGGCCAAGCTGCAATCCGACAGCTGCTGCCGCCATGGCATTGTATACATTGTGCTCACCCGGGATGTGGATTTGTGCATCAAACTCACCCTCCGTAGTGACAAAATGAGCCTTCATGCCGTCGAAGCCCAGGTTTTCGATATTTGTGGTATATACTGATTTATGAACGCCTGAAGCTGATTCCTTGCCATAGTATATGGCAGGCTTTCCATTTACCGTCTGCACTGTGGCCAGCTTGTCGTCATCTGCATTCATCACTGCGACCGCATCCGGCATCATATGCTCAAAGCACTCTGTCTTTGCTTTAAGCACACCATCCCTGTCGCCCAAAAACTCCAGATGGCAGTAGCCGATATTGGTGATGACCATGACATCCGGGCAGGACATAGTAGAAAGCCTGTGCATCTCTCCAAAATCAGATATGCCCATCTCAAGTACCGCTACCTGATGGCTTTCCCTGATTCCGAAAATGGTGAGTGGCAGGCCTATCTCATTGTTGAAATTGCCTGCGGTCTTGTGGACGCTGTATTTCTGCTCAAGAACTGATGATATCATCTCCTTGGTGCTGGTCTTGCCGACACTTCCGGTGATACCCACCACCTTGATATCAAGGCTTTTTCTGTAAAATGCCGCGAGCTTTTTCATGGCATCGGTGGTTGATTCAACAAGCACATATGGGCCTGCCGGATCCGTAAGCTCATGCTCAGAGAGCACAATTGCCGCCCCCTGCTCAAACACAGTCGGAATGAATTTGTGTCCGTCCACCCTTTCTCCCTTTATCGGGATAAAAAGATAGCCCTCCTTCACCTGTCTGCTGTCTATGACGGCGCCGGTGATTGTCGTATCAAGCAATGTCTCATCGCCTATGTATGTGCCCTCGCAGGCCTTTGCGATATTTGCAAATGTAAGATTCTTCATGTACTTATCCGACATGCTACACCTCATATTTTTTCAAAGATATGTCAATCAGATGCTCACAGAGCTGATTAAAGCTCATACCGATAACCGCGGCCTCCTGTGGCAGAAGACTGGTCGGAGTCATGCCCGGCAGTGTGTTTGCCTCGAGGCAGAACATCTCATTTTTGTCATTGAGCAAAAAGTCTGAGCGCGAATATGTGTCAAGCCCGATAACACGCGCAACCTCCTCGGCATAGTGCTGCATATCCTTTGTAACCTGCTCAGGAAGCTCGGCCGGACATGTCTCTACTGTACTGCCCGCCTTGTATTTATTCTTATAATCGTAGAAGCCCTCCTTCGGTGCAATCTCTATAATAGGAAGAGCCTTTCCCTCGATAACGCCGACAGAGAACTCCCTGCCCTGTACAAATTCCTCGATAACCAGCTCATTTTCCCACTTGAAGGCATCGTCAAGTGCCGCCTTGAACTCTGCCGCATCCTTAACGATGGTGACACCGATGCTTGAACCACCGCAGCATGGCTTTACCACGCATGGAAGTGTCAGGTCAAGCTTTGTGATATCGTCCTGTCTGGTCGCTCTTGTCATGGAAATACCCTTTGGAGTAGGGATACCGTTTGCAAGGAAGAACTGCTTTGATGTCTCCTTGTTCATGGCGATGGCTGAGCTTAAATAATCGCTGCCTGTATATTTGACACCGAAGAGGTCAAATGCTGCCTGTATCTTTCCGTTCTCTCCGTTTTCTCCGTGGAGTGCCATGAAAACAATGTCTGCCATCTGACACATCTTGATGACATTTGGTCCGAAGAAGCAAGGTGACTGGTCCTTTCTGGAAGCCTTTACCTTTGCGAGGTCAGGTGCCTCTGTCGGAATATCGCTGACCTGCACGCTTATCTCGTCCGCGCGGTCAAATATACCTGTCAGGTCCTCCTCCCTGTCACTATATCCCATAAATACATCCAATAATATAACTTTGTGGCCGTTCTCTTTGAGCGCCTTAGCTACCATGCTTCCTGTCTTGAAGGAAACATCTCTCTCTGTGCTGAGCCCTCCGGCAAGTACTACGATGTTCATTTTTGTCCTCTTTTCTTTGATTGAATTATCATGCTTTGGTTTAATTAAACACAATGCAATACTTCTTTTTTAAAGCTATGAGTAATCAACATAATTTTTCCAAAATTATAACACCATTTGTGCAAAAAAGAAAGACCGGTTGCCCGGTCAAAAAAGAAATTCTCATTTTATTTTAAACTGTGTTGGCTTCCAGCAGCTGTATCATTCTCATAAATACCATCCGCCCGTGCAAATCATCCTGTGAAAGTGATTCTCCGTACTTCAATACTAATAATCGGCACTGATAAAAATTCAGCTCAGGATTGCCAAAAAGCAAAATCCGCAAGGCTGCATTTTCCAGGTAATTGTGTATATTTCCCACCTCAATAAATATATCTACGATATCATCGAGGTTAATAAGTCCTTTCTGTTCATAATAAATTCTTCCCAAATATTTCATCCCTCCATCGATTATTTTTTTCGTAGAACTTCTTTTTTTGTCTTTCTTTTGAAATTTTGTCGCTTTTGCGAAATTTCACTCTTTGTTGGTGGATTCATTTTTCCATATAATATATCAATATTCTAGGCGCGTTACGCGCTTGTATTTTGAAGATTTCTATTAGAAGATTTAATATTGATAGGTGATTAGCAGTTTTCGACAAAATATGACATGGGTTTGGGTTTAATTCAGTTGGTTTTTGTTTAATATTGCTCTTTTTATATCAGAATTTTTGTAATGATAAATTTGTACTATTTTTGTGGTTTTTTCCTTGCTGGCTGCATCTGGTAGTCTTGATGCAATAAGGGCAATACAAGATAAATCCATAAAGACTTTTGCCCTTGCCATTTTTGCAACCCGGATGTTATCAAGGTTGTAATTATCTTTTAAATCCCCGAACGTACGCTCTACGCTGGTTCGTTGATTATATAGTTTTTCAAATGCTTTTGTTTCTCTGAATGGTGCTGTAATAAACCTTGAATTATCTTTGATTTTTCGACATAATCGTAACCAAGACTGCGTCTTAGAACCGGTAACCGGGTCAGATTTGAGACGCATAACCAATGCCTTTATATCTGATAATTGCTCTATTTGCATAGCATAATGTTCAATAGCCATAGGTTGATAGCATAGTGGGCAGGTCTTGAGGAGCTATAATCCATAAAACTTTTAAAACAGCTCCCAAAATTCAGCCCATAAGCCGGAAAAAATACGAGAAAAGTAGCTGAAACCGCAAAAATCTCCAAAACAGCTCTCAAACTCAGCCCATAAGCCGGAAAAAATCGCGTGAAAAAGTAGCTGAAACCGCAAAAATTCCCAAAACAGCTCCCAAAACCAGTCCATAAGCCGAAAAAATTCCAGAAAAAAGTAGCTGAAACCGCAAAAATCTCCAAAACAGCTTAAAAATTAGAGGCTTCTGGCATAATAGTGGAAGCCTCTAATTATTTCACATAAAAAGAGCCTCCACATTTCTGTGCAAGCTTCTTTTGAAAACTAAAAACTAAAAAATATATTGTTTTTTATATGTCCTGAAACATCAGTAAAATCAATGACTATGAATTATGTAATTCTCTCAATTATTTCATTTTTTGAAATAATTTTGACATGATTAGAAATGAATGTTAAAATATAGTTAACAAAAAGGTGCTACCTATAACAACGGTTCGCCTGATCATTTACTTAGTTAAAATAACCGTTCAGTTTCCAGGCTGGGGCGGTTATTTTTTTGTGGTCTTACTGCCATTGGAACCAATCGCATATCCAAGACCAAATGAGGTTAAACAGACATAAAAACCGGCAGCCAACGGCTGTCGGTTTTCGATGAAAGAAAGGTTAAATTATGATGAAAAACAAGAGTCTAACATTCCGGTTCGATAAGTCCGTATGTATGTCCTTTTCTCTTGTAGACTACATTTACTTCGTCATTCTCTGCATTTCTGAATACGAAGAAATCGTGGCCTGAGAGCTCCATCTGGATGCATGCATCCTCAGGATACATAGGCTTCATACCAAATCTCTTGGTACGGACAATCTTGATTTCCTCGTCCTCTGCATCGTCTGCCTCCACGAAATCATCCTGGAATATCGCCGGTGCATACTTCTTTGCGGAAATCTTGGTTCTGTATTTGCGAAGCTGTCTCTCGATTACTTCCTCTACGAGGTCAATTGATACGTACATATCATTGCTGACCTGCTCTGAACGGATAACATGTCCCTTTGCCGGGATAGTAACCTCGATTTTCTGTCTATCCTTTTCTACGCTGAGTGTAACGTATACGTCTGTGTCCGGTTTAAAAAACTTCTCCAGCTTTGACAGCTTCTCCTCTACTGCCTGCTTAAGCCCCTCTGTTAATTCGATGTTTTTTCCTGAAATTGTTATTCTCATGATGTCCAACCCCTTTATCGTTTATTTGATACGTTGTCTGTATCATGTAAATATTATACCATAAATTTCTTTTTCATCAATCATTTTTATGCAATTTATATAAATAATCAAGGGTTTATTTACGGTTTTTCGCGAAATCGCTTGATTTCGTTATGATTAGGGATTTCATTAGAATAAAAAAAATCAAGTCGAGTGATTTTTTATACACTATCGCAACATTTCTCAACTACAACAGCACATCTAAGCTATCACAACGTTTCTAAGCTATCACAACGTTTCTAAGCTACCACAGCGCATCTAACCTATCCCAGCGCCTCAAGCTGAGAGGAAAGCTCCTCCCACGCCTCCATATCAATAAGGATTTCTTCCTCGAGAGCGTCTATCTCATTCTGGATTTCCGTGAGCTTTGAGTAGCTTGACTGATACTCCGGCTTCATAAGCTCGGCCTTGAGCTCATCGAGCTTTGCTTCCTTGACCGCCAGGTCCTCCTCGGCCTTTTTGACCTTTTTCTGCACCTTTGAGCGCTCCTTGCCCGGGTTGTAATATGCCTTGCCGGTTGATGAGACAGCCATGCCGCCTGCCTGGGCTGCGCTATTTGCATTGGTGCTTTCGCCCACATTACCTGCTGCAGCGGTTTGTGACGTGCTCCGGTTTGCATCACTGCCTGTCTGACTGCTGCCGGTCTGACTGCTGCCGTTCTGGCTTATCGCGCCGCCAAATATTGCATTGCCTCTGTATACATTTTTGTTCTCCTCAGCCTCCCTGTCGAGCTTTTCCTGATACTGCTCATAGCCAAACTGATAGAGATTGGTCGTGCCATCCTCGAACACAAGCAGCTGTGTGGCTACCTTTTTCACAAAATATCTGTCGTGTGATACAAAAATCAGTGTGCCCTTGTAGTCCTTAAGCATGCTCTCTAGCGTTTCCTTGCCTACGATATCCATATGGTTAGTTGGCTCATCGAGCACGAGCACGTTCGGTCTGGTCTTTAAAATCTTACAAAGCGCCAGTCTGACCTTTTCTCCTCCGGAGAGCATATTTACGTTCTTGAACACGTCATCCCCTGAAAAAAGGAAGGCTCCGAGTGCATTTCTGGCCTCGGTTTCCGTGAGATTCGGATACTCATCCCAAAAATCATCGAGCACAGTCTTGTTGCTTGTATACATGGCCATCTGCTGGTCGAAATATCCTATCTGCACGTTGGTTCCAAAGCGGTACTCGCCTGAAAGTGCAGGGATCTTACCCACGATAGTCTTTAAAAATGTCGATTTTCCAAGTCCGTTTCCGCCGAGTATGCCAAGCTTTTCGCCTCTTTTCAAATCGAGCGACACTACGGAGAGCGGATGGTCATAGCCGATTGCAAGCTCTGATGTATAAAGCACATCGTTTCCGGTCTCCTTTTCGGGCTGGAAATTGGCATGGAAGGTCTTGTTGTCGTACTTGTCCGGTGCCTCGATAATCACCATGCGGTCGATAGCCTTCTGCTTTGACTGCGCCATGGATGTCTTGGTCGGCTTGCCCTTGAAGCGCGTAACCATACGCTGCAAACGCTCTATCTCCTTCTGCTGGGCGATGTGATCCTTCATCTGCTTGTCGTAGTTTTCCTTTTTGCGGGCGATAAAATTGGTATAATTGCCCGGATAGCGCCTTGCTGTGCCGTACTCTATCTCGTATGCCACATCTACCACATTGTCGAGAAACATACGGTCATGGGATACGACAACCACTGCCTTCGGGTACGACTTCAGATAGCCCTCAAGCCACTCAATCGTCGTGACATCGAGGTGGTTGGTCGGCTCGTCCAAAAGCAGTATGTCAGGCTTTGACAAAAGCAGCTTTATGAATGCTATCTTGGTCTGCTGCCCTCCGGAAAAGTCACGGATTGGCTTTTTACGCTCATCATCTGAGAAGCCGAACTTGCGGATCATGACCTCATATTCCTTCTCATAATAGTAGCCGCCATCATCCTTGAAGGCCTCCTCCATCGCGGTATATCTGGCTACCTTTTCATCGGAATAATCATGCTCGAGCTCTGCCGCCGCGCGCGCAAGCTCTGCCTTTCGCTCGTCCATTTTCACGAAGCATTTACGCACCTCCTGCTCGAGTGTCACATCAGGATCATCAAACGCAATCTGCTTCAGATACCCTATCTCCGGGTTTCCTGCCTTTGCAATAAAGGCGCTCTCATCGCTGTCGAGCTTTTCCATCTCAACCTCGCCTGAAATGAGCTTTAAAAGTGTTGTCTTGCCACAGCCGTTTCTGCCGACTATCGCTATCTTTTCTGTGTTTCTGATTTCAAAATCTATACTATGCAAAATGACGTCGTCGCCAAATGCGACAGCGCCATTACTTATCTGGTAGAGCATATACTATCCTTTCATGCTTATGCCTGCTGCTTAATTGTTAGCCATAATGTAGTTGACAAACTGTGTTGCAGTACGTCCCGAAATACCACCATGGCTGAGCTCCCACTTGTTTGCCTCCCTGCACAGCTCCTCGTCTGAAAGCGTGCAGCCGCTCTTTCTCGCAAGCTCTGTTACGATATTGAAGAACTCCTTCTGCGATGGCTTTGAGTAGCTGATCGTCACACCAAAACGGTTTACAAGTGACAGCTTCTCCTCAACCGTATCTGAGTGATGCTTGTCATTGCTGTTGTCCTGGTCATTGCGGTCATTCCATGTCTCCTTTATCAGGTGACGGCGGTTAGAGGTTGCATAAATCAGTATGTTGTCAGGCTTTGTCTCCACACCGCCCTCGATAACTGCCTTTAGGAACTTGTACTCAATCTCATGCTCCTCGAATGAGAGATCATCCATATATATGATAAATCTGTAGTTTCTGTTTTTGATTGCTGCGATAATCTTTGACAGATATTTAAACTGATGCTTGTATATCTCAATCATGCGCAGTCCGTCATCATAATACTGATTGACAATAGCCTTGATGCTTGTTGATTTTCCGGTTCCGCTGTCTCCGAAAAGCAGCACATTGTTGGCCTTTTTGCCCTGCACAAACGCTTCTGTATTGTCTGTGAGCTTTTTCTTCTGGATTTCATAACCGATCAGGTCATCGAGCATGACCGCATCCATATTGTTGATTGGCATGAAGGAGAAGCCACCGTCCAGATGCTCCTCAATCCTGAATGCCTTGTTGAGACCAAACATGCCGACTCCGTATGCCTTGTAAAAGCCTGTTACCACATCAAAGAACTCCTGCTCGTCCTTAGCTGCCTCAAGCTTCTTGCTCAGCGCCCTTACTTTCTCGCTGACATTGTGATTGTACATAAGGTCCTTTTTCACAATGGCCTTATAATTGCTGATCTGTGTGAAACAGTCGATTCCGAGTGCTGACTCGATTGGCTTGAAATCATAATCGAAAAGCTTCTTAAAAATCCTGAAATCGTTTGCCACAAGCCCATTTACGCTACCATCGCTGGCTCCGACCTTCTCACAGGTGATGGAAAACGGATTCTCGCTCATCATAAGGAAGAAAGTGAGATAGTTGTGCCACAGATTGTCATCAAAACCATAGTCTGTCGCTACCTTTAGGATTCTCTTGACCTGTGTATTGATGTCGCGCACAAGCTCTGTCTTGTTGTACTCGCCCACCTCAAACTGCTCAAAGAGCTGTCCCAATTTATAAAGTATCTCGTCCTGAGGTAAATCTCCGTACATAAGTAATTTTGATATTTCCTGATACATGGCTGTTCCTCCTGGTTTTGCCTTGTTTTCACTGCTAACATATGATTATAAACACTGCGCCACGATTTTGCAAGAGCTTGTGTGCTTACGTCCCGCCATGCATGCAAAAAGGCGGAGCTAAAACTCCACCTTTATTGTTGTGCCACGCCCCACCTCGCTGTCGAGCGTAAGCCCTGCATCATGCAGCTCCACTATATGCTTTACTATCGCAAGCCCAAGGCCCGTGCCGCCGGTCTCCTTCGAGCGGCTCTTGTCCACTCTGTAGAAGCGCTCAAAGACGCGCTCCTGCTGATCCTTTGGGATGCCTATGCCGTTGTCCTCGACCGTGAGAACTGTCTTGCCACCGAGCTTATGTACCGTCACATTTACGGTGCCACCCTCATTGTTGTAGCGGATAGCATTCTGGCAGAGATTCTCAACGAGCTCCGTGAGAAGCTGCCTGTTGCCTCGTACCATACAGTCGGTGCCGTCAAAATTGAGTGCTACTTTTCTCTGCTCGGCATTCACCTGTAGATTTTCCATGCAGTCCTTGACCAGACCGTACAGATCAAGCTGCTCAAAGCCCTGCTGCGCCTCGCTGGAATCAAGCTCCGAGAGCTTTATGATATCATTGATTAATGAAAGCAGGCGCTGTGCATTTCTTCTGATTTCAGTGGCAAAATGAATCTGCTGCTCCTTTTCGACCATGCCGTTTTCTATGAGTTCTGCGTAGCCGGAGATGGCTGTGAGCGGAGTCTTTAGCTCGTGTGACACATTGGCTGTGAAGTCCTGTCTGCTCTTTGCCGCGGCAAGCACGCCCTCATGCTGTATCCTTATCGCATTCATGAACGGCACGAGCTCCTTGTACTCTGTCTTTTTCTGGATGACAGAGGCCTGCTCAAGGTTGCCTGCGAGTGTCTCGATTGGCTTCATGAGCTTTCTGGTCAGGCTCTTGGCGAGAACCACACATATTCCTACTATGATAACCGTCACTATAAGCATGGCAGGTATACTGCTTGCAAACATGTTCCAGATACTTCTTGCTGCAATAGAGACACGCAGTACCGTTCCATCATTGAGCTTTATGGCATGATAGAAGGTATTGCTGTTCATGGTGGCTGATGTTCTCACGCTGTCTCCCGTACCTTTATCAAATGCTGATTCAACTTCCGGTCTATTGCCATGATTTTCAAGTTTTTTCACATTATTTTGATTGTCATACAGCACTGTGCCGTCCTTGTCAATCCAGGTGACACGAATACCCTCCACGTCAATCTGCGGGATTTCATTTATATTCTGTTTTAGTATTCCGGTGCTTTCTATTGTCTCTGCCATGACCTGCAGGTCTTCCTTTACCTGCTTCTGAAAGAGGTAATAGTTGATTACTGTCATGGAAACCATAGTGGCAATTGCTACAAAAAGTGCTGTTGCTACCAGATAGTAATTAATCTTCTTTTTCATGCTGTACGCTCCGCTTATGTATATTAGAAATCATTATAACAGCTATTATTCTATAACATAGCCCACATTTCTGACTGTCTTTATCCTGCTGCCATAGTCACCCAGCTTATGGCGGAGTGTCTTTATGTGCATGTCCACTGTACGTGTCTCGCCCTCAAAGTCAGTATCCCAGACGCTTCTCATGATGACCTCCCTGGTCATGACTATGCCCTGACTGCCCATCAGAAGCCTTAAAAGCTCGTACTCCTTGTATGTAAGGTCAACCGGCTCATTGTTCACTGTAACCACATGGCGCTCATGGTCAATCACCAGATCATCCAGCTTTAAAAGCTTCGGCTCCTCCTTCGCTGTTCTCCTAAGCAGTGCCTTTACTCTTGTGATAAGCTCCATGATTGAGAAAGGCTTTTTGATGTAATCATCTGCGCCTCCGTCAAGCCCTTTTATCATATCCATCTCTGTGGTCTTGGCTGTGACCATTATAATAGGAATATCCTGTGTAGCCGGACGTTTTCTGAGCTTTCTCACGATATCGTAACCACTCTCATCCGGAAGCATCACATCAAGCAGTATAAGGTCCGGTACGAGCTCATCCAGCTTCTTGTAAAATTCCTTTGCGTTTTCAAATGCACTGACGATGTAATTACTGTTTTTTAAAGCAATAGTCTCTATCTCACGTATGCTCTCATCGTCCTCTACAATATAAATAAGTGCCATAGCTTTCTCCATTTCAAAAAATCTTATGTAAAATTTTTACCTGCTTTTTACTTTCGATTATACATTACTAATGTAAAACAGACGATGGTTTTATGTAAAATTTATGTAAAATCCATCGTCTGTATCAATTTTGTCTGTATATAACTATGATTTAATTTTTCAGCATAAAGATTAAATCATGATTTGCGAACCTTGTCATCAAGTGCAAACTCAACCCACTCAGCAATATTTGTCGCATGGTCTCCGATACGCTCGAAGTATTTTGCAACCATGAGAAGATCCTCTGCCTGCTCACCATCCTCCGGATGCTCCCTGATGAAATCAATAAGCTCAGTCTTTACCTTATCAAAAAGATCATCAACCACATCATCCTGCTTCATCACTATGTGAGCCTTGTCATTGTTCTTCTCAACATATGCCTCGATTGCTCTGATAAGCATAAGCATTGTCTCTGAAGCCATGCTCTTGACATGCTCTATATTGACCCTGTATGGCTTGTCACTGCTCATCAAAATGGTCATCTCGCTGATATCGGCTGCGTGGTCTCCTATACGCTCCATATCAGTAACCATCTTCATCGCTGCAGAAATTGTTCTAAGGTCTCTTGCTACAGGCTGCTGCTGCATGAGCAGATTAAAGCACAGGCTCTCTATCTTTTTCTGCTCTCTGTCTATCTCCGAATCGCCCTCCATGATAGCTTTGGCGCTATCGGAATCCTGATATATAAATGCCTCGATTGCTTTCTGGATTGACTCCTCAATCATGCTTCCCATGTGCATCATTTCTTCATTCAGCTTCTTAAGCTGCTCGTCGAATTTCGATCTCATTAACCAAACCTCCCTGTGATGTAATCCTCTGTTCTCTTGTCCTGTGGATATGAGAAAATTGTCTTTGTGTCACCAAACTCTACCATATCTCCCACAAGAAAGAAGGCTGTATCGTCTGACACACGCACTGCCTGCTGCATGTTATGTGTCACTACTACAACTGTGTACTTTTTCTTTAAATCCTCCATGAGCTCCTCTATCTTTGAAGTAGAGATAGGGTCGAGCGCTGATGTTGGCTCATCCATCAAAAGCACCTCCGGCTGTACGGCAAGCGCTCTCGCAATACACAGTCTCTGCTGCTGTCCACCCGAAAGCCCCATAGCAGATTTCTTTAATCTATCTTTAACTTCATTGAATATCGCAGCACCTTGAAGACTTTCCTCAACTATCTGGTCGAGTATCTTTTTATCCTTGATGCCATGCACTCTCGGGCCATATGCGATATTGTCATATATGCTCATCGGGAACGGATTTGGCTGCTGGAAAACCATGCCGACCTTTTTGCGAAGTACGGTTGTATCGACTGATGGTGCATATATATTCTCACCATCTATCTCTATGCTTCCCTCGATTCTGACGTTGTCAACCAGATCATTCATTCTGTTGATACACTTTAAAAATGTAGACTTACCACATCCTGACGGTCCGATCAGCGCTGTCACGCTGTTTTCTTTTATGTCCATATTGACACCATGCAGTGCATGATTCTGGCCATAATACAGATTCAGGTCGCGAACCTGAATTTTGATTTTTTTCTCCATTTGTATCTCCTGCAACATGTAATAAATTTCTTGTCTTCGAGAATACATTATATGGATGCTTTGTAAAATGCTCTATCAGATGTATGTAAAATCTATGTCAAATTTTTACACACATAAATTATTCGCACTGTTTGTATTTATTATTTGTATATACTATTTATATGCTTTATAGTCGGCTTTATTAAAGTACTGTCTGGTTAAAGTATTGTATCTTTAATAATTAAAAGCTCATCCATTATCCTGTCTGCATCAATATTTGAGTAATTGATAATAAACTGATGCCTGTCCTCCTTTAGCTTGATCAGGTTGAAATGGGTAATCGCCTGAAGCTTTATGCCTTTTTTCAAAAGCCTTTCTTCAACTGTTTTGTCCGGAAGGTTCGTGTCAAACTGTATGATAAAATGCAGTCCGGAGTCATTTTCTATTACCCTGCATTCCTTTTCAGTGAAGCAGCCTTTTATGGACGAAAGCACGCTCTGGCGCTTTCTGCCGTAGTGCAGTCTCATTCTGTTTATGTGCTTTTCAAAATAGCCCTCGCTGATAAATCGTGCCAGCGTATACTGCTCGAAGGTCGATACCGTACATGAGTAAAATGAAAGCCTCCTGTAAAACTCATTTGCCAGATGCTCCGGCAGCACCATGTAGCTGATTCGGATGGTGGATGTGAGAGATTTTGAAAATGTATTTATATAGATGACCTTTTCACACGCATCAATCGAGAGGATGGGCGGTATCGGGTGTCCGTTCATGCGAAACTCACTGTCATAATCATCCTCTATGATGTATCTGTCGCTGCTCTCGTTGGCCCATGCCAAAAGCTCATAGCGGCGGTTCACAGGCATCGTGATTCCTGTCGGAAAATGGTGTGTCGGGCTGATATGTGCTATCTGCGCGTTCGCTTTCTTTATAAGCTCCACGCTGATGCCCTGCTCATCCATCTGCACCGGCAGGCATTTTGCATTGTTGCACTCGTATATCTGGCTGATTTTCTTATAGCCCGGATCCTCCACGCAGTATACCTTGTCCGTACCCAAAAGCTTCACAAGCAGTCCGTACAGATACTCTGTTCCCGCTCCGACTATTATCTGGTCCGGGTCCACATTCATACCGCGAAACGATGACAGATGGCTTGCTATCGCTTCCCGAAGCTCTCTCACTCCGCCACACGGCGACACCGACAAAAGCTCCTGCTCCCTAAGGGAAATCGTCTCTCGCATGAGCTTTGCCCATATGGAAAACGGAAAATTACCCGAGTCTGTCCTGTTTGATGAGAAATCAAATATACTTTCATCCTGCTCAGGCGGCAGCTTTATGCTAAGCTCCTTCTGCACCGGTGCCTTGATTACCCTGATATCTGACACATCGGCTATGAAATAACCCCTCTTTGGTCTTGCAAACATATAGCCCTCGCCTATCAACTGGTCATATGCATTTTCAACCGTAATGGTACTAACCCCCAGATTCTTTGCGAGTGTACGTTTTGATGGCATTTTCTCCCCGGAGCTTAATTTTCCCTGTGATATATCGTTTTTGATGCACTCATACAGGCATTTGTAGAGTGGTCCGTCTGTTTTTGTGAGGTCGTAGGTCAGCATTTGATTCACCGCTTTCTGGCATTTTTATTTTCCTTATTTTGAATATTTTAATATTACCAGATGTGGCGTAATATTGCAACCATGATATATGGCTGGCATGAGCAAATACAGCCCGGCGGCGCAGGCGGCGTGTACACTCTCGTGTTCGCTACGCTTTGCTGCCAAGATACTGTAAGAATTATGCCTTATAGGTTTTCTATGGCAGACGAAACCGTCGCTACTCGCCTTCCATGGCTCGATAGCTCCTTGCCCCGGCTTCCATGCCGGTGCATTTCTGGTTTTCTTGAGCATAATTCAACAGTATCTAAGCAGCTCCGCTATGCGCTCTCACGAGAGTGTACACGCCGCCTGCGCCACCTAAACATATTTGCTCACGCCTGACTACTTTCGTCATATAAATGATTAAAGGGGCAAAATACCTTTTGACCCTCATATCATATAAATTGATGCAAAAATACAAATGCAAAAACCAAAAGGAGATTTAACAAATGGAAAACAATAAGAATACTCAATACGAACTCAACAAAGGTCTTGCACAGATGCTAAAGGGCGGTGTCATCATGGATGTCACGACTCCGGAGCAGGCCAGGATTGCCGAGGCAGCCGGTGCATGTGCTGTCATGGCGCTTGAGAGAATACCTGCTGATATCAGAGCCGCAGGCGGTGTTTCAAGAATGAGCGATCCTAAGATGATTAAGGGCATTCAGGAGGCTGTCAGCATCCCCGTCATGGCAAAGTGCCGTATCGGTCACTTCGTGGAGGCTCAGATACTTGAGGCTATCGAGATTGACTACATTGATGAATCTGAGGTGCTTTCACCTGCTGATGATGTGTACCATATCAATAAGAGAGATTTCAAGGTGCCTTTCGTATGTGGTGCAAGAGATCTCGGTGAAGCACTCCGCCGTATCAACGAGGGAGCTTCCATGATCCGTACAAAAGGTGAGCCCGGTACAGGTGATATCGTGCAGGCTGTCAGACATATGAGAAAGATGAATTCTGAGATTGCAAAGCTTACTTCCATGCGTGAGGATGAGCTTTTCGAGGCAGCTAAAAATCTTCAGGTGCCTTTCGAGCTTGTCAAATTCGTTCATGACAATGGCAAGCTTCCGGTTGTAAACTTTGCGGCAGGCGGTGTGGCTACTCCGGCTGATGCGGCTCTTATGATGCAGCTCGGTGCTGAGGGTGTGTTCGTCGGTTCAGGTATCTTCAAGTCAGGCGATCCTGCCAAGAGAGCTGCCGCTATCGTAAAAGCTGTGACAAACTTTACTGATGCAAAGCTCATCGCAGAGCTTTCTGAGGATCTCGGTGAGGCTATGGTCGGAATCAACGAGAGCGAGATTAAAATCATCATGGAAGAAAGAGGCAAATAAAATGAAATCAGGACTTAAGATTGGTGTTTTAGCCGTTCAGGGAGCGTTTATTGAGCACAAGCGCATGCTTGAGTCTCTTGGGTGCGAATGTGTAGAGCTGCGCCGGAAATCAGATATCTGTGACTTAGACGGACTCGTGCTGCCTGGAGGTGAGAGCACTGTGCAGGGCAAGCTACTCCGTGAGCTTGATATGTTTGATGAGCTTAAAGAAAGAATCGCAAACGGACTTCCGGTGCTTGCAACCTGCGCCGGTCTTATCCTTTTAGCTTCACATATCAGCAACGATGACAACGTATATTTCGGCACTTTGCCTGTCACTGTTAAAAGAAATGCCTACGGCAGACAGCTCGGAAGCTTTAAGGCTACAGCAAGGTTTGACAATAGCTTTGACTTTACCATGACATTTATCAGAGCACCTTACGTGGAAGCTATTGATGCTTCAGCAAAGAATGATGTGCGTGTACTCGCAGAGTATGACGGCAAAATTGTCGGCGTGCAGTATAAGAACCAGATTGGGCTGGCTTTCCATCCGGAGCTTGATGATGATACACGGATTCATGAGAGGTTTTTGGAGATGATATCTGCAAATTAAATCACGTCTATATTATTGAAATGTTTGCGTGTAAAGGCTGGGGCAGATGCCCCGGATTTTTATACCGACTTTTTGTGTTAAAATATAAAATGCATTTTTTTAATATATGGTATAATAAAATAGTAGAGTGAAGATTATTTTTTAAGGAGGGGTAGCATATGCCAAAAGCTATGTATAATCTTATTGGACAATATATTGAAGAAATCAAAAAAATTTATGGTTCACATGTCAGACAGATTATTTTATATGGTTCATATGCCAAAGGCGATTTCAGAACCGACTCAGATATAGATATTATGATTTTGGTTGATATGTCAGATATTGAACTTAAATCTTATGGTGAGAAGCTTTCCTATATGACATATGACTTTAATCTGGATCATGACATTGACATAAAACCAATTGCCAAAAGTGAAGAGATTTTTAATAAGTGGGTAGTAAATTATCCATTTTATTCAAATATTCATAAAGAGGGGGTTATACTATATGGAGCAGCATGATGTAGAAATTGGTACAAGAAGAGATCTTGTTCTATATAGAATTGAAACCTCAAAGAATGACTTAAAATCCGGGGTAGATGCCCCGGATTTTGTTGTTTCTTATGTCGTATAAGTTCAATATATAATATAGTTTTAAAAAGCTCAAAACTCCAGAGTCACCTTAAATAAATCACCGTCCACAGTCAACTCCAAAGTACCATTCATAAGCTTCATAAGGCTTTCTGCAATAGACAGTCCAAGTCCACTGCCCTCGGTATTTCGTGAACTGTCTCCTCTGACAAAACGCTCCTTAAGCTCATCGCTTGAAATATTAAGCGGTGTAGCTGATACATTCTTGAAGGTTATGATGGCTCCGCTGTCCTTTGGAATGATGTCAATATACACTCTCGTACCCGGCTGGGCGTATTTGTTGATATTGTTCATCAGGTTATCAAACACTCTCCACAGATGTCGTCCGTCTGCCTGAATCATGACAGGCGTAACGTCATTTTTAATAATTAAATCAAGATTATTTTTCTTGAATTTTTCTTCATATTCCCCGGCTACCTGTGATAACATAACAGCTGCATCCAGTTCCTCCAGCTCTACGTTTATGCTGCCCGTAGATGCCTTTGACGCTTCGAGTAAATCCTGAATTAATTTTTTCAGACGTGATGACTGTCTGTCGAGAACGTCAAGATATTCGCATACCTTCTCGTTATCTATGTCCTCCTTCTGCAACAGGTCCACATAATTGATAATGGAGGTGAGCGGTGTCTTGATATCATGCGACACATTTGTGATGAGCTCCGTCCTGAAGCGCTCGCTCTTCATTTTTTCAGAGACCGCCGCCTCTATTCCATTGCTCACATTATTCAAATCCTCTCCATGCTTTCTGAAAAACAGCATGAGTTTTGACGTATCAACCGGCTGTGAAAAATCACCGTTTGCTATAGCCTTTGCGGCGCATCTTATCCTGTCATACTGCATGATAAATGCGATAAGCAGAGCAAGCTCTATAAGCTTTATAATGAATATAAATCCAATACTCCCTATTCCAAATCCTATAAGCTCAAGCAGGCATATGAAACCAAATGCCAGCATACTGATCAAAAACAGCGGTACATTTCTTTCTATCCATGAAAAGCCGTATCTGATTGGGGCAAATACCATCCTGCATAGCTTTTTGACAGGCTTTAAGAAAAATCTAACAACATAGTAGCACAGTGTATGCTTCCAGAACTCATGTGCCCTGATTCTTACGTATGTTGACAGGACTGCTTCAAGCGAAACCATGGTTGCCGCCAGACAAATGAGTGCCACCACCGGAAGCTGCTTTATAAGTAAAAAGCCTGCCGGAAATACCATAAAGTCTGCAAACATTGTCACTCCAAGCATCACCTCATACGGCAGCCTATCATATAATCGTAATTTAATTTCTTCCGAATCCTCACGTTTTCCGGCAACTGTCAGCAGATACCCCGCTGTAATCACAAAACCAAGTATAAATATGACAAACAATACACTTAAATGAGCCTCTGTAAATTCCATGACGTCAAGTAAGCTGTCTGCCTGATTGAAGTAATCGCCCTTTTCCTGAAGCTGCTGCGGAAGCTTTGCATACACATAATAGTACTCAGGCTTATCTTCCGTTTGGGTGTATGGATAGTACACAATTCCGGTATCCGATATATTAAAGGTATCCGGTAAAAGCTCATAGCTCTCATTCACCTGCTCCACCACTTTTATGATTTCGTAGCTGTCATAATAAATATCCTCATCATAATCGTAGTAAGAGCCGTCACTATCAAAGTACGAATCGCTGTCTTCACTCAGATTCATGCCACACTTTATATGATTTCCTTTTTCATCGTAGCACTTTACATTTTTCCACTCGGCAAAGCCTGTAATATCGAGTGACTGGCCTGTAAACATCTCCTCGTAGGCAAAGTAATTATTTCCATTCTCATCGGTTTTCTCAACTGCCTTATATAAGCCAAGCGAGCTGTTATCGTTAGAGCCTGTCATCACCCTCACCTTTGGAATGACATAAGCGGTACCATCATTCAGGCACAGATAAAAGAGCCCATTTGTCTTGGAATACATGATTGAGCTGATTCTCTCACTGTTCATACTGTTTGATGCATAGTCTGACTCTTCATAGCTGCCGCTCATTGCATCCCACAGATATGATAGCCTGTTCCACTTTAAGTTCTTTGCCTTGTAGCTAAAAATATAATCTGGATTTGATATTTCATCCACACTTGAATACACCTTTGCTGCATCAGATTTTACATCTACCTTGTCCTCTGATGTTTCATTACTCTTTACCACTGCGGCCTGCAGATTTGTATCGTCCATCATCTGCGAAAATGCATTGTCATCACCGGATTCATAATTGTACACCATCTGTCTGCTATAGGCTCCTGCAATATTCGCATGAATTTCATCCCTTAGCTGTGCTGTGCTTTCATAATTGTTTGTGTACACTGCAACTAACGTTGTTACAACAAGCCCTGCCGCCATGACCGAGCATACTATAAATGCCGCCAGCTTAAGCCACAGATTTCTTGATATTTTTTTCATATCATTCACCTTCCATTTTATAGTGCTTCACCTGACAAAGCTGTATCAAGCACGCACCTATTCAGCGTCAATTTTGTATCCGCGACCCCAGATGACCTTTAAGTATCTTGGCTCAGCCGGATTTATCTCAACCTTTTCTCTGAGATGGCGGATATGTACCGCCACCGTGTTTTCTGTCCCATACGGCTCATCCTTCCAGACCTTTGCATATATCTGATTCGGCGAATACACCTCGCCCGGATGCTCCATGAGAAGCTTCAAAATATCGTACTCTGTACGTGTGAGATTTGCTGCCTCGCCATCAACTGTCACTGTCTTTGATTTATCATCCAGCTCAATGCCGCCTATTACCAGCTTTCCTGCGCTTGTATTGCCTGCGCCAAGAAGCATGTATCTCCTGATCTGTGACTTCACCCTTGCCTGCAACTCTACCGGGTTAAACGGTTTCGTCACATAGTCGTCTGCTCCGACCGTGAGCCCGAGTACCTTGTCAGTGTCCTCACTTTTGGCAGTGAGCAGTATGACCGGCACATTAGAGATTTTTCTGATTTCCACCATTGCCTCTATGCCGTCCATGACAGGCATCATGATGTCCATCAGGACAAGATGCACATCATTGTGTTTTACTATATCGAGCGCCTCCAGCCCGTTTCGCGCCGGGATTACCTCGTAGCCATCGCTGGTCAAATAAATGCTGATTGCTGATACAATGTCTTTTTCATCATCACATACTAATACTTTATACATAATTGCCTCCGGAAGTTTTATGTTGATCTTATTGTATCAATTGTAACATTAAAATCCAATTATGTAACATATTAAGATTTGTTTAAGAAATATAACTTTAACTTGGGATTTACTTCTATCCGGGTTACTGATATATTTATATTATGATTAAAGGGTATATCTGATTAATCATGAGGGACAAAATACATTTTGACCCTCATATCATCAAGAAAAGGAGTTTTCACTATGAATAATTATGGAAATGCGTCCGAAGGACTGCAAAAAATGTTTATTGCACAGGTCTGCCTTTATCATATGCAGCGTGCTGTCTGTCATTCCGATCATCAATCTGCTGGCAACTATTGCCTCGATTGTCCTATCAATCATTTATCTGGTAGGACTTTATAATGCCGGAAAAGACATAAACGGATGTGCCAATGCGTTTGTGCTCAGTATCATCTCACTTGTATGCAATATAATATCGAGTCTTACATCATTTAACGTTCTTTTTGCGATGCTGTTTTCTGTTGCAGCAGCTGTTCTTACATTTATGGTAACTTATCAGGTGTGTACGTCTGTAAGTGATGTGGTCGGAAGCCGTGGACACAACGATATCGCAAGCCTTGGAAAAAGCACATGGATTGTATTTTTGATCGGTTCTATATTAAATGTAGTTGTTGCTATAGTGGCTGTAGTGATCCCATTTGCGGATGTTATCATAGTGGGAATGAGTGTTGTCTCTACAATGGTGCAGATCCATTGTACAGCTTTTCTATGCGACATTCCTAAGCAGGAGTTCTGCGGCTCTTTCTAAGTAGCCTACAATTAATATTTGGAATATGCTGTGAGGATTTTGATATGCTCATAATAAAGGAGTGCAGATCATTTTTACTTGTTCTACACTCTTTCTATAATCAATGGGATGACCATCCTACTATGCATTTATCTCTTCAAGTGTCGGCATTACCGCAAGCGCACCTTTTCGTGTGGTGATAATAGATGCTGCATTGTTTGCAAATGTCAGCATTTTTTTATTTTTTCCTAAAGATATTAAGATTATTTTTTTTATATTTCTGTAATTGAACAACTATTTGATACCCATCCGAATTCAACTTTTTTTGTGGTATAATATTCAGCATTACCAGTAAAACATTTGTAATATAAACAAAAAAGCCACATACCAATTTATATCTATATACTATAAAACACCCAAACGAAGACAACCACATATTCATTGCAATACCGCCGAGCAAAAAACATATTTTATTATTTATAGGCACATTCCCCCAAAACACTCTTGTATAATATTTAAATCCATATTTTATTTTTCTAATTCCAATTTCTGCAACGAATCCTCCGTAACCAGTAGCAATAACGGCATGCGATAATTCATGTAATAAAATTGATACAATCAAAATAGGTAATTCAATAAATATTACAGGCCAAAAGTCTTTTTTTTGAAAAGGATAGATCCATTTAGGAAACAAAACCGCCAATACTATGAATAAAATGAATGACGATATAATCGAAACAGTAATAAGCCAAGAAGGTAGATGTATATGTGAGAGAATTTGATTCGGGAATATTGCAAATAATACATCATTAGGCGATGTCTTTATTTCGTTGGAATTTACCTCGTGTGTTTCCTTATTTAGCAAAGAATGCGTTTGCCTGTCAAAAATCATTTCTCCAAATGGCGTTTTATAGTGTTCGTATCGATTAAAAATTTTACTCATTGTTTAATCCTTTAATTCTATAAAATATAGCAAATACCAAAGACAAAACCAAGAAATTTATTAATAGTATTAACCAGCTATTTACACTGTTCTCTAACTCCCGGGTGACAAACATCTGTCTGACATAATAGGAATAAATGCCTTTAGCAATTTTTTCAAGTTCGCTGTTCATAGCCGAGAACATCGGCAGCAAACCAATTATCATAGAAACAGGTGCTGTAATAGGTCCAACACTCATTTGATTTTTTGACAAAATTGCAAGAATAGAACCAATTAACAAAGATAGAATAATGCCAATTATTGACGAAACGATAAAAGTCACTATTTCCTTTGCATTAAACGGAATAATAAATAGAAAAAAACAATTACTAATCAAAGCCAGAAGAAAAACGCAAAATCCTACACCTATTAAATATTCCCATGCTTTAACGTTTGACATTATCAGCATCCTAAGTGTTTTCTTTTCTTTTTCCTCAGAAACAATACTTGACATAAATATAATAGGTACCATTACAGTATTCATCGTTATAAATGATGGCAAAATGAAGTCCAGCTCTACTTCAGATACTATTTCTTTAAATACAAGTGCTAATATCGGAAACATAAAAAATACCACAAGTACAAGTCTATTTTTCAATGAATCCTTAATTTGTTTAATGAAGATAGCACAAATGTGGTTAATTGTTTTCATCTTAAATCTCTCCCTGTCAGTTCAATAAATACTTCTTCCAAATTCGGTTCATTTGAATGGATACTGCGTATTTTATTATTAGTATCAAGTACAGTTTGTAATACTGTAAGCAGATCGTGTGAATCTACCATATATTTTTCACCATTGGTCATCTCAATATTAACTTCGCATTTTTTTCTATGATGTAAGCAGATGTCCTCTGGTGTACCTTCTTCAACTATATTTCCTTCGTTCAGAAGAGCAAGATGATCACACATCTTTTGAGCCTCATTCATATTATGCGTTGTTAAAAAAATTGTAGTTCCACTTTCTTTTAACATTTTCATCATCGAATGAATTTGCAATGTAGTAGCTGGATCCAGACCACTGGTAGGTTCATCTAAAAATACTATTTTAGGAGAATGTAAAATAGCTCTGGCAAATGACAATCTTTGACGCATTCCCTTAGAAAGATTAGAAACACTTTTTTTTGAACTTTCTATCAGACCAACTTTTTCTAATAAATCATTGATTACTTTTTTTCGATTACTAATTGAATAAATTCTAGCATACAGTTCTAGATTATCATAACAATTTAATCTATCATATAGCCCGTCATTGTCTAAAACCATGCCAAATGATGGGAAACTTTCATCAATTTTTTTATCTAATTCTTTCCCCAATATAGCAATATTTCCTGATGTTGCCGAAAGTAGACCAATAAGCATTTTTATTAAAGTTGTCTTTCCAGCTCCCGAAGGTCCAAGCAAGCCAAAAATTTCCCCCTCTTCAACACTTAAAGAAATATTATTTAAAACTTGTCGCTGGTCAAATGCTTTACAAACATCTTTTATTTGAATTACCTGCATAAATTATTCCTCACATTATCAAGAAAAGGACAGTACTAAAATATTAGCACCATCCTCCTTGTTTTAAGGACAGCTCTGTCCCATACATAATAGAGCTATGCTGCAAATGAAGCAGCTACAGCACAACCAGCAGCTGCTGCACCAGCAGTTGCGGATGAGGCAACATCGGAAGCTACAGTCTTTTCATTGCTATCAGCAATAATACTGTCCATTTCATGTTCCTCAAGAAGTCCATACTTTTCCATATTAAAGCTCCTTTCTATATAATATTACATTATCCCTTTTTTTCAAGGGTTAGTGCCAAAGTAGATTAAAAGCTAAATGCGATTAGTCAACAAATTTTGATAATTCGCTTTGTTCAATAATATCTGCCATCTGTCGTGTACGTAATGCATATGTATATTGAGAAATGGATTCATATAATCCTGAATACTTTTCACGATTCGTAATACTATTTTTAGTCAAACATGGATACTGCTTAATAATAACGTTCCTCTGATCAATAAAAATATCATCTACCCTGTTACAAATATATTCATCAAATAAAGTTCGCAGATATTCCATTACAATCTCATGATTGTCAATAGATGCCATGGCAGATACATAATATTTAACCGCCTGCAAGAACGAAAACTCACTCTTATTAATTAAGTCCTTAGAAATACCTTCATCTGCCATATACATAATATAGTCCATCTTTTCTGAAGCTTTACTATATTCACCTCTAAGCACATAATTCATCGCGATAAAATAAGCACAGCCACAATATATTTTCTCGCAAGGTACATCTTCAGGATTAACTACACCATAGTATGATTCCATTGTATTTTCATACGCATTACCAAGGAAATATTCCATTGTTGATATGAACAACTTACTATTTTTTGCATTAATTTTTTCTGGGCAATCGCGTAGAATATTTGACACATAGTACCGTGTATTTGTTGCCCTGAATTGCAGATCGCTAGGATATACCATCTCAGATAAACCTGGAATAATAATATGAAAACTAGGGAAACCCAAATATGAAACATCTCTTATCATAACATCATATCCAGCATTAGTGATTTTTCCAATCCATCTATGTAAAATTTCCCAGTTATCCATACCAGATACATCTTCAACTGGTGTAAAAGCATATGTCGGATTCTTGCTAAATAACTGATATGGATACTGACCCATACCAAATTTATAGCTGTTATATATATTTTTCCATTCATCAACATGGTTATTGGTAAAGTCAACAGAACTTCTTTTTGAATACTCTGCCAAATCTTGTCCTTGAGTCGCTTCTGTTAACGTTCTCTCTATTGCTACCCCAAAATCTGGATGACAGCCAAGCTTTATTCCGTATTTTCCCGTATTCTTTTCATAAACAATTAATGCTGCAACTGGATACTGACCACCAAACGAACAATCCTTGATAAAATAATAATAGCCTTCTTTCTCTTGTTCCTTAAGTTTTTGAATAATCTCATAAACATATGGGAACTGCTGAATATATTCTTCTGGAACATCTGGAAGCGCTGGCTTTTCAGTAAATATTCTTCTTTGAACAACTCTTTCAATTATCTCAGACAACCCTTGAACAAGGGCCTCTTCTGGTGAATTTCCAGCACACATACCGTTTGAGCCATAAAATGGTGTATAGGTTGACTTCGGCAAATACACAACTTTCTTTTCTTTTATGCTATAGAAAGGTAACGTAATATATTTATCTTCTAATCCATAAATATGATAATCAACCTTTTGGACATCATAAAACGCTTTCGCTTTCTCCTCATCAGAAACTCCACTAAGTCCCCTCTGAGAAAAATATAAAGAAGTAAATGAATTAGCGTTTTGAACAATCTCAGCTGATGAAAGTATTTTTTCATCAGGAGACATCAAAAAGGGAAATTTACTTCCAAAAAACACTCTTGGTCCCAATATATCATTCTGATAACGCTCAAAAAACTCCGCATAAGCGCTGGCTTTAGCGTAAGCTTTAGAAACGCCTTTACCATTAGCTCCTATTTTAGTTCCCCTAAAATCTAAGCGAAGAGCATATGTTCCGATGGAACTTCTTTCCTGCCATGTTTCAGTTACTTCAACCTTCATATTTTTTAAAATATCTTGAAGAAATTGGACCGTTTCTTCCGGAGTTTTCTGTTTATAATGCATCAATTGTATTTCACTCATATCAATCAACCTTTCTAATCTATAATTTACTAACACTTTCCATACCCCAAATCATAGATTATTTTTCATTAACATACGGAATTATTGTGCTAGAATAATTGTTCCAACTAACACACTTGTTATTACTTTTCTTCTATCGTATGCTTTTTAATTTCACCTATAATCACCTTATAATTTCAATCTCTTACTAATCCCATTGAGCAATATACTCTTTACTTACCCAACCATATGTTCCTGTTTTTAATCTTTGAACATAAAACCACTCCAAACCGCCTTTTCCATATTTACTCCAGTCAATCCATACCAATTCGCCTGAATACATTAACTCTAAAATTTTAGAATTAGTATTTGGATTATTTCTAAGTCTTACTCCATTTCCTGCTACCTCAGCATTAGCATTATGAGTACTTAATACAGCTAAGCTCCTATTATTTTCTGCATCATATGCTAATATTTCAAAATACTGCTCTTCTATCTCAGAATTGTCTTTAATCTCATCTGCATATGTTCTAGTTCCTCCTCCCATAATTCCAATTGCAATTGTCATTATTAACATACATAATACTTTCTTCATTTTTTCATTTCTCCTTTGTAAATTATTTTATTATTGTTTTTATGACAGCATTTTCCTGCTCCTGTGATGCCTCTTCATAACTCGCTCTCATCGCTTCGCATACTTTTTCATCTATTACACAAATGCTGTAAAATGTATCCTCTGACTGGCTATAACTTACTTTACAAACATTTCCATCCTTTGTTGTAAAGTAGAAATCTATAATGCCCTTCCTTAGCATTTTCTCTGAGTTTATGGCATATTCTATTTCTTTTTTGCTCCAGCCTTCATTATAATTCATGAACTTCTCGGCAATATTTTCTGCCTCTACAGCTTTTTGTTCATAAAGTGGCTTATTTTCAAGTTCTGACGACGAAGAATACTCCGCCAAATTTTTCTCCACATAATAAACTGTCACACTCTGCATATCCACTGCTGCTGAATACTCTATGCCACTGCTTTTATCTGTGATATATACATATTCACTTGAAAATGTTCCGTCACTTCCGTTACTCATATCATGCTCAACATCGACATCCACATTATGTATATCTATTCCATATACTCTTGCCACTGTTTCCTTTGCTATATTCACAGCATCCTGTTCGCTTATATTTTCTTCAACATTCTGATTAGACAGCTCATTTTTATTATACTGTGATAAGCTGTAATCCCTTGAATAACAGAAATCTATTATCTCAAGAATATCCTCATCCGAAAGTTTTTCCGGCAGATAAAATGTACTGGTGTTTTCTTCAAAACACACCTTATCTGAATCTGCCTTATCCGGTGAATCAATACTTTTTAATTTATTTTTGGGGAATTTTCCACTATTTTCATAGTCTCTCTGTAATTCCTTAAATCGGTTAATTTCATCATCTGTCAGCTCTCGCGAATAAGAATCCGCATCCACAGCCGCTTTGTTGACCTGACTTACATAGTCTTCTTTTTCTGTATCAGATATGGAATCCATTCTGTCAAAAATATAATTTTTTGCAGCATATACACCGCCTGTTCCTACTAACGCTATTGCTACAACAACCGCTGCAGCCACTGTTTTGTGAATCTTATATTTCGCTGGTACATTTTCTTTCAAGCACCGGTCTACACGATTCTCAACCATCAGGTTATAGCTGTCAGGAATATTTACTTTTTGAGATGACGCATAAATTTTTAATTTGTCATCAACACTATTGCTTATATCTTTCATTGCACTCTCCGTTTACTTATAGTATTGTTGAGAGCTTATCCCGCCCTCTTGCCAGTCTGGATTTTACTGTTCCTGTAGGAATTTTTAACATTCTTGAGATTTCCCCGACAGAAAACTCTTCATAATAATATAAAATTATTATCTCTCTGAATTCTTCCTTTAATTCCATTACTATCGGTAACATCTCATCAGACTCAAACGCCTCTGTGACAGCGGTATCGTCCAATTGTTTTTCTACTATTTTCCACTTGCTTCTTTTTCGCACAATATCATGTGCTGAATTTACCAATATCTGCATCAGCCATGATTTTGCACTTGTTTTCTTTCTGAGCCTTTGAATATTTCCGAAAGCCTTTACTATCGCATCCCCGACAGCATCCTGTGCATCCGCATCATTTTCCACTATCGTATATGCCAGTCTGTACATACTCTCTTTATTTTCAAAGATCAGATCCGCAAGTTCCTCCTTTGTTATAAGTTGCATATGCTTTTCCCTTCCGTAAACTGTTTACATATATTAGACAGTATAAGGTATGTTTTGGTTCCATGAAATTTAATTTTTTTGAAAAAGTCAAAAAAAGAAGCTCCGACCGAAATCAAAGCTCCTTATTCCTTAGTTTATTATATATGAGTTATTTCATTAACTACTTCGCCTGGAATTTCTTTGCCAGCACCTTTGTCAGAATATTGATAAGGAATACGATTACGAGAAGCACAACCGCAATTCCAAATGCCTGGTCGAATTTTCCTTCACTTGTCGCTGCAAGGTAGAGCTTGATGGTAAGTGTTCCACCTGACTGCATTATCTTTGAGAAATAACCGCTGGCAACCTTTGGAAGCATTCCTGCACTTCCTGCCGTAAAGAGAAGTGCTGCTGACTCACCTACTATTCGGCCGATTGCAAGGATAACACCTGTGATGATTCCCGGCATGGCTGATGGCAACAGGATGGTGCGGATGGTGTGCCATTTTCCGGCTCCAAGTCCGACTGCTCCGTGTCTGTAGCTGTCCGGTACAGTTTTAAGCGCCTCCTGTGTATTTCTTGTGATGAGAGGCAGCACCATGAGTGTCAGTGTCAGTGAGCCTGTCAGGATACTGTAGCCAAAGCCTATTGTCTGTCCGAAAAACATCATTCCGAAGAGGCCAAAGATGATTGACGGTATTCCTGCAAGTGTCTCTGTGGCAAACTCTATTGTGGATACGAGCTTACCCGGCTTTGCATACTCATTCAAGTACACGGCTGCTCCCACTCCTACGGGAGTTGCTATGAGCATGGTGATAATTATGATGTAAAGTGTATTGAGCAGGTTGCCCGCTATTCCTACGGTGCCTCTTAATACAGATGTCTCGCTGGTCATAAACTGCCAGTTGACCTGGCCGATTCCCCTGACAAATACATATATGATGATTCCCGCAAGCAGCACTACCGATAATGCTGCGCACAGATATATGAAAAAATATACTACATCATCGCCTATTCTACGGCGTTTTCCATTTATACTAGTCATTTTCCACAGCTCCTTTCTTTTTGAGTTTCATAAGGGTGAGGTTGATTATCATGATAAACACAAAAAGCACAAGACCTACTGAGAAAAGCACCTGTCTGTGAAGTCCGCTGGCGTATCCCATCTCGCTGACGAGCTGTGTGGTAAGGAAACGCACTGAGTTGAACGGAAGTGGAAAGCTTACCGTTCCACCGGCTACCATGTTGATAGCCATCGCTTCTCCGAGCGCACGACCTATTCCGAGCACAATTCCTGTCATGATTCCTGACTTTGCTGCAGGAACCGTCACTTTAAATATTGTCTGTATCTTTGTTGCTCCAAGAGCAAGGGATGCCGCTCTCATCTGCTGCGGTACTGCCTGTATTGATGATACGCTCATGTTGATTACCGTAGGAAGAATCATGATTGCAAGCACTATGATTGCTGCAAGCAGATTTGATCCGCCGGTAAACTGATGTGTTGCTGAGTTTGCAAAAATATGTTTCTCCAGCTTGTATAATACCGGATTAAGTATCATAAGTCCTAAAAGTCCATAGATTACTGATGGAATGGCTGCAAGCAGCTCTACTGCCGGCTGTACTACCGCTGAGAGCTTTTTGTTTGACACCTCAGTGAGAAATACTGCCGTAAGAAGAGCAATCGGTACTCCTATGAGTATAGATACTGCTGTTCCTATGATGGATGTGAGGATTATGTACAATATTCCGTAGCTTGGGTCTGCCGCTGTCGGCGCCCATTTTGTTCCGAATAAGAGATTTAACACTCCGACCTTGAAAAATGCCGGTGCGCCTTTAAGGAACATATAAATTGTTATTGATAATACTGCGAATATTGCCACAACCGCGCATACCGTGAATATTATTTTGGCAACATTCTCTACTATGGATTTATGTTTCATTTGATACTCCTTGTTTCAAAAAGTTCCCCAGGAAACCTGCCATTTCCTGAGGAAACCCTGTATCTTGTCGATATGTATTAATACTGATGTCTGTATTTCGTATCATTACTATGACCGATAATTTCTACTGAGGGAGGATAAGACCTACCTTCTTGATAACTGCCTGTCCCTCATCTGAGTTTACATAGTCAAACCAAGCTTTAACAATATCGTTCTGCTCGTCAATCTTGCCCTTTGTAGCCATTACGAATGGACGAGAAAGAAGATATTTGCCTGCCACAATGTTTTCCTCTGTTGCCTCTACTCCGTCAATTTTCATTGCTGTTACTGTATCATCAAGCACGTCAAGTGAAACATATCCGATTGCTCCCGGTGTTGAGCCTACCTTTGCAAGAACTGCTCCTGTTGAGTCAAGCTCCTGTGCATATTTGCACTGATCCTTTACATCAAGAAGCTCCTCGAATGCTCCTCTTGTACCTGAAGCTGCCTCACGGCCGATTGCTACGATTGCCTCATCTTTTCCACCAAGGTCTTTCCAGTTTGAAATTTCACCTGTGTAGATTTTCTTTAAGTCATCTGATGTAAGCTCTGTTACTGAGTTGTCCTTGTCTGTGATTACTGCGATTCCGTCGATTGCTACGATGTTTTCCTCAACGCCGTTTGCTTTCTCATCATCTGTAAGTGCTCTTGATGAATCTCCGATATCTACGCTTCCTGCTGTTACTGACTCGATTCCTGAACCAGAGCCTGTATACTCTACTGTTACTGTTACTCCAGGGTTTTTCTCCATGAATGACTCCTTGAGCGCCTCACAAAGCTTCTCCATTGAAGTACTTCCTGCAAGTGAAAGTGAACCGCTTAAGTTCTCATTTGATGTACCTTCATCTGCGCTTGTATCTGCATTGTTGTCTGCTCCGTCTGAGCTTGAACCACATCCTGTAAATGCTGCTGTCATCATTGTTGCAGCAGTTGCTAAAACTAAAAGTTTTTTCATACGATTTTTCATTTTAATTTCCTCTTTCATTACTTTCTTGAATTTATTTCTTTGTTTGTTACAACTGATATAGTAATGGGGAAATGTAAAATGCAAAATCATTAGTGTGTAAAATGCATGTAAAAAAATATTTTTAATTTACTGTACGATTGTAAATTCATATCCTCCGGTGGCTGTACATCTGTTCTGCCGGATGGTGGCTCTTTGAGCGTGGGAGTCCCTTTATTTGTACTTTCATCTGCTGTATTGCCGAATGTATCTGTGTTTGCGTTTTCTGTATCTAAAAGATCCGGGAATGTTCCTCCGTTTCCGTCAATCAGCTTAAGACATGCATCCAACGCCTCGTTTGTACTTATATAGTTTGCAATGTTTATCGTGCCTACAATTGCAATAAGAACAATTGAAACTCATAACATTGCTATGGCTATAAATTTTCTTCGTAATTTTTTGAGCATTTTATCACCTGCACATTTTTTCTATTTCATGCTCTACGTCCATTGGGTCCAATGGACTTTCCGCTGTTTCATATGTCAATATAAGATTTTTTCCCTGATAATATCCATTTTCGTTATATTTCAATATCTTTCGATAAGCTTTATTTCGATAATCAGGATTGTCTATCAAGCCAAGATGCTCCCACAGAATTATATCGCCATTTTTCTTCTCAACCGTAAAATCGGGATAATAAATAACATCTGAGATTTTAATCGCCTTCTCGTACTCAAACTTTATATTATTATCATACAAGGCTGTCGCAATAATTACTTCTGATTTTGACCGCACTATAATTCCCATTTTAGTATAAAACTTGAGTGCTTCAGGGTTTGGAACCTGTGACTTTTCATTTGCCTCTTCATTTGCCTCTTCATTTTCCTTCTTATCAACGGCTAAAAGTATACTGCTATAAGGTTTTTGCTTCAACATTTTCTGGGCATAATCGGTTTTATATTTTTTCCGGGCCTTCCTGTTTGTCTCGAGTAGTCTGAGCTCATTTATTGTATCCTTCAAATAAAGCTCCAGATATTTTTTATTGACAAGATTTCTGATTTCTTTATCATTTTTCTTTGATAAATACTCTCTTCTGCCATTTTTCCAAACATACCATTTAACATTTCCATCCTTTTGTGTTGGATAGATTGTCCCTTCCTCAGTGATGGTCTCCAGCCTTTCCTGAATCTCTAATATCTCACCTTCCAACCATTGGATTCTATTATCTATTGAACTTATTTTATTTTCCTCCTAACTCTTTGCATCATGTGATGCCATGTATGTGATTCTAACAGTAATTCAATTGTTTTTGTGGGGAATATGATAAATGAAAGCTGTCATTTATCTTCAAAAGTGGAGATTATGGTCTCAATTTGTTTGATAGCACCATATAAATATGGAAACATTTCTACCCAAATATTATGATTAAAGGTTCAAAAGGTATCATCGATGCACGCTTGCATGCAATTCGATGTATACCTTAGTGACCCGCACTACACCGAAAAAGTAACAGTGGTGCTAGAATATAAATAGTACAAGCCAAAATGAGAAATTCCAAATACACATAA
>OLOD01000096.1_pt1 | contig 65550 bp, 51 predicted proteins | sample 1671921 | NCBI WGS metagenome assembly OLOD01 (sample SAMEA3136626, study PRJEB25190) | human gut metagenome | biome: human gut; feature: human-associated habitat; material: faeces | place: Austria | collected 2013
GGTTCCGCCGCGCCCTCCGCCGTGCCCTCCTGCGCGTGCTGCGCCAGGTAGCGCTGCGGCAGCGTGGGGTCAAGGGCAGCCAGCCCGCTTAATGGGAACAGGTATTTGGGGCGGTTATTGCTGTTGACTGTTTTCTCACAAGGCAGTTTGTTTGAGGCTGCCAATCGTTTAACGTGGCGCAGCGAAATCCCTGTCAATTCAGCAACTTCAGATGTGCTTAACATCGCGTCCATACTCTCACCTTACTTTCGGCCTGCCATCATCGGTCACAGGCGGCCATCCCCGCAAGACCGCCATTCCCGGCGGTTTCGGCTATTCAAAGTGTCCGTCTGTGCTGTAATCCCACTGCAGCTCCACGCTGCCGTCATGCAAGCGGTACAGCGCCGGGTGGTGGGCGGTGCAAACCCATCCGCTTGTCAAATTCTCCACGTGGGCGGTGTCTGCCGCCGCGTTGTACTGCCATACTTTATAATGGCTTCCCGCGTTGCGGTAGCTTTCGCCCGCTATCGGCGCGTCCGGCAGCCTGCGCACACCAGCATATCGGTCATTCCCCACGTCGGATCACCTTCTTCCTGGTGCCGTCATCAACCAGGTCATACAGCCGGTTGACGGCGGCGTCCGTCATAATCTCGGCAAAGTCCCAGTTGGGGGATGCCTCGCAGATCGTGGCTGCCAGCACTTCCACCAGCGCGTTCAGCGTGGCATAGCCGTCTCCACTCGCCGCCAATGTCACGATTCCGCTGTCTGACACCTTGATCTTAATCTTTGCCTTTGCCATCTCTTCGGCCTCCTTATCTCGGTTTAATTGCCTTTTAACGGCCCGTTTTGGGCCGGTTGAATTCCAATTCGCGGTAAAATCCTCCCGCCAGGCGGTCGTTGTCCCGTACCATCCCGCCGCGTCGGCCAGACTGTCATAGCGCAGGTCGGTTTGCTCTTCGATTGCATCCAGGATTTCTCGGTTCACGCCGTTTTGCCTTTCTTGCCGGGCGCATCAAACAATTCCTCCACCGGGCAGCCAAGCGCATCGGCGATGGCTTGGGCACGCAGGGAATGTGTTCTAAGGCTTTCTTTGGATTCGATCCGATAAATGGCCTTCTTATCCAGTCCGGCTTTCATTGCCAGTGCATATGCGCTAAGTCCCTGTTTCCGGCGGGCGGCCCGAATCTTTTCCGGGCAAGGCTTTATGTACATTTCGTTCACCTCGGTTATTCCCCATTTGTTCACTTTCTGCTATTATACTTCCCCTTTCGGGGAATGTCAAGCCTTTTTTGTTGCCCATATGGGGATAATGTGCTATTATAAGTATATCTATCCAAAGGAGTGCATCACTATGGGCGTCGCTCAACGGTTAAAAGATCTTCGTGAGGCCGCAGGCCTTTCTCAAGCGGAATTGGCAAGGGAAACAGGGCTTACAAGGAAGTCCATCATAAACTACGAAAACGGCTATCGTGAGCCAAATTCCAAGGCAATGGCCGCTTTGGAGCGTTATTTCCATGTTAGTGGTGAATTTCTCCGTGGGGATCTCGACGCACAACGCTTTATGGATGGTGCCGATGAAATCAATTCATCTATTGATGGGTTGAACGATCTTGTTTTACGATTCAAGCAGGATGTGCTAATTGCAAATCAGGCGGTGCAGCGGGAGTCCATCAATTATATCCGTGATAGCTTGACTGTACTTCTTTGTGCAATGGAACAGGACGAATTTTGTGCCGAAGAAATATCTCGGTATGCAAAGATGCTTACAGTCTATGCGTCTCTTTCCGCCGAAGGCCAAAAAGAGATGCTGAAGCGGTTGGATGAGTATAAATGTTTTGACCTGTCAAAGCATCCTTCGGATTGATGATAGCTGATTTGGGTCTTTTTGTACTCAAAGCGATACAAAATATCGCTGAGCGTTATGTCCTATTGATTTCAACGCTTTAATGGGACATTGCCAATGGGACTCATGACAGATAGAAAAGCCAAAAACAGCGATTCATCGCAATAGGACATCTCAACAAAAACCAACGCGAAATGTCCCATTGAAAGTCAAAGGGCGGGGCGCGCCAGTCCGGTTTTCCCGGCATGGTGCGTCCCGCCCTTAAATTTTATTTAATTGTCCTTAAACGTCATAAAACCGCGCTTTTTTCGCTTTTTAATTTTCTTTTAACCGCTCCTTAAACGCCGCCCGCCGCTTTTTCGCCGTTCCAGCCGGCACGCGCTCAAACACCCCCAAAACCGCCCCAAAAATCTTGCAAGTTGCAAAAATCGCCGCTTTGCATTTTCTTCCCTTTAATCCCGTTTAATCTTCAAAAAATCCGCGCAAATTCGTCCCTTTCCCGCCTTTTTGCGCCTTTTCCCACCTCAATCCCCACCCCCTCCGCCTTAATCGTCCCTTTTCTGTTCTTCGTACAAGATTACAGTGGGGATCAATCCGCCGCCAAAGTACATGGGCAGCAGCACAAAGGCAACCACATATTTTCTGCCCCGCAGTTCCGGAACCGACAGCGGATAGGCACCCATCACGCTCGTGATGATCACCAGCACCGTGGTGGACACTGTATACAGGATGGAATTTCCGTAGGCACGCCACATATCGGAATCGGTAAAGATTTTTTTATAGGCCTGCAGTTCAAATCCCGTGGGCCAAAAGGATACGTTCATCGCCAGCACATCCTGGGGCTTGCTGATGGACATGATGAAAACATAGTACATGGGATACAGGGTGAACAGGCAGATGACTGCCACCGTGATCACGATCAGCACATCCACCAGCCGCGATCCATTTGGAATGCCGTGTTTCTTGCGCGCCAATATCTGAGTCATAATTTCTTCTCCTTTCCATCCGCAGCGGATCACCACAGCGAATAATCGGCAACCTTGCGGGAGACCATGTTGGCCAGATAAACCATGCCGAAGTTGATCAGCGCGATCATAAATCCAACCGCTGTGCCGTAGCTGAAGTTGCCGCCCACCAGGCCATAGCGGTACAGATAGGTGCCGATGACGTCGGCGTATTCGTAGGTTGCGGGATTGTACAGCAGCAGGATCATATCCGAATCCGCGCCCAGCATACCGCCCACGCCCATGATCAGCATGACCACAATGGTGGGTTTGATGGCTGGCAGGGTAACATGCCAGATTTTATGCCACCGGTTGGCGCCGTCCAGACTGGCCGCCTCGTAGAGAGTGGGGTCGATGGAAGCCATGGAAGACAGGTAGAGGATGCTGCCCCAGCCGAAGTTCCGCCAAATGTTGATCACTGTGTACACGATGGGGAAATACTGCGGCTTCATATTCAAAAGGAAGGGTTCGCCGCCCATCATCATGATGAATTTGTTGATGATGCCGTCGCTGCTCAAAAAGGAAAGCGCCATGCCGGCCACCACCACGCTGGAAATGAAGTAAGGCATGTAGCTTGCCGTCTGGGCAAACTTTTTGAACTTGACCAGCCGCACTTCATTGATCAGCAGCGAAAAAATGATCGGGATCCAAAACGCGATGCCCAGGTTCATGGCGCTGAGCACCAGGGTGTTTTTGATGAGCCGCCAGAAATACGGGTCATGTACAAATGTTGAAAAATGTTTCAGCCCCACCCACTTGGTCTGCCCGGTGAAATCCATAAAGGGCATGCCGGGTGTCCAGTCCTGGAAGGAGATCAGCAGGCCATACATGGGTACATAGCAGAAGATGAAAATCAAAATCAGCACCGGCGACATAATGGCGTACAGCTGTATCTGACTTTTTAATTTATAATTGATTCTCTTGGGTGCCGTCTTTGCGTTTGGAGTTCGCACGGTCTTGCCACCAGCCTTTCCTGCTTCATGTGCTTGATTGAACAATCTCAGTGTACGCCGGCCCTTTCGGAAATGCAATAAACAATACTTTTAGCGTGGGCGCAACTTTTGCAGCAGCCTTTTCCGCACTCCTTTTCGCAATATTTTTGCGTACATTTTTTTTCATTTTGCACATTTTTTGATTTTTATTGACTTGCAAAATAGTGCTTTTATAATATAGCTAACACTAAACGGTCCCCGGACCAGAAAGAGGGAACTTATGTCTATTTCCGTTGCCGTCATCACCTGCGGCCCCAGCGACCTGCTCGCTCTGCTGCAGAAATCTCCGGCTCTTACCGTCGAAGTCCTGCACCCGAACGCTCTCACCCCCCACTGCCTCGATGGTTTCCAGTGCGCCTGCGTGCTGGGGGGCACCCGGGAGGAACCGCTGGTTTTCCCGGCGGAATGCCGCAGTGTGGTGGAGGATTTTTCGCACAGCGGCAGACGGGTGCTGTATGAATACACCCTGAGTTTCTGCCAGAACTACTGTGCATCTCCCGATTCCACCCGCTTTCTCCGGCTGGTGTGCACCGACGCGGAATTCGCCGGCCTGGAAGATGGACTTTTGTTGGATGATCAATGCAATATGCGCTGCACCCCCTACTATCGCAACAATCTGGCCAGACCTATTTTAATGTATAAAAAGGGGCTGTCGGAACACGCCCGCCAGCCGCTCAGCCAACAGGAGCGCACCGACTGCCAGCAATATGGCATCTGGCTGGAAACCCCCGCCGTCGCCGTCTGCTCCTTCCGGCTGTGCAACTTTCTGCGGGCGCGATTCTCTCCGGTGCCGGCCTGGAGCCGACTGGTGCGCTCGCTGATCGGCTGGCTGTGCGGCGCGCCGGTTCTGGAGGAGGTGGAGTTTCCGCCTCAGTACCAAACCGGCTTTGCCCGTTCCGCCGCCGACTGTGCCGCCAGCGGCATCGACTGGTTCAGCCGTTCCGGCATTCTAGTGGATGAGGGCAAACGAGGCGTGCTGGAAGGGCTGGGCACCGAAATTTACCCCGACGGCCACCAGAAAACCGCCTCCTCCATCCGCACTGACTGCTGCGGCGAAGCGGCGCTGGCCTATCTGATGCACTTTCTGGCATTCGGCGACGCCCGCAGCCTGGAGCGGGCCCAAAACCTGGAAGCTTTTGTCTACGACAAAATGCAGATCCGCTCGGGCCGCTTTCAGGGCATGCTCCGCTGGACCGACATCGCCTGGGAGGTGTGCTACCAGGACGATATGGCCCGGGCCATGCTGGTGACCCTGTTCAAAGCCCTGTACGGGCTGGGGCGGGAATATCTGCCCCAGTGCCGGATGGCGCTGGAATTTTTGATGAACACCACCGGGCCGGATGGCCTGCGGCCGGCCCGCACCGACAATCTGAACATGTCCGAGGAAGATTTTGCCGCGCTGAGCCGACAGAACGGAGCTTTCCCCTGCGCACATTATAATGCCTTTTATCTGGCCTGTCTACTGCTGTACGGCAAGCTGGAAAAGGACGCCCGCTGCCTGGCCGTGGGCGAAACCGGCATGCAGGCGCTGCTGCAGGCCTATCCCAAAACCATCCGGGAACAGAGCCAAACCGAGGAGCTCTGCCGGCTTCTTCTCCCCTTTGCCTGGCTTTACTATGCCACCGGCAAACAGGAATACCGGCAGATGCTCTACACCGTGACCCGGGATTTGGAAAAGATGCGACACCTCTCCGGCGCCTACCTGGAATGGGACGACGACTACTCCGCCGCATGCAGCAAGCAGGAAAACGGCGAATGTTCCCTGCTGGCCCGCAACGGCGACCCGGTGTGTGACCTTTTATACAGCAACAACTGGGTTCCCCTGGGGCTGATGCAGGCCTATTTTGTCACGGAAGATGCCTATTTTTACGATTTGTTCTGCCGGCACGCCGCATTTTTGTCCACAGCCCAGATCCACAGCCAGGACCCCCGGATCGACGGCGCCTGGGCACGGGGCTTTGACGCGGAGCAAATGGAGGTCTGCGGTCTGCCCAACGATGTGGGCTGGGGGCCCTGGGCCGTTGAAAGCGGCTGGACCGTGGCCGAAATTTGTGCCGGCCTGCTGCAGGGAGTTCTCAAAGACAAATTAAAGGAGTTTTACAAATGAAACTGGTTGTTCTTTCCCCCTCCAGCCTGCCGGAGGAACTCTTGGCGGGCCTGGGGCATCTGTGTGAATCCGAAGGTTTTGCCGTGGGCGAAGGCGGCATTGCGGTCACCGCGCGCCGGGCCGGCCGCTTTGCCTTCCGGCTGGAAGAAAACTCGCTGGAGGTGGAATACCGGGTGCCCGCCGAGTTTTTCCGCGCTTTGTCCTATCTGAAACAGCCGTCCCGCCAGCCCCTCGCCTGGAAGCAGCAGCCGGCCTTTGCCGAGGTGGGTGCAATGCTGGACTGTTCCCGCAATGCCGTGCTGACCCCCGACACGGTGAAGCTGATGCTGCGCAAAATGGCCCTGATGGGCATGTCGGTAGCCATGCTGTACACCGAGGACACCTACGAAATCCCTCAGCAGCCCTATTTTGGCTATCTGCGGGGCCGCTACACCCAGCAGCAGCTGCGGGAACTGGACCGGTATGCGGCGGACCTGGGCATCGAGCTCATCCCCTGCATCCAGACCCTGGCGCATCTGGAGCGGGCGCTGCACTGGCCGCAGAATGACCCCGACCTGCGGGACACCGAAGACTGCCTGATGGTGGGGGAGGAAAAGGTATATGCCTACATCGAGCAGATGTTCCAGGCTGTGCGGGCCTGTTTCCACACCCGGCGCATCCACATCGGCATGGACGAGGCCTGGTCTTTGGGGCTGGGAAATTTCCGCTTCAAAAACGGGATCGTCCCCGCCTGGGAATTGATGAACCGGCACCTCTCCCGGGTGGCGGCTCTTGCCCAAAAATACAATTTCGCGCCGATGATCTGGAGCGACATGTACCTGCGCGCCGCTTCGCCCACCGGCGGCTACTACGACGTTCCCGACCAGCTGCCCCAGCCCGTTCTGGACGCCGCTCTGCCGGATGTTCCTCTGGTTTACTGGGACTACTACCACATGGACCGGGCAAGCTACCGCAAGCTGTTTGACGTTCACGAGCAGTTCGGCGCACCGGTTCTGTTTGCCGGCGGCCTGTGGAGCTGGGTGGGGCCCGTGCCCGCGGTGGAAAAAATGCGCAGCGCCAGCCTTCCCGGCCTGGAAGAAGCGCGTGACCACCACATTTCCACCGTGCTGGCCACCGCCTGGGGCGACAACGGCGCCGAATGCCCGCTGCCCGCCATTCTGTACGGTTTGCAGCTGTACGCCGAATTCACCTATACCGGCGACACCAGCCCCTCTGCCCTGGCCAGCCGCTTTGAAAGCTGCGTGGGGGAGCCCTGCGAGGCTTTTTCCCGTCTGGGCGAGTTCGATCTGCCTGCCCTGTTTGCCCCTGTGTCCGACGACCCCGTAAACTTCTCCAAATTTCTGCTTTACCAGGACCCGCTGCTGCCGCTGTTTCAGGCCGACTGCGAGGGCCTTGCCCTTTCGGGCCGGTATGAATCGCTGCAGCGCCTGTACCACGGCTTTACCAGCCAGGAGCCGCGGTTTGAGGCCATGTACCGCTTTTACGAGCAGCTGGCCGGCTTGCTGGCGCTGAAGGTCCAGTGGTTTCTTCAGGCTCCCGCCGCCCGCTGCCAAAGCCCCCAGGCCGCCCAAATGGCCGCCCTGGCCCACGCCTGTGCCCGGCAATGCGAGAGCTGCCGAGCCGCCTGGGGCAGGCTGTGGGAAGCGGTGAACAAACCTTTCGGTTATGAGGTGATCGATCTGCGCATGGCGGGCCTGACCGGGCGATTCCGCACCGCCGAAGTCCAAATGCAGCGCCTGCACCAGGGAGAGATCGACGAGATCGAAACCCTTGCCTGCCCCAAGCTGCGCTGCCTGACCAACGCCGACGGCAAATTCCGGGGCTGCTATTCCTGGGGCGAATGCATCTCCGCCTGCCGCATATAACGCATATAAAAAAGAAAGAGGTATTATAATGGATCTTCCCATCAAAATCGTCATCGGCGGTCTGGGTGTGCGGGGATATGAGGTATACGCCTCCTATGCCAAGCGCAACCCCGACAAAATGCAGGTGACCGCCATCGCCGAACCCAACCCCATCCGCCGCCGGGATGTGCAGCGGGACCTGGGCCTTTCGGACAGCCAGTGCTACGAAACCATGGAATCCCTCCTGCAGCAGCCCCGTCTGGGGGATGTGGCTGTCATCGCCACCCAGGACCGCGACCATGTGCGGCTGGCACTTCCCGCCCTGGAAAAAGGGTATCACCTGCTGCTCGAAAAGCCCATCTCTCCCCTTTTGCAGGAATGTCTGGCACTGCAGCAAGCGGCGCACCGCTGCGGCCGGATCGTCACCGTGGCCCATGTGCTGCGCTACACTCAGATTTTCTCCACTGTGAAACGGCTGCTGGAATCCGGAGAGATCGGCCGGCTCATCCACATGGATCTGATCGAAAATGTGGCCTACTGGCATTTTGCCCACAGCTATGTGCGGGGCAACTGGCGCCGCGAGGAGGATTCCAGCCCCATGATTCTGGCAAAAAGCTGCCACGACCTGGACCTGCTGCGCTGGTTTGCCGGCAGCGCCTGTATATCCCTCTCCTCCAACGGCGGCCTGTCTGTTTTTCGCGCTGAAAGCGCCCCCGAAGGCGCGGACGACCGCTGCACCCGCTGTGCCCTATCCACCCGCTGCCCGTACAGCGCTGTGCGCATCTACATGGAAAATGAAAAGACCGGCATTCTCGGCGGCAATGCCGGCTGGCCCTGCTCGGTGCTGAGCGAAACGCCCACGCCGGACAGCATCCGCGCCGCTCTGGAAAAGGGGCCCTACGGGCGCTGTGTCTACGCCTGTGACAACGATGTGGCCGACCACCAGTGTGTGAACATGCAGTTTGCCAACGGCGTCTGCGCCACCTTCACCGTGACCGCCTTCACCCAGGAATGCTGCCGCACCATGCGCGCCATGGGCTCGCTGGGAGAGCTGGAGATCGACATGCTCCGCAACCGCGTGATGCTGCGCCGCTTTGGGCAGCCCGAGCAGATCATCGAGCTGGACAAGCTCACCGACCGCTTTGCCGGGCACGGCGGCGGCGATGACCGGATGATGGACGCCCTGGCCGCACTTTTCCAGCGGGAAGACCCCGCCTCGCTCACCTCGGTGGACGTTTCCATCGACAGCCATATCATGGCGCTTGCTGCCGAGCGTTCACGGCTGGAGGGCGGCGCCTGCATCGACCTGCTTCAGTTTGCCCGCCGCACCTGATTTTTCCCCGGAGGTATTCCCCATGCCATGTGTTCGTCACCTGCCCCGCTGCACCGATTGCTCCCCCCGCCCCTACGAAGAAGTGCACCGCGCCCTTGCCCGCCGGGCTGCGGAGGAAGGCATAATCCTTTTGAAAAACGAAAACCACACGCTTCCTCTGCCCTCCGGCTGCCGCATTGCCCTCTACGGCACAGGCGCTCTGCACACCCTGAAGGGCGGGACCGGATCGGGAGATGTAAACGCCCGGGAAACCGTTTCCATCCGCGACGGCCTGTACGCCGCCGGCTTTCAGATCGCCAACGAAGCCTGGCTGCAGCACTGTGACACCATCTATCGCCAGGCCCGCAGCAAATGGCGGGACCGCGTCTGGGAACAGCTGGAAACCGGCCAGCAGCCCCACTTTTTTGCCGCGTATGTCAACACGCCCTTTCAGGCTCCCGCCTGTGCGCCTGCCAAAGCGGCCTGCGATGCTGCACTGTATGTATTGAGCCGGTCCTCGGGAGAAGGGGCAGACCGCAAAAACGAGCCCGGCGACTATCTGCTCTCGAAATGGGAAATGCAGGACCTGCGCAGTCTGTGCAGCTTTTATCCCTCTGTCATTCTGGTGCTGAACACCGGCGGCATCGTGGACCTTTCGGTTTTGGACGAGCTGCCCCGGATCCATGCCGTGCTGCTGCTCTCACAGCCCGGCATGGAAGGCGGAAACGCCCTGGCCGACGTGCTGCGCGGCGCCGTGTCCCCCAGCGGGCGGCTCACCGACTGCTGGCCGCTGCGGCTGCAGGACTGCCTCTGTATGCAGCAGCCTTCCCCTGACCCCCGCACCGTTCGGTACCATGAGGGGATTTTTGTGGGATACCGCTACTTTGACACCTTTGACGTACCGGTTCGATTTGGATTTGGAGATGGCCTTTCCTACACGCAGTTTTCCATCCAGGCCGGCTGCCTGCGCCTGGAACGGGGAAACCGGCCCCGGTTTGTGCTGGACTGCACCGTGCAAAACACCGGGGACCGCTGGAGCGCAAAAGAGGTGATGCAGCTCTACGCCACCTGTCCCTGCGCCCTGCAGCCAAAAGAATACCGCCGGCTGGTCGCCTTTGCCAAAACCGGCCTGCTGGCGCCCGGGCAGAAACAGACACTTGCACTGGAATTTTCTCCCGATGCTCTCGCCTCTTTTGATTCGCAGGCGGGCGGCTGGGTACTGGACGCCAAAACCTATGGCCTTTGGCTGGGAAACTCGCTGCAGAGCTGCCGCCTGATTGGCGGCATACAGCTGGAACAGCGGGAGGTACTGGAACAGGTTTCGCTCTGCTGGCCGGACGCACCGCAGGACTGGTTTTCTCCCGGAATGAAGCACTGCCTGGAAAAGCGCCGCTCTCTGGAAAAAGAACTCCTGCAGCAGGGGCTGCCCATCCTGCCGGTCCGCCCGGGCTTGCTGCTCGGCTCCGCCCGCTCTCGTCCGCACCCCGACCCCAACGCCGAAAAAGCCCTTGCAATCGCCTCGCAGCTGGATGATGATTCGCTGGTGCGGCTCTGTGTGGGCCAATGGCACAAAGACGACGAAAGCCAACTGGGGTCCGCCGGGGTGAGCGTGCCCGGGTCTGCCGGCGAAACCCAGGAAATCGGCGGGGACATCCGGGTTCCCTCTCTGGTCCTGGCGGATGGGCCCGCCGGCCTGCGGCTGGCCAGCTGCTATTTCACCCAAAAAGGGCAGCCGCTGATCCCGCCTTTGGAACAGTGCTTTGAAAACGGCTTTCTGGCCCGCGGCGAGTACAACCCGGGCGGCACCCGGCACTACCAGTACTGCACTGCATTTCCCATTGGAACCATGCTGGCCCAATCCTGGAACACCTGCCTTTTGCAGGAAGTGGGGGCCGCCGTGGGCTACGAAATGGCTCTGTTTGGGGTCAGCCTCTGGCTGGCGCCCGGCATGAACATCCACCGCAGCCCACTCTGCGGCCGCAATTTTGAATATTTTTCCGAAGACCCGCTTTTGTCCGGCCAGATGGCGGCCGCCATCACCCGGGGAGTCCAGTCCTGCCCGGGCTGCGGCGTCACCCTCAAGCACTTTGCCTGCAACAACCAGGAGACCGAACGGCTGGAATCCAACAGCCTGGTTTCGGAACGGGCTCTGCGCGAAATTTATCTGCGGGGTTTTCAAATCGCCGTACAGTCGGCCCAGCCCAGTGCCATTATGACCAGCTACAATCTGGTAAACGGCGTCCATGCGGCAAACAGTGCCGCCCTCTGCACAGCCATCGCCCGCTGCGAATGGGGCTTTGCCGGCATCTTTATGACCGACTGGGACACCACGTCCAGCCGCCGCTGCACCGCCGAGGGCTGCATCCAGGCCGGCAACGACCTGTTGATGCCCGGCAACCGGCGGGAGTACAGCGCGCTGCTGTGCGCTCTCCGCGATGGCAGGCTGGACCGCCAGCTGCTGCGCAGCTGTGCCGGGCGGATCATCAAAACGGCGCTGGGGCTCTCCGCCCCCACAGCGCCCTGACCAGACAACCAGGGCGGCAATCACATACAAGGAGGTTTTTACAACAATGGATACCGAAAAACTGCGCAGCTGGCAAAGCTGGATTCGCACCGAACTTGAATCCTCTGTGAACTTTTGGCTCAAAAACGGCATGGATCCCGAGCACGGCGGCATCTACACCTGCCTGACCCGGGAAGGCAAGGTGTTTTCCACCGATAAAAGCGTTTGGATGCAGGGACGGTGCGGCTGGATTTTTGCCCACATGTGCCGCCTGTACGGCACCAGGCCGGAATGGCTGGAAGCGTCCCGGTCCTGTCTGGATTTTATGGAAGACCACTGCATCAACCGCAGTGCCGGAAACCGGATGTACTTCACCGTGACGGCAGACGGAAAGCCCCTGCGCCAGCGCCGGTACTGCTTTTCCGAGGAATTTTATGCCATCGCCAATGCGGAATACTACGGCATTACCGGCGACAGAAAATGCCTGGAACGAGCCCGCCGGGCCTATCAGCTGGTATACGATCTGAACCACGGCGCTCCCGACCCCACCGGCCTTGGCCCCAAAACCATCCCCGAAACCCGAAAGGGGCGCGCTCTGGCCGACCCCATGATCTTTTTGAACATGACCAGCGTTCTGCGCCGTGTAGACCCGGAACAGGCCGCTCTCTACGACCAGTATTCCGCCCAGTGCGTCCACGACATCTTCGCCTACCACCACAAACCCGATCTGCACTGCACCCTGGAATCGGTGGGGATGAACGGAGAATTTCAAAGCGACATTTCCGCGGGGCGCGTCGTCAACCCGGGCCACGATATCGAGTGCAGCTGGTTTTTGATGGAGGAAGCCAACCGCATCGGCAGCCGGGACCTGCACCGGAAGGCCGAGGATGTGTTCCGTTTTGCCATCAACGCCGGCTGGGACCAGGAATACGGCGGTCTGCTCTATTTCATTGACTGCATGGGGCTGCCCCCCGAAGCCTATGAACACGACATGAAGCTGTGGTGGCCCCACAACGAAATCCTCATCGCCAGCCTCATGGCCTACCGCGACACCCGGGACGAAACCTATCTGGACTGGTTCTACAAAACCATCGCCTATTGCCGCGACCACTTCGCCGACCCTGCATACGGGGAGTGGTATGGATACCTGCGCCGGGACGGCAAACCCACGCTGCCTGCCTGCAAGGGAAGCACCTTCAAGGGCCCGTTCCACGTGCCCCGCAGCCTTTCCATGGCGGACAAGCTCATCGACGAGATTCTCGCTCCATAAAAAGGAGGACTGGCTATGCCCCGTATCCTACTGCTGCCATTGGATGAGCGCCCCTGCAACTTTCTCTATCCCGCGTTAATGGTCGAAAAATGCACCGATGTCCAGCTGCTGCTCCCTCCCAAAGAGCTGATGGGCAGCAAAAAGCGGCCTGCCCCGTTTTTGCTGCTGGCGCAATGGCTGGGAAAAAACTTTTCCTGCTGTGACTATGCGGTGATCTCGATTGATATGCTCGTATACGGCGGCATCGTCCCTTCCCGGCTGCACCATCAAACCACCCGGGAATGTTTGGATCGCCTGCATCTTCTGGCCGATCTGCGCGCGCGATATCCCCAGGTCAAGCTCTTTGCCTTCAGCCTTATCATGCGGGCGCCCTGCTACAATTCTGCCGACGAGGAGCCGGACTACTATGCCGAGCACGGGAGCTCCCTCTTCCGTGTGGGAGTGCTGCGGGACAAAATCCAGCGCAATTTGGCCACAGCCGAAGAAAAATCCGAGCTTTCCGGCCTGGAACAGAGCATTCCGCGCTCCGTCCTCTCCGATTTCTGCAGCCGGCGCAGCACCAACCACGCGGTGAATCTGCAAACTATTTTTCTGGCGGAACAGGGGGTATTGGATTTTCTCACCATTCCCCTGGACGACTGTGCTCTCCTGGGATGGGCCGCCGCAGAGCGGCAGCAGCTCGCCGCCGCTATCCGCAGCCACGCGCTGGGCAGCCGCATATACAGCTACTCCGGCGCCGATGAGGCCGGCTGCATCCTGCTGGCACGGGCGGTCAACCACAGCCGCGGCATAACCCCGTCGGTGCACATCTGTTACAGCAGCGCCGGCGCACCCATGGTTATTCCCCGCTTTGAAGACCGGCCGCTGGGCGAAAACCTCAAATGGCTGGTCGCCGCGGCCGGCGGCAGAACCTGCTTTTCCCTGCAAGAAGCCGACTACATCCTTGTTGTCAACGCCCCCACCGAAGGGCAAAGCGCCATGGGCGACGCCAAATCTCCCGCCCCTCACTCTGCTTTTGGCGAACGATGCCTGCCCGATCTCGCCGCCAATCTGCGGGCGCTGGCCGCCAAAAAGCCTGTGATTCTGGCCGACCTGGCTGTCACAAACGGAGCCGACCGGGAATGGATGGACCTTTTGCAGCAGCAAAATCTGTTGAAAACGCTCTATGCCTATGCAGGCTGGAACACAGCGGCCAATGCTGCCGGCTGCTGCATCGCCCAGGGAATGCTTTGCGGCAAAGATAGCACACAAAGTGCCCTGTTCACCTGCCATCGGATTCTGGAGGATTGGCTTTATATGAGCCTGGTGCGCCGGGACGTTGCTGCATACGCGCAGCGAAAAGGGCTCTCTTTTGACGGCTCCTGGCAGGAACAGCTGCTTGCAAAATATGTGACACGGCAGATGTGCCGGCTGGCCAAAGGGCTTTCTCTCCCTGCACAGGTGGAAATCAGCCAAATTTCCTTTCCCTGGCATCGCCCGTTTGAAATCGAGCTTTTCATCCAGCTCTCCGCACCTTCCAAAGCGGGCATGTAAAAGAAAATCAGCCCCCAAGCGGACGGCATCTGCCGCCCGCTTTTTTTCAGGCAAAAAGCTCCGCGCCCCTCCAGCGCCCCTATGCCCCAAGCGCACATTCAGACAGATTTCCGCACAGTTCTGCCTGTGGCTGCACACGTATTTTTCTGTATCTGTGCCCACAGCCACGAAAAAAGCCTGCAAGGATTGAAATTCGGGCTAGAATATGCTAATGTTTTCTCATAGGACCAGGGGACCGGGAAGCTATGGCTGCCATGCCCCCAGCCCGCCATCCCCGGGGAAGGGACGAGGGAGAGGAGCCTTTGCGTCGCTTCACAGCCTTGGGGCATTGGCGCAATACAATTTGAAAGGAAGAGTTGTTGTGGCACAGAAAAAAGCGCAGTCCACCAAGAGGCAGACCGCAGAAGCAAAAACTGCTGCGGCTGCAGAAAAAAAGCCTGCAGCCGCTGACAAGGCCGAGCCCACTGCCAAAAAGGCCGAGCCCGCTGCCAAGAAGGCCGAGCCCGCTGCCAAGAAGGCCGCACCGACCCCCGTGGCAGAAGAGCCGAAGCCCGTCGCAGAAGAATCGGTTCAGCCAAAGGAGGAAGTTGCTATGGAACCGCACTATGATTCTCCCCGCAGAAGTGTTGCTTTTATCGGATCGGAATGCCATCCTTTCGTGAAAACCGGCGGTCTGGGCGACGTGATGTACGCCCTTCCCCGTGAGCTGGTCAAACAGAACTGCAACGTCCGGGTGATCCTGCCACGCTACGCCTGCATCCCTCAGAAATACCAGGACAAGATGGTATACCGGGGCGAGTTCTACATGGATCTGGGCAAGACCGGCCGCAACTACTATGTAGGCATCATGGAGTACATCTGCGACGGCGTTGTCTATGACTTCATCGACAACCAGGAGTTCTTCTCCAGCGGCAACCCCTACATCAGCCTGGTGGACGACATCCCCAAATACTGCTTCTTCAGCAAGGCTGCTCTGGCGGCTCTGAACTTCCTGAACTGGATTCCCGACGTCATCCACTGCCACGACTGGCAGGCCGCGCTGGTACCGGTGTATCTGCACACCATGTTCCAGGATTCCCCCGTGGGCCGGGCCAAAACCGTGCTCACCATCCACAACCTGCGGTTCCAGGGCATCTACAATATCCCCACCATCCGCTACTGGACCGGCCTGCCTGACTCGGTGTTCAACATGGGCGCCCTGAAGCAGGGCTACGAGGATGCCAACATGCTCAAGGGCGGCCTGGCCTACGCCGACCGCATCACCACCGTCAGCGGCACCTATGCCCAGGAGATCCAGACTGCCGAATACGGCGAAAAGCTGGAAAACCATCTGCGCTACCACAACTACAAGCTGCGGGGCATCGTCAACGGCATCGATTACGGCATGTGGAACCCCGCCACCGACCCCGCCCTGGCGGTGAACTACGACATCACCAACGTACTGCAGCACAAGCACGAGAACAAGCTGGCGCTGCAGCAGGAGCTGGGCCTGGTCCAGGACGAGGGCAAATTCGTCATCGGCCTGATCTCCCGCCTGACCAACCAGAAGGGTCTGGATCTGGTCAACGCCATCGTGCCCCAGGTCATGGACGGCAACACCCAGGTGGTGGTACTGGGCACCGGCGACAAGCAGTATGAGGACACCTTCCGCTACTACGAGAACGCCTACAAGGGCATGTTCAGCGCCTGCATCCAGTACGACGAGGCCCGGGCCCACCGGATCTACGCCGGCGCCGACGCTTTGCTGGTGCCCTCCCGCTTCGAGCCCTGCGGCCTGACCCAGCTCAACGCCATGCACTACGGCACTCTGCCCATCGTGCGGGAAACCGGCGGCCTGAAGGACACCGTGCAGCCCTACAACGTCTTCAACGGCGACGGCAACGGCTTCACCTTCGACCGCTACGACGCCGGTCTGCTGCTGGACGCCATCAACCGCGCCAAGACCGAGTATTTCCTCAACCGCTACCACTGGGACGAGGTGGTACAGCGGGATATGGCCAAGGATGTTTCCTGGGAGAACTCGGCCAAGCAGTACAAAGACCTGTATCTGGAGCTCACTCCGTGGTGATCTGATCTCCGCTATCCCCAGCCCGGCCCCCAAGGCCGGGCTCAGCCTGTAGAAAAACCTGCTTTGGCAATCAGGCCAGAGCAGGTGTTCTGTTTGAAAACAAGAAGACAGGTGGAAAAAGCAGTGAAATATCAGGCGCATTTTCGTGCAATCTGGACCGTTTGCCGCCATCCGGTGCCGGATGGCGGCCATTCCATTTCCAGGTGGCCAGCTTTTTCAGATTCATGGCAGCAAATTTAAGCTTCACCCAGTTTGTCACCTGGGCCAAGCCTCTGTACTGGGTGTAACGCATGTCGTGCCTTTCTTTCGCATCGGCAAATACACGCTCGATCTTCTCTTTTCGCAGCCGGTACAGTTCTTTGTACACCGGCATATACCGGACATGCTCCGCCATCTCCACATAGTCCTGCCAGATATGGCGCATCACCGTTTTCTCGCACCTGGAGCTTTCGGTACATATCCCTCTGGTAGGACAGCTTTTGCAAAGATAAGCCCGGCTTTTGTATTCCCGGTAGCCCTCCCGGTTTGTGGTGGAATAATGCAGCGCACGGTACTCCGGGCAGATCACATCATCAAAGTACTCGTCATACACATACATCCACCAGGGATGGCCGTTCTCTTTGGTCTTGGGACGGGTATAGCAAGTGGAAAGAACGTGGCCGCTCCCGAAGATCCTTTTGCAAATCCAAGGCGTTTTGTAGGCGCTGTCCGCCACCACGGTTTTGTGCTCGGGGTAGTTTCTGCACACTTCATCATACAAAGGATCAAAGGCTACGCTGTCGTGGACATTGCCGGGAGTGACGTAAACACCAAGAACAAAATTGTGCTTGTCGCAGGCCGTGTGCGCCTCGTAGGCAAAGCACTTTTTGTGTTCCCCCTTGTGGAACACGCCGCTTTCCGGGTCGGTGGTGGATACCACCGTTTCCTTCGTCTGCTTCTCCTGGGGCGGATTTTTGTCGCTGTCGTCGGAAAAGGGCTTCTTGCCGTGTTCTTCCCGGTCTCTGTTTACCTCAGCAAACAACTCTTTTGCGTACCGCTTCGCCTGTTTGGGAACCGCCTTTTTGGCCTGCTTTTTCAGATTGGCACTTGCCTTAATATGGGTTCCATCCACAAAAATCGCTTCTGTGTCCAGATACCCTTCCTCTGCCGCCGCTTTCAGCACCCAGCGGAATACATACTCCACCGTGCCATGGTTGAACCGGTGCTTGAAGTTGTAGCTCACCGTGGAAAAATGCGGCACTGCCTCATTCAGCGGATATCCAATGAACCACCGGTATGTCAGGTTCATGCTCACTTCTTCCAGAGTTCGGCGGAGCGAAGGAATCCCATAGATATGCTGGATCAGAACAATTTTGAACAGTACCACCGGGTCTACGCTTGGACGGCCGTTGTCCTCGCAGTACAGATCCTCTACAAATTCGTAGATCTTCTTGAAATCAATGGCTGCGTCGATCTTCCGCAGCAAGTGATCCTGCGGCACCATGTTTTCCAAACTTACAAATTCCAGTTGTCCTCTGTTTTCTGCGTTCTTTACCAGCATTTTTATCACCCCACACCATTATACCGCATTCCCTTTCCTTATACGAGAAAAAGACCACCGATAGGTGGCCTTTTTCGACAGGCTGGGGCAGGCCCAGCTGGGCCTGCCGCTCCTTCTCTTTTTGCTTTTCCTCCGGCGTTTTGGGCTTGGGGAGGGCATAATGATTGCCCCAGTTTTCCGCATAGTCCTTCAGCGTACCCAGCCGCTTGAGAGTCTTTTTATCGGAACGATTTCCAATTTGGCAGAGCAGTTCGTAGGCATCCTTCTTGAAGTCCAGCAGATCATACACATCCACCAGCACTTCCTTGGCCTGCTTGTCTTCCGACTGCTCCAGTTTCTCCTTGAAGGTATAGAGAGCGCGGACACTGTCCGGATTTCCTTTTGTCTCCCGAAACTGCTTTTGGAGTTCAATATATTGCTTCAGGTATTCGTTCATGGTCACAATCTCCCATCAATCCCACCAGAGATACCAGACAGTGGACCGCCGCAGCACATCAGCCAAAGCGCCTACGGTGGCGTCTTCCGGTCCCTGGTCAATGACATCGGGGCAGAAGCCATACAGTTCCACCGCTGCATCCATGGCCTTCTCCTTGTGGACGGGAGCCGGGAGCAGGAACTCCAGCTCATCGTGGCTCATGGCGGCAGGCACCGCGCCGTACTGCTCGAACCAGTATTTCGCCGCTGCCATCAGCTCCGGCGTATCGGGGCAGTCGTTCCAGTTTCCGAAGGGCAGGTAGGCAAAGATCTCCCAGGGGTTCTTGACCGGAATTTTCGCCAGAATGAGAGGGTGGGTCATATCGGTGTCGGAATCCCAGTAGCAGGAGATACGGTTATTCTCATAGCCGCCTTCCATCTCGCCCAGGATTTCCTCATCCCAGTCCATATCGTCATCCTCGGCTTCTTCCTTGCGCTGGCCGGTCAATTCCTCCAAAACCGCCTTTCCGTCTTTGACAGAGGTGGAGAGCATCTTCTTCCGGTACTCCGTTACAGTTTTGAGGTCAAATTCGTAAATGTCTGCATCATTCTTCGGGTCGGCGTTCATCACCAGACACTCCAGCAGCGTTTCGTCATCCGCCTTGATGAGTACCGGCACAAAGCCTTCTTTGACACTTTCCCGTTTGGCATAGCTGTATGCCGACATGATGGGATCATCGTCCTTCATGGAGGGGAAATAGGTGCATTCACAGTCCAGATACTCCATCAACGCCTCGGTCAGTTCAGAGGGCTCCAGCGTGTCCTCGTCGAAGTCCTGTCCCTGCCAGTTGGTGAAGCGTTCCTCAATCACCTTTGCCATGGCCTGGTACCGCGGTACCAAGGTAAACGGAATCGTCCCCCTTGTGGATGTTACAAGCGGGGCACAGGTATTGCTGGCCGAAGCAGGCAAAAACAAGGACCGCTCCTGGACTCATGACCTGCCGACTGTAACCTACAATAACAGAGCATATTATCTGTTGAATAAGGCCGGAACTTACAAAGGGGTATGGCTGAGCGGTGATGGTGACAATGCCGGTACATATACCTATGCCGATGAAATCACAGTCGCCGGTGAGGCAAGCTCCTGGACAAACACGATCCGGCTGTACACCACGGCGGATCAGACGGAAAATACCAGCAATGACCATGCGCAGAGCTTTTACTACCTCACGCGGGTATATTCCAACACGGTGCCCCAATATTCGATAAATGGCATCGTATGGGCCGGTGACCACCAGACCCACCGCCTGACAACCTATTATAATCGTAGAGTGCTGAACTTTGATTTGACCAAGGAGATCGTGCCTGAAGCGACAACGAAGGCGACCGGCAAAAAGGCCTGTGCTGTCAGCAGCGGTGAAAAAGTCATTTACCGCATTACACTGCAGGCGCGGGATGGACTGACCGGGCAGATCAAGCTGCAGGGCAAGGATATAAAGGACCTGCTGCCTGCCAGTCTGACAGGTTTCCGATGGACAAAGGGTGAAAACATTGCCGTCAGCTATGACTTTGGGACAGGCGAAGGCGCCGGTATGATAACTGGCAGCCAGGATGATTGGAAGATTACGGTGCCGGATGCTCAAAAGCCAAACCAGCAGGCTATTACCTGGGGTGATGGTTTCAGTATCTCCTTTGGCAGCCAGCCGGTGTATATCTATGTAGAGCTTACCTACCCGCAAGGCGATGCCTGGGATGCCTATGTGGACGCCTACAGCAGCACTGGTGTGGTCAACACGTTCCAAGCCATGGGTATGGACGACAGTGTCAGCCACAACCTGAAAATGACGGGAAAAGGCGTCCTGCAAAAGGGCGTATACAATACGGCGGTTGTGAGATTGACTAATAACTTTGATGTTACAACAGGTTACTTTATAAGTAACAAGGGGACAAATTCCAGAAATATCTACGGCACTACGGGAACACATCCGTTCGCTACGCAGTACTATATTACTATCGCCAATGAGGGAAAAGGCCGGTTGTATCTGGAAGATGTTCAGGACATTCTGCCGGACGGCATGACCCTGAAAAATTTGCAGAGTGACCCTGCGAGATATTATTATGATTTTAGCAGAACGGTACAGACAATAACAACCGCCAACAGCTTTCCTTTTGCAGAGTGTACTACAAGCGGCAAAAATTTTACAGCGGTAAGGGTGCAGGTTGCAGCCAGCACAGCTGACTTGCAGGATGGACGGCAAAAAGTGACGTTCACCTTTACCCCCGGCGGGTCAGGTACTGTAAAGTATGATGCAGAATCAGGCAAGTGCTATCTTGAATCTGGGCAGGCAATACAGTTCGGATATTTCTGCTACTCTGGGTCAAAGACGCAGTCAAAAGATATGGCCGTTAATACTGCCGTAATGCCCTATTGCGATTATAATGGCGGTGGGATAGAGGTTGGAACGAGCCGCTTTGCCGTGAAGGACAGTTCTCAGATGGAAGCTGTGCTGCCAAACGATGATACGAATCCGACCATCAATGAAAATGCATGGGCAGCTGACTGTGGGTTTGCGGTGGACTCGGCGGACGAAACAACAAAATGGCTGACATCCACGGTTACACAGCATTTAGGCAAGGTGGAAATTGGACTGAGCAAGACAGTGTATGGTTCCACAAAATCACCAAATACAAAACCCAATGCAGTAGGCAACGAGGAAGAGGTTTGCTGGAGCGTGCTGGTTGAAAATAAAGGCACGACTGCACTGGAAGATTATGTTATCAGTGATGAAATACAGGAACCATATAGAATAACGAGTGTTTATGCCTACTTTGGTACTACAGAAGCTGAGTTAAAAAGTGGTAATACATATGCGTTTTTGTGCTCGATCAGGGATTATGACAAAGCAAGTGACACATTCCTGGTGGCGAACCAGCGGCTCAAAGTAAATGGCGATCCAATAAAAATACAGGCAGATACACATGGCGGAACCTATCGTAGTCACCCTGTTGTAGAAAAAGATCCTTCGTTCTACATTGCGATTGTTCGGGATACGGTATCTGGAAAACTCCGCGTGAATGTACGGCTGGCTGGTCCCACATGGGCAGTTCAGAGCGGAACCTATACAGATTTTCGGTTTTGGACCGAAAAGCCGGATGATTCTCGGCTGGTCAACAAGACCTACACCAACACCGCCTGGCTGACCCCGCTGCGGGACGACCTGGGCTGGGATGCTACGGCTACCAGGGGCGTGATCGATGAAAAATTGTCCACCCCGTATTGGGGCAAGGGCGAGACCCGCACATCCATCCGCAGCAGTGCGAATGTAATGGTGTCCTACGGTTACTCTACCAGCTCGTCGATTGCCGTCTCCCAAAAGGACCCGGCAGATCATACAGTTTACTCGACCAGCTCCGACGAGGCAGATACCACGACCGTCCTGCCGGATAAGAATGCCAGCGTCCATTATACCCTGACAGTGGACAATACGGTCTATGCCACCCCGCAGGCCCTGACCAAACTGGTGCTTATCAATAACCTGCCGCAAGAGGGAGATCATAACCCCTTCCAGGACGACGATATGCGCGGCAGTGAATACCAGATGAGCCTGACAGAGGGCAATACATTCACCGTAAAGGCCAGCATCCGTCAAAATGATGGTACATTTGAGACAAAGGTAATCGACCCTAAGTACATTAAAATACAGTACAGCAAGGACGTTAGCTTTGATGGGGATGACTGGAACGGTAAGGAATCCGTTAAATGGACGACGAACCCGGAGGGGGCACGATCTTTCCGCATTATTATCGATGACCCGTCTGGTGCAGCCATGCCTGCACACAGCAAAGTTACCGTGGAGTACGACGCCAAAGCAGATACCCCGGACAGCATCGAACCCGGCCAGACCGCTTACAACAGTTTTGGTTACCACTATGAGGTGAATGGCGGAACTGCACTGGAAGCTGCCCCCTCGGGCGTTGGCCTGCGTACCCCGTATGTGCCCACCCTGCAAAAGCGCCTGGAGACCCCGGATGGTGAGGCTATGGCTGCCGGTGCAGATGCAAAATTCAATTTTGTCATCTATGACGGTGCCGCAGTGACCTTGAAGGATGACTTTACCGAAGCCGACCTGGCCAAAGCCTTGCAAGGGCGTACCTACACGTATGTGGCAAAGAAGGTTGACCCCGGCCAGATGGAATCCGATGCCCCATGGCTGAAAGACCTGAAGCAGTACAGCTATGCAAACGGCACCTGGACCGCAACTGATACGGCTTGGACATGGAAGAACGGGAGCACCTATCATGTGATCGAGTTGCCGATTACAGGTGACTACCGCTATGGTTCCATTAACCGCAGCACGGCACGCAGCTATAGCTTTACTTACAACTATGCCAATAAAAACACGCTGCAATGTGTAAACATTGGCACCAGTTGGGCAGCGAAGCTGACCAAGATCGAGGAAAACAAGCCTGAGATCAAGCTGCAGGATGCTTACTTTGCCCTGTACAGCCCGGTTGAAGCGGACCAGATGACGAAAGATGCCTGCAGTGCATTGCTCGTTACCAAGAAGCCAGACCTGACGTACGAGGACGAAAATGGCACAAAATGGTACCTGAAGTCTGTGGTCAAGACCGATGCTAATGGCACCCTGACTTGGGCAGGGCTTTCCGAAAGCGAGTACCGGTATGTCGAGGTGCAGGCCCCCAACGGCTATAACCTTGACAGCACAGTGCGCAAGGTGACCCGCCCCACAGGCGGTGGAACAGCATCTGTTTCTGTGACTAACCGACCCGGCTACAACCTGCCGGAAACCGGCGGCATCGGCACTTGGCCGTTTATGACGGCTGGTCTGCTGCTGGCCGGCACCGCCCTGGCCCTGCTGCTGAAAAAGCGCAAGACCAACAACTAAAATCATCCCCCGCAGAGCGACCCATCGTAAGGTCCTCTGCGGGGGATTTTTGGCTAAATACACTTTGAGTCCAAAGGTATGAAGGTAACCGTCTAATAATTGACGTCCAGTGGAAATTACCACTTGACCCTTGTCTCAACAACCTTGCCAATTATAAATAGATAGTCAAGCAAATTACTTTTGGCTACGAAATCTTCTCGCGTAGAATTAAAAAAGTGCAAAACTATTGATGACCCTACTTGCTTATACTGCGCAATGAAGCCGACTGGATAAGGATTATAGATAAAAAGGCCGATATCTCCATCGCAAAGACGCTGCTGATAATGAATCAACGCGGTATCACCAGCCAGTATACGAGGTGCCATTGCATCATCGTCAAGGACATAGTAAATATGGTCATTCGGGTTTGGTACGTATGCCCATGCGGAACCATATTGTTCGTCGAAAATATACGACTTTCCGTATGGTCTGATTTTCCCAACAGCAGGGATGGAATACTCGGCGGGAGCATCAAGGAAATCGTGACCAACGGGGGAGATGTCCTTGGCACCTTTGAGGAGTACATCAGTAGATATACCCAAGATGTCCGAGAGTTTAGAAATTGAGGTAGGGGAAGGAGTGGATACTCCCGTTTCCCATTTGGCAATGGCTTGCTGTGTGACACCCAGCTTTGAAGCAATTTCCGCCTGACTATAGTGCATGGATTGCCGGGCGCGTTTTAGCTATTCTGCAAACATTTGTACTCCTTTTGTGTAGTCGGATTCCCCCGGCGGATCAAAAAGAATTATTGAACAGGCACCTCGACCTCAACATACCATTTCCCAATTGTATTACCAGAAATATTGGAAGAACGCTCAAAAAACAGGTAACGTTCCTGGCCGCAGACGGCGATGGTATAGCGGTCACCCTGACCGCCAGCTTTGGCAGCGGCGGCCTGACGGCGGCAGATAACTTTGTCGATTATAAAGTGTCGACCATCCGGCCATTTAATGATCCGCGGACGCATTACGCCATCCGATTGAATAATGCAATCCACATCTATATAAACGCGCTGCCATTGTGTCATGGTGGGTACCTCTTTAAAAGTCAATCTCCTAGAAAATCTCCATGTGCCTCAAACGGAAGTCGTAGCTCGGAGTATCCCTTGTATAAGAGTAATTTGACCTTAAGCACAATCAACTCTACAGGATATCCAAGTGAGCAAGCTATTTGCTGGACGCTGTATCCATCGTGGCAAAGCGTGAGGATATCATTATCATTTATTAAGTATTCAGCAGCAAAAAGGCTGGCCTCATATTCAGTGGTGGAGGTGTTGTCCAACGAAAGACTTGTGAAAGATCTCGCATCTGCAGAATAGGGGTGGAGAATACAATGCCCTAATTCATGTGCAAGACACACCTGTTGCATTACTTCATCTTGGTCGAGATTCAGGGTTATATGAAGTTTTCCGTGTAGTTGGATGGCAAACCCTCGGAAGGATTCTTGTATATTTCCATAATGCTGTGCATCAACAAGGATACCCTTTGAGTGGGCGAGGGCCATGGGAGAAATATCGCCATATTCTTGCTTGAGAAAAGCAACGGCATCAATAATATACTCAATTGCCATAAATCACACCCTCCCTTCGGATTACTATTTTGATACGGCAAAAAGGTATAATTGGAGAGCCTATCTCTATTTTACCAGATGGAGAGTCCAATAGTCTGTACTTCAATTCTCGGAGTCCTTCTTTTCGGACTCGGCTGCGGCACGACAATCGAGATATGCCTGTGTGAGCGCACGGTAGTAGGCATCCTTGGCGGCCTGTGAAAGTTTGCCACCAGCAAAGAGACCGACATTTTTGGCGAATAACTCATTTACTTCTTCTGCACCCTGATCGCCATAGAGTTCTTTGACTTGGTCGAGCTGAGGAATGGGGGACTCGTTTTGATTGCTTCTCAAAGCGGAAGGAGTCGTATGCAGTGCCTCAGCAATATGCTGTAAGGTAGTATCCCTTGGAGTGCTTTGTCCGGTCTCAATTTTATAGATGCTCACACGAGAAACACCGGATAGCTTTCCGAGTTCTTCTTGTGTGAGTTTTTGGCTTTCCCTAAGTTTTGCAATATTGGTTCCCAATGTGTTGGTCATCGTAAAACCACCTTTCCGAAATTAAAGTTAGCATTTTATGAAAACTTGTTGACTTTAAGATTGCTAGTTGTTATCATAAGTACAAGAAAAGATAACTTTTTAATGAAAATGATAACTTACAAGCCAACTATAACACGGCGGCATGGAAAATGCAATACCCTTTTTCGGAAAGGATGAAAAAAGTGAAGCGGGTCATTATTCATAGCGATATAAACAATTGCTATGCATCAATCGAACGGCAACTAAATCCCTCACTTGCAGGTAAGCCAATTGCGGTTTGTGGTGCTGCAGAAGAACGGCACGGAATAGTTCTTGCAAAAAGTTATGAAGCAAAGGCGTTTGGAGTTCAAACAGGAGAGGCCATCTGGCAGGCAAAGAATAAATGCCACAATTTGATTATTGTGTCGCCACACTATGACAAGTATGTTCAGTATTCGAGACTTGCGCACGAAATTTATAAGAAATATACGCCTCTGATTGAGCCGTATGGACTGGATGAGTGCTGGCTTGATGTTTCAGGCAGTGTGGAACTGTTTGGGTCAGGTGAAGAAATTGCAGCAGAAATTCACAGGAGGTTTAAAGAAGAACTTGGCTTGACCGTTTCTTGCGGCGTGGCGTCAAACAAGATATTTGCGAAACTTGGATCGGATATGAAAAAACCAGATGCAACAACGGTAATTCCAGAAGAGGGATTTCAAGAACTCGTCTGGCCACTGCCGGTATCTGACTTGTGGGGTGTGGGTAGGCAAACAACAAAGAAGTTGGATTCTTATTGTATCAATACGATAGGCGCTTTGGCAAAAACCAATCCCAAATTCTTGCAGGAACGCTTTGGCATCGCGGGAACTCAACTATGGCTGTACGCAAATGGCCGCGATACATCAAGAGTCGCCAGATATGGGTACATTGCACCAATAAAGAGTATCGGTCATGGAGCAACTACGGAAAAGGATATGGAGTCGGATGAGGAAGTGTGGCGTACAATTTTAGATCTTACGCAGGAAATTGGATATAAACTGAAGAAAAATCATTTGGCTGCAAGAGGAATTCAGATAAATGTCAGAGATAAAAATCTTTTTGGCTGCCAGTATCAGATGAAGTTGGAGTATATGACGCAGAGTACGCTGTTTTTGGCACAGGCGGCCAAATTGCTCTTCTTCAAAAAACATCGGTTTACTACGCCTTTACGATCGATTACGGTACGAGCAATTGATTTAGTCCCAGAGGACACACCACAGCAACTTAATTTGTTTGCAGGTTATGATAAACAAGATGACATTGTCCGATTGGAATCAGCAGTGGATCGCTTGAGGGAGCGATTTGGCAATAAGATAGTCGTGCCGGCATCACTAATGGAAAAATCGTGCAGACCAACACTCAGTACGGATTTCCCTAAGATGCCTGCGCCAATGTACCATTAAAGCGCATTTGTTCAGAAAAGGAGGAACCACAGTATCATGAGAAAAACAGGAATCACTGGAGAAGTGATAAAAATGTACGAAAATGCAGGGCTTGATGTGAATACAATCTACGCCAAAAGCCAGTTGCTGTTGTGCAGCTACCGCAGAATCTGTTGGAGTGTTCAAAATGATGCGTACTATCTTATGGATGAATCCTGTCACTATGGTGAGGATTATACTGCTGCATTAGCGTACCTTATGGAATTTGCTCCAGATGTCCAAAGAGAAAAATTTGAATACAGAATTCAGAACCTTATGGAATCTGAACATTGGATTCAACTCATTGATCTTGCGATTGAGCGAGTGCGTACTTTTTACAAGCGGGGGGACCTATATGCAGAACTTCTTTCAAAAAATTACCTGACGGGAGTGGTGTACAGAGTAGATGAAATCATTGAGAGTCTGGGCTTGGAGCGAAGCGTGTACTATAATCGACGTCAAGAAGCGGTGCTTTTGTTTGGATACGCATTGTGGGCCATCGTGATTCCAAGAGAAAAGGTAAATGCAAGAACAGAAAGTGGTGGATAAACAAAACTACGACATAAATACTACACAGTGACAATGAAATATCATCAAAAAAACAAGAAAATAACTATATAACGACTAATGAACAGTCGACATTAAAAATGTAGAATGGGTATGCTGGCAGAGAGCATACCTTTATAAGCACCCCATCGCATAAGCGATGGGGCTCTTTTTTGTTGCCAGCCAATACGGTAGCAAGGCCGGGACGATTTAAATCGTCCCGGCCTTTTTGCTGACCACTTTTAGGAAGTACTGGCAATGAAGAATCTGCATTTTGACCTGTCGAGATGCCGTTCGCCTCCAGACCTCCATCGGTTTGAAACTTTTTCAATCTGACGGAGGTACAAAATGGCTTATAACAAGGCAAGGGCCGAAATGGAATGGCTCAAATGGAAAAATAAGGAAGAGAATATGGAATATCAGCAATTCTTGGAAATCACAGAAGAACAGAAACTTATACCGCTGATTAGTGCGTAAAAGAAAATTGACCAGCGCCATACAAAAACGGTGCTGGTTAATGACTTTGCATAGGACATATTTAGTGATTTTGATCGTTAGAAGAGTGCTTTTTATTACAACAGCATACACCATGAGTGTGAGCAACTAAGGAGAGCAACTGACTCTTAATCAGTGGGTCCTGGGTTCGAGTCCCCGATGGTGCACCAAACCATGAAAATCCGAACCTTTTCTCGATAGGAGAAGGGTTCGGATTTTTTGTTTTCTTTGGAAACGAGAACAACGGCTCTTCCCTGACGGCTGTGTGTCCAAAACCTTATCAGAAGAAAGACCGTATCACAAAGGTCGCAACTGTAAGAGTGCCGCAAGGCAGAAAGGACGCAAGATTATGAAGTATGATGTAAGAGCCTGCAAATTCAACATGGATACCGGGTGCGTGGAGCTGCTGCTCCGGGATGGGAGAAAAATATCCATCGACTGCACCGGGGTCGAGGATGCGCTGGACGTGACCATGGCGCAGCGGTCAGAACTGGACTATCTCATCTACAATGACCCACTGGGCTATGCGGATTTGATTCTGAATGGCGATCCGAAGGAATATTTGAAAAACGTAACCGAGAGCCATGGGTTAGAAGATTAAGAATAGCAAAACAGGGCGTATCTCTTTTTATGGGATGCGCCCTGTTCTTTTATGCCTGTTTTTTCTGTGCTTCTGCAAACATCCGGGCAATCTCCGTGCCGGATTCCTGCATTCCACGATTCATCCACTCATGTACCCAGCCATATAGCATATAACCGATGGCAGAATTCAGATACGCCAACCCGTTGGGAATCTCCGGCGAACGGTCAAAATAGCCAAGAAGTGTTTCCAGCATGATATTGGAAAGCCCTGCATGGTACAATGCAAGGTAAAATTCAGCATGGTCCTTGTAAAAATCCAGCAGACTGACGAGCCATAGATTATCCTGACCCGGTGTGCCATCAGGATGCTCATGGTCAAAATTTGTCTTCCATTCATTGGTCAGACGCACAGACTCCTGCTGTAATACGTCCTCTTTGCTTGCGAAATTGCGGTAAAAAGATGCCCGCCCAACACCGGCAGCATCCACCAACGCCTGAATGCTAATGGACACAAAGTCCTGTGTGTGCATCAATTCCAGCAGCGCAGACAGAATGTGCTGCCGCACATAGGTGTTCTTTTCCTGATTGTTCATGTTCTTCATGGGATGATACAAACGCCCTTTTTTGTCTCATTTTGGCTGAGACGATTGACTCAGCGCTGTTTTGATGATACACTCGTCCCACCAAAAAGTCAAGGAGGTTTTTATGACAATGACTTCAAAACGAATCATCTTACTTGCCGTCATTATTGCAGGGGCTTTTGTATTGGGACGTTTGGCAGTTCGAGAAGTGTTGAATCTGCTGCTGGGCGGCACGCTGTTTGGAGGGAATATTCTGTGAAAACACTGAAATGGGGATTGCTCTATACTGCTGCGTTTCTTGCAGCGTTTGTCGGCTCTGCTTTACTCAAAATGAACAGCGACCCGACCCACGGCAAATACAACACCCGTTGGGATGAAACGGTTGGCAAGGTGTACACCGACTTGCCTTATGGAGAGGGTGCTGCCAACAAGTTTGATCTTTATGTGCCGTCAGACAAAAGTCAGGATGCATACGGTCTTGCGGTCTATCTTCACGCCGGTGGGTTTACCAGCGGAGACAAAGCCGGTGATGCCGAGATGCTGAAATGGCTGTGCAGCAAAGGCTATGTGGCGGCAGGGATCAACTACACATTGTTTACGGAAGAAAACCCGGATGCCAGCGTATACAGCCAGTCGGAGGAGATCAAAGCGGCCATGCCCTCTGTGGTTGCAGCAGCCGAAAAACTGGGGTATAAGCTTGACCGGATGGCGATTGCGGGCGGCAGCGCAGGCGGATGTCTTGCGCTGATCTATGCCTACCGGGATGCCGACACCTCGCCGCTTCCGGTCAAAATGGTATTTGAAGCAGTCGGCCCCGGCAGCTTTCATGTGGAGGATTGGGGCATCTTCGGTCTCGACCAAAGCCCGGAGGCCGCCGCAGGACTGTTCAGTGTAATGTCCGGTCAGGCGCTGACCCCGGAGGATATCACATCTGGTGCCTATCTGGATGCAGTCAAACCGATCTCTGCTGATCGCTGGGTCACAAAGGATACGGTGCCCTCTGTCCTCTGCTACGGCGCACACGACAAGATGCAGCCATTTGCCGCATCCAAGCCGCTGGTCGCCGCACTGGAAAAGAACGGAGTAGATTACCGGTATTTCGTAGCGAAGCATTCCGGCCATGGGTTGCAAAACGACAATAAGGTTTATATGGAGTATCTGGATGCCGTGGTAGAATATCTGGACAAGTACATGAAGGAATAATTTAGGATGTGGAAGATGATTCTGAGGTTCTTAAAAATAATTTTGATCGTGGCGGTGATCCTTGTGATAACAATTTCTATTATTTTACTGTTGCTGTCCATGCAGCCATTCGTTCCGAACAATTACACGCAGATTGTTAAAACAGGCGGCGAACTGGAAGCAAAATATCTGGCGATGGGTGCCTCGCAGGTGGAACATATGGAAGTGTCCACCGAAGAAGAATGGGGGAATATCAATGTCTATTACCCCAAGGAGTTGACAGAGAGCGCCAAAAGCTATCCTGTTGTGGTGATGGTGAATGGCACGGGTGTGTATAGCTCCAAATATCCAGCACTCTTCAAGCATCTGGCTTCGTGGGGATTCATCGTCATTGGCAATGAAGACCCAAGCACTTGCTCTGGCAGTTCGGCAGATACGACGTTGGCATGGCTTCTGAATGAAAATGAGAATCCTGACAGCCGCTTCTATCAGAAAGTCGATGAGGAACACATCGGAATTTCCGGTCACTCACAGGGCGGCGTGGGCGTGTTCAACGCTATCAACGAACAGCCGCACGGTAGTTTGTACACTTGTGCGGTCAGCCTTTCTCCCACACAACTGGATCTGGCAGAAGCACTGAATATGCACTACGAACCGGACAAAACGAATATTCCAGTATTCCTTCTGGCGGCAACGGAGAGCGACGTTATTACGCCCGATGGCGCAAAACAGCTTTACGATGCCGTGAAAAATGACAAAGCAGTCGCCCTGCGGAATGGTATGGATCATGGAAAAATGCTTTATTCTGCCGATGGTTATGTGACGGCATGGTTTATGTGGTATTTGAAAGGCGATACAGAGGCCGCAAAGGTATTCACCGGAGATGCACCGGAACTACTCAGAAACCAACTGTATCAGGAACAGCAAATTGATATTAGCTGCATAAATTGAGATTCGAGGAGGAATTGTGTCAAATTGACACAATTCCTCCTACAAGAGTACGCCGTTAAAACCATCGGGGGGTGAAGCAAAACAAAAACAGGGTGCGTCCACCCGGACGCACCCTGCCAAAAGCCACAGACAATAGCGATATGTACAACAGGGAGTTCCCCAGCGGGAACTTCCTGTTTTTCGTTGTTTGCATGATGAGCCTGTTCCGCCTGCCACGCAGCAAACTCCCGTTGGCCTTCTTCGCTGTTCCAGCAGGCAAGGATGGCCGGGTAGAATGCCCGTGCCAGACGTTCGATGGCTTCATCGGGATAAGGGGAAGTGTTTGTGGACTTTTTCTTTTTGTTCAAACGCACGCTCCTTTGATCGTCCCACCGCAGCAAAGCCGGGCGAGAAAATCAAAGTTCCAATTTTTATCAGGCGCAAGGGCGCGGATGCTTTCCGCTCTGCACTTGCGGCTGGTGGCTCGTTGATGGCTTACATGTGCCTGTCGTTATGCCGTTTTTTCTTCTTCAAGAGCCTTTTCCAGATAGGTTTCGATTTCAGTCAGGTAGTTAGCAGGCCTCTGCATTGCGAAGCGGAGAACCTTTTGTTTTTCCGGGTCAGTGAAATAGCTGGGATTGTTTTTGAGCGTTTTCTTCCATGAGCTTTTCATCATTTCGGTCGCACGGCTCAAGGATTTGTAAACCTTCATAAACTCGTCCGGTACTTGATAGCACCGGAATTCTTCTGTTTGTGGCGTGGGCATGGGAACGGGTTCCGCTTTTTCAGGTTCAAATTCTGCGCTGGCAGATTCCAACACTTCCAATGCCTCTGGATGCAGGATTTGAGCAAGGACATCTGAACGATGCTCGGCACTTGCCTGCACGAGTTTGGACATTTCTTCGTTCGTGAACTTTACTTCGCCGGAAAAGACTTTCTGCTTGATGCCGGGAGAGAGTGTGTCTGCGATGTCGATGCCTCGTGTATAGTGGCTGGCACGGAGAACAGAGGCACGGCTGACACCGTTTTCTTCTGCGATCCGGTCGCAGGTTTTCTTCCCGGAGTGGTGGTTATCATCGTGAGCACCACCACTTTTCTTTGCTAAAGTGTACTGATTCCCCCGAAAGATTTTCGCGGCTTTCTTCTCGGCTTCGTATTGTTTGCCAAGCAGATAGCGTTTCTGTTCGGGACTCAGATTTCGCCGCTCCAGTTGATTTTTGCAGATCCAAGCGAGGACTTCTTCCCGGCTTTCAAACGGGAGCGGCATGGTGGAGAAGTAAATCTCCGGGTGCTTCTGGAGGATGGCATAACGATTGTGGCCGTCAACAAGGATGTTATTCCAAACAATCAAAGGAGAAAGCAGCTTGCCTTCCTTGAGGATATTTTCTTCAAGCTGCTTGTACTCATCGTCCGTCAGCGGCGGAATCTGATTCTGGAACTCCGGGTCGATTTTCAGATTGATCATACGCACACTCCTTTATCTCTCCTGCTGCGCCGGTTCTTCCTCCCGGAGATAGGACGCAACATTCTGCTTTGCGGTTTTCAGCTTGAGCAGTTCTTCCTTGGCTTCCTTGTACTGCTCGTAGAACTTTGCCTTTTCGGATGCCAGCTGCGCGTACTCAGCTTCCAGCTTTTTCGGGCTGGGCAGCTTTGTGATATTGTTTGCCTTGAGATAGGCCGCTGCCGCCCGGTATGCTGTCAGCTCTGCACGGTGCTGCTCCTCAAAGGCTGCTGGTCGTTTTGCAGCTTTTAACCGCTGTGCGATGTTCTTGGTGCTGGCGTAGGCTGCGACGTGATAGCGCATCTCTTTGTTGGCTTTCATGCGACCTTCGAGGTCCTTCACCACAGCCAGCGAGTCGTGATACTTGGTTTCCAGTTCGGCGATGCGCTGGTTCAAGGCGTCCTCGTCGGTCAAGCCCTTTTCTTGCAGAAGATTCACGGTCTGTGCCATAACTTTGAGATTGTGTTTCGTGAGCCAACGCTTATAGCCGATGCCCTTGCCCGCGGTCATCCTCGACTGGATGTCGATCAGTTTCCCGATGGCATCCTGCTTGAACTGCACCTTGGGTTTGCGTTCGGCGTTTGCCTGCAACGTGGCAAGCACTGCCGCCTTATCGAATTTGTCCCCGAGATGTTTCGCCCGGATAAACTTTGTTCTGCCAGCAGGCAGATAGCTGAGCCGCCCACGGCTTTCCTTGACTGCAATACCATACTGCTGCATGAGTTTCTCCGAGAAATCTTCAAAACTGGCAGCACGGTAAAGCACAGACGAAATCTGTCTCCGTAAAGTGTCTTTCACGGTTTCAAACTTCTTCTGCTTGGGCGGCTGTCCGGCTGCGGTGAGGGCTGCGTTTTCACGGTCAAGTTTCAACTGGCCGCGCCTGCGTGCCCAATACTCTGCTTCGCTCACGCGCTCCTTGGAGCCGTTGAGCAGGTCGATCTGGTACAGTCCGGCACCCTCACACATTTCCATGACCTCGACACGCAAGTGCCGCATGGTCTGGGCCGTGCTGGAGTGCTTCATGCCCTCGCGCCAGTCACGGGGCTTCTGCATATAGGGCTTGCGCTCCACCTCGCGCATTCGGATGCTGCCGATCACGATGTGGACATGGATGTTTCCCGAATGGTTGTGCCCATCCGGGTGGGTACAGACGATGGCGGGATGACCGGGAAAGTTTTCCTCGCAGAATTTCAGGCCAAGTGCCTGTGCTTTTTCCATGGTCAAACCGTTATCGGCTGCATCCCGTGGGTCAAAGCTGATGATATACTGGTGGCTCTTGATATCATCCGGGTGGTTGTTCTTGTTGTACTTTCGGTTTGCCAGCAGACAGGCCGTTGCAAAGGAGAAATCGCCGCACTCAAGGGTGTCCAGAATGTACGATTCTCGTAGCATGGGTCTGCACTGCTCGTCCAGAAGTTGCTTTCCAGTGAACTCGTCGTGCTGGTAAATCAGGTACGCTTCGGCGGCAGAGTAGTCCGAATTTTTAGAGGCGATATGCTTGAGCGTTGCCATACAGTTCACCCAGAACTTTCTCGGCGTTGAGCCGGAATGCGGTCAGGTCTGCAAGTTCGTCAAGGAGTTTCGCCCGCAGTTGTTCGGTGTCTGTGCCGCCGGAGTTGAAGTGTCGTGCGAGTTGGTTCAGATTGCCGCCCGCCCTGCTGCACTGGGCAAGCAGGGCGGAAACAGCGTTCAGAGTTTCTTCTCCGCCACCGGCAACGACAACAGTGCGCTCGATTTTTGCATTGTGCAGCGCACGGCGGATGAATGTGGAGAGGGAGAGATTTAGGAGTTTGCAAGTGAGTTCCAGTGACGTTTTTTCCTCCGCTGTCACTCGGAACTTGATGATGTGCGTTTTGTTGTTCGGCGTGTCGTGGCGGTGGGTCGTGCTGGGGCTCGCTTTGACATTCGTTTTGTTCATTGAACCTCCTGTCGTCTTGCTAGCTCCTCGGTGGAGCTATGTAAGCACGACACGCCGTTTTTTCGCACCGCAAGGTGCGAATATGAGCAGGGTTTGGGGCAGGCACGCCCCAACAAGATCACTTGGAAAACTCGCAGGAGTTTGAGAAGTGAAGTCCTGGATGGACAGGAAATTTTCAAGAATTGAAAATTTGTGGCCACGGGACGGTTCTTGCCCTCTACCGCTGCGCTCAAAATCAACTTTCGGCAAATGTTTCCGAATTGTTAAGACGCAAAAAATAAGTAGAGGTGGTGCTGCTCATGCAATGGGTCACCGTTTGCTCTGAACGAAGTTCCTGCCCCTGTTTTGCAGCGGCGTTGTCCGGCTCGCCCACAGAAAGTGTGAGGTCATGGCGCAGTATCTCGTTCAGACGGCTTATGAAGGATTCAAGGTTCGGTATGAAGAAAGCTGGGCGCAGTGCAGACACTACGTCTTGCTTCTTTCAAACGCAAGGATAACACTTTGAAGTTGTGCGGTCAACAACCAAAAACGATTTTCGGAGATATGTACAACTACATAAGATTTTATTTGTTAAAAAGAAAAATACCGCCCACGCAGCGCAGGCGAAGGATTTTGTCGGGGTGAAACGGCGGCAAAATGAATCGGGTGTGTTGCGGGGCGGTAAAAATCTTCATAGGGAACAAATCCTCGCCACTCTGTACTTTTCTACAAAATTGGCGGGATTTGCGATAAAGGGTATCACGGTTTGCAAAGTGCGTCAAGATGGTTTTGCAAAATTTATTGTGATAAAGCGGTGATAGTAGGACTTATAGGAGATAAGCTCTCCAAGAAGTATCAAATTCTTGTAGACAGACGAATTGTAAAGCGACAAAAACAGCCTCATGCTCCAGCCCGTCGTCCCGATCAAGGGAATAGTAGGCTTTATGACGGTATGTACGCAGCCGGTAAGCAGCCTCCTTGCGGTCAAATTCTTTGAACATTTCAGCAACTTCGTCCGATACTTCCATGAAGCAATCCGATGTATAGAATGGGTAGTAGTCCCGCAGATTGATAATAAGCGGGATGTAGCTGAACTCCTTCACGAAGATGCAGAGGAGCGGGCTTACCAAAGAGAGCGGGAGCAGAAGAAACAACAGGTGCACAGAGAAAAGAATCACCGAAGCGACAACGAACGATAACTTGAACTCTTCAATAAAGAGTAATATTGTTGAAAACAGATACTGTTGGCTAACTTTCCTGATTGGTCACCGGTGCTATACACACCATTAAAATTTTAATTATTGTCCCATTATTGACTTTTCCGTCCCCGACTGCTATAATTCATAATAGCGTATTAGAGGGGGGTGCATTCTGTGAAGAAGAAAAACATTATTAGTCTTATTCGCTGTTATGCCGAAAAGAATGACGATGGCTTTCGTAATGAAGCTTATGAAATAGCACGAGATTTTGATGCATCTGGCGACCACCAATTAGCAGAGTACATTATGTCTCTGCTCTCAAATGTGAACACCTTTGTGCCTCAAATGGAGGGGCACGAATCTACTTTCTTTGAGCGGATAGAGGCAAAAGAAGATATGCTTTTGCTACCAGATTCCATCACGCAGGATCTCCTGGGAGTTGTAAATGCTATTGCTCATCGGATCGGAATCAACAAATTCCTTTTTCAAGGAGCGCCTGGCACAGGCAAAACAGAGGCTGTAAAACAACTTGCACGTATACTTGAACGTGAAATTTTTATGGTTGATTTCTCGACGGTTATTGACAGTAAATTAGGCCAGACGCAAAAGAACTTGGCAACACTTTTTTCTGAGATTAACAGCTTTCCACAGCCAGAACGTGTGATCGTCCTTTTTGATGAGATTGATGCAATAGCGCTGGATCGAACCAATCCGAATGATCTACGTGAAATGGGAAGGGCTACTTCGGCCATGCTCAAAGGATTTGATCGTATAAATGAAAATATTGTGCTGATTGCTACGACAAATTTGTATGATCATTTCGATAAGGCTTTAATTAGAAGGTTTGATTCTGTCATCAATTTTAATCAATACAGCCATGAAGATCTCATGTCGATTGCAGAAAAAATGCTTGATCGATATCTTAGCAAGCTAAAATTAGCTAACCGAGATGTCCGTTTGTTCCGAAAAATCATGAATCTAATGAATCCAATTCCTTATCCTGGCGACCTAAAAAATATGATTCGTAGTGCAATTGCATTTAGTGATCCGCAAGACGGACAGGATTATCTTAGAAGGCTCTATTCTGCTGCATATGGCGAAAAGCCCGAAAATCTTCAGCTTCTTCAGTCTCAGAATTTTACTGTGCGAGAAATTGAAATCCTAACAAAAAAATCCAAAAGCAGTGTTGCTCGGGAATTGAAAGGTGGTTCATTGAATGAATAATATCCTCACACTCAAAGGACACTTTGAACAGCGCCCTAATCCATCATCATTTGGACCTCTCAACTTGCCGAAAAACAAGTGTGTAACATCAACTCATTTACGGACGATGTCTGCCCAGTTACAGGATATTCTGAAATTCTGGACACAGCATCGAGAAATTGCTGGTGCCTTGGTCAGTGTGCACTATAAGCACGTTGTAGCAAAAAGTAATCGTATCCGCATTTTACTTTCTGACAATGGTAAAGCTCCTACGACGTCAATTCGTGGTGCAAAATTCGTTTGGGAACCTGATAGAAATGGAAAACTCGTTCAGAAGCACGTATTTACACATTATGTCTCTTTAGTGACCTTACAAAAATCCAGCGAGTTATTATCAAAGGCTGCTGATATTATAGATGCGGGTTATTCCGGAAAGATTGAATCTGCAGATACCGAAAAAATCAATACTCAAGGCAATTATCTTTACAAAGATATTCTCACAAAATCCACTTTCTTGAAAGTGGTTCTCGATGGACTTTATGTGAAATCTTTTGGAATTGATCGTGTCTCCGATGAAATAAAGGAAGAATCTATTGTCACCATTTTCAAAACGAATGTGGATACCAAAGTACTCTTGCAAAAATTTGGGATTAACATCTTTGATGATAGAATTATTGATGAAACGACGCTTAGATTGAACCCTGATGAGATTGACCTTCTTTTGAACCAAGCACCATATTTGATTGCAATGGATGTGAAGAACTTTGCAGAACTTACAAAGGATGATGTCCTGCAATTAGATGCTGATGAGGAGCGAATTGAGGAAAATCTGATTCCGACACCACAAAATGAACCTGTTGTTGGAGTCATTGATACCCAGTTCAACGAAAAAGTTTATTTTCACGCATGGGTTGATTATTACAATATGCTCGACCCAAATATTCCACTGAAAGCCAGTGACTTCTATCACGGGACAGAAGTTACATCCATTATTGTAGATGGTCCTCACGCAAATCCTAATATAGATGATGGCTGTGGACGTTTTCGTGTTAGACATTTTGGTGTTGCAACAGATGGCCCTGTGAGTTCCTTTTCTGTTCTGAAGATGATTCGGCAGATCGTTTCCTCTAACCGAGATATCAAGGTTTGGAATCTGTCTCTGGGTTCTACAATGGAGATAAAAGAAAACTTCATCTCTCCAGAAGCCGCTGAATTGGATCGTATTCAGAGCGAATATGACGTGCTTTTCGTTGTGGCTGGCACCAATCGTCCGGCCAATGAAACTAAAACACCGATGAAAATCGGCTCGCCGGCCGATTCTTTGAATGCTCTCGTGGTTAACTCTGTAGATTTTAGGAAGAATAGCGCTTCCTATACCCGTGTTGGACCGGTGCTGTCATTTTTTAACAAACCAGATGTGAGCTATTATGGCGGAGACGGTCCAAATTATTACGATAAAATTGTTACGTGCAGAGATGATCTGGGTGCTGTGTATGTTTCGGGCACCTCCTTTGCTGCACCCTGGATTACGAGAAAGCTGGCATATCTCGTCTATAATATGGGATTAACAAGAGAGGTTGCAAAGGCCCTCATTATCGATGCAGCCGCTGGCTGGGATCGTAAAGATGATCCTTCTCATACAATCGGCTATGGTGTGGTTCCTATCCATATTTCGGACATCATTCATTCCAGAGATGATGAGATCCGTTTCATCTTGAGCGGAACCACCGAGGCATTTGAAACATACAACTACAATCTGCCTGTCCCCGTTGTGAAAAATGCACATCCGTTTTACGCCCGTGCGACCCTGGTGTACTTCCCTCAGTGTGATCGTAATCAAGGCGTTGATTACACAAGCACAGAAATGGATATTCATTTTGGACGAATTGTCACGAAGAATGGTAAAACTTCCATTGCCTCGATTAATGCAAACAGGCAGTCTGACGAGGGCTTGAATGTTATTTACGAAGAGGATGCTCGAAAAGAATATCGCAAATGGGATAATGTCAAGCACATTAGCGATATTATAAAGTCCAGAGCTGTGCCTCGTAAAGCGTATGATTCCGGGCTTTGGGGGCTGAGCATCAAGACAAAAGAACGAATGGAGCCAAACGGGAAAAAGTCCCTTCCTTTTGGTGTTGTGGTAACCTTAAAAGAAATGAACGGTGTAAACCGTATTGAAGATTTTAAGCGGTTATGTATGGCTCGTGGATGGTTGGTAAATGAACTCGATGTACAGAATCGACTGGATATTTACCTTCAGGCCGAAGAAGAAATCGAATTGGAATAAAACTTCTCAATGTACAGTTTTATAATGCGTGTTTGGAGGAATAAATGACAAAATATACCTCTTACCAAGACCGCTATTTTGCAGAGCAGCTTCTTTTGAAGCGGCCCCAATCAAGTTATGACAGTCTGGCGTCTGCCATGTCTGGTGTAAAAGTTGACTTGAACCCTCACCAGGTAGATGCAGCACTGTTTGCAATGCAGTCCCCACTGAGTAGCGGTGTATTGATGGCAGACGAGGTCGGCTTAGGCAAAACCATTGAGGCCGGCCTAGTTTTAGCACAGTACTGGGCAGAACGAAAACGCAATATTCTGCTGATTGTTCCAGCTGCATTGCGAACTCAGTGGCGTTCAGAGCTCAGTGAAAAATTCTATATTGATTCTCTGATTTTAGAATCTTCTAATTTCAATAAAATGCGTAAAGAAGGCTGCTTGAACCCGTTCGATGCAAAAAATCAAGTAGTTATTTGCTCCTATAATTTTGCAGCAAATAAAGACAGCTTTGTACATGCAATGCCTTGGGACTTGGTTGTGCTTGATGAGGCGCACCGCCTCAGAAATGTTTATAAGCCTCAAAATGTAACTGCAAATAAGCTGAAGAATGCGTTGAAGGGAAGAAAAAAACTTCTGCTTACTGCGACTCCCCTCCAAAATAATCTCATGGAACTATATGGATTGGTCAGCTTTATTGATGAACATGTGTTTGGCGATGCAAAGACCTTCCGTGAAATGTATGTAGCAGTGAACAATGCAGAATTGCGCAATAGAAATCTTCGTGATCGGTTGAGTGTGTTCTGCAAGCGTACCCTTCGTAAGCAGGTTACAGAATATGTGCGGTATACGGAGCGCCATGCAATTTTGCAGGAGTATACTCCTACCAAAGATGAAGAACTTCTATATAATTCTATCTCCAGCTATTTGCAGACAGACCATCTTTATGCGCTGCCTGCTGGGCAGCGGACGCTTATCACAATGGTGCTGCGAAAACTTCTTGCTTCGTCCTCTTTTGCTATTGCAGGTACTCTTAATTCGTTGATTGATCGGTTGCAGGGATTGCTGGATGGTATTCAGCGGCAGTTGGATCTTGATGATTATGACACCTTTACAGAACTGCACGATGATGAAGATGATACCTCCGATTTTACAGAGATGGATGAAGAGGAACTTCGTCGTAATCAGGACGGGATTCAGAGTGAATTAGCATTGTTGCAGAGCTTTGCTGACCTTGCTTCTGGGATCAAAACAAACGCAAAGGGCGATAACCTGATCTCTGCATTGACACAGGGCTTCAAAAAGATTGAGCAGCTGGGTGGGCAGCGAAAAGCTGTTATTTTTACTGAGTCCAGGCGTACACAGGAATATCTGTTTAATCTTCTGTCCAATAACGGATATGAGGGAGAAATTGTATTCCTGAATGGTGTAAATAATGATGACATTTCCAAAAAGATTTACGCTGACTGGAAAGAACGGCATAAAAACGATGGCAAAATTTCAGGTTCCCGACAAGCCGATATGAAGTCGGCAGTTGTGGAAGAGTTCCGCAATCATGCGTGTATTTTGATTGGTACTGAGGCGGCTTCTGAGGGTATCAACCTGCAGTTCTGCAGCTTGCTTGTCAACTATGACCTGCCTTGGAACCCGCAGCGGATTGAGCAGCGCATTGGACGCTGCCACCGATATGGGCAGAAAAATGATGTGGTTGTCATCAATTTCCTGAACAAAAAGAATGCCGCTGACCAACGTGTTTATGAACTTCTGGACCAAAAATTTCGCCTGTTCCGTGGCGTATTTGGCTCTTCGGATGATGTACTGGGCTCTATCGAATCCGGTGTGGATTTTGAAAAGCGAATTGCTTCGATCTATCAGACTTGTAAAACCGCCGAGGAAATTCAACAGGAGTTTGATCAACTGCAGGAAGAGCTATCTGAGGAAATCCAAGATAAGATGCAGTCGGCCCGTCAGTCTATTCTGGAAAACTTTGACGAGGTAGTAGCGGCTCGTCTAAAAGATTGCCAAGATAATACGATTGCAAGTTTGGATAAGTTCACACAGTGGATTTACTATTTCTTTATGATTCACGGTGCAGAAAGAGTTAAACCCTTGGAACAGTGGCGGCTACGCTTCCATGACAATGGCGTAGAACGTACTTATAACTTAAAGTGGAAGGATGCCGAAGAGTCCGGAGACGTGTTCCTGCGCCGGGAAGATCCGTTATATGAATCCTGGCTGAAAGAAGCTATGGCTGTGTCTCTTCCCCCAGCAACGCTTCGTTTTGACCATAGCCATTCTGAACGGAATATTTCGTTCCTGAACACACATCCGCACCTTAAGGGTGTGCTTTCGATTGACAAACTATCCTATACCGCAATTAGTGATGAAGAACATTTGGTGTTCTCAGCTATCACAGATGACGGAACTAATCTGGATGATGAGACAATCAATGCCATGTTGGAGCTTCCCGCTGAGGTCATTGGCGATTGTCCGACTGATTTTGCCGCATTAAACCAGTTACGGCAACAAGGGCTTGCCCAAAGACAGCGGCTTGCAGAAGAGAACAACAAGCAATACTATCTGGCAGAATGTGATAAGCTGGATGCTTACAGTGAAGATCTGAAAGAGGGCTTGCAGCATGACCTCAAGGATCTGAAAAAACTCATTGAAGAGAAGAAAAAAGCCTTTCGTGCAAGCACCTCCCTGCCCCTGGCTGAAATGCTGGATATGAAAGATGAAATCAATAAGCTGGAAGTGAAATATAAAAAGATGCGGCGGAATCTTTGTGTTCGGGAAGATGAAATCGATGAAGAAAAAGAGCGGCTGCAGGATGAGGTTCGTCAGAAATTACAGGACAGGTGCACAACGGGGCATATTATGACAATCGGTTTTGAGATTGTATAGGAGAGCCATTATGAACGAGCATGAAATAAAAGAAATGGAAGAACTTGCAGACGATGCAAAAACAATTGCTGAACACAGCAGTCTTATTCTTACCTACCGCCAGACTGGCAACTTGAATCGTGAGGATGCTATCAGGAAATACAAAGAATTCAACACCAAGCATCCTGAATACTGTGCAGGTATTGAAGCATCAAGAATGACTGGAGCTCATGTGATTCCGGTGGACCAAATGTCAGATTGTGATATTGCTGCAAATTTGAACCGTCAGCTGATGTACATTGGCGGGAAAAAATTACTGGAGGGGCTGAATCATGCCTAAACAAAAGCTTGAATTGACCTGGGTGGGAAAAGGACAGGACCCGGAGGTAGAACCCCGGATTTTGCTCCATGATCCCTCTAAAGACTACGGCGACCCTCTCGCCGAAAATATGCTGATTCATGGGGATAATCTTTTGGCACTGAAAGCATTGGAGCAGGACTACACGGGATGTATTAAGTGCATTTACATTGATCCACCCTATAATACAGGTGAAGCATTTGAACACTATGATGATAACCTGGAACATTCCATTTGGCTTGGCTTAATGCGTTCTCGACTGGCTATTCTAAAAAATCTTTTGTCTGAAGATGGAACAATTTGGATTCAAATTGATGATGAAGAACAAGCCTATTTGAAAGTCCTTTGCGATGAAATCTTTGGAAGAAGTAACTTCATCAATATGGTTTCTGTGAATATGAAAAATGTTGCAGGTGCATCTGGTGGTGGAGAAGATAAACGGCTAAAAAAGAATTGTGAATTTCTGCTGGTATATGCTAAGAACTACGATTTACTACCATTGTTTAATGGACCATATCAATATACCGAAATGTCCGATTTGATTCAGCAGTACAAGGACGAAAGAAAAAGCTGGAAGTATACGACCGTTCTTCTTAACCCAGGAGAAAAGGAATATGTTGGTTCTACCGTTGATGGTGACGGAAATGAAATAAAAGTATATTTACGCAAGAATCCAGAGATGATGTCGATTAGACAGGTGGCCAAAAGAGATGGAATAACGGAAAAAGAGGTATATAAGAAATACGGCATTGATATTTTTAGAACTACTAATGCCCAGACATCAATCCGTACACGAATAATTAATTATCGCAAAGAAATGAATATTTCCGAAAGTGTCCTTTCTATTGAATATATTCCTAAAACAGGTAAAAACAAAGGAACTGTCTATGAACAATTTTACAAAGATGATAACTGTAATTTGTTCGTTTGGCTTCGAGATACCTCTGAAGTTATTGATGGCGAATTATATAAAAAAGATCTCCAGGGTACTTATTGGGACATGAATGCTTGGATGAAAAATGTTGCCAAAGAAGGCGGGGTATCTTTTCCTAAAGGGAAAAAGCCGGAACAACTTGTTAGGCAGATACTTGAAATGACAACGAATCCGGGAGATATGGTGTTAGACTCGTTCCTCGGATCTGGCACAACGGCAGCAGTAGCCCATAAGTTAGGAAGAAAATACATCGGCATAGAGTTGGGGCAGCAATGCTACACGCACTGCAAACCTCGTTTAGACAGCGTTATAGACGGAAACGATTCAGGTGGAATTACGGAATTCGTTGATTGGAAAGGCGGTGGCGGCTACAAATTCTATGAGCTTGCCCCCACGCTGATTGTTAAGGACAAGTATGGTAATCCTGTGTTTTCGGAAAAGTACAGCCCTGAAATGCTGGTAGCGGCAGTGTCTAAAATCAACGGCTATCACTATGCCCCGGACGCAGAAGTATTCTGGAAGCAAGGATTTTCTCAGGATAACAGTTTCATCTATGTGACTACCCAGTTCCTGACAACAGAATTATTGGATGGGATTGCCGCCGATGTGGACGAGTTCGAGCATCTGCTGATCTGCGCTCCGGCTTTTGATACTGGTCTGAATAAGCGATATGAGAACATTACCGTTCGAAAAATTCCTCAGTCGGTCCTGAATAAGTGCGAGTACGGTGTGGACAATTATGATTTGAACATTATTGATCCCCCGGAGTTAGATGAGGAGGAATGGGAAGATGCTTAAAGCTCCCTATATGGAAAAATTCTATTCCTACAATTCCAAGTATATCCACAATGCTCTGGCTTTGCGTGACCCTCAGCATGACAGTCTGGAAATCTTTGCCCGTCTGTGTGATGTGCTCTCTCTGCGGAAAAATCCTATGACCACCGAGCAAATTTGCGCCGATCACGCAGCTGAATTAGATGCTTGCCCTACAAATGACAAGCGTCAGGCTCTCATTGAAAAACTGGCCAGCACTGCGGCAAAAGAGTTTTACCGGGAAGATCTGGCAGCAGTTCGGCAGCTTTGCCCTACACTAACATCTTTCGAGCGGGACTTTCCGTCTGTCTGCTTTGCGCTGGCAACCGGCATTGGAAAAACCCGCTTGATGGGTGCCTGTATTGCATACCTGCACTACGAAAAAGGAATCAGCAACTTCTTCGTCATGGCTCCCAATTTGACCATCTATAACAAACTGAAAGACGACCTCAGCAATACCTCCAGCCCTAAATATGTGTTTCGGGGCCTGGATCGTTTTGTCACCCCTCCTCGTATCATTGATGGAGATAATTATGAGAACTTCCGTATGACCCGAGACCAGTTGTCCTGGACAGAAAGCAATGAAGTGATCATCAACGTCTTTAACATTTCCAAGCTGAACTCTGACAGTAAAGTGAAGGATGGAAAACCCGCTCGAATCAAACGGCTAAACGAAGTTTTAGGTGAGTCCTACTTTGAATATTTGCAATCCTTGCCGGATCTGTGCATTTTCATGGATGAAAGCCACCATTACCACGCTGATAAGAGCTTTAGCGTCATCAATGAACTGCGACCTATTCTGGGTGTGGAACTGACAGCAACTCCACAGATTCAGAAGGGAGCAAAGAAAATTGATTTTAAAAATGTGGTCTATGAGTATTCTCTGGCACATGCGCTGAATGAAGAGCGATATGTAAAAGTTCCTGCCGTTATAACCCGGAAGAATTTCCATCCGGAGGAATACACTCCGGAGCAGCTCGACCGGGAAAAGCTCAATGATGGCATCCGAATTCACGAAGAAACTAAGAGTCAGCTTGAAATTTATGCTCGTACTTATGGAAAGAAAATCATTAAGCCTTTTGCTTTGGTGGTCGCTCGTGATACCGAACACTCTCGTCAAATCAGAGAATATCTTACCTCGGATGAGTTCTTCAGGGGATACTATAAGGACAAGATCCTGGAAATCAACTCTGCCCAGCGTGGTGCAGAAAAGGATGAAAATATTGAAAAGCTGCTGTCCTTGGAAGATCCCGACAACAGCATTGAAATCGTCGTTCATGTGAATATGCTGAAAGAAGGATGGGACGTCAATAATCTGTACACAATTATTCCACTGCGTGCATCTGCTTCTGAAACTCTCACCGAACAGACAATCGGACGAGGATTGCGGTTGCCTTACGGTCAGCGAACAGGTGTCCCGGAAGTGGATCGTCTTTCTATTGTGAGCCATGATAAGTATCAAAAAATCATTGATCTTGCTAACGATCCCAATTCTCTGGTACGAAAAGTCTACTACATTGATGAAGCTGCACCACAGACAGAGGAACCACGTGAAACCGTAGAAATGCCGTCTTCTTATGATGAGACAACCTCTGACGACAGCTTTATGGAACAACTGGCAATGACATTTATGCAGTCAGCTGGACAGACAACCGCTCCAGAAGAAGCCCCCGCACAGGAACAGGCTCTGGAAGTTGCAAAATTTGTAGCGCACTTTACAGCACAGTCGGTTATGGAGCTAAATAAGCAGGTTAAGACATACGATGCAGCAAAAGACGAAGATGCTAAGAAATTTGTGCAGCAGACAGTTGTGAATAAGACCTTACAGCAATTTTCCTCCCTACAACTTAATAAGGAAGATATTGCATCAGTCGTTGCTAAGGCAATAGAGACTTGTGTTCAGGTTCTGACAGATAAGGTTATCCCTGTTCCGCAAGCGGTTGTTCAACCATTCATGTCTATTAAGCAGGGGTATTATCCTTTTAAGTTAGATACTCGTAATATGACATGGCATCCCGGCGACGATACTTTGCTGGGCACAGAACTGAAAGAAGATGGCGATACTTTTGAGGTAAACACTCATTTCCATGCGCAGGATGTAGTAGATACACCTGAAAATGAGATTGTGCGTCACCTGATTGTCTATGATGATATCGATTATCAGAGTACTGCTGATTTATTGTATGGATTGGTTGAGGACGCAAAAGAACATTTTTTGACTTACCTGACCGAGGAGGAAACCGAGAAGGTTATGCGGGATCGTCAAAAGTCCATTGCAGAGATGATTTACCAGCAGATGCGTGAACATTTTTATCGAGAAGAAACGAAGTTCAAAGCATCAGAAATGCGCCCATTTTCCCGCATTGAGCCGAGTTTTGGTGGCAAGTTTAAGTCTGATGAAATTTATGACTTGCGTGCTAATATTCCGGCCAGCGAAGTTAAAGGTAAAATATTCAAGGGCTTTAAGAAAGCCTGTCATACGCTCTATAAATTTGACAGCAACACAGAACGAATTTTTGCAATGGTGCTTGAAAATGATGCAGAGGTTCTGAAATGGATGAGACCATCTCCAAAGCAATTTAATATTTATTATGGCCCAGGTGGATATAGCCGTTATGAGCCTGACTTCGTTGTTGAGACAGAAAATGAAATCTTTATGGTAGAAACAAAGGCCCAAAAGGATCTAAAAGATGCAGATGTCCTGGAAAAGGCAAAAGCAGCAACGGTTTATTGCGAGGCAGCTTCCACGTGGAATGCAGATCATGCAGGTAAGCCATGGCACTACGCTCTGGTTTCACACGATGAAGTAAGGATCAATTCCGGGTTTAAATATCTGATGGAAAATCGAGTCCCACCAGAGCAACTGCATTTTGAACTATGAAATAAATATTGGAAGATGTAATCAACAGCTCCCGAAAGAGTTTGTCAATCTGGCAATTCTTTCGGGAGTTGCCTTTTTATTCGCCCTGTGTTTCTCATTTATAGATAGTCTTAGTTTTATACTGGGAGCTGTGTATTCAATAGCGATAATCAATCTCCTTGAATATTACCAATAAACGCTTTCGCAGAAATTACCCTTGACAAATCTCGTCTCAGAAGAAGATTTTGGAACGCTACTGCAAAGAACACGGCTACACGGCGTTCCGGCACTACGACGAGGACGACGGGTATTCCGGGACGAACTTCAACCGCCCTGGCTTCCAGCGGATGCTTGCCGACATCAAGGAGGGCAAGATCAAGCGCGTTGTCGTAAAGGACATGAGCCGCTTCGGGCGCAACTATCTGCAAGTGGGGATGTATACGGATGCTCTCTTTCCCGACTTCGGCGTTCACTTTATCGCCGTCAACGACGGCGTAGACAGCACACGGGGCGAGAACGAGTTTACCGCAATCCGCAATGTGTTTAGCGAAATGTACGCACGGGACACCAGCAAGAAAATCCGTGCCACATGGCAGACCAAGGGTAAATCCGGCGAGCGTCTTTGCACAAACGCACCCTACGGGTATATGAAAGACCCGGAGGACAAAAAGAAGTGGATCGTGGACGAGGAAACCGCCGCCATTGTGCAAAAGGTGTTCTCTCTCTGCATTGACGGATTGGGGCCGACACAGATCGCACGGTGGTTGAAGGAGCATGAAATCCTCTGCCCGTCCGCTTACTGGAAGTCCAAGGGCATCAAGACGCCCACCAAGCCACCGAAAAACCCTTACGGCTGGGCGACCGAAACCGTTTCCTTTATGTTGGAGCGCGTTGAGTATTTAGGGCATAGCCGTCCAGCTATACCGTTCCTTGCTAAAATGTTTCCTTAATTCAGAGGGCTTAAATTGCAAATTTTTATTACATGATAAGAGTAGAACAAAAATTTTATAATAAAACGAGAAATAAATCTTGAAAGCGGCAGTAAAATATGGTATATACATTATACGAAACATTGATTTGATGAACGTATCACCGTTCAATGATGTGTAAAAGTGAGGTGCTTGCCATGACTGCCGTGATTTACGCCCGCTATTCCAGCGATAACCAGCGTGAAGAATCCATTGAAGGTCAAATTCGTGAATGCACGGCATATGCCGAGAAAAACGGCATTACCATCGTCAAGCACTACATCGACCGTGCCATCTCTGCCAAGACAGACAACCGCCCACAGTTCCAGCAGATGATCAAGGACAGTGACAAGAAGCTGTTTGACATTGTACTGGTCTGGAAACTTGACCGCTTTGCCCGGAACCGCTACGATAGCGCACGGTACAAGACCCAGCTGAAGAAGAACGGTGTCAAGCTTATGTCTGCCACCGAGATCATCTCCGAGGGACCGGAGGGCATCATTCTGGAATCGGTGCTGGAGGGCTATGCGGAATACTACTCCGCTGACCTTGCCGAAAAGGTTGTCCGTGGACAGACTGAGAACATCCTGAAGGGCCGCTGCAATGGTGGTCGTGGAACATTTGGCTATACGCTGGATTCGGAACGGAAGTTCCATATTGACCCGCTCACCTCTCCTTTTGTGCTGGAATCGTTCAAGAAGTACAATGAAGGTTCCACCATGAAGGAGATCCGGGACTGGTTGAATGAAAACGGCATCAAGAACCCGATGGGCGGTGCGTTTACTTATAACAGTGTCGAACATATGCTCAAAAATCGGCGGTACATCGGAGAATTGAAATTCCGGGATGTGGTCGTGCCGGATGCGATTCCGCCCATCGTGCCTCTGGAACTGTTTGAGGATGTACAGGAGAAGATTGCCAAAAACAAGAAAGCCCCTGCCCGAAGAAAGGCAGAGGACGACTACCTGCTCACCACTAAGCTGTTCTGCGGCTGCTGCGGTGCACTGATGTTTGGCGAGAGCGGAACGAGTCGGACGGGAGAAGTCCACCGCTATTATAAATGTGCCACTGCCAAAAAGAAGAAGGGCTGCAAGAAAAAGACAGTCCGCAAGCAGTGGCTGGAAGATCTGGTGGTGAACCAGACCATGCAGCTTGTCCGGGACGATGCCGCCATGGAATCCATTATCGCCAAGGTCATGGAGCTGCAAGACCGGGAGAACTCCAACCTTCCCCTCTATGAGAAGCAGCTCCGGGATGCAGAATCGGGTATCCAGAATATGCTCAATGCGATTCAGGCCGGAATCCTCACCAGCTCCACCAAGGAGCGGCTAGAGCAGCTCGAAGAAACCAAGCGTGAGCTTGAAACTCGCATTGCAGAGGAAACGCTGGCAAAACCCAAGATCAAAGAGGAATTTATCCGCTTCTGGCTGCTGCGGTTCCGCAAGTTGGACATGAGCCTGAAAGACCAGCGGCAGGCATTGGTGGATACATTCATCAATTCGATTTATCTGTATGATGATAAGGTTTTGATAACCTTTAACTATAAAGAAGGTACACAGACCATCACATTTGAGGAAGCGGCAGAAGCTGCTTCAAAGGGAAATGGTTCGGATTTGGATTGCTTTATTGCACCAAAGAATGCCTTACACGAAAGTGTAGGGCGTTTTTTTTGTTGCTCTATTTTAAGAAGGCACGATCTGGTGCACCGTCAGGGATACTCGAACAGGGCGGCGGCACGCAGTGCCGTAAGGAACGCCACAGTGCGGCGTTCCTTAGCCCGCGGGAGAGTCCCCGATGGTGCACCAGAAAAAGCCGCAACGAATGTTGCGGCTTTTTTGTCGCACCATTTCCTACTGTGTAAGGTCGTTTAATGTGACAGTTTCTTGACCGTTCTGCGTATTTAGAAGGACGGTCATTTTTTGTGTTGCTCGTATCAATTAACAGAAATATAATTGAATTGGAATGATGCGTGTGATAGAATGACATCGAGGTGATAAGATATGAAGAATACGAGGACAAAAATCCAGTTGCTCATTCTTGCAGTGACAGTGATTCTTAGCATTGTTGCCTTTATGTATTTGCCAGATGTAGCAGCTGTGCAATGGAACAGTGCGGGGGCAACAAACTATTTGCCGAAGATATGGGCGGTGGTAATCCCGCCTGTTAGCAGCCTTATAGCGATTATATTTTGGAATGGATATTCTGATTTTTACAATGCAAATCCGTCTAAAAGTGGAGATAATGTAGCATTAACATTTATTAAAAAGGCGGTAATTTACTTTTTCGCGGCTTTTTCATGTGTCGGAATTGGTGCGAATATCGCTATGATGCTATTGAACTAAGCAAGTTCCATGTTTGCTTTTGGATTCTGTTATCCCACCGGGATAAGGAGATGTGGGTTGTTCCGCGATTAGCCTAAAAAAAGAGGGATGGGGAAATGTCAAGGGGACTGTGGAATACCGCAGCCCAGTTTGCAAAGCGAGGATATGCCGCAAAAGCCCCTTGATGTTTCAACACCCCTCTTTTATCCTCGCGCGGAGGAACAACAGGCATCACTTCCGGGTGAGCAGCCGCGTGATGCCAATGCCGCCCGGATACACAAAAGTGTTCGGGTTTGCTCCCACATGGTGCACCAGAAAGCGCCTTGCTGCAAAGCAGGGCGCTTTTCTTATGTTGATCTATATTGGGAGAATCGACACTTAGTGTCGGGCCTCCCTTTTTTAGTTTATACCAGCGAATATAGTATATCAGGGCTTCGAATGTGTCTACAAAATGGAGGCAACGCTGTATCATGAAAATCGGAACTAAAATCCGCCAAGCTGGACGGTGTTTTGCAGGCTGCCGAGAAGGGAAAACTGTGACAGCCAGGAAAATACAATGAACCAGCGCCGGAAATTGTGTGGTGTGCACAACTTCCGGCGCTGGTTATGGTGGTTGTAATAAAACGTTGGAGCGTGAAAAACGGCAAATAAAACCGGCTAGGGAGAAAAGAGTGGTCAGATGCTTGTCAAGAGGCATAGCACACATAGAACGCGTCAAAAAACACGCGCGCGTTAAGAATCGTACGCGTGCGTTTTTGTGATGTGTTATACTCTATCCATTGGAATATACTTTGCCCTTGCGCCTTTTCCAGTTATTTCAGCACCTAGAATGATGAATCAAAACACAAGCTGTTACAAGAACTTTTGAAAATCGTAGATGGCTTCGATGTTTCTCCTTACGACGACGAAAAGACCGAAGCAATTCTTGACTTCAAAAACTTGTACTTAATCTACATCAAGTAAACTGCTAAAATAAAAACGCAAAGGCAGGTTATTTGTGTAAAGGTGTTGGTGTAGACTTGTTGCATGGTAATATGCAGTTGTAAAGGGAAGGCGCAAGCCTTCTCTTTTTTTGTTTCAAAACAATTTGACCCAGAACGAAAAACCTGGCTGCCTAGCAGTTGGGAGCTTTATTGTGGGCCAAAGCGTAGCCTAAAAGGAGCGATTTCTGGTGTTGGTTCGTACCAAATCATCAATGCTCAATAATGCTGTCGGGGTCAGAAGTCAAGGGTGAAATGAACTATATTTTCCCCCCTTGACATCCACCCCCCTCGGTGTTATGATGCCAACGAGACGGCAGCCGGACAAGCTTGATGCCGCCTCGAATAATTTTTGCTCTATTCGCACCCTGAATGTGGATCACACAGAGTTTGGGATTGATCCGAGGATTACGCCATGAACAAGACAAAAGATATGACCGTAGGCAGCCCCACCAAAACCATCTTCTTTTTCTCCGTACCCGTCTTGCTTGGAACCCTATTCCAGCAAATATATAACATGGCCGATACGATCATTGTCGGGCAATTTTTGGGTGAAGACGCCCTTGCTGCCGTGGGGGCGACCGGAAGCACTGTATATCTTGTAATTGGCTTTGCTTCCGGCCTTACCCAGGGCTGCGGTATTTTAGTCTCACAGGCATTTGGCGGGCACCGTCTGAACGAACTAAAGAAGGTTGTTGGCACAGCGCTCTTGCTCACAGTGGTGTTTTCAGTTATCCTCACGATTCCTACCGTTTCTTTTAGCCGCCAGATTCTGTTAGCGTTGCACACCCCTTCGAACGTACTCCTCTACGCACACGAATATCTTCGCGTCATCTTTGGCGGTATCCTGTGTACGATGGCCTACAATATTGCAGCCAGCATCCTTCGCTCTTTGGGTGACAGCCGCACACCTTTATATTTCCTCATTTTGTCGTCATTCTTGAATATTGTTTTGGATATATTTTTTATCGCGACACTACATATGGGAACTGCAGGCGCCGCTTGGGCAACGGTGTTGTCACAGGGAATTTCTGCACTGCTATGCTTTTGGTACATGTTTCACAACTACAACAATCTACGTCTCAGTATCCGCGATCTGTACCCCGATCCTTATCGGATTCTGTGTATGATACAAAGCGGCATTCCCATGGCTTTAAACCAAACCGTTACTGCGTTTGGAATTATGATTCTGCAGAGCGGCATCAATCAATTCGGTTCTTCCGTAATGGCGGCCTATACTGCCGCTTCTAAGCTTGAATCCTTGGTGATGCAACCTATGATCGCACTGGGCTCGGGCATTTCTACGTATTGCGCACAAAACATAGGAGCCAGGAAAACAAAACGCATTTTTGTTGGTGTACGCAGCACGATGCTCCTTTCCCTTGGTGCTGCAATTCTGGGTATGGCTTTGTATGGAATTGCCTCCAAAGCCATTCTGCGGATATTTTTGAGTGATCCCTCGCCCGAAATGATACATTATGCACTGCAATATCTCTACACAAGCGTGTGGTTCCTTTTATTTTTGGCATGGATTTTTCTGTTCCGCAATGCTTTGGTTGGGCTCGGGAACGGCCTTATCACCATAATTGGTGGCGTGGCCGAGCTTCTTTGCCGTTTTTTGTGCATTCATTTTCTGCTTCAACCTTTCGGTTTCTGGTGTATTTGTCTAACCAATCCTATTACCTGGATCGTTGCGTGCAGCCTTTTCTGCGGATTTTATTTTCGTTGGGAACACCAGCAAAAACATTGCTCAAAAAGTGCGGGATGATCCATCGCAGAAGATTATCGGGGTCTCTGCCAGTGGATTCTGTCTGAAGGAACGTCTTGGCAATCTCCGCAATGTCATTGACCAGAATTCCGACGAAATGCGAATCGCCATGATCGCCATGCAGGATGAACAGTTTGCCCATCAGACGTTTATGTCTGAACTGTGTAACCATAAACACTTCTTCTCGAATCAATTCCGGCCATGCCACAGGATCGATTTTAAGGCACCATACAGCACGTTTCAGTGCCAGATGACAAAGGGGTTTACAAGAAGCAAAAACGACGTTACACAGCCCTCCAGGCATCACGCAATGCATCGTATTCCCATGCAAGGTATATTGGATTGACCGGAGAAAATACCGACGTCTCTGTACAACTTTGAAAAAGATGAGTTGAAAACTATAAGCCTATTGTGTTGCGGAGCAATCAAGCGTTTCGTTTTGTAAATGAATCGTGCATACAAAAAGCAGACCCGTGAGTCCACGGGTCTGCTTTTTTGTATTTGCGATAGGGAAGAGTATGGACGGGTTACGCAGGTATCGATCCGGGAGATTCGGTTTCCAAACACCCACATCCGCTGGGCTTTTCGCGGATTCGTATGGCTTTTTATTTGTGGGCGGGCTCCTCGCCGGCTGGACATTCTCTCCCCATTTGGCAGCCGCTACCGAATGATTCGTGAAGGATTAATTGGTGGGAAGTTCGCGATAGGTCATTCTTTCAAAATCAGAATAACCACCAGCGTCCTCTCCATTGCCGGAAGCGTATAACCCCAGTGTACAGCCGACAAAACCGCCGGCATGTTCCGTGCTTAAAGAGCGCAGATCAATGTCGGAGATAACCGGTTTCCATTCACTATTGCTTTGGTAAAGAACACTGGCCACAAGCCCTTCTACGCGCAACTTCAGTTTAATGGGGAGTGCAGCCGGCAGATCCATTTGCGCCAAACAGCTGTCTTTACCATCTTTGCAAAGAGAAACAACAAGTTTGACCCCCGAATCCTGGGGATAGCACTCTGCCCGCAGATGGTTTTCGTTGCTTTGAACCATGGCAATACCGGCGCAATCACTCTCTTTGCAGAAATGCGGGATAAAGCTGGTTTCAAATTCGCAATTCCAGTGTTGCTGACGCAGCGCGAGGTATGCAGGCTCACCGCAATCCTTCAAGCTGTCGCAACGATGGAAAAGACGAACAATATGCTCTTCTGCGTGCAGTTCCAGTTCGTGATCGCGGTGATTGCGCAAAGTCAGCAATTCCAGCGGCAGAGAAGGTGTATCAAACGTATAGGTTTTACATTGGGGTGCGCCGTCAGAAGGCTGCCCCTCGTAAGGCAGCGTGACTACTTCTTCAAGATGACCGACCCCCGCATTTACAACCGGCCAACCATCTTCCCAGCTGACCTTTGCCAAAAAGGTTTCACGCCCCAACAACGTGTACCCTTGGTTCGGCCGGCAAGCCAATACAACCATATACCAGTTGCCGTTTCCGTCATCCACTAAGTCGGCATGACCGACGCAGGTAACAGGATATTGGGCTCCCAAATGGCGATGCGTCAGAATAGGGTTGCAGGGGCAGTACTCGTAGGGACCAAACACATTTTTGCTGCGCGCGATCATGACGCTGTGGTGGATGGAAGTACCGCTTTCCGCATGCAAAATGTAATAGTAACCGTCCTTTTTGTACAGGTGAGGTCCCTCCGGCCAAATGGCTTTGCGCTGGAATCCGGTAAGTACAATGGTGGCATCGGGCTTTAACTTCATCGTGTCCAGATCCAAAGTTTGAATCCAAATTTCGCAGTCGCCATTGTAGCGGTACCCGGCAGAACGCGGCCGTTGGCCGATATAATAGCAGGTACCGTCATCGTCAAAAAAGAGACTGGGATCAATGCCGCCGGTAGACTCACCCAAATAGTAAGGCTCGGACCAGGGGCCGCGCGGATCTTTTGCAGTGACGATAAAATTTCCTTGGTCGGACACGTTGGTGGTAATCATATACCAGGTGCCCTTATGGTAACGAATGGTAGGGGCAAAAATCCCCTGGGAATGCTGACAGCCGGACAAAGGAACCTGAGAATCACGATCGAGCACATTGCTGATCAAATTCCAGTGGACAAGATCTTCGCTCTCAAAAACCGGCACGCCGGGAAAATACGCAAATGTCGAATGAACCGTATAGAATTTGTTCCCTACCCGGCAAATCGAAGGGTCGGGAAAGAAGCCTGTCATGATAGGATTTTTAACGGAAAGCATAGAAAACCTCCAGGTATAAAGGTGTGATATTCTGCATGCAAAAATATAGAGCTATGGCCGCTGCATCCAAGAGGAAAAACAGATGCAGCGGCCATAACTATTAGAGGGTGCCGCCGAACTGACTTTTCGGATTACAGGCACTGGAAAACAGGGGCGGATGGCAGGAAAAGGATTTTACTCTTTTACACTGCCAATGGTCATGCCGGATACAAAGTATCTTTGCAGGAAGGGATAAAGCAGAATGATGGGAAGCATCGTCACCACAGTAGCGGCGGAACGCACGGTAACCGGCGTGACGGCTGCGGTAGCGGTGTTGCCGCCGGTGGTGGCACTGCCGCTTTGCTGCATGACAGAGGAAAGAAGCTTCATCAACTCATATTGCAGGGTCGTATACTGGGTGTTCATCCGGTTGTACAACATAGCATCGAACCAGGAGTTCCACTGTCCGACAGCTACGAACAGAGCGACGGTGGCATACACCGGCTTGCACAGGGGCGAGATGATACGGGTAAAGATGGTGAAATCGTTGGCACCGTCAATCATGGCGGATTCTTCCAGCGCGCTGGGCAGACCTTCCATGAAAGTGCGCATAACCAGAACGTTAAATGCGCTGACCATGCCCGGAATGACGTATACCCAGAAAGAGTTGGTCAGGTTCATGTTGCGGTACAAAATCAAGGTGGGGATCATACCGCCGTTCACGTACATGGTGATGACCCAGAACAAAGACAGCTGGGAACGGAACAAAAAGCGTTTGCGGCTGATGATGTAGGCCAAAAGTGCGTTCGTTACCAGGGCGAAGATGGTTCCCAACACAGTTCTGGCCACCGAAACCACTGCACCGGTGAGGATGTTCTGCTGATGCAGAACCGTTTTATAGTTCGAGAGCGTAAAGATGCGCGGCCACAGATGGATGCCACCGCGTACGGCGTCGACACCGTCGTTGAAAGAAAGCGCCACCGTGTTCAGAACAGGATACAGCGTAATGGTGACGAACAAAACCAGGAAAATGGTATTGCAGGTAACAAAGACTTTGTCCATGGTGGATGATTTGATTTTCATGTGTACCCTCCCCTTAGAACAATCTGTCTTCACCGGCACGTTTGGCAATCCAGTTTGCGCCGAGAATCAGAATAATTGCAACGACGCTCTTGAAGATACCGGCTGCAGTACCCAAAGAATAATCGTTCTGGCTGATGCCCCAGGTCAAGGTGTAGATATCAATGGTTTCCGAAACACTCTTGACCAGGCCGTTGCCAAGCAGATACTGGACTTCAAAGCCTGCATTCAATACGTTGCCAATATTCATGATCAGCAGAATCATAATGGTGGACTTGATGCCAGGAAGCGTGACGTGCCAGATTTTGCCCCACCGGCCGGCACCATCCAAAGTGGCTGCCTCATACAGGCTGGGATCGATGGAGGTAATGGCGGCCAGGTAGACAATGGCATTCCAGCCGGTTTCCTTCCAAACATTGGCAAATGCAACGATTGGCCAAAAATAACCCGGATTGGCGAAGAAGTTGATGGGCGAATTCAGAATGCCCAGGTTCACCAGCATCTCATTGATGATACCGGTGGAAGACAGCGCATCGTGCAGAATACCGGTGACAACGATCCAGGAAAGGAAGTGGGGCAGATAGGAAACCGTTTGAACAAGCTTTTTGCCGAACATGTTGCGTACTTCGTTCAGCAGGATGGCGAAGATAATGGCCATTAAAAAGGTGGTCACCAGATTGAGAACGCCCATGACCAGAGTGTTACGGATATCACGCAAAAAGACGTCGTCAGAGAACAGGAATTTAAACTTTTGCAGTCCTACGAATTTAGATCCGAAGAGGCCGTCTTTGGGTTTGTAGTCCTGAAAGGCCATTACCCAGCCTGCCAGTGGAACATAATAAAATACGATGCCGTATACAAAAAAGATAGCCGCACAGACCATCAGAAATTTCTGGCGTGAAATCTCTTTCCATGTAATACGCTTTGATGGATTTTTCATTGGAGAGTCCTCCTAAGGAACGTGTATGGCGAATCATGTGTTGCAAACTAACGTTTAAGGAGCTTGCGGGTTGAATGCATTTCATAAAAAAGTGGCCACAGCTACACCGTGCAACCGTGGCCACTTGTATGTGTCAACGTCTATGTCGCCTGCAATAACGGGCATCAAAGACCGGCACGGCGCTCAAGCTCAGTTTGCATTTCTGCCAAGAAATCCTGCGGATTGGCTGCGTTGTACGCAGTCATGTATTGATTCCAGGTGCTTTCAAAATCAGGCGCCATAACAACTTTGGGCAGCCATTCGTGTTTGACTTCGCCCATCTTGACCCAGGCAACACCACCGGGGGTTGCGGTAGTCATTGAACCGGAGTAAGAATACATCGGGAACCAGGGGCCCATTTCTTCTTTCACAGAACCGATCATATCGACGTAGCTGTCTACGCCGTAGGCAGCAAACACTTTCTGCAGGGGGGTGGACAGGCCGTCCAGGAATTCGCTTGTCTGCTGCTCGGGCTTCATGGCGTTCTTGCCGTCCCGGCTGGTGCCCAGCCACTGCGGCATGTAGGAATAGCTGCACAGGTGTGAGGCCTTGTAGGTGGGATCCGCGCATTTCGTCCGCATTTCATCGGTGCGGTAATACAGGCCGTTTTCATCAACCAGGTAATCCTCACCTTCAACGCCCCAGAAGCGAAGATCGTGGATTTCCTGATCCAGCAGATCGTTCATAAACTTAAATGCAGCGTCAATATCGGAGCAGCTGGTGGTAACGGCCACGCCGCTGGAATTGTTCAGGGTATCGGCGTAGGTGTGCCAGCGGTTTTCCATTCCTTCGTCAATGGTCAGGCCCAGCGGAACGTAGTTGCAGCCCTGCTCGTCCAAACCCTGCTGTTTGAAAACATCATTGACATTGTTCGCGAAGTCCCACCACTGGTCGCACATGCCCAGCACAGCGCCGGTGGAAAGCTTGGCGATGTATTCATCGTAGGTCTGGGTGGCGAATTCTACGTCCACGTAGCCTTTCTGGTATTCTTCGTTCAATTTCTGGAAATACCTCTTGGCAGTAGGCGTGGTATTGTAGTCAACCACCTGCATCGTATCCTTGTCTACAATGACAGAGCCATCGTTGGGATACCCATCAAGGAACTGGGGTGCATTCTCGATGCAGAAATAGCGCCAGTCTTCGCAAAGTGCCGTGTAGGGAATGTTCTTGGTACCGTTTGCCATGGTGGGGTTGGCATCGGCATAGCTTTCCAGCAGATCGAAATACTGGTCCAGGGTTTTGATTTCGGGGTAACCGGCCCATTCCAGAACACGCGCCTGAATCCAGAAGGCTTCATCGTTATGGGTGGTGGCACGATCTTCGCCATAGGTGTTCTGGAATACGTTGGCCCAATAGATTTTGCCGTCCTCCTGGCGGAAGTTGTCCCACTCTTTGTCGGTGTACATCTCTTTCAGGTTGGGATACTTTTCCAGGTAATCATCCCAAGGCACCAGGACGCCTGCATCGTAAAGAGACATCATGGCATCGCCGCCATTGATGAAGTCCGGATACTCACCGCCCGCGATGATTGTGCCGATGGCTTCTGCGTCGGTCTGGCCGGTCAGCCAGGTCTCTTTCAGTTTGGCACCGGTCTTTTCGGCAATGATGTTCATAACATCGTTGTCATCATTGATTTCGGAACCGGGCATTGCGGTAAACATCGTAAATGTTTTGATCCCATCGGACGATTCGGTGGAATTAGAGCCGCCACATGCCGTTAAGCCCAGCAGCATGACCGCGGACATACTTGCCGCAAATACGCGGCGCCACAATTTTACTTTCATAATTGGCCTCCTGTAGATAGATTTTTCGCCCTTGCGGGTTTCCCTGATTTAAGTATATATACCAAAAATGTCTTACACAACCGACAAATTCCAGTAAAAACCCCTGAAAATTATAGCTTTGCAAATTCAACGGAAGAGGAAATCGCGCTAAACAGCGAAACAATGATACAAAAAAGACAGGCAGTCCCCCATTCTTGAAGTTTTTTGGAAGGCAACATGCCTGCACTTTTGCTTGGTTTATCGTTGTTTTTTAAGAATGCAAAAAACGAAAAGCAAGTGTATGATTATTCTGGTGTGAATTATTTCCCGGGAAATTCAGAATGTGGTTTCTCGGTTTTGCTCTTCCGAAAATGGGAAGGCGTACAGCCTTTCAGCTCGATAAATTTGCAAAGGAAATAATCCACATCTTTATAGCCCACATCTTCGGCAATGCGGCCGATCTGCTTGTTTGTGTACAATAACTGGCGGCACGCTTCGTTAATACGGTAAGAACACAAATAGTTTTTAAAGGACTGCCCGTATTTTTTGCGGAAGATTTGCCCTAAGTATGCACTGTTGATATAGTATTTTTTGCCCAAGCCCTGCAATGTCAGGTTTTCCGAGTAGTGTTCCTGGATTTCCTTGTCGATAGAATCCAAAATATCGATGGAGATATTTTTTCGCAGAAGGGAAAGGTAGTCTGCATACTCGCGTGCAAAGCGGAACAGATGCTGTCGGCTCCCGCGGGAAATTCCTTCCCGGAAAGACTGCGCGCTGATAAATTGCAGCATTTCCTTCTGGTTGGCTTCGTTGTCCAAATTGGATGCAAGATGCATAAGCCGGAACAAAAGATAATTTAAGTTCAGGTTGATATCTTTGTCATGTACGCCACGCTGCTGCATTTCGGCAAACAAATGGTCTATTTCGGAGCCGATGCGTTCCTGCTCATTCAGTTCAATGGCGGTAATCAACTGATCCAGGGTATCTTTGCACAAAACGGCTCTTTCTTGCGGAACCGATAACTCTTCCTCGTAATAATAGATCGATTTTTGCTGGCGGAAGGCGCAAAGGTTTTTCAGCCCGCAGACGGTATCATACGATTCAGAAACAGTGGTGATATCGTCCACTTTTTTGCCAACCAGAAATCGCAATTCGTGTTGTGTCGAAACACCCAATTTCTTATAAAAATCCTGGATATACTGTGTTTCGGAACAGCCGGCATTTCGGGCAAGCGCACCGCTGTAAACAAAAGCAATCCCATACCCAACGCGATCTAACGAAGCGTCACAGAAACACCGGATCCGGTCCTCGCCTAAAATTTGCGCACAGCTTTGGTACAGGTCACGCTGCACCATACGGAAGTGGTTCTCATCATCGTCATCTTCGTTGTCCGAAGAATGGCAAGCGGAAATTTCAATGTAACGAACGCCGTCCGAAAAATCCAGATGCTTATGCAGATAATCCACGCCGTGGGGATCATATTTGCCGAACAGCAACGAGATCAAACACCGGGCCTGATAGGCCAGTTCGTACTGCTCCTCCATTTTGCTGTTTTGCGAGATGTTATTGTATTTGCTGAGAATGGATAACAGATCTTGCTTTTCCACCGGTTTGAGAAGATAGTCGATACACCCGTAGCGCAGCGCTTTTTGAGCATAGGAAAACTCACTGTATCCGCTCAGAATCACGAAACCGGCGTTGGAAAGATTCTCCCGGCGAACAGTTTCCAGTAATTCAAGTCCGGTCATTTTTGGCATCATAACGTCGGTGATGACAAGGTCAACGGGTAACTTTTTTATGTACTCCAAAGCCTCCTGTCCGTCGGACAAAACGGCAGCCACTTCATAGCCTGCGGCGTTCCAGTCAATCAACGCCTGCAAACCTTGCGCAATAAACTGCTCATCATCTACGATAATAACTTTTAACATGTCACTCCGCCCTTATTGCTTTGTTTAGAGGAAACCGAATCGAAACAAGTGTTCCAATGCCCGGCTCGCTTTCCACCGAGAACTGTGCAGTATCCTCCGTCATCATGCGGATGCGCAGGCAGGTGTTCACCATGCCTACGCGTCCTTTTTCTTTTAACATTTTCAGGCTGGCGTTGCGCATCCGGTCTTGAATACGTTCTACCTCGGCCTCGTCCATACCGCCACCGGTATCTTCAATTTCCATGCAAAGCGCATCGTTTTCTGTATACACGCGTACAAAAATCCAACCGGGAAAAGATTTTGCTTCAATACCGTGCACACAGGCATTTTCCACAAAGGTGGTAATGGTCAATTTCGGAACCAGGATGTTCTGGCAATCTTCCTGCGCATTGATTTGATACGAAAGGCGCTCCCCGAAGCGATATTTTTGCAAGGACAGGTACGCTTCAACAAACGCCAGCTCACGCTTAATGGTATTGGAATCCGAGGACCAATCCACGTTTTGGCGCACCATTATGGCCAATTTCTGTATCATATTGGCGGTTTCTTCTTCTTTTTTCAGGATGCTGTGCATACGGATGCTTTCCAGTGCGTTGAACAGAAAATGGGGATTGATTTGGCTGTATAAAGCCATCAGCTCTGCGTTCTGCCGGGCAATATCCATCTTCTGCTCTTTCAGTCGGCATCGGTAGGCGGTGTCAATCAGGCTGTTCATCCGGTCAGCCATGCGGTTGTAGTTGTCCATCAGACTGCCGATCTCATCTTGACCGTTTGGCCCGGAAATCTTGATCAACACGTCGCTGTCTATCTGGTTGAAGACTTTTTCCAGACGGAAAAGACGAGAAGTAATGGAATTCTCCAGCAGATTCATCAAAAGCTGCGGGGGAATAATGTTCAGGATCAGCAGCAGGATCAGGATATAGATGTTTTGGCGAATCAGGGCTAAAACGTTGCCGCTTGGTTCCATCACATAGATGTCCAGATCTTCCCCGTAAAGGGTAAAATGCTGGGACAAGCCTACCGAATCAGACGGGGAGAATGTGTCATAAGGCTGCCAACGATAATTGGGCATTGCGTTCGTAAGCAAAATCCGGTTACCGCTGCATACATAAACTGAATCGTTATACCCCATGTTCTGGAAATCGCGGTCCAGTGTGCTGTAATTGATTCCAATACACAAAAGGCACTCCGCCTTATTGCTGTAAAGGCCATTCATCCCACGTAAAAACAACACCTGGCGCCCATCTGTTTCATCATAAGAAAAAAGAAGCCGCGGGCTGTAGCCATCCGCAGTATACTGCTGATACCAGGGCTCCTGCGAAACGGTGGATAACCGTGCAAATTCACTGCCGTTTATCAGGGTTTCATTGTCTGCATACACCCGTATGACAGAATTTGTGATCCGGGAAACACCCTGCAGCAAAGAATTGTGGATGTATTCTCGGTAACTTGAAAAATAGTCCTGGGGACTGGCATATTGCCGGCTCACAAAATCCTGAAGGGAGTTATCCATATACAGGCTGGTAGAAATCAGCGCGGAATCTTCTGTGGCGGCGGAAAGCATCGACTGCACTGATTTGGCTATTTTTTCCATCTGGTGCAGCTGCTCGGCATGCTCGTTCTTGGCTAATGCATGTAAAATTACAATATCGGTCAAAAATATGGGAACCAGAATACATAAAAAATAAAGATATCTAAGTTTTTTCTTCAGGCTTAAGTTATTGAGAAAACTTTCCAGCTTGATTCTGACATGATGAAACCGGTTCATACAAAGCTCCTTACCGGTGAATGTTGCAAAATGACCTTGCTATTTTTAGCGGTGCAAAGTATAATGCCAATATTAGTATAATTCAGCCGCAGAACCATTGTCAATCAAATAATAGTGCACAATCTGAATCGCTGTTTTTTGTGAATATTTACATCCTGAAAAAAAGGAGGAGAACTCATTGAGAGGCGTTTTTAATCCGGACAGCCCCCTGATGCGCGCCCTGGGCGTTGTGTGGGATCTTATTGTCCTGAATCTGCTGTTCCTGGTTTGCTGCATTCCGGTGGTTACCATTGGCCCTGCCATCACGGCTTTACATTATGTCACCACAAAAATGGCGGGTGAAAAAGACGGCACTCCGGTGGTCGGCAATTTTTTCAAGTCATTCCGGGCAAATTTCCGCCAGGGCGTACTGATGGGAATTCTTTTTGGGGCCGCAGGGGGATTTCTGGGCTATGATATCTATCTTCTATGGCATTCCGGGAATTTCCAAAACAGCAGCTTTAAGATTTTGATTCCCGTGGCAGCAATCGCTTATATGATGACCTTCGTATATGCTTTCCCGCTGCTTGCAAGATTCAACAATACGGTTTTAGGTACCATACGGAATGCGTTTATCATGTCTGTGACCTCTTTGCCCAAAACCTTTTCCATGTTGTTGTTGATAGGCGCATGTGTAGCATTGACCCTGTATACACAGACCACATTGCGCTATGGATTGTTTTTGTGGTTTGCGCTGGGGTTCTCTTCGATCGCTTATGCAAATGCATTTGTTTTAAATGACGTTTTCATGAAGTGCTCAGAGCAGTACTCTTCTCAGATAAATCAGGAGCAGTCTCAGGATACTACGGAGAATTCAGACGGCAAAAAGTAACCGTTTGACGGCATAGAAAAAAGCAAAAGAGCGCGGAAGTCATCTCCGGCGCTCTTTTGCTTTGGTCTGGAAATCAGGCTTTCAGCGTAAAGGCAGCAACGCTGCATGCGGGCAAGAGGGAAGCAAAGCTGTTGGTACCAACAGTTATGTTTGTCAACGGCTTCGGCTCGACTTGATGGGGATTATCGAACGTATTGTAGGCAGCCGCGCCGGCACCATCGCCGCTAAGCACCTGACCGGTGATGGAAGTAAACTTGCTCAGGCCATCCCAGTGAATTTCAACAGGCACAAGGGTACATTATACCGTTGCTTCTTGCGGGAACCAGATGCGGTAATGCCCGCTTAAAGCAAGCAGCGCAAAAAGATACAGGCAATTGTCATAATAACGCCGCGGTCCGGAACGGAGCGGAGTGCTAAAGAACCGGCGGAGCCATTCATCCGCGCAGGCGTCATCCAGAATCAGGGAACCCTGCGCAATGGTAGCCAGAAGCCCTACAGGATGCAGAGCATTTCCTTCAACGGGTGTGCCGTCGATCAGATAGATGCCGTTTGTTTGCCCGTGTTCCTTTTCTTCAAAAAATTGCTGAATATGTGCAGCTGTTTCTTGAGCCCAACCGTCTTTGTCCCCGAACCATTGGGCATCCAAAGCAATGTTGCCCAACGTGCGGTATGCATCGCTGAAGAACCAGTCGTGACGGTCCGGCTGATCACCCCGATGCGGGCGGCCGTCGTACTCGGCATATTCGGCACTCAAACCGGTACGGGCGTGGCAGGCTTTGCGCAGGTACTGGCGGCTGGCCGCTGCGGCTGCATGCCAGAAAGGACGGTCGCATTCGTCGCTCCACAGAGCAAAAAGTTCATAGAAATGCGGCAAATGATAAGAGGGATCGGTAAATTCACAGTTGGGAATGAATTTGATGAGATGGTTTTCGGGGTTCCACATGGGAAATCCGGAACCGGCTTCTTCGCCTTTGTGTACACATGCGTGCAAGATGCGCCGTGCCCAGGAAGCGTAATCCAGTACCCCTTCGCCGGAACCCCAGCGGTTGGCCGCAAAAAACAGGGACATGGCAAAAAATTCTTCGCCGTCAGGGGCAGGTCCATCGGAATTTTTGCTGCCGTCAGTATGACAGGACCAGGCAAAATAGCCGGCGTTTTCCCCTTCGGTGAGGTACATGTGGGTCACGACCCATCGCCACAGGCAGTCGAATTCCTTCTGGCGATTCATTTGTACGCAGAACATCATTGCGTAGGACATGCCCTCGGTACGGACGTCATGGTTCCCCGTATCCTCTATGTACATCATGTCAGGTCCGGCACAATGGCAAAGGCGAACCCCCTCCGGACCATAGAACATCTCCTCAAATGTGCTTTCCAGCTTGTTGTCAATTTCGGCCTGCGAATATCCAAGCCGTTCCAGTCTGTTCAAATATTGCCCGTTATAGTAGGCACCTTCCATAATAATTTCAGCTCCTTTTGAATCGTGTAAGGCGCAACCGATTTACTCGGTCTGCTGTTCTTGTAACTCACTATAGCAGTTTTTCGATTGCATGGCAAGCGCAAAAATGGTACGGGTATGGCGAAAAGCTGTCAGCCATTTGAAAACTCTCTGGAATACAGCAATAAATGAGGAAGACTGTTTCATCCTACATCTTTTTCAAGAATCAGAGGAACAAACAGAAACCGCAACATTCGCCTATCCTTATTTTTCATCATGGTTCTCTAAGGCAACACCGCACAATTCCCGCCTTACGGCTTAAGCACCGCTCCGGCGGCT
>OLOD01000115.1_pt1 | contig 60009 bp, 49 predicted proteins | sample 1671921 | NCBI WGS metagenome assembly OLOD01 (sample SAMEA3136626, study PRJEB25190) | human gut metagenome | biome: human gut; feature: human-associated habitat; material: faeces | place: Austria | collected 2013
TTGTACTGTTTCCTAATCCCAGCTGTCCATAATTGTTATAACCCCATGACCATACTGTTCCGTCTTTTCTGACTGCAAAACTGTTATAGTATCCTGCGGCTATTGAGACCACATCTGAAACACCGATAACCTTTACAGGTAATGAAGAATTAGACGTTTTTCCGTTTCCAAGTTCACCATGAGGGCCATATCCCCATGACCATACTGTTCCGTCTTTTGCAAGTGCCAAATTATGATTTGAACCTGCAGCAACTTCTATGATATTTTCAAGAAAACCTGTGCTGCTCTTTTGTTCTCCTGTTACAACTTGTACAGGATAATATTTAGTAACAGCTGTTCCGTCACCAAGTTCACCATTTGCATTATATCCCCATGTCCATACTGTACCGTCTTTCTTTAGAGCAACAGTGTGTCTTCTTCCGGCTGCTACCATTGGTGCGGCAACGTCTGATGAAGATGTACGAACTTCAAGTTCGATTATACTCATCTCACCGTTGACTGTTCCGACAACTTGAGTTCTGCCGAATGCTTTGGCCGTAATTGTTGTACCTGAAGCTGAGGCGATGTTAGAGTTTATAACTTTAACATTTGAAACACCACTTCCAAATACTGTAGCTGCATTAAAGCTTTCGCCTACTGCAATTCTTTGGAAACGTTGTTCAAAGCCCGTTTCACTTTCAAGTGAAATATTTGCATTATCATTCGACGCAGTTTCTGCTGCCGAATTATCTGTTGCAACGTTTTCACTGTTTACAGTTTCTGTTACTTCAGTCTTGTCGCTTGATGTTGCGTTTGATGAATTTGAAACTGAAGTTGATTTACTGTTATTTACAGTTGAATTTGTTGTGTTCGAGTTTCCTTTTTTTATACTTGAAGAACCGTGACCTTTTGATGAAGATACAGTTGACTGTGAATTTGTTTCAGCAGGCACTTCTTTTTCAACAGTTTGAGTTTCAACTGCCGACACTTCAACATTTACTTTTTCTGCCACATATTCTTTGATTTCTTCTTCACTGTATGTAGTAAATGAATCTGTTGTTGTTCCGACTGACGGTTCCGATGTTGTTGTGTATTCATTTACAGAAGTTGATGAATCAGTATTTTTTTCTACGCCGTCAACACTGGTTGTTGTATCTGTAGTTACTGTTTCACGAACCGTATAATTTGTTCCGACTTGTTCTTCAACTGTTTCTTCTTTCGCAACAGTTTCTGTTGATTGAACTGTTGTAGTTTCCGATACAGTTTCATATTGTGTTTCGCCGGTTTCTTCATCTTCTCCGACTGCTACCTGTTTTTCAACTGTGACCTCTTTTTCGGCAGGTACTTCTTCATATACAGTTTTTGTCTTTGTTTCTACAATCGGTTCTTGACTTACGATTTCTGTTGTTGTAGTTTTCGTTGTTGTAGTTGCAACTTGTTTAGTCTTTGAAACTTCTTTTTGAACTTCCTGTTCAACTGTTTTTGTTGTCGGGACTTCAACTGTTTCTGTTACAGTTTTCGTTTCCGGCTCTGCCGTTTCTTCGCTCTGAACGGTTACAAAATCATCTTCCCCGACCTCGTCTGATGTCTTTGTTTCAGAATTTGTTGTATTGTTTGTTGCATTTGACAATACTTGTGTTGTTGTTTCTGTTAATTCCTTTGATGTTACTTCTGATAACTTTTCATTATCTGATGTTTCTGTCTTTGTTGTTTCAGGTTTCGCGATTGCTTTTGTTTCTGCTTTCACATCAGTTTTTGTGTTATCATTTGCGGCTGATTTTTCGTTGTTATCGATAACGCTTGTGTCCTGTTTTGTTTCTGGCTTTGAATCTGTGTTGCTATCAGCTTTTGCATCTGCTTTTAATTCATTTTCGGAAACTTTTGACTGTGTTTCTTTCCTATTATATAGGGCGTTATCTGATGCAGTTTCTTCAGACTTATCTGCATCGACCTTTGCATCCTTGTCTAAATCCGCAACTTTATCTGTTTTATCAGTTGTATTTTCTGTTGTTTCTGTTTTTGTATCTGACAGTGTTTCTGTATTATCTTTGTTGTCAGCATTTTCACTGTTTTGCTTTTCTTCAAATGCCTTTAGAATTTCTTCGTCTGACATATTGCTGAAATCAGTTGCACCTGTGTTGTTATTAGTATCTCCAAGCAAAGATAGATCATATACAGAGTTTTCCTGTGTAAGACCTGTCTTGTACATATCTTCCACGAAGTTTTTAACTTCTTCAGATTCAAACTCTTTCTTTGAACCTGCGTCTTGTTGTTGTTCTTCCTCTGACGGAGCTTGTCCGTTTGAAAGATAGATTGTACCTGTAATCTTTTCGTAAGGATTTGATTTTAGCATTGCATAGAAAGGAGCTCTTTCTATATCTTCTACTGTTTCTTTATCCCATGTAATATCAACGGTACTCTTTGCACCATCTACTTTCGGTGTTGAAATTGAGAAGAACTTCGGTTCAACTTGCCACTCAATGTCGCTACCGTCACCATTTGCAGCGATTGCTGAAAATGTTTGTGTTTGTCCGAAATATGAGAATAGTGAGAAATCTTTATCAAAAGAAAGCTTATCGCTGTCGTTATCCTTTGAGAAAGGTTCAAGTACCTGTGAAGTACTTGTAGAATTATTTGAAGTATTAGATGATGATATATTGTTATAAGAAGACGATGAAGAGGAATTATTTTTTGCACCTGAAACAGACGAAGTGTTTGCTCCGCCTTTTGAACTGTTCTCTGTATTATTTTGCGCATTACTATCAGACGCAGCTGCCTGTTCGTTGTTTTCGGCATTTTCTGCGTCATTTTGATTTTTATTGTCCTCATCATCGGCAGCTCCAGCGTCCTTTGACTCTGTGCTGCCTGAAGCATCTTTTGCTTTGTCCTCCACAGTTCCGGCTACTATTGCACGCCCCGCGTTAGTAACCTCCGCTAATGTAGGAACTTGAACCGATGTTCCTACCATCGACACCATAATAAGTGCCGATAACACTTTTGTCATCATCTTGTTAAATTTCATTTTTAATCTCCACTAATTTGCCTTTAAGGTATTTTGTGTTTTACACTATATATAGTAGAAAGTATGTCGATTTTTGTCTTGACGGCACACTTCTCCCATTATGTTTATTATACCTCTTTAGGGTATATTAGTCAAGATGTTTATTAAAGTTTCGTGTATATTCTTACATTTTCTTTATATTTTTGTTAAAATTGTATTATTTTCATCGCTTGTAAAATATCTGTATTCCGGTTGAAACACTTCTGTAACGGAAATCGCATTTTATTTCATTTGTTTCATTTACGACTCGTTTTCTTTGCAATAATTGCTTTAAAATTTCACTTTTGTTATTTTCCCAAAAATCTTTGATTTTCTTTAAAAAAACTATTGACAAATGTAGTTTTTTTATATATAATCTGATAAGTTGAGTGTGTCATAAATAATACACTTGACAAAGTACAATTTTTCAGATACGGAGTGTGACAAAACCATGATTGGTGATGCCGAAAGGTCAAAGTTGCAGGTTGGTTATAAACAAGCTGTAAGAGCTTTAAATGAAAACAAAGCCTCTAAAGTCTTTGTTGCCGAAGACTGTGACGACCATATTAAAGACGGAGTAAGCAAAATTGCTATGCAAAGCAATACTCCTGTGTTCTTCATTTCTACAATGAAGGAATTGGGGAATATGTGCAAAATTGAAGTCGGTGCAAGCTGTGCCGTCGTATTAAAGTAGTTTATTACATATCTTAATGATATGCGATAATATATAAAAATTTATGAAAGGAAGTGTAACACGATATGCCTACATTTAATCAATTGGTTAGAACAGGTAGAAAGACATCAAAGAAGAAATCTACTGCTCCAGCTCTTCAAAAGAGTCTAAACTCTCTAAAGAAGAAGACTACTGACAAGAGTTCACCTCAAAAAAGAGGCGTATGTACAGCTGTAAGAACTGCTACACCTAAGAAGCCTAACTCAGCTCTAAGAAAGATTGCCAGAGTTAAGCTTACAAACGGTATTGAAGTAACAGCTTACATCCCGGGTATAGGTCACAACCTACAAGAACATAGCGTTGTGCTTATCAGAGGTGGAAGAGTACGTGACCTTCCTGGTACAAGATACCACATTATCAGAGGTACTCTTGATGCTCAGGGTGTAAACGGACGTCTTCAGTCAAGAAGTAAGTATGGTGCCAAGAAGCCAAAGGAAAAGAAATAATGCCGCGTAATTAACTAATACGCGCATATCACAAGTGCATATCGAGTTATATTATTATATATTCGAATAGCACCACGGGGTTTTGAAAGAATAAACTCCGAGTACCTGTGATGTCATTTGAAAAACAGAAATTTAAAATGTTTTTCACGGTAAAGCTTACAGTCGGAGAATATCGCATTCAAGACGCAGGTAGAATTTGATAAATATCAAGGCACAAAACGCAGGAATACTTTGTGTATTCCGAGTATTTGTAACGCCGATATTTGCAAATTATACCAAGTATTTAATGCGAGATTTGACAGATGTAAGCGAAGAATATGAAGGAGGGAAGTAAAGTGCCAAGAAAAGGTTTTATAGCAAAAAGAGAAGTGCTACCTGATCCGATATACAATAACGTTGTTGTAACAAAGCTTATAAACAACATTATGCTTGACGGTAAAAAGGGTGTTGCTCAGAAAATAGTTTATGATGCATTCAATATCGTAGCAGAAAAGACAGGTAAGGACGCACTTGAAGCATTCCAGGAAGCTATGGATAACATCATGCCGGTTCTTGAAGTAAAAGCAAGACGTGTGGGTGGTGCAACATACCAAGTTCCTATGGAAGTTCGTCCGGAAAGACGCCAAACATTGGGTCTAAGATGGCTTACTCGTTACTCAAGAGAACGTAACGAAAAGACAATGAAGGAAAGACTTGCAAACGAAATCGTTGACGCTATCAACGGTACAGGCGGTTCAGTTAAGAAACGTGAAGATACTCACAAGATGGCTGAAGCTAACAAGGCTTTCGCTCACTACAGATGGTAATTTGTTTTTTAAACAAATCGCTTAACTTTGAAATTTAACTCGAAAATCGCATATAATAGGGGACAGGCACTTTTGCATTGCCCCTATGCGGATTTCGACAGATACACTATTTTTACCTTTGTTGAAAGGAGGAAATTATTTTGGGTAGACAATATTCACTTGAAAATACAAGAAATATCGGTATCATGGCTCATATTGATGCCGGTAAAACTACTACAACAGAAAGAATTCTGTACTACACAGGTATCAACCACAAAATCGGTGAAACACACGATGGCGGTGCTACTATGGACTGGATGGCTCAGGAACAAGAGCGTGGTATTACAATTACTTCAGCTGCTACAACATGTTTCTGGCAACCAAAAGAAGGTCCTTTTAAGGGTATAAAGAACAGAATTAATATCATTGATACCCCTGGACACGTTGACTTTACAGTTGAAGTTCAAAGATCTCTAAGAGTTTTGGACGGTTCAGTAACAGTTATGTGTGCTAAGGGCGGTGTTGAGCCTCAGTCAGAAACTGTTTGGCGTCAAGCTGATGATTATAACGTACCTCGTATGATTTTCGTTAATAAGATGGACATCATGGGTGCTGACTTCTATAATGTTGTAAACATGGTACACGAAAGACTAAACGCTAACGGTGTGCCAATCCAGCTTCCAATCGGTGCCGAAGATACTTTCGTAGGTATCATCGACCTTATGAACATGGACGCTGAAATTTATGATGATGAACTTGGAACAAAGTTCCATAAGGACGCTATTCCGGCTGATATGCAGGAAAAAGCTGAAGAATATCATCAGGCAATGGTTGAAGCAATCTGTGAAACAGATGAAGCTTTACTTGAAAAGTTCCTTAGCGATGAGGAAATTTCAGTTAACGAATTAAAGGCAGCTTTGAGAAAAGCTACTATCAATAATGAAATCGTTCCTATGCTTTGCGGAACAGCTTACAGAAACAAGGGTGTTCAAATGCTTCTTGACGCAGTTATTGAGTACATGCCTTCACCGGTAGATGTACCTGCTATCAAGGGTGTAAATCCTGATACAGACGAAGAGGACGAAAGACCGTCATCAGACGACGCTCCGTTCGCTGCTCTTGCATTCAAGATTGCAACTGACCCATTCGTTGGTAAGATTTGTTTCTTCAGAGTATACTCAGGTACTCTTGAAAAAGGTTCATATGTATTGAACTCATGCAAGGGTAAGAGAGAAAGAATGGGTAGAATTCTACAAATGCACGCTAACCACAGAGAAGACCTTGATATAGTTTACTCAGGTGATATAGCTGCAGCTGTTGGTCTACAAAATACAACAACAGGTGAAACACTTTGTGATGAAAAGCACCCAATTATCCTTGAGTCTATGGACTTCCCTGAACCGGTTATCCGTGTTGCTATCGAGCCTAAGACTAAGGCAGGTCAAGAAAAGATGGGTATCGCTCTTGCAAAACTTGCAGAAGAAGATCCAACATTCAAGACTTACACAGATGAGGAAACAGGTCAAACAATCATCGCAGGTATGGGTGAACTTCACCTTGAAATTATCGTTGACAGACTTCTTCGTGAGTTTAAGGTTGAGGCTAACGTTGGTGAACCTCAGGTTTCTTACAGAGAGGCTATCAGAAAAGCAGTTAATATCGAACATAAATATGCTCGTCAATCAGGTGGTAAAGGTCAGTACGGTCACGTACTTCTTAAACTTGAGCCGCTTGAAGAAGGTGCAGGTTATGAATTCGTTAATGCAATCGTCGGCGGTGCTATTCCTAAGGAATATATCCCTGCTGTTGACGCAGGTATCCAAGGTGCTATGCAGTCTGGTGTACTTGCAGGTTACAACGTAGTTGACGTTAAGGCAACTCTATATGACGGTTCATATCATGAAGTCGACTCATCAGAAATGGCATTTAAGATTGCCGCTTCTATGGCGTTCAAGGAAGGTATGAAGAAGGCTGATCCTGTTATTAAGGAGCCTATCATGCTTGTTAATGTTATCGTTCCTGACGAATACCTTGGTTTCGTTATCGGTGACCTTTCATCAAGACGTGGTATGGTTAAACAGCAAGAATCACGCAGCGGCGGTGTTACTCAGGTAACAGCTGACGTGCCACTTGCAGAAATGTTTGGTTATGCTACAGTTCTTCGTTCAGGTACACAGGGACGTGGACAGTACTCAATGGAGCCTTCACACTACAGCGAAGTTCCGAAGTCTGTTCAAGAAAAGATTATGAACGAACGTGCAAAGAACTAATTGAATTTTATACGGTAAGTAGGATCTTCTCCTACTTTCGCCGTTTAAATTTTAATAATTTATAAATTTATTGAAAAAATACTTGATTTTTTCACCAAAAGATTGTACAATAAGTTTATTAATGTATATAAAATATTTTAAGGAGGAATTTCTACAATGGCAAAAGAGAAATTTGAAAGAACTAAGCCGCATGTTAACATTGGTACTATCGGTCACGTTGACCATGGTAAGACAACTCTAACAGCTGCTATCACAAAGGTATTGGCTCTTAAGGGTCAGGCTCAATTCGAAGCTTACGACATGATCGATAAGGCTCCGGAAGAAAGAGAAAGAGGTATCACTATCTCAACAGCTCACGTTGAGTACGAAACAGACACACGTCACTATGCTCACGTTGACTGCCCGGGACACGCTGACTACGTAAAGAACATGATCACAGGTGCTGCTCAGATGGACGGCGCTATCCTTGTTGTTTCAGCTGCTGACGGTCCAATGCCTCAGACAAGAGAACACATCCTTCTATCAAGACAGGTTGGCGTTCCTTATATCGTTGTATTCATGAACAAGGCTGACCAGGTTGACGATCCTGAACTTATGGAACTTGTTGAAATGGAAATCAGAGAACTTCTTAACGAATATGACTTCCCTGGCGACGATACTCCAATCATTTCAGGTTCAGCTCTTCAGGTACTTGAATGTGATTCAACAGATCCTAACGCTCCTGAATACAAGTGTATTCTTGACCTTATGGACGAAGTTGACAGATATATCCCAACTCCTGAAAGAAAGTCAGACCTTCCATTCCTAATGCCTATCGAAGACATTTTCTCAATCACAGGTCGTGGTACAGTTGCTACAGGTAGAGTTGAAAGAGGTCAGCTAAACCTTAACGACGAAGTTGAAATCGTTGGTCTTACAGACGAAAAGAGAAAAGTTGTTGTTACAGGTATCGAAATGTTCAGAAAGCTTCTTGACTACGCTGAAGCCGGCGACAACATCGGTGCACTACTTCGTGGTGTTCAGAGAAACGAAATTGAAAGAGGTCAGGTTCTTTCTAAGCCTGGTACAATTCACCCACACACAAAGTTTAAGGGCGAAGTTTACGTACTAACAAAGGACGAAGGTGGCCGTCATACACCATTCTTCAACAACTACAGACCTCAGTTCTATTTCAGAACAACTGACGTTACTGGCGTTATCACACTTCCAGAAGGTACAGAAATGTGTATGCCTGGCGATAACGTAAAGATGGAAGTTGAACTTATCACTCCAATCGCTATCGAAAAGGGTCTACGTTTCGCTATCCGTGAAGGTGGTAGAACAGTAGGTTCAGGTGTCGTTTCTGAAATCGAAGAAGCGTAAGCTTTACTGATTTGATTATTCAAAAAGATGTTACTTCGGTAACATCTTTTTTTGTGTTCTTTTATTATTGATGTCAAGATAGGGGAGAGTATCTGTTTTACAGACTCATAGGATTTGAGAAGTTTTAATAATATATAGCCACCCCTCAGTCACCGATGTGACAGCTCCCCTCAAGGGGAGCCTTGTATGTTGAGGTAACGTGTGTAGGGGCGACCATTGGTCGCCAGCTTTGTATATCACAATATAAAACCGCCCACCTGTCGTAATGTGACAGCTCCCTTGTGTATTGAGATAACGTGTGCGTAGGGGCGACCATTGGTCGCCAGCTTTGTATATCTTATATAAAGCCACCCCTCAGTCGCAATGCGACAGCTCCCCTCAAGGGGAGCCTTGTATGTTGATATGGAATGTTGTATTTTAACGTTTTATCAACATTAAATCGTACTAAAAAATACTTTATCCACAATTTAAAGTTATTATCGACACAAAAAAAGAACCGCATCAGACTAAGCGGTTCTTATTTTTGATATGATTATTCAGCTACATAGCCGTTAATCTTTTTAGCACACTCAGGGCAAATATTCTTACCGTTGAATTGGAATATATTCTTTGCATCGCCACAGAATATGCATGAAGGTTCATACTTCTTTAGGATTATACAGTTATCTTCTGTATAAATTTCCATTGAATCCTTAATGTCGATTCCAAACTTTCTCCTTAGTTCTACCGGAATGACAATACGGCCAAGTTCATCAACCTTTCTAACGATTCCTACAGATTTCATTAAAATTTTCCTCCTTATCTAATATTCTTTTAAACGGTAAATTTATTATACCACATATGTAATAAATTGTCAACAAAAACAGAAAAAATACTAACAAAAATAATTTTTATAGAAATACCGCGTTTTATGCGGATTTTAGCGACAGCCACAGCGAAATGGCTTTTAAACTCACATATCGTGCCAACATATTTTTTGCTTTTATTACACGCTTTGACATATTCATCAAATAATCGGTATCATACTTAGCCGCAAGCTGTCTTAATGTATCTTTTTTATCAATATTAATAATCATATTCGGTGCTTGCGATTGCATAAGAATTATATCACGCAGATATGCAAGCCAAAAAACGAATATATTTTCAGCCTTATCTTTATTTTCATCAAGATACTTCTTCACAACAAATGCCGAACTTCTGTCTGTTGACAATACCGAAAATAAATTTTCAAGTGAGGATGTTCTCACTGATTCAAAGTTTTCATCATTTATAATATTATCAGCAACTCCCGGCACACCTGCACAATACTTAATCAAAAACGGCAAGCGTTCCTTTTCTTCGGGATATTTTCCGCTTATATACTTCTCCATAATCGCATCAGACACAGACGGAAAATACACAAGCGTAAAACGTGATAAAATTGTCTGCAATAGGGAAGCGGAGTTTTCTGTTATCAAGATGAATACTGCGTATTCCGGCGGTTCTTCAAACGTTTTTAAAAACGTGTTTTGTGCCTCCTCGGTAAGCAAAGACGCGTCCTCAAATATATAAACCTTATGCTTTGAATTAAACGGCTTTACAGCCACATCCTCCTCAAGTTTACGCATATCTTTTGCACCGATACTTTTTTTATCGGCTTTCGGTCGAACATAAATTATATCGGGGTTTGTGTCCGCTTTTGATTCCACGCAATTTTGACAACTTCCGCAAGGTGCGACACCCGTATTTTCGCACGTCAATGCCGCCGCAAAAAGTCGAGCGGAATTGAGTACACCCAAGCCTTTTTCACCCTCAAATATATACGCATGTGAGCTTACGCCGTTATGCACCGATTCTATTAAGTTTTTCATCAAATCCTCGTGGAACGTTTCGTATCCGTACATAATCTACTTCCTATCTGCTCAAAATGAAATCAAATATCTTTTCCGCAACTTCATCTTTTGTCATCTTTTCAAGCTGAACTTCATCATCTTTTGTTATAAGCGTCACGATATTTGTATTACCGCCAAAACCTGCACCGTCTTGTTTAAGATTATTTGCGACAATCATATCACAATTTTTCTTTTCAAGTTTCTTTCTTGAATTTTCAAGCATATTTTCTGTTTCCATAGAGAAACCACAGATAAATTGACCGTTTTTTCTTTCACCTAGAGTTTTTAATATATCATCCGTACGTTCAAGCTCAATCGACATATTACCGTCCTGTTTTTTTACCTTTTCACTGCTTACGTTCTTAGGTCTGTAATCAGCCACTGCCGCCGCCTTAACGATTATATCCATACTGTCGGCACGTTCTATTACCGCGTCATACATATCTTTCGCACTCTGCACCTTAACCGTATTCACAAACACAGGAGGCTCACTGTCGCATTTACCCATAACAAGCGTCACGTCCGCACCTCTTAGCATTGCGTTCTTTGCAAGTGCAAAACCCATTTTTCCGCTCGAATGGTTTGTTATGAATCTCACAGGGTCTATAGCCTCTACAGTTGCACCGGCTGTAACAAGCACTTTTTTACCTGTCATATCTTTTTCAAATGCAATCTCTTTAACAATGTATTCAAACAAAAGTTCTTCATCAGGCATTCTGCCGTCACCCATATCACCGTTTGCAAGCATACCGTGCGCCGGCTCAACTATTTCATAGCCGTAATGCTTCAGCTTTTCAATGTTATCCTGCACAATAGGGTTATGGAACATATTATGATTCATAGCAGGTGAAACAATTTTCTTGCAAGGACAAGCCATAACAGTGGTTGTAAGCATATCGTCGGCGATACCGTTTGCAATCTTGCCGATTACATTTGCACTCGCCGGTGCTATCATAACCACGTCCGCCGCTTTTGCAAGTGCAACGTGTTCAACGCTAAATTCAAAATTACGGTCAAATGTATCTATAAGGCATTTATGCTTTGTCAATGTTTCAAAAGTTATAGGATTTATAAAATTAGTTGCGTTCTGCGTCATAAGCACGTGTACTTCACAATGCTGTTTTACAAGCATTCTTGCAAGATTTGCGATTTTGTACGCCGCAATACTTCCCGTAACTCCAAGCACAACTGTTTTTCCTTTGAGCATACTAATCCTCCGTTCAAATTATATTTATATACATTCTTCTATTATAGCACAATTTTTCATATAAATAAATATCAAATTCACAAGAAACGGAGGAAAGTATATGAATTATATTTGGTGCTTGATGATTATTGTGTCGATAGTTGTGTCAATTTTTAACGGCACTGTCGACCAAACTATAAACGGTGCGTTTGAGGGTGCGAAAAGTGCCGTTTTTACGGTATTGTCATTTGCGGGAGTTATGTGCTTTTGGACGGGTATTATGAAAATTGCCGAAAATGCGGGATTGTCACAGAAATTAGAGAAATTATTAAAACCTATAATAAACTTCCTGTTTCCCAATGCAGGACAAAACGCAAAAAAATATATTGCTATAAATATGAGTGCCAACATACTCGGAATGGGCAACGCCGCAACACCTATGGGTATAAAGGCTATGCAATGTCTTGACAAGGAAAACACCAATCCGCTTTATACGTCAAAAAATATGTGTATGCTTGTCGTTTTGAACACCACGTCCGTACAGCTTATACCCACAACAATAATCGCTCTGCGTGTTGCGTCAGGCTCTGCAAATCCGTTTTCGGTTATTCTGCCGATTTGGATTTCTTCATTCACCGCCGCATTTATTGCTTTAACACTGACAAAATTACTATATAGGGAGTAAAATATGATTTATGTAATACCTCTCATAATTGCACTTGTTCTTATAACCGCAATGATAAAAAAACTTCCGTCATACGAACTTTTTATAGATGGGGCAGAGGAGGGAATGAAAATAGTATCAGGCATATTTCCGCCGCTTGTAGCGGTGCTTACCGCCGCATATATGCTCCGTGCTTCAGGCACGCTTGACCTTATAGTATCACTTCTTTCACCTATCACAAATTTAATTCCTGCCGAAGTTATGCCTTTAGCACTTATCCGTCCAATATCGGGCAGCGGTGCAACGGGCATACTTACCGAAATTTTAAACAATTACGGTGCCGACAGTGAAGTCGGTCGAATTGCCTCCGTTATAATGGGTTCGACTGAAACAACTTTCTATTGTCTTTGCGTATATTTTGCGAAAACAAGGGTAAAACATAACTTGAAAGCTGTTCCTTTTGCGGCTGTCGGTGACATAGTTGGCATATTGACGGCGGCTATTTTGATTAAGTTGGTAAAATTTTAACGAATTTTAATTATATACTTGAAAAACAGATAATTTTTATATATAATATAATCAAGAAAAATCGGATAATTTTGTCCGCATAAAAAAGGAGAAATTGACTATGTACAACAAATTAACAGTTGAAGATGTTGACGTAAAAGGCAAAAAGGTTTTAGTACGTTGTGACTTTAACGTGCCGCTTGACGCTGACGGTAATATCACAGACGAAAACCGTATTGTAGGTGCACTTCCTACAATTAAGTATCTTATAGATAACGGAGCAAGAGTTATTCTTTGCTCACATATGGGTAAGCCAAAGGGTGAGCCTGTTCCATCACTTTCTCTTGCACCTGTTGCAAAGAGTCTTTCAGAAAAGCTTGGCAAAGAAGTTGTTTTTGCCGCTGACGATAACGTAGTAGGCGACAACGCTAAAAAGGCTGTTGCAGAAATGAATGACGGTGATGTTGTTCTTCTTCAAAACACTCGTTACAGAAAAGAAGAAACAAAGAACGAAGAAGCTTTTTCAAAAGAACTTGCTTCACTTGCTGATTTGTTCGTAAATGACGCATTCGGTACAGCTCACAGAGCTCACTGCTCAAACGTAGGTGTATCTTCAATTCTTAAGCCGGCTGTTGCAGGTTACCTAATCGAAAAGGAAATCAACTTCCTCGGTAACGCAGTAAACAACCCTGTTAGACCGCTTGTAGCTATTCTTGGCGGAAGTAAAGTTTCTTCAAAGATTTCAGTTATTGAAAATCTTCTAAAGAAAGTAGACAAGCTAATCATCGGCGGCGGTATGGCTTACACATTCTTTGCGGCACAAGGCAAGACAACAGGTACATCACTTCTTGAACCTGATTACATTGACTATGCCAAGAAAATGCTTGACGAGGCAGGCGACAAGCTACTTCTTCCTGTTGATACAGTAGTTGCTAAAGAATTTGCAAACGACGCCGAATCACAAGTTGTTGAAGGTAATATTCCTGACGGCTGGATGGGTCTTGACATCGGTCCTAAGACAATCGAACTTTACAAGGATGCTCTTAAAGACGCAAAGACAGTTGTTTGGAACGGTCCTATGGGCGTATTTGAAATGCCAAACTTCGCAAAGGGTACAAATACAATAGCTCAGGCTCTTGCCGATCTTGACGCTACAACAATCATCGGCGGCGGTGACAGTGTTGCTGCAGTAAACCAAGCAGGTCTTGGCGATAAGATGAGCCACATCTCAACAGGCGGCGGCGCATCAATGGAATTTCTTGAAGGTAAAGAACTTCCTGGTATCGCAGCTTTGACAGATAAATAATTATTGTGACAGAGCGGTCATTGACCGCCTCTCACCATATTTTAAATATTCCGTAGAGTGACTGTCTGTCACTTATAATTAAACTACAAAAGGAGAAATTACAATGGGAAAATATATAATTGCCGGTAACTGGAAGATGAACAAGCTTCCGTCAGAAACATATGATTACATCAAAGAAGTAATCGACGCAACAAAGGGTTCAGAATGTGAAGTAGTTTGCTGTACACCGTTCGTATGCCTACCACAGGCTGTTGAGGCCGCTAAGGGTTCACACGTTAAAATCGGTGCTGAAAACCTACACTTTGAGGACAAGGGTGCTTTCACAGGTGAAGTAAGTGCAGAAATGCTTAAAGACCTTGGTGTTGACTATGTTATCATGGGTCACAGTGAAAGACGTGAATACAACAACGAAACTGATGAAACAGTTAATCTAAAGGCTAAAAAGGCTCTTGAAAAGGGTCTTATTCCTATCGTTTGCTGCGGTGAAAGTCTTGAACAGCGTGAAGCCGGTATCACAATGGATTGGATTGCTATTCAAATCAAGAAAGCATTTGCCGGAATCAGTGCTGACGATGCTAAGAAAGTTGTTGTTGCATACGAGCCAATCTGGGCTATCGGTACAGGCAAGACTGCTACTGACGACCAAGCTGAAGAAGTTTGCGGCGGTATCAGAAAATTACTTGAAAACCTTTACGATGCTGAAACAGCAAAGGCTATTACTATTCAATACGGCGGCAGCATGAATCCTAAGAATTGTGCAGGACTTCTTGCTAAGCCAAACATTGACGGTGGTCTTATCGGCGGTGCATCTCTAAAGAGTGCTGACTTCGCTGTTATCACAAAGGCAGCTAAATAATGATTTTACAAAAGGGCAGGCATTATTGCCTGTCCTATTTTTAAACATAAAGGAGTAATTACTTATGGCAAAGAAACCAATCGCATTAATTATTATGGACGGTTACGGCATTAACCAAAATACAGAGGGTAATGCTATTGTAGCGGCAAAGAAACCTCATCTTGACAAGCTTTTAGCCGAATATCCACATTCACAGCTTTCTGCAAGCGGTCTTGACGTCGGTCTTCCTGACGGTCAAATGGGTAACAGTGAAGTAGGTCACACAAATATCGGTGCCGGCAGAATTGTTTATCAAATGCTTGTTAAGATTTCAAAAGACATTAACGATGGTAAAATTTACGAAAACAAAGCTCTTTCAGACGCTATGGATGCCGCTAAAGCTAACGGCAAGTCACTTCACCTTATGGGACTTCTTTCAAACGGCGGTGTACACAGCCACAACGAACACCTTTACGGTCTGTTAAAGATGGCTAAGAAAAAAGGTATTGAAAACGTATATGTTCATACATTCCTTGACGGTCGTGACGTTCCTCCTACATCAGGTGCCGAATTTATGGCTGAACTTGAAAAAGAAATTAAAGAAATCGGCGTAGGCTCTGTCGCTACTATTATGGGCAGATTTTACGCTATGGACAGGGATAACGCTTGGGACAGAGTAGAAAAGGCTTACAAAGCTATGGTTGACGGCGAAGGCATACAGGAAACAGACGCTGTTACAGCCGTTAAAAACTCATACGCAAATGACGTTACAGACGAATTTGTTATTCCGACTGTCGTTGACAAGAACGGTATGATTAAAGAAGGCGACAGTGTTATTTTCTTCAACTTCCGTCCTGACAGAGCAAGACAGATTACAAGAACTTTTGTTGACCCTGACTTCACAGGCTTTGAAAGAAAGTATTTCCCTGTAAACTTCGTTTGTATGACTCAATATGACGAATCAATGCCAAATGTAACTGTAGCATATCCGCCGGAAACTCTTGAAATGACATTCGGTGAATACATCAGTAAGAAAGGTCTTACACAGCTTAGAATTGCCGAAACACAGAAGTATGCACACGTTACATTCTTCTTCAACGGCGGTGAAGAAAAGCAATTTGAAGGTGAGGAAAGAATACTTATCAAGTCTCCTGACGTTGAAACTTTCGATATGAAACCTGAAATGAGTGCTTACGAAGTTACTGACGCAGTTGTTGACGCAATCAATTCGGACAAGTTTGATGTTATCATTCTTAACTATGCTAACTGTGATATGGTCGGTCACACAGGTATTATGGAAGCGGCTGTTAAGGCAGTTGAAGCCGTTGACGAGTGTGTAGGCAGAATGGTTGACGCTATTCTTGCAAAGGGCGGACAAGCTATCATCACTGCCGATCACGGTAACGCTGACTGCTTAATCGACCCTGTTACAAAAGCTCCGTTTACAGCTCATACAACTAACCCTGTTCCTATGATTCTTGTAGGTGCAGGCGATGTTAAAGTTAAGAACGGCAGACTTTGTGACCTTTGCCCGACTATGCTTGACCTTATGGGACTTGAAAAACCTGAACAAATGACAGGTGAGAGTCTTATTGTAAAATAATCGGATAATAAAAAACGATGTATTCCGTAACAGGTAATACATCGTTTTTATTATGCAAGCTTTTCTTTTATTCTTCTTAGTTCATTTTCCATCATATTAATTCGGATAAGTGCCATTTCTTTTTCATTCTCAACAGTTAAAGCTTTATCAAGTTTTCTTGACAAATCAAGATGTCCCTCTGCAATAATTTTGATATTACGGTTTGTTTCATTTTCAAGTGTAAGACTGATTTCTCTTATTTCATTTTTCATTTTTTGAATATCAGTTTTCATTTCTGATATTTGTTTAGTTTCATCTTTAACATTTTGAATATCTGTTTTCATTTCTGCAATTTGATTATTAATATCGTCAAATTGTTTATTCATATTATTTAGAGTTGAATTAATATTTTTAACATTTTCAACTAATGAAACTAACATTTCTTCTGTTGTCATAGCCTACACCTCCTTGTATATCTTAATAATAACACAATACAATAAAAATTACAAGCACATTTCTTTAAATTTCCACTTGTTATATTGTTGTTTATACTATATAATTAGCGGTAAGGAGGGATATGATATGAAAAAACTAACAGCACTTTTTTTATCACTGATGATTATGTCACCGACGGTTTTTGCCGATGACGATATAACGGTATATCTAAACGAAGATGAATTAATATTTGAGCAGTCACCAATAATACAAAACGATTCAACGCTTGTACCGTTCAGAGCGATATTTGAAAATCTTGATATGGTTGTACAGTGGTTTGGCGACGAACAGCGTGTAACGGCTCAAAAAGACGACTTAACCATAACTTTGTTTATAAACGAAAATACGATGTATGTCAATGATACGTCTGTCGAGCTTAATACGCCCCCTATAATCTACAATGATTACACCCTTGTACCGTTAAGGGCTGTATCGGAATCGGCCGGTGCAGAGGTATTTTGGGACGGTGACACGCATACAGTTTATATTGAAACTGATAATGAAAGTGATTTTGATGATTGGGGATATGAAGTTCTAAATCTCGTAAACGAAGAACGTGCAAAATATAATGTTGCACCGTTAAAATGGGACGATTCGCTTGCCGCTCTTGCCGAAAGTCACTGTGAAGATATGATAGACAGAAACTTTTTTGCACACAATACTCCCGACGGACAAACTCCGTTTGACAGAATGAAAGCCGCAGGAATAACATATTCTTCGGCAGGGGAGAATATAGCCGCAGGTCAGTCTTCACCGCAAAATGTTATGGATTCTTGGATGAATTCACCGGGACACCGCAAAAATATATTAAATCCCGATTTTGAATATATAGGCGTAGGACTTGCACGAGGAGGATCATACGGTATTTATTGGGCACAGGAATTTGCAACATTTAAATAATGTAATAAAAAAATAATATTTTTCCTATTGACACATACAATTAATAGTGGTAGTATAATAATATATAAGCAAGGTAGAGGTGCGCTTGTGTATCAGTATGTATACGGAGATATGCAATTATCTTTGATGTATACGGAAAGGACACAGTGCCGAAGTTTGAATATTATTGCGAATATTCATTCTGGGCATATCGTTAACAGCGGTATGACTGTCATCGTAAGGTGGGGAGCTATCGCTGTTTTTGTTATATGCAAACATAGCAGTAGTTTCTGACTACTGCTTTTTATTTTATAAAAAACAAAGGAGAGTCAAAATGAAAGACAATTACAAAGTAGGTATTATAGGTGCAACAGGTATGGTTGGACAGCGTTTTATTACACTTCTTAACGACCACCCATGGTATACAATCGAAGTGCTTGCAGCATCTCCGAGAAGTGCCGGCAAGGCTTATAAAGACGCCGTAGGCGCTAAATGGGCTATGGACGAAGAAATTCCTGCATCAGTAGCAGATATGGTTGTTATGGACGCTACAAACGACGTTGAAAAAATTGCAGAAAAGGTAGATTTCGTATTCTGTGCAGTTGATATGAAAAAAGACGAAATCAAAGCTCTTGAAGAAAGATATGCTAAGGCTGAATGCCCTGTTGTTTCAAACAACTCTGCTCACCGTCATACTCCTGACGTTCCGATGATTATTCCGGAAATCAACCCTCAGCACATTGAAATTATTCCTGCTCAGCGTGAAAGACTTGGTACAAAGAGAGGTTTTATCGCAGTTAAGTCAAATTGCTCTCTACAATCATATTTGCCTGCAATGGCTGTTGTTAATATGAAGTACCCAATCGACCACGCTCTTGTAACAACTTATCAAGCTATTTCAGGTGCAGGTAAGACTTTTAAGACATGGCCGGAAATGGTTGACAACCTAATCCCATACATCGGCGGAGAAGAAATGAAGTCAGAAGTTGAGCCTAACAAGGTACTTGGTAAAATTGAAGGTAAAGAAATCGTTCCTTCAACCGAATTACAAATCGAATGCCAAACATACAGAGTTCCTGTATCAAACGGTCACACAGCCGCTATATTCTTCTCATTCAAAGACAGTGCAAACAAGCCGTCTGTAGAAGAAATCGAAAAAATGTGGGCAGAATACAAAGGTGTTCCTCAGGAACTTAACCTACCTCACGCTCCAAAGCAGTTTATTCACGTTTACACTGAAAAGGACGCTCCTGATCAGCCTCAAATTAAGACTGCCCGTGAAATCGACGGCGGTATGGCTATTTCATGCGGACGTTTGAGAGAATCAACACAATACGATTATAAGATGGTTTCTATGAGCCACAATACTCTAAGAGGTGCTGCAGGCGGTGCGGTTCTTCTTGCTGAACTACTTACAGCTAAGGGTTATATGGATTAATTTTAAATTTTATTGAAAGGAATTGATTTAATATGTCTAAGACATTACCTTTTACAGGTTCCGGCGTTGCCATTATTACGCCGTTTGACGGCTTAAAGACAAATTATGATGAACTTGGAAAATTAATTGAATATCATATTGAAAACAATACAGACGCAATTATAATTTGCGGTACAACAGGTGAGGCATCTACTATGCCTGACGAAGAACATCTTGCAGCTATCAAGTACACTGTTGAAAAAGCGGCAGGCAGAATTACTGTCATTGCCGGTACAGGTTCAAATGATACTGCTCACGCAATCGAGCTTTCAAAGAAAGCTGAAGAATACGGCGTTGACGGAATTCTTTCTGTCACTCCGTATTACAACAAGACTACTCAAAAGGGACTTATTGCTCACTTTACGGCTATTGCCAATGCAATCAAAATCCCTGTTATCCTTTACAACGTTCCGTCCAGAACAGGTATGAGCTTTGCTATCGACACTCTAAAGGAACTTGCAAAGGTTGAAAACATAGTTGCTATCAAAGAGGCAAGCGGAAACATCAGTTATATGGCTAAGGTTGCCGCAGAAGTACCTGATTTATACATTTATTCGGGTAACGACGATATGATTGTTCCTACACTTTCGCTTGGCGGTAAGGGTGTTATATCTGTTGTTGCAAACATTCTTCCTAAGGAAACTCACAACATATGTGAATACTACTTTAACGGAGAAGTGGATAAATCAAGAGATTTACAATTAAAAATGCTTGACCTTATCAACAACCTATTTATCGAGGTTAACCCTGTTCCGATTAAGACTGCTATGAATTTGTTAGGCTTCAACGCAGGCAACTTGCGTATGCCTCTTGTTGATATGGACAATGCAAACCTTGAAAAACTAAAAAAATCTATGACTGATTTCGGTATGAAACTTGCATAAAGGAGCAACGGACTAATGACGAAAATTATTATGAACGGTTGTAACGGTAAAATGGGGCAGGTTATTACCCGTCTTGTCAGTGAGGACAATGAATGTGAGATTGTTGCAGGCTTTGACGTAAATGATTCTATTGAAAACACTTATCCCGTTTTCACAAATCCAGATGAATTTACAGGCGACGCCGATGTTATAATCGACTTTTCACACCCATCTGCTCTTACAACTGTACTAAACTACTGCAAAAAGAGAAAATTACCTGTTATTCTTGCTACAACAGGTTATACTGATGAGCAGAAAAAGGAATTTACAGAAGCATCTAAAGAAATTCCTGTATTTTTCTCTGCAAATATGAGTCTTGGTATCAATCTTATCATTGCTCTTGCAAAGAAAGCTACAAAACTGCTTGAAGGAAACTTCGATATTGAAATTGTTGAACGTCATCACAATCAAAAAATTGACGCTCCGTCAGGTACTGCTCTTGCTATCGCTGACGCTATTGACGAAACACTTTCTTATCCGGCTGAATATGTCTATGACAGACACGCAGTTCGCAGAAAGAGAAAGCCTACCGAAATAGGTATTCACGCAGTTCGCGGCGGTACTATTGTAGGTGACCATGAAGTTATCTTTGCAGGAACTGATGAAGTTATCGAATTAAAGCACAGCGCTCACAGTAAAGAAGTTTTTGCGGTCGGTGCAATTAAGGCTGCAAAGTTTATGAGTGACAAACCTGCCGGAATGTACAATATGAATGATTTAATCAGTACACTGTAAGACAGCAATAAATTTTCCGGACCGTGCAAAATTATTATTTTATAGTTTAAAATTTATAGAAATAACAAATATAAAAGGCAAGCCTATCTCTGATATACGGCTTGCCTTTGCACTTTTCACAAAAATAAACTCTAACGTACAAATGTACGCCGACGAGTTAATTTTTGTAAAATCCGAACTAATTTCTTACTGTCTTACCTCAAAACATCAAAAAAGAGGCTTTAGAGCCTCTTTTTTAATATATTTCATCAGCTATATTTACAATTTCAATACCCACATTTTCCGCATTACGAAGCGTAAAACCTGTTCCGCTTTTTTGCATAAGGCAAAATGCAATACAAAATGATGAATCTTTAATCATCTTCAAATTTCTCAATTTCATACAATCGTCCGTATACACGCTTTCGGTAATATAAATTATCTTATCGGCTTTTGAAAGTACCATTCTATATCTGAATTGTTCGCTCTCTTTCCACATTTTACTCTGACCGTAACAGGGAAGGTACATAACAAGTTTTATATTCTGATATTTCTCACGCATTTCAATTACAGTTTCTGCGGCTATTGTATCAAAACCAAGTGCACCGCCGTCTATAAACGTATTAACACCGTATTCGGTAATCATTTTTTCTATATTCTCGGCAAGTTGTGCCTTTACAATTTCAATTTTTGTTTGTGCTATTTTTCTGTGTCCCGTAAAAAAGCACGTCTTGCTCTTATCCACAAAATCACCTCTGAAATATTATACACTTATGATATGATTTTTTCAAGTGTTATCTTACCAAAAAATACATTGAGCCGACAACCGTTACAAACGCAAGAACAAACAAACTTATACCGCCTAATTTATTATTATCCTTTAAATTATACACTCCGTAGCTGACTACTGAAGTAGTACATACTAAAATTACCATTATAACCAATACATTTCTTACCATTTTATTCCCTCACAATCAATCCTGTTCTTCTGACTTTAAAGTCGGTACACACAGAGAATTTGTATTCGCTCCAGTCGACGTTTTTTTTGAACCAATTATATTGATTATTTGTTAAAAACTTGTATTTTACCTTTTCATTTAATTTTAAAATGTCACTATTATACTTTTTTGTAAAGTTATTTATAAATTCTGTACAAGTACTGCTCGTATAATTTGCTACATTTCTTTCAAAATCTTCGATTTTATTTTCTACATTATAGTCTGCCGGTAGGGAATAAAGGTCACTTTCTATATACAATTCTATATCAACAGTCTTTTTATCAGTATCAATTTTATATTTTGGCTTTTTCTGTTGAGTTGTTTTTACGGTTATAGGAATATCGGGAGTATCATTATTATAATAAGTAAGATAACTATAAGTATAGTCACCTTTTAATATTTTACATATTTCAGTTTCAACTTCACCAAGTTCACCGACCATTTTATCCTTTTCAAACACAGCCGCACCTATTGCTTCAGCTTTATTTTTCTTTTCGATAGTGGTCTCACCGCCAACATAGTTTTTTATATCATATTCATACTTGCTTGTATTTTTTTCGGCGTCTTTTTCTTTTTCATTTTCATTTGAACTTTTACTTTCAAAACTGTCCAAGCTCTCCGAACTACCCTCCGAGCCTTCATTTTGACTGTCTTTTGACTGTCCTTTATCATCATTTTGACTGTTACCGCCTGATCCATCAATTACACCCGCAACAGGCAATATACTATCATAGTTATCTGTATATAAACCCGTAAAAAACTCTCTTAATTGACCGTCAGGAATACCTACAAGCTGATTTTTTTGGTATATTAGCTGATAATATTGTGCAGGGTTTACCTCCATTTCAGGATTTACCGATGTCAAATAGTCATTTGCGGTCGTATTTGCCACCGCTATGAACACATCAGGTCTGATTTCTTCACTTCTCACAAGTGTTTCTATCATATCTTTAACGCCCTTTTCGGCTATTTCTTTTGAAAATACTATCAATTTTGCATGTGACATAGAAAAGCTTTTACTTACTATATTATTCGCCAAGCCGACACCGGCGTATATATTTGGTGCCTCAATAGTAACGTTATCAACTATTTCACTGCCTGCTTTTCCGCCGGATTCCGACGCTCCTCCGCTTATTTGAGTGGTGTTCGCATACTGAATTGTTATTTTATAATTATCGTCATCTGTACTGTCTATACCAAGTGCAACCACATATGCGATTTCATTCGGCTCTTTTCCTGTACAGCCTGTGAGGAGTGTTGTTAAAACGACTACTATAATAGTTATAATTATTCGTATTCTACTCACTTTCACCACTCTCCTCATTTACAGTTCGTTTGTTATATATCTTTTTTGAATAAAATCCGAACAAAATAGGCAATAAAAATGCCACGGGGTATACTATTATGTTTTCCAACCGTTCAGATTTAACCAAATCCACAACAGAACTCGGCAATACAGCCACAATTCCGCTTATTATCACAACAGGAAATATAAGCGGTTTATAATATTTAAGGTCAAATGTTATCTGCCACACATAACACAGTGCATATACATAAATTGATGAATATATAAGCACAAGAATTGACCATACAAATTGGAATATTACCTCAAATCTGCTGAAAAAGTTACCCAAATGTATCACTCTCGACAGTTGATACACGGGAATCATAAATTCTCTTGAAACCGGATAAGGATAAATTAAGCAATATGACAGTAAAATGACTACTCCGATAGTTGCACTTATATAAATTGCTCTCCAACCGCTCTTTTTTGCCTCTGAAGTATTTTCACAATAGGGAAGCAGAATGTTCAACAGCAATATATCCGAAAACAGTGAAATTGTATTTATTCCTTTGACCGTTATACTGTAAACCCCGTTGCCTAGTATCGGAAATATGTTATTTATATTGAAATACGGTATCAAAAGTATCAACGACAGCAGCAACACTATTCCGGCAAGCGGCATAAACATATTATTTACTCTTGCTATCGGTTCAAGACCTATATATGCACCTATTCCTATAGCAAGCATAAAAATCGGTATTATAAATTCTATTTTGAAGTCCTGCAATAGTACTATTTTGACTGTTTCGGGGAAAATTCTTATAATTGACGAATAATTTATCAATAAAACTACAAAAACAACAACTCCGACTATTATTTTAAGCCACTTTTTACCTGTCATTTCAGCAAGCTGTATTATATTTTTATTACTTCTGTATAGTTTGGTTGTAATCCAAAACAGTCCTATTACAATCAACGTATTGTATATACACTCTATCCATGCTGCATTTCCGCTGTTTATAATCATTATTTTAGGAAATGTCAAGAGCATTTTTACCGATATTACATTAATGAGCAGTGTCGTCATTTTCTTTCTGTCTATCATAACTACTCCTTCTAATGTTTCACGTGAAACATTTATCGTGTATTCTTTTTTATTTTCCAATTACGGCTTATCTTCGGTTCTTCTGTATTTTTTTTGGTTTTTAGAAAATCCGGACGATGTTCTTTCTTCCATATAGGATTTTCAAATATAGAATTAGTCATACTTCTGTTATTAACCTTTGGAATAGGGGATAAATACGGTACTCCGAAACTTGTTTGCTTTGCAACATACAAACTATATATGAAAATACCTATTGCAATTCCGTAAAAGCCCATTACAGCCGCCAAAGCTATAAAAGCAAGTCTTAAAATTCGATAACCCCAACTAAGTGAATAATCTGAAGTTGCAAATGAACCGATACCTGTTATAGCTATAATTATAATCATAATCGGACTTACTATTTTTGCACTGACTGCGGCTTGTCCTAAAATCAAACCTCCGACAATACCCAGTGTTGAGCCTATTGGATTAGGCATTCGTATTCCTGCCTCTCGTATCATTTCAAACGATATATCCATTAACAAAAGTTCCACTATACTTGAAAAAGGTACGTTTTCTCTTGCCGCACTGATTGAATATAACAAATAAGTCGGTATTATTTCTTGATGAAACAACGTTATAGCAAGGTATAATCCAGGAAGCAGAATAGACAAGAACATCGCTAACATTCTGATTATTCGTGACATATTTGCATACGGTACACGCAAGTAATCATCAGAAACTGCGTGAGTAAGCTCAAAAGCGTTTGTCGGCATTATCAATGCTCTCGGACTGCCGTTTAAAATCAGTACAACACGTCCTTCTGTCAATGCTCGTGCTGCCCTGTCCGGTCTTTCCGTTGCAAAAATATGGCTTGTAAGCGAAAAAGTCTTATCTTCAAGCATCATTGCAATTTCTTCGATTGCAATCACATACTGTATATTGATACTGTTAAGCCGTCTTCTCACTTCGTCAACCATATCACTGTTAGCAATATCGGAAATATACAACATTACACCTCTTGTTTTGCTGACACTTCCGATTTTAATACCTTCCGCAATAAGTTTTTCACTTTTAATTATTTTTCTGACAAGAGCAGTATTATTTCTAAGCATTTCTGCAAATGCCTCTTGTGGTCCGTAAATAGACTGTTCATTTTCAGGTTTACCGATACTTCGCGTCCCCCATTCACGAACATCAAGTGAAAAACCTTTTGAAAAGCCGTCTACAAACACAGCACAACCACCAAAATTAACTTCTTCAAATATAGTATCCATACTGTTTGTAGTTATTGCCTGCGAATGTGCAATAAATCTGTCTATTATTTCAGTTTCATAACTGTATATCTTGTCATCTGAAAAGTAGGGGATTTCAAGCAACGTCTTTATTATCGCCAAATCAACCATATCTGTACTTACCATACCGTCGATAAATACGATAAATGCTTTGCGTCCCTCTTTTAAAACAAGCTCGCGTATTACTATATCGTTATTAATAGGTACGTTAAATCTGTTTCGTACATATGAAATGTTTTCTTCATAGCTTTTTGATACAGTATCATTTGCGGTTGTTTCGGTTTTTTCATCTCGCACATCGTATTCTATATCGTTACTTTTATTTTTTAACTTAAAATCATTTTCTTGAGCAGTAGGAGAGAATATCACATAATTTTTTATTTTTCTAAATAAACTGTTCATTTTAATCCTCCGTTAAATATATCATATATATTATGGTATCACTTTTTGAAAATTATACATATGTTTCACGTGAAACATTACATTTGTGTTAAATCTTCAATATGTTTCACGTGAAACATTTACAAATAAAAATTTTATGATATAATGATATATAGAAATAAATTAAAAAGTGGAGATTATTATGACAAAAATAATTGCAATAACAAATCAAAAGGGTGGTGTCGGTAAAACAACCACTTCTGTTAATCTGTCATCATGTCTTGCATATGAAAATAAAAAAACTCTGCTTATAGACTGCGACCCTCAAGGTAATTCGACAAGCGGTCTTGGTATTGAAAAAGATGATTATGAATTATCAATTTATGATTGTTTTGTTGACAGTTCTAAAACAAAAGATGCTGTAATCAAGACAAAATATAATAATTTGTATGTCATTCCGTCATCTTCAGACCTTTCTGCCGCTGAAATTGAGCTTGCATATGAAGATAAGCGTGAGTTTTTCTTGAAAAATGCCATTGATATGATTAAAGAAAACTTTGACTATATTATAATAGATTCACCTCCTGCACTCGGAATGATTACTATTAATATTATGACTGCGTCAGATTCCGTATTAATTCCGATACAATGCGAATACTATGCACTTGAGGGTTTAAGTCAGCTTATTACCACAATTAAGACAATCAAAAAGAAACTTAATCCGCAAATTGAAATTGAAGGTGTTCTCGGAACTATGTATGACGGCAGAACAAATCTTTCAATACAGGTGCTTGACGAAGTTAAAAAATACTTTCCGGATAAAGTTTATAAAACCATTATTCCGCGAAATGTTCGTTTAAGTGAATCACCGTCTTTCGGTGAGCCTATAATAAACTATGACAGAACCTCTAAAGGTGCAGACGCATATATGGCTCTGGCAAAGGAAGTTATACGAAACAATAAATAACTTAATTAATGTCAGTAAAGGAGTGAGCATATGGCTAAAAAAGGTTTAGGCAAAGGGCTTAATTCTCTTTTTAATGAAGAAGATATTGAAGAAGTTACTTCCGAAATTACTAAATCTTCAGAGGGGGACATAAAAAAAGTGCGTATGTCCCTGATTGAGCCTAACAAAAAACAACCAAGACGTCATTTTGACGAAGAAAAAATAACGGCTCTTGCAGATTCTATTAAGGAACACGGACTTATTCAACCTATTATAATAACACCGTCCGACAATAATATGTATAAAATCGTTGCCGGTGAAAGACGTTGGAGAGCCGCAAAAAAGGCAAATTTAAAAGAAATTCCGGCAGTTATAAGAAAATACAGTGAAGAACAGGTTGCCGAAATTGCTTTGATTGAAAATTTGCAGCGTGAAAATCTAAATCCGATTGAAGAGGCTATCGGTTATAACTTATTGATGGACGAATTTAATCTTACTCAAGAACTTATAAGTCAAAGAGTAGGAAAGAGCAGAAGTGCAATCGCCAATTCATTAAGACTTTTGTCACTTGAGGACGAAATTCAGAAAATGCTTATTTTAGGTACTTTAACAAGCGGTCACGCACGTGCGATACTTTCGCTTGACGATAAAGAACTGCGAATAGCACTTTCAAAACGTATTATCGAAGATAACTTAAATGTAAGACAAGCTGAGGCTCTTGCAAAGCAACTTCAAAAGAAAAAACCCCAGAAGAAAAAGTCTGAAAAAACGGCTTATGACATTGAAATTGAGAAGATACAAAATACATTATCTTCTGCAATGGGTACAAAAGTCAGAATTAATCATACCGCTAAAAAAGGTAAAATTGAAATTGAATATTACGGAAACGAAGATTTAGAACGTGTTCTTGGATTTTTTAATATAAAAGGAGAATGAGAATGAATATTGATACAAATACACTTATTTTTATTGCTCTTGCAATAATGATGATACTTATAGTTATTTGTTTCATCTGCAACAGCATTAATTCATCAAAAATCAACACACTTATGGATTATTCCGATGAAGGCGATATTATAGGTGCTTTAAAAGATTACTACGATAAAGTTGATGATTTATCAAAGACTGTAAATGATACATCCGACGCTGTTTTGATGTCGCGACTTGCAAATTGCGAAAATGATTCTAATATTTCACTAAAAAAGGTAGCTGTTGTTAATTTTGACGCATTTGACGATGTTACAGGAAAACTAAGCTTTGCACTTGCTATTTTGAATAATAACAACGACGGTATCATTTTAACATCGCTTTATGGACACAATTCATGCAATACATATGTGCGTGAAATTGTCGGCGGTCAGACACCTATAAAACTTCTTGATGAAGAAAATGCTGCACTTGAAAATGCAAAAAGTAAACTAAAGAGGACTGAAAACAATGGCTAATAAGAATGATAACAAATCTATGTTTCTCTACACCGCTTTAATATTTATAGTTGCGGTATTGCTGATTATTTTTTCGTTTTTAGGTCAGACAAATATGCAAAAAAATCAGCCGCAAGTTAGTGAATCACCGGATAAAGAAATGAGTATTTCCGAAAAGGCATCAATACTTAGTGAAGAAAATACAGTTTTACTGGAAAATAACAGTAATCTAAAAAAAGAAAATCAAGAATTATCCGAAGAAAATATACAGCTTAAATCTGATAATGAATCACTTACACAAAAACAGTCACAAAATGATTTATTACTAAGTGCAAACGGTTATTTTACACTCGGTAATAATTCAATGGCACTTGAAACGCTTGATAAAGTTAATTACAACGATCTTTCAAGTGACCAAAAAATTATATACGATAACATTAAAAATAATATAAATTAAAGAAAGGATAAATTTAAGATGTTAGACATTAAAGTATTAAGACAAGAACCTGAACGTATAAAGGAGGCTTTAAAAAAGCGTTTCAATCCGCTTGATATTGAGCCTGCTATAGAACTTGATAAGCAAAGACGTGCAATTCTTGCAGAAGTTGAACAAAAAAAAGCTAAACAAAACGAAATTACAAAGCAAATTCCTCAAATGAAGAAAAACGGTGAAAATACAGACCAAATTTTTGCCGAAATGAAGGAATTGAGTAATGATATTAAAGCTGACGATGAAAAGGTAAGGGATATTGACGAACAGCTAAGAAACTTTATGCTAAGGATTCCTAATATTCCTAATCCTGAAGTTCCGGTAGGTAAGGACGATACAGAAAACGTTGAACTTAGAAAGTTCTCTGAACCGAGAAAGTTTGATTTTGAACCAAAGGCTCACTGGGATATCGGTACAGACCTTGATATTCTTGATTTTGAACGCGGTACAAAAATTGCCGGTACTCGTTTCACAGTATATAAAGGTCTTGGTGCAAGACTTGAAAGAGCCGTTATTCAGTTCTTCCTTAATACTCACACAGAAGAATCGGGCTATACTGAAATCTTCCCACCGTATATGGTAAACAGAGCATCAATGACAGGTACAGGTCAGCTGCCTAAATTTGAAGAGGACGCATTTAAGGTTGTAAACAACGGCTTCTTCCTAATTCCTACGGCAGAAGTTCCTGTAACAAATCTTCACAGAGATGAAATTCTAAGCGGTGACCAACTTCCTATTAAATATACAGCTTACTCAGCATGTTTCAGAGCAGAGGCAGGCAGTGCAGGCCGTGACACAAGAGGTCTTATCAGACAGCACCAATTCAACAAAGTTGAACTTGTTAAGTTTGTAAAGCCTGAAACAAGCTATGACGAACTTGAAAAACTTACAAACGACGCTGAAAAGCTACTTCAAAAGCTTGGACTTGCTTACAGAGTTGTTTGCTTGTCAACAGGCGACCTTGGTTTCTCGTCGGCTAAGACATATGATATTGAAGTATGGATGCCAAGCTACGGCAGATATGTTGAGATTTCTTCATGTTCAAACTTTGAAGATTATCAGGCAAGACGTGCTAACATCAAATATAAGGAAACACCGAAGGATAAGGCTCAATTTGTTCATACACTTAACGGCTCAGGTCTTGCAGTCGGTAGAACTGTTGCCGCAATTCTTGAAAATTATCAGAATGAGGACGGTACTGTAACAGTTCCTGAAGTTCTTGTTCCTTATATGGGTACAGATAAGATTTCTAAGTAATTTTGATTTTTGTAAATAGGCAAGCCATGGCTTGCCTATTATTGTATTTATCAACATTACAAAACAGTCAAAATTAATTTTTCCACGTTTGTGTTGATAACCTATATTGTGTTTGTAATATTTCTGTAACACAAGATATAGTTGTGGTATTATGTAAACTAATTTATGGTTAAATTTGACTTATCAACACCTTAATTTTACCACTTATCCACTCAAAAATGACGTAGACAAGCCATTTATTTTGAGTTATCCACGTTATCCACACAGTTATCCACACAGTGTGTCAACATTACCGTTTATAAAAAATCGCGTAGATATGCGATTTTTTAAGGTTTACATTTTAATATTACACTATTTTTACAAATATTATGCAGATATGTGGAAAAAGTGTGGATAACTGATGATAACTCACCGCAAATTACGGTTTTAAGGCGTTTTTCGGTGTTTATAACACCTTGAAAGTTATCCACACTGTGTGTATAACTTGTAGGATAACCGTATAAACTAATTTATTTGAATCTCGGAGGTAATTATTTATGATTACACCACGTTTAAAATGTATAATAGACCATACAAAAGGGAATAGAATCGCTGATATTGGTACTGACCACGCATATATTCCTATTTATCTTGTTGAAAATGATTTAGCCGAATACGTTATTGCAGGCGATGTAAGACAAGGACCGGTTGATATTGCAAAGGCTAATGTTGAAAAGCATAAACTTTCTGATAAAATTGAGGTAAGGCTTGGCAGCGGTCTTTCAGTTATTGAAAAAGGTGAGGTTGACACCGTTATAATTGCCGGTATGGGCGGTCAGCTTATCAGTGAGATTTTAAGTGCAGATATAGAAAAGGCGAGAGAATGTAATCTTGTACTTCAACCGATGAATGCACAATATGAGCTTAGAAAGTATCTTATTACAAACGGCTTTTCTATTACGGACGAAGATATTGCCATTGAGGGATTTAAGGTATATAATATAATGAATGTTATAAATAAACCTCAAAAGGAATTTGATAACGATATTGAATATCATTTACCGAAATATCTTTTAAATCATAAGTATTATAAAAATCTCTATGATAAAAAACATCGTGAATTTTTCAAGGTTATAACAGGTCTTGAAAATTCAAAAGACGTTGATGAGGATAAACTCAATAAATATAAATACTGGCTAAAGGAATTGAATAAATATGAAAGCTAAAGAAATAATTAAAATAATTGAGAATATATGTCCCGAAAGATTGGCGTATTCATGGGATAATGTCGGTCTTTTGTGTGGTGATGAAAATAAGGACGTAAAAAAGGTATTTGTAACGCTTGATACAAATATCAATACCGTTAAAGAGGCTATATCAAAAAATGCCGATATGATTGTTTCACATCACCCAATACTGCTTGGCAATATAAAGAGAATTGATTATTCCACATCTGTGGGACAAATGCTTAAATTGCTTATTGAAAATAATATACCTCTTTTCGCCGCTCATACTAATATGGACACAGCTAAAGGCGGTATAAATGATAAACTTTCCGAAATATTTGAACTTACAGACGTTAAAATACTTGACCAACATACTGATGATTCTTCGGCAGGTTTGGGACGATACGGCAGACTTGAAAAAGCGATTAAATTCGGTGATTTTGCAGAACATTGTAAAAAGATACTCGGCACACCTTTTTTGCGTGTTTCCGGCGATTTTGAAAAGAATATTAATACAGTTGCGGTTGCATCGGGCAGCTGCAGTGAAATTATTCCGCTTGCATATGAAAAGGGTGCGGACGTTATTATAACGGGTGATATGAAGTATCATAATATGATTGATATGACCGAACTTGGAATATGCGTCATTGACGCAGGTCATTATCCTACTGAAATATGTGTTATGGATATATTTGAAGATATTTTGAAGGATACTGATATTGAGATAATAAAATCAGAAAATAAGGATATTTTTAAACTTGTTTGACATAATTTAAAATATATTGTATAATATTTTAAGAGTAAGTCAGATAATCGCGCCGTTTACGGTGAGGAAAGTCCGGGCTTCACAGAGCAGGGTGCCGGCTAACGGCCGGTAAAGGTGACTTTAAGGATAGTGCAACAGAAAATAAATGCCTTAATTTATTAAGGTGATTGTGGAAATGTGCGGTAAGAGCGCACAGGGAAGATGGCAACTGAATTCCCGTGTAAACCCCACCTGAAGCAACTTTGGGAATGTTAAGCTTGCTCGGCGTGTTCCCTTGAAAGGCTTGAGCGTATAGGTAACTGTACGTCGAGATAGATGATTATCTAATACAGAACCCGGCTTATAGATTTGCTCATTTTAAGAAATGCCTTTAGGCATTTCTTTTTTTATTCCACCACTCCGTCACTTCGTGACACCTCTCCTTAAGGAGAGGCTTTTGTACGGCTCCCATTGAGGGGAGCTGTCAACGCAGTTGACTGTGGGGTGGCTTTTTATAACTTTAATACGAGCTTACTTATTTTTTAACTTGTCATAAATACATCGTTCGTATGGGGACAGCACCCACGACGTACCTTTTTATCTAACCTTTTTCTTTCCGTAGGGGCGGTCATTGGTCGCCCCTTTTATGTTTTCACACTTTTACGGTCAATGACCGCCCCTACGATTATTTTTTACTTATCCACAAAAAAAAAGGGGATTATCGTGGATAATCCCTTTTAATCATATCACCATACCACCGTCAACGTTGACAACCTGACCTGTTATAAAATCTGCATTTTCGCTTGCAAGAAATCTTACAGTCTTTGCAACCTCCTCCGGTTTACCGAGTCGTTCAAGCGGTGTTTCTTCACAAAGGCAATCAAAGTCTTCTTTTGTCAAATGGCTGTTCATTTCAGTTTCAATAACTCCCGGTGCAACACAATTTACGCATATACCCGACGGTCCCAGCTCCTTTGCAAGTGCTTTTGTAAAGCCTATAACCGCCGCCTTTGCGGCACTGTAATGAACCTCACAGCTGCCTCCCGTAATACCCCACATTGATGAAATATTAATGATTTTACCGCTGTGTTTATAAATCATATCGTCAACAAAAGCCTTTGTAACGAGATACATACTTTTCATATTCACATCAAACATTCTGTCCCAATCATTTTCAGTTATATCTGTAAACATTTTTTGTTGTGAAATACCTGCATTATTCACAATTACATCTATTTTACCATAATTTGTGTGAATAAATTCAGCCATATCATTTACTTGTTTAGAGTCTGAAACATCTGCTTTTACCATAACCGCACCTGTTTCATTTTTTATCTTTTCCGCCTCGTCACTGCTTTTGTTATAATTCAAAAACACTCTGTATCCGTTATTTGAAAATTCATATACACAAGCCTTGCCGATTCCGCGACTTCCGCCTGTTATCAAAATATTTTTCATAATCTGTCCTTCTTATTCTTCTTCCGGTTTCATTTTAGGTATAAACACCCTTGACGTCTTTTTCTCAACAATCTTATTTGCACGTTCAACAGCTTGTTCCATACAATATTCCTGACAGTCAAGTTTTTTCTTTCCGCGTCTGTCTTTTGTATAAACACCGTCATGCTGAATATGTGCACGCATTGTATCTTTAAGCTGTACATCAAGCACGTTTATAACTTCTTTCTTCAAATTTTCATCATCAATAGGGAACATTATTTCAACACGTCTGTTAAGATTTCTCTGCATCCAATCGGCACTTGCACAGAACACATTTTCTTGACCGTCATTATAAAAATAATATATTCTTGTATGTTCAAGGTATCTGCCGATAATAGAACGAACCGTAATATTTTCCGACAAATCCTTTACACCTGCTCTCAAGGCACAAATTCCGCGCACAATCAAATCAATCTTAACACCGCTGCAGCTTGCTTTATATAAAAGTTCAATAATTTTAGGGTCAACAAGCGAATTAACCTTTGCAACTATTCTTGCTTTACGTCCTTCTTTTGCGTGTTTAATTTCACGTTCAATCATTTCTTCCGTCTTTTTTCTTAGCCATAGAGGTGCAAGAATAAGTTTGTTCCAATGTGACGGCTCTGAAAATCCCGAAATCATATTAAAGAATGCACCGGCGTCATCACCGATTGGTTTTGAACAAGTCAAAAGTCCCATATCGGTATAGAAATTGGCGGTTATATCGTTATAGTTACCGGTTCCGAGATGAACATATCTTCTGATACCGTCCTCCTCACGTCTTACTATTTCGGTAATCTTTGAATGTGTTTTAAGTCCCAAAAGTCCGTATATAACATGACAACCGGCTTTTTCAAGTTTTCTCGCCCAAATAATATTATTTTCTTCATCAAATCTTGCCTTTAATTCAACAAGTACGCTCACTTGCTTACCGTTTTCCGCCGCACGCGAAAGTGCCTCTATAATAGGCGAATTTCCGCTTACTCTGTACAATGTCTGTTTAATTGCAAGCACATTTTCATCAACTGCAGCCTGTTTTATCAAATCAACTATTGTTGAAAAACTGTCATACGGGTGATGAAGAAGTATATCGCCCTCACGGATTTTTTCAAATAAATCAACATTTTTAAGTTCAGGTCTTACCTGCGATTTAAATGGCTTATATTTATACTTGTCAAATCCATCCTCCGAATACAGCTTATTCAAAAAAGTAAAATCGATAGGTCCGTTGATTTTATAAATATCATCATTTTTAACTTTCAATTCTTTCTTTAAAATTGAAAGCAATTCGCTTTTAACCTTACTGTCCACTTCAAGACGTATTACACCGCTTCTTTCACGTTCCTTAAGGCTCTTTTCAATTTCAATAAGCAAATCTTCACTGTCGTCCTCATCAATAGGAATATCCGCGTCACGCATAACTCTGTATGAATACGAGCAAAGCACGTCATAACCCATAAACAGCATAGGCAAAAACTCCTGTACTATTTCTTCAAGCAGAATAAATTGTTTTTTACCGTTTTCTGACGGAAGTTTTACTATACGTTTAAATACTGACGGTATTTGTACCGTTGCAAAAGCCTGCTCCTTGTTTTCCTTTTTGATAAGTGCACAAATGTTAAGCACCTTATTTTGAATAAGCGGAAACGGTCTTGAAGAATCAACCGCCATAGGCGTCAAAACAGGATATATTTCATTTTTGAAATATTTTTCAATAAACTCCTTTTGTTCTTCCAAAAGCTGATTTCTGTTTAAAATTGATATATTTTCAACAGCCAGCTGCGGCAGAAGTAATTTTTCATATGTACTATACTGCATATCAACCATATTATGAGTTTTTTCAGATATTTTTTCAAGCTGTTCGTGAGGTGTAAGTCCGGACGCGTCTTTTTTCTTATAGTCGGAAATCTCCATATTTTTAAGTGATGCAACACGTACCATAAAAAATTCATCAAGATTTGAGCTTGTTATGGCAAGAAATTTAATTCTTTCAAATAACGGATTTTCTTTATCCCTTGCTTCATGCAATACACGCAAATTAAAATCAAGCCAAGAAAGTTCTCTGTTTATATAGTTTTCACTTTTATTATAGTCCTGCATAATCATTTCAATCCTTTCTTCACAAGTACGGCTTTGATACCGAACACTTCTTCAAAAAATTCCTGTGCTATGTTAAATTCACGTTCTTCAAGACTTATATCACTGTCCGTATAAGCGGTTATCGTAAGTATTCCGTTTCTTATTGATGTTTTGATTTCGTCTATTTTTTGATTGTATTCAACATCAAGTGACTTGGCAAGTGAAAGTATTGCCGCAAGTTTTGAAATAAGCAATCTTCTGTTCTTTGAATATATGTTATATTCATTAAAATCAAAAATACCGTTTTGGAACAGCACCGCACCCGATATTACTTCGTGTTCCTTTTGTGACAAACCTATAATAGGATTTGATTTTACAATGTCGTATGAGTATTTGCTGTAATCGTTTATATTTATATAGTAACCCGTATCCGCAAATATTGACGCAACTTTAAGCAATACCGCGTGACGCTTTGAAAGTCCGAACTTTTTAGAAAGTGTTGCCATTATATTTACTCCGAACTCCATAATTTTAGTATAATGGCGGTGGCTTACATCATATTTGCCTGCATAATATTTTGCACTTGATATAATATCATCTGTAAATATATGCTTTGTATGCGTATAAGCATTTTTTTCGACATATTCGACAAGTATTCCGTCAACAAGCGATATTTCAGGTGCAATGATTATCTGATTTTTTTCTTTTGACATAAACATCTTATAGAAAAGAATTGACGGCATCATCAGCTTTGCAATATCATAAGGTACTTCGTACTTGTCCTCCACATATTGCGGACCGTATTCAGATATAATCTTGTATACATCATCTATATTTTCTTCTGTTATGCTGTCCGAACTTATACCGCAGATTTTTTTGATATATCTTACTTGATTACCCATTATTACGAAATACTTATAGTTTGGATTTTTGTAGAATACATTTTTATAGTTATTGATACCCGCCTTAATAAAATCCTCAAGCACACTTGAAAAAGAGATTGTACTGTTTTTAACCGTTGAAAGATTTTCAAGTACACGAAGTGAACCCATAGGCAGGTTTTGAGAAAATTGCAGTTTAGACTGCTCGTAATGTGATACCTGCACACTTCCCGATGCAACATCGACCAAAACAGCACCTGCCTCGATAATATCGTCAAAATAGCTGTTGTTAAGTGCAAATGCCTTGTTATGCAAAAATCTTTCCTCTTCATTCGATATAATAGTGACCTTTATCCCCGTTCTTATATTAATCTGGTCAATTATATACTCACTGTTTGACGCCTCTCTTACGGCAGTAGTTGCATAACAGACATATTCGTCAACTCCGTAGCTCTTCATTATCCTTAAATATTCTTCAAAGCAGTTACATATCTTGTCCACAAGGTTATAGCTTATTTTTCCGACTGCATACGATTCTTTGCCTATCGACAAATCATATTTAACTGTATCAAGCACAGAAATGCCGTTTTTCTTGGAAACTTCCGCTATCTTCATTGTTATTTCCGTAGACCCCAAGTCTATTGCCGCAAAAACTTTATATCTTGGCACATTTCATCATTCCTTCCTATAGTTTTGTATTAATTTCATTATACATAAAACTTAAAAAAATCTCAATATTTTTCTTGATTAATTTACTTAAATTTGATATTATAGAGTGTAGACTTAAATATAATGGCGATATGTTTGATTTTAATACAATTTGTTAACAATAATGAAAAAAAGGAGGAAAATAATAGATATGGATATGTTAGAGATTTGGAATCAGGTTCTTGAAAATCTTGAAGGCAATGTATCTCCTGTCGGATTTAATATACATATAAAAACAGCAGTTCCCGTATGTTTTGAAAACTCGACTTTTACTATTTCCGTAGCTACTTCTATTAATAAAAATCTTGTAGAATACCGTTACAAAAAATACATCGAATCATCACTTGAAAAAGTTACGGGCGCAAAGATTTCACTTGCTGTTTTGGTCGGTGACGCAAACGAGTTAAAGCAAGAAATCGAATCAAAACAAAACTCGGAATACGACAACAGTGAAATAATAAGCAGTGACGGTTTAAATTCAAAGTATACATTTGAAAATTTTGTACAGGGTTCTTCAAATTTATATGCGTATACCGCCGCAGAGCAAGTTGCCAATCATCCGGGTGAAAGCAATAATCCTCTTTTTATTTACGGTAACAGCGGACTTGGAAAAACACACTTAATGCAGGCAATCGGTAATAAGATTAAAGCTAATAATCCAAATGCAAAGATAATCTATGTATCAAGTGAAAACTTTATGAATGAATTTATCACATCAATCAGAGAAAAAACAGGCGATAAATTCAGAAGTAAATACAGAGCCGCCGACGCACTTTTAGTGGACGACGTTCAATTTTTGAAAAATAAAGAGGCTACACAGGACGAATTTTTCCATACCTTTAATGAACTCTTTAATTCAAAGAAACAAATTGTTTTGACAAGTGACCGACTTCCGAACGAACTGAAAACTCTTGAAGACCGTTTAAGAACAAGATTCGGACAAGGTCTTACCATTGATGTATCCGTACCTAACTTTGAAACAAGAGTTGCAATTCTTCAACAGAAGGCTTTGGAACATAATAAAGAAATTGACGAAGACGCATTATTATATGTAGCGGAGCATATTCGTTCAAGTGTCCGTGAACTTGAAGGTGCACTTCTTAAAATCATATCAATGTCGGAATTTAAAAAATGTAAAATAACAAAAGATTTTGCGGAAGAAGTTCTGAAAAAATTAATTCCGAAGAGCGAAACAGTAACTCCTCAGAATATTATAAAAAAAGTTTCTACTTTTTATAATATTTCAGAGTCGGATATTACCGGTAAAGTTAAGACAAAAGAAATAGTAGTTCCAAGACAAATTTCAATGTACCTTTGCCGAAAGATTTTAAATATGAACGATACAAACATAGGTAAAGAGTTTGGAAAAGACCGAACAACAGTAGGACATAACATTGAAAAAATAGAGGAAAGCATCGATACTAACAGTACGATTAAATCAGATGTAAATTACATATTAAAAGACCTAAATTATAACGAGGGATAAATATAGGGATAAGTTGTTGATAACGTGTAGATTTCTGAATAAGGAAATTTCAGTAAAAAATAAGATTTGGATTATCCAAAGTTATCCACCGCCAATACATACTGTATGTGTTGATAAAATATGGCTTGTCTATGCACTCTGAAATGACTTTTCCATCAATCCACGCTCTCTACTACTACTACTATTATATTATATATTATTTATATATAAATATATATGCAAAACGAAATTGCAGTGATATGTTGATAAATTTATACACAAGGAGATAATTAAAATGAAATTAGTATGCAGTAAACCACAACTTGTTGATATAATAAATACTGTTCAAAGAGCTATTGCTCCAAAGACATCTTTACCTATACTTGAATGTATTAAAATTGATGCTAACGGTGACGGTAATGTTGTGTTTACAGGTAACAATATTGATATATGTATAGAATATAATACCGAATGTACAGTTACAGAGGGCGGTACTATTGCACTTGCTTCAAAGATGTTCGGTGAAATTGTAAGAAGACTTCCTGACGGTGATGTTACTATAAGTGTTAATCCGTCTAACTATGTTACTAAAATAAAGAGCGGTTCAAGTGAATTTAATATTCAGGGTATTGCTCCGGATGAATTTCCCGACGCACCTATACTTGAAGAAAAGTTCAGATTTTCAATTACACAGGACGTACTTAAAAAGCTTATAAGAAAGACAATAGCGTTTGTTTCTCAAAATGAGGGTAAAAAACCTGTTTTGACCGGTGCATTGTTTGAGATTAAAAACAATTATCTTAACGTTGTTGCGTCAGACGGTCACAGACTTGCTGTTGTTAAAGAAGAAATAAATGATAATGTTGAAAACAATAAACTTGTTGTTCCGGGTATGACACTCCGCGAACTTTTGAAAATTCTTAAAGATGATGAAGAAAATGTTGATATTATAGTATCGGACAGAACTGTTTTGTTTGATTTTGGATATTATCAGGTTTATTCGAGATTGCTTGACGGCGAATTTTTGAAGTATGACGCGATTATATCGGTGGTAAATACGTTAAACGTAGTTGTTGAAAAGAGCCTTATTACAGACAGCTTGGAAAGAGCGTTGCTTTTGATTAACGATGATATATCGGCAAAATCTGAAAATAAAGTTCCTGTACGTTTTAATATCGGCTATGATAAGATTGACGTTTCTTGTATAACAGGTAAGGGACAGGTTAATGACACAGTACCTGTTGAGCTTGACGGCGATAACCTTTTGATTGGGTTTAACTGTAGATTTTTGCTTGACGCATTGAGTGCTTGTGACGAAGAAAAGGTTAAGATGGAATTTTCTGCTCCGACAAGCGGTTGCTTTATAAAGAGCGTAGAGGGTGACGACTCTTATATTTATATGATTCTTCCTGTAAGACTTTATAACTAAGAGGTGCTTTATGAAGATTAAGACAGTCAATAATTATTATACAGATGAAAATACTTATATAGTTTATGATGAAAATACAAAGAACGGTCTTGTGATTGATCCGGGATATAAGTGTGACGGAATATTGAAAGCGGCTCAGGACGACGGAGTTAATATAAAATATGTGCTTATAACTCATTGTCATTATGACCATATTTCAGATATGGAACAGCTTCGTGAAAAAACAGGCGCTAAACTTGTTTCCGGCGATAAGGCGAGCATAAATATAACAGACCCGGACATTAATTTGTCATATTCGGGACTTGGTTATGAATTGTCGGCTAAAAAGTCTGATATTGTTTTGAAAGATAATGAAGAACTTAATATTGACGGACTTAATATCAAATGTATCTATACGCCAGGTCATACAAATTGCGGCGTATGTTATTTGATAAATAATGAAAAATTGTTTACGGGCGATACATTGTTTTTAAGAAGTGTCGGCAGAAGTGATTTGCCGACAGGTGACGGAGATACTCTTGTAAAATCAATAAAGACAAGAATATATACGCTTGATGATGATATAGAAGTTTTTCCGGGACACGGCGGACAGAGTTCTGTTGGGTATGAGAAAAAGTATAATATGTATATAAAGGACTAAAAAATGTTAATTATTCAAAACGGTTATGAATGTGATTACGAAATGAAGCTTTTTTATAAGCTTTATTTTGATATGAACGAAGATATATATGTGTATTCAAACTTTGAATATAAGGATAAAGTTATAAACGTGTATACGGAGATAATCTATAACGGCGATACATATTTTGACGATTTCTATTATGATTTTGATACTGAAAATCAAAAGGCACAGTTTATAAAAAAGATATTTACCGCGTCATGTACAAAGTCGTTTTGTCACGCGGCGGAAAAAATTAAGCATATAAATCTTCCTTGGGGAGTAATGTGCGGTATTCGTCCGGCTAAAATTGTCCGTGAACTTATGGAAGAAGGACACAGTGACAGTGAAGTAGTTGAAATATTAAAGAAAATTTATGAAGTGTCCGATGAAAAGATTGACCTTGCATATAAGGTTGCAAAGAATGAAAAGATTTTACTTGACGAAGTCGGCGAAAATTCAGTAAGTATATATATCGGCATACCGTTTTGTCCGACAAGATGTTTGTATTGTTCATTTGTTTCAACAGATATACGCGTAAGCGGAAAATATATGGACCCGTTTGTGGATAAATTGCTTTTGGAGATTGATAAAACTGCGGAAGTAATTGATAAAATGGGTGCATATGTTGAAAATATATATATCGGCGGCGGAACACCGACAACTCTTGAACCGCACCACTTAAAAGCAATATTTGACAGATTGAAAGAAAATTTTGATTTTTCAAAAATAAAGGAATTTACTCTTGAGGCAGGCAGACCGGATACAATAACAAAGGATAAATTGTATGAGGCAAAACAGGGCGGTGTCAACAGAATAAGCATTAATCCGCAGACTATGAACGAACAGACTTTGAAAAGAGTCGGCAGAAAGCATACTCCCGATATGGTGCGAAAATGCTTTGAAATGGCGAGAAAAATGGGCTTTGACAATATTAATATGGACCTTATAGCCGGTTTACCGGAAGAAACCGTTGATATGTTCAAGTACAGTCTTGATGAAGTAATTAAACTTGATCCTGAAAATATAACCGTTCATTCAATGTGCGTAAAAAGAGCGGCTTCACTCAGATTTTCAGATGCTGAGCTTGCAAAAGCAAATGATATGAACGAAATGCTTTCGTATACTCAAAAACATATGGAGAAAACAGGAAGAAAGCCTTATTATATGTATCGTCAAAAAAATATTTCGGGTAATCTTGAAAATGTCGGTTATGCAAAAGACGGCTGTATGAGTACATATAACATAAACATTATGGAGGAAAAACAGACTATTATTGCACTTGGCGGCGGCGGTTCTACTAAAATTGTTATGGACGACAGAATTGAGAGAGTGTTTAATTTTAAAGACCCTCTTGAATATATAAGACGTTTTGATGAAATATTGAAGAAAAAAGACGAAATACTTGATATATTGGCAGGTGAAAAAAATGGCTGACGAACAAACTTTAAACCATATAATGAATGAGTACGAAGAACTTCGTATCAGTGCGGCTAATGAAAGAAAAAAACGTATTGAAGAAGTTAATAAAAAAATTCCGCGAGTGGCTGAAATTGACAGAGAGATTTTTCAATGCGGTATGGAGAATACTAAAAGAATATTTAAAAATCCCGATAAGGCTGATGAATATAACAGGGATTTTAAAGAAAATCTAAGAAAACTCGAAAATGAAAAGAGTAATCTGTTAAAAGTAAACGGAATTTCTGACGATTATAATAAATATAAATATAAGTGTGAAAATTGCAGTGATACAGGTTATGATAAAAACGGTAAAAAATGTCAGTGTTTTAAACAGAAACTTATAAATGCGGCATATTCAGTGTCAAATATAGAAGAAACAATAAAAACACAAAATTTTGATACATTTTCGTTTGATTATTATTCAAAAGATGTCGGTGAAAACGGTGTTTCGGTGTATGATAATATGACGAAGATATATAATAACTGTAAACGTTTCTGCGATAATTTTGATAATGAAACCAAAGGCCTTGTTTTTTACGGCTCGACAGGTTTGGGAAAAACATTTTTGTCAAGTGCCATTGCAAAAGAACTTATGGATAAGGGCAAAATGGTTATCTACATAAGAGCGACAAAACTGTTTTCAATAAATGAAGATTATAAGTTCGGCAGAAATACCGACAGGTCTGTTATTGACAATATATATAAGGCTGATTTGCTTATAATTGACGATTTGGGTACAGAGCCGTTCAATAAAAATAATCTTGCGTTTTTATTTGACGTTATTAACGAACGTACAGCAAATAATAAAAAGATTATTATTAATACTAATTTGCAAATAAGCGAAATTACAAAAATGTACAGTATGCGTTTTACTTCAAGATTGTATGAATATTTTATGATGTACAAGTTTTACGGGGAAGATATACGTATACAAAAATTAAGAAGAAGCTAAGAGGATTGATAAATTGTCTGGACCGTGCATAATATTTATAATTCAATAAAAACAAAAAGCAAGCCTATCTTTGATATACTGCTTGCCTTTGCATTTTTTTTGAAAATAAACTCTAACGTACCTATGTACGCCGACGAGTTCATTTTCAAAAAATCCAAACTAATTTCTCAACCTCTTACAGTATGAAGGGACTGCATAGCAGTCCCTTTAATGATTATTTACCGTTGTTGTTTGCGTCATTACCGCCTACGGCGTCACTTACACCCTCAGCAACATCGGCTGCTGCATCACCGACACCTTCGACAACGTCGCCTGCCGCATCACCAACGTCTTTAACTGCGTCGCCTGCCGCATTACCTGCGTTATCTACATCGTTTGAAACATTGTTATTGTCATTTTTATTTTCGTTATCATGATTTGTATTTACCGTTGATTCCGGTGACGGTGCAGTATTGTCATTTGTATTATTCATACCGCATGATGTAAGCATTGCGGCAGAAATAAATGATAATAAAACTAATTTTATACCTTTCATTTTTATGCCTCCATTATTTATTGATACAACCTTAGTATTGTCATTATTTTTGATTTTATAAGTTTATTAATAAAAAATTCATATTTTTTTTGGAACAAAAGTGATGTTATATACGTCTAATAAATTGCAAACAGATAAATGCAAATAATAAAAAAAAGGAGATTATAAAAATGAAAAAAAATCTAATCGCAATAATTGCACTAACAGCAGCACTTGCTGCAAGTACATCTGCTTTTGCAGACACAGTACAAATTTCAGAAGAAGAACTTAATAAGCCTGTTTCGACATATGCACCGGATGCTATGCCGACACCGGAAATTCAAGGCGACATTATGCTTTTGAATGGTGAAGAAAAAGATGCAGTTGCTACAGATGCAGAAACACCTATTGAAATTGCAAGCTATATGTCTGTAGACGTAACAGTTGTAAAAACAGACAGCGACGTTGACGGAATTATCAAAACAACAACAGACGTTAATAACAAGGACGATCAAAACAATACTGTAAATCTAAAGATTACAGATGATACACTTGTATATGACAATTTGGGTAACAAAAAGGCTCTAAGTGATTTGACTGATGGTTCAAAAATTACTGTATTTACAGGCTCATATGAACCGACTCCGCTTATTCTTCCTGTTCAGTACACAGCAAATGTAATTATCATCAACGGTGACAAAGAAGGTAATGTAAATGCAGATACATACCTTGCTGATGAAGAAGGCTATACAAATGCCGCAAATACTTTAAAAATTGCAGCAGCTGACGATACAAAGATTGTTGATAAGGACGAAAAAGAATATAAGGGTGATTTGGATAAGAATGACCTTATCGTATTCTACGGTGTATCAACAAAGAGTATCCCTGCTCAAACAACACCTACAAAGGTTGTAGTTCTTGGTAAAAACGAAATTGCTCTAAAGCAGATTGAAGCTGCAAAAAATGCTACTCCGGCTCCTACAGCTGCACCTGAAGTAACAGAAACTCCGCAAGTAAGCTATGCAGGTCTTGTAAATGTTGTAATCGGTGATAAGAATGTTTCAGATGTATATGCAAAGGATAATACAACAATGGTTCCTCTAAGAGAAGTTGCAGAAGCCGCTGGTTTCACAGTAACTTGGGATGCAGAAAACAGAGCAGTTATTCTTAATGACGGTGTTTACAGTCTAAAGATTGGTGAAAACAGCTATGTTAAGGGTAAGATGATGCCACTAACACTAAGTGCCGCACCTGAAATTGTTAATGATCTAACATATGTTCCTGCTGAATTTTTCGCAGAAGTAACAGAATCAGCTACAGTTGACGGTACATCACTTGTTGTAACAGCTAAATAATTTTTGAAAATATAAAAAAGATGTTCGCGAGAACATCTTTTTTTGTTTGTATTATCAATTGTTTTTAAAACTAAATGTCATTTGTGCGTTTACTTCGTTTGTTATACTCATTAACGGACCGACTTGTACAGTTATAGGGTTTGCAGTATCATGCAAACTGTATGCACATTCTAATGTGATAGTTCCTCCCGGTTGTACTTCCGCTAATGACGGTTGTGCGTCCATTACATCGGGCATCATTGTAGCTACATTACATTGTATGGAATTTTGAAAAGCATTAGCACTTACAGAAGTAAGAAATGATGCGTTGGCATTACTGTTATTTGTAAAGTTATATGTTACTATAATTGCCGGATTACCCTGAAAATCTGTTGCTGTTTTTGCAGTTACTATTTCAACATCATATTTACCGCTTACGGTTCCTTTGTTTTTCTGTTTAGGCTGTTCCGTAGCAGGAATAGACGTTGGTTCTGATACTGAATCAGTTGTTGTTTGCTGATTTGATGTTGTACTTTGTGTATTTGCAGTTTGACTGTTTACACAAGAACACAATGATAAAGTTAAAATAATTGAAAATAACAAAATTGTTTTTTTCATAATAAAATCCTTTCTCTTTATATGTATTTTTGCTGCAAATGACGGTTTGCACCCCGCTTCTCCTTTCCGTCAATATTTCCACATATTAAAAAATGCGTGGTATAAAATTCTATACCACGCATAAAAACGAGGCTTAGAATTTGTTACCACACATTTTCTGATATATGAAAAACTTTAATTTTGCAGCGAAAATAACAGTATCTCAATATATAAAGCCTGCGTTTTATACAAACACAAACTGTTATTATATGTACTGCAAAAAAGAATATTCCTAAAATTGAATACTCTAAATAAAGTTATAAAAATATAAAGTTATATATATCATATAACAGAAAAAATGTGGTATTTTTATTATATCATATTTTGAATATAAATCAACAATTATTTATAGAATATATAGAAAAAAGGTAATTTGAAATAAAATAATATTGACATTGATTAATATTTTTGATAAAATATAAGTAGATAAAAGAGTGACTTAACGGTTGTTCTGCTAAATTTTATGTTTTTTTATGTAGATGAAATTAATCTACCAAAGTCGCCTATTGTATCAGAATGGGCGGCTTTATTTTTTTATCATATACACAAGCAAAAATACAATTACTAAGGCAAATGTAAATTCACTCATTATATTTGTTCCTTTCCCGTAAGTCAGAACAACCGCCCGGTCACTCTAATACTACAAGGGATTAAATTGCTAATCCACTAAAAATTATAACATATGATTAATCTTACAGTCAACAATAATACAAATTTGAAATAATATTGAAAACAAAAAGCCCCCAAACAAAGCTATATAGCCAAATTCGGGGACAATTCCTTGGAGCTAACGAGCGGAGTCGAACCGCCGACCTCTTCATTACCAATGAAGTGCTCTGCCTACTGAGCTACGTCAGCATTATTACAATACTGTATAAAATGCGTTACACACATATTTCATCTGTGTTTTAGTAACTATATTATTATATTATACAAAAAAGAGTTTGTCAATACAAAAACATTAAAAAAGGAGATTGAATTTCAATCTCCTTTACATCTTATCACGCATTATTTCTTCAAGTTCATCATAATTAATATTATTATCATCATAAACGCTCAAATCTTTTTGAGATTTATTTTTTGTCTTAAAATCTTCGTGGTCTTTCTTTGCGTCGGCAATATTATGAATATTAAGTTCGTGCCAACGTTTTAAAATTGAGTTGATATATGGAAACGAGAGTTTTGTTGTCTGCATAATGCAATACTCATATGCAAGTTCAACCATATCTTCATCCATCAAAAATTTATCGTGCCACGTTTTTAGATAATTTTCTTCTGTTTTTGAAAGGTTTCTGTTTTCAATACCGAAAAGCTTTCTGATTTTATATTCGTAGCCGTTTTTCTCTTTTTCGGCTGTTATAAATTTATCGGCAGCGTCTATAGTGAATATACCGTTTTTATTCCACGATATGGCTACTTTTTCGATATAGTTCATATTTTTTTTGCCGTTTGAAACACAGTATTCAAGCAATATTGTTATAACTTCCGGTGAAAGCTGAAGTTCATCATAAAAATAATAAAGTGTTTCAATTTCACTGTTTGTAAGTGTTTTACCGAGTATTTCCTGTGCAAGTAAGCATAAATCGGCAAGTTCTTTATTTTGAGTCATAGCATTTGAAACTTGGTCTATACTCTTTTTACTTGGACTGCTTTCTGTATTTTGAATAGGCTCGGCTTGTCTTGTGGAAATGCTTACGTTCATATTTTCTTCTTTAGCGGAAAAACTGATATTTCCGCTGTCTTTATCATATTTCAAAGCACCTTTTTTATTCCAATAGTCAAATGCGTTTATAACATCGCTTTCAAGCAAATTAAGCTGACTTGCAATACTGCTTGCGGACATTTCATATCCGTAAACCGCAAGAGACAGTGCAAGCAGGTATACTTTAACATAAGCACCGTTTGCCTCAGGCATATAATTTTCTATAAAATCCACCGATACGGGGATATAATCAATATTACAACTAAATTTAAGCATAACTAAAAATCTCTCCATATAAGTTATTTGGGCTGATGAAAAACTGTCACCGGCCTTATTTATATATTATATATCAGTTTGGGTCAAAATGCAAAGATTTATGAAAAAAATTCTAAAATAATACGGTATGCCCCTTGACATACCGTATTATTTGTGATAATATAATAAACTGTATCTTAGACTTAAAATCGGGATACTATCCAATAAATTTCACATTATCATTGTATGTATTATAGCATGAATATATACAAAATGCAACCCCAATTTTTTGGAGAGAAATTTAGGATAAAAGGAAAAATACTTAAACTACTATTATGATGATGAGGTGATTTAAGAAAATGGTGCATGAAGTAGAAGTAGGAAAAAATGTGCGTCTAAGCTATTCAAAAATTAAAGAAGTTTTGGATATGCCTAATCTTATAGAGGTACAGAAAGACTCCTATAAGTGGTTTCTTGAAGAAGGTCTAAAGGAAATATTCCACGATATTTCTCCTATAACAGACCACGCCGGTAAGCTTGTACTTGAATTTTTTGATTACAGATTGGATTACAATTCAAAGTACAGCGTTGAAGAATGTAAGGAAAGGGATACAAAGTATGCCGCTCCTTTGAGAGTAAGCGTAAGACTTATTAACACTGAAACAGGCGAAATTAAGGAACAGGAAATATTTATGGGTGATTTCCCTCTAATGACAGAGCAGGGAACATTCGTTATTAACGGTGCTGAACGTGTAATCGTCAGCCAACTTGTACGTTCACCGGGTATTTATTACGAATTTGAACGTGATAAGACAGGTAAACCGCTTTACAGTTCAACAGTTATTCCTTACAGAGGTGCATGGCTTGAATATGAAACAGATTCAAACGATGTTTTCTCGGTAAGAATAGACAGAACAAGAAAACTGCCGGTAACAGTTCTTTTAAGAGCAATGGGACTTGGTTCAAATGCCGAAATACTTGACGTATTCGGTGAGGATATAAGACTTCTTGCAACATTTGAAAAAGATACTACGGAATCAAGAGAAGAAGGACTTCTTGAAATTTATAAAAGACTTCGTCCGGGTGAACCTCTTAACGTAGAAAATGCAGAATCACTTATAATGAATATGTTCTTCGATCCGAGAAGATATGATCTTGCTAAGGTCGGAAGATATAAATTTAATAAAAAGCTTGCTATTTCGGCAAGAATTAAAGGCAGAACACTTGCAGAATCTGTTGCAGACCCGAGAACAGGCGAAATAATCGCTAATGAGGGTGACGCAATAAGTGCGGATTTGGCTATGCAAATCGAAAGAGCAGGTGTAAATCAGGTTGAATTGCTTGTTGAAGGTAAAAAGGTAAGAGTATTCTCTAATAATATGGTTTACCTTGACGAGTATGTTGACTTTGAAGTTGAGGATTTCCCTGTTAAAAAGGTTAGAAAAGCAATTATTGAAGAAATACTTGAAAATGCCGAAACAGAAGATGAAATCAAGGAACAGCTATGGGCAAGAATTGATGAACTTGCTCCTAAGCATATAATTATCGACGATATGTTTGCGTCTGTAAACTATTGTCTAAACCTTGCTAACGGTATAGGTACTGTTGATGACATCGACCACCTTGGAAACAGACGTGTTCGTTGTGTCGGTGAACTTCTTCAAAACCAATTCAGAATTGGTCTTGCTCGTATGGAAAGAACAGTAAGAGAAAGAATGTCAACACAGGAACTTGAAATTATAACACCTACATCATTAATTAATATAAGACCGATAATCGCGACAATAAACGAATTTTTCGGTTCATCACAGTTGTCACAGTTTATGGACCAGAACAACCCTCTTGCCGAACTTCGTCATAAGAGAAGAATTTCAGCACTTGGTCCGGGCGGTCTTTCAAGAGAAAGAGCCGGATTTGAAGTTCGTGATATTCACTATTCACACTACGGCAGAATGTGTCCTATCGAAACTCCTGAAGGTCCTAACATCGGTTTGATTACATCACTTGCAACATTTGCAAAGATTAATCAATACGGATTTATTGAGGCACCTTACAGAAAAGTTGATAAGGAAACAGGTCGTGTAACAGATGAAATCGTTTATATGACAGCAGATACCGAAGATGAATTTGTAATTGCACAGGCGAACGAACCTCTTGATGAGGAAGGACGTTTTATAGATAAAAAGGTTTCTGCCCGTTACAGAGATGAAATCTTGGAAGTACCGGGTTCAAGAATTGACTATATGGATATTTCACCGAGACAGCTTGTATCGGTTGTTACAGCTTGTATCCCATTCCTTGAAAACGATGACGCTAACAGAGCACTTATGGGTTCTAACATGCAGTGTCAGGCAGTACCACTTTTGACAACGGATTCTCCTATCGTCGGTACAGGTATCGAACATAAGATAGCTAAAGACTCCGGTAGTGCCGTACTTACAAAGGAAGACGGTGTAGTTGAAAAAGTTGCCGCAGACCAAATCGTAATTAAGGGTGACAGCGGTATCAGACATACGCACAAACTTATTAAGTTTGCACGTTCAAACCAAAGCTGTTGTATCAACTACAGACCTATCGTTAAAGAGGGCGAAAGAGTTAAGAGAAACGACATAATCGCCGACGGTCCTGCTATGGATAACGGTGAACTTGCACTTGGTAAGAATATTCTTATCGGTTTTATGACTTGGGAAGGTTATAACTACGAGGACGCTGTTCTTATCAGTGAAGAACTTGTTAAAAATGATGTGTTCACATCAATTCACGTTGAAGAATATGAATGTGAAGCACGTGATACAAAACTTGGCCCTGAAGAAATTACAAGAGATATTCCTAACGTATCGGAAGATACTCTAAAGGACCTTGACGAACAGGGTATTATCAGAATCGGTGCGGAAGTACACGCAGGTGATATTCTTGTCGGTAAAGTTACACCAAAGGGTGAAACAGAGCTTACAGCAGAAGAAAGACTTCTTCGTGCAATTTTCGGTGAAAAGGCAAGAGAAGTAAGAGATACATCACTTCGTGTTCCACACGGTGAACAAGGTATAATTATAGATGTTAAGAAGTTCACAAGAGAAAACGGCGATGAATTGTCACCGGGCGTAAATGAAGTTGTACGTTGTGTTATCGCTCAAAAGAGAAAGATTTCTGTCGGCGATAAGATGGCAGGTCGTCACGGTAATAAGGGTGTCGTTTCAAGAGTATTGCCGCAGGAAGATATGCCATTCCTTGAAGACGGTACACCACTACAAATCGTTCTTAACCCTTTGGGCGTGCCTTCTCGTATGAATATCGGTCAGGTGCTTGAAATGCACTTGGGTTACGCATACAGATGTCTAAGCTTAAAGACTCGTGAACAGCTTGAAAATACAATTATTGACGATAATTTCAGACAAAATATAATTGACGCTAAGTCAAAGGCAAGAGAAGGAAGATTTATTAAACTTGCAACTCCTGTATTTGACGGTGCACAGGACGAAGATATAAAACTTGCATTTAAAGAAGCAGGTTTAAGACCTGACTTTAAGTCAGTCGTATATGACGGACGTACGGGTGAAAAGTTTGATAACCCTGTTACAGTCGGCGTCATGTATTACTTGAAACTTCACCATCTTGTTGATGATAAGATTCACGCACGTTCAACAGGTCCTTACTCACTTGTTACTCAACAGCCTTTGGGCGGTAAAGCTCAGTTCGGCGGTCAGCGTTTCGGTGAAATGGAAGTTTGGGCTTTGGAGGCTTACGGTGCCGCTTATACATTGCAGGAAATCCTGACAGTTAAATCTGACGATATTGTCGGTCGTGTTAAGACATACGAGGCAATCGTTAAGGGTGAAAATATTCCTAAGTCAGGTATTCCTGAATCATTTAAGGTACTTGTTAAGGAACTTCAGTCACTTGCACTTGATATTAAGATTCTTAATCATAATATGGAAGAAATCGACCTTGACGCATCATTTGAAGATGAGGACGAAGGTGTTGTAAGCGAAGAACTTGTACAAACAATGGAGGACAAGGACGGAATTACAGATACTTTTGATGAAGATGATCTTAATGATGCAAGTATGGTTTTGGATGATTCAGACGAAAATGATTTCGGCGTTGATGATTCTGATGATATTGATTTCGGCGATGACGACGAAATATAATCATGACGTGTGAATAGACTATGGAGGTTTTTAGATGTTAGAATTTAACAGCTTTGAGGCAATTAAAATCGGTTTAGCTTCTCCCGAGACAATACTAAGTTGGTCACACGGTGAAGTTTTAAAGCCTGAAACCATAAACTACCGTACTCTTAAGCCTGAAAAGGACGGATTATTCTGTGAAAAGATTTTCGGTCCTACAAAGGATTGGGAGTGTCACTGTGGTAAATATAAGAAAATCAGATTTAAAGGAAAGGTCTGCGAACGCTGCGGAGTTGAAGTAACAAAAGCAAAAGTAAGACGTGAAAGAATGGGACATATTGCTCTTGCAACTCCTGTTTCACATATTTGGTATTTCAAAGGTGTTCCGTCATCAATGGGACTTATCATTGACCTTTCTCCAAGACAGCTTGAAAAGGTACTTTACTTTGCATCATATATTGTAACTGATCCGGGTACTTCAAACCTTATGCAAAATCAGATTCTTTCAGAGGCTGAATATCGTGAGGCATATGAAAAGTATGGAGATAAGTTCAAAGCAGGTATGGGTGCAGAGGCTATCAAGACTTTGCTTGAAAGAATTGATCTTGAAGAACTTTCAAGAGAATTAAAGGAAGAGCTTGACGCTACACAAGGACAAAAGAAAGCAAGAATTATTAAAAGACTTGAAATTGTAGAGGCATTCAGACTTTCGGGTAACAGACCTGAATGGATGATTATGACTGTTATTCCGGTAATTCCACCGGAACTTAGACCTATGGTACAGCTTGACGGCGGACGTTTTGCAACGTCTGACCTTAATGACCTTTACAGAAGAGTTATAAACAGAAACAATCGTTTAAAAAGACTTCTTGAACTTGGTGCTCCTGATATTATTATCAGAAACGAAAAACGTATGTTACAAGAGGCTGTTGATGCACTTATCAATAACGGCCGTCGCGGAAGAACTGTAACAGGACCGGGTAACAGACCGCTAAAATCACTTTCGGATATGCTTAAAGGTAAGCAGGGACGTTTCCGTCAAAACTTGCTTGGTAAGCGTGTTGACTACTCAGGTCGTAGCGTTATCGTTGTAGGTCCGGAAATGAAGATTTATCAGTGCGGTGTGCCAAAGGAAATGGCTATCGAATTGTTTAAGCCTTTCGTAATGAAAGAACTTGTATCTCGCGGACTTGCACATAATATAAAGAGTGCAAAGAGAATGGTTGAGAGAACAAAGCCGGAGGTTTGGGACGTTCTTGAGGACGTAATTAAGGAGCATCCTGTACTTCTAAACCGTGCGCCTACACTTCACAGACTTGGTATTCAAGCATTTGAGCCAAAACTTGTTGAAGGACGTGCTCTAAAACTTCATCCGCTTGTATGTACGGCTTATAACGCCGACTTCGACGGTGACCAGATGGCTATCCACGTTCCTCTTTCACCGGAGGCACAGGCTGAGGCACGTTTCCTAATGCTTTCAGCAAATAACTTGCTTAAACCGCAGGACGGACACCCTGTAACGGTTCCTACACAGGATATGATTTTGGGTTCTTACTACCTGACAATTCAAAAGGAACATTATGACAGAATTATTGATACAATTCTTGATGATGAACCTAAAATCAATGTATTAATCGAAAGACTTTCTGATATGGAACAGGAAGAAAACGTTGTTATATACAATGAAGAAGAACCAATCAAGAGCTTTACTGATGTAAGAGAGGCTCTTAAATATATGAGAGAGTTGCCGGAAGTTGCAATGAATGAAACAGAAATTCACGCAAATCCTGTAACTTTGGTATTACCAAATAAATCACTTCAAATTTCACTAAAGAAATTAATAAGTGAGGCTAAGAAGCTTGTAATAAAGAAGTATACTACATTTGACGAGGCACTTCTTGCTTATTATAATCACGAAGTAACTCTACACGAAAGAATTCTTGTTGAAGTTACAAAGAAGATTAACGGAGTAGAAAAGTCAAAACTTATCGGTACAACTGTCGGTAGAATTATATTCAATAATAATATTCCTCAGCATATCGGTTATATTGACAGATCAAATCCTGAAAATGAATTTGACCTTGAAATCGACTTTGTTGTAGGTAAGAAACAGCTTGGTAAAATTATTGATAAGTGTATCAGAGTTTGCGGTACTTCAGAAACAGCCGAAGTGCTTGATAAGATTAAGGCTACAGGTTATAAGTATTCTACAAGAGGTGCTATAACTGTTGCCGTATCAGATATCGAAGTTCCTGAAAAGAAAAAAGTTATCCTTGCTGACGCTGAAAAGCAAGTCGAAGGAATTATGCAGAAGTATCAGATGGGTCTTCTTACAAATGAAGAACGTTATCAACAGACAATTAAAATTTGGGCAAAGGCTTCATCTGATGTCACAGACGCCATGATGGAACACCTTGGTGAGTTCAATCCAATCTTTATGATGGCTGACTCAGGTGCTCGTGGTAGCGTTAACCAAATTCGTCAGCTTGCGGCTATGCGTGGACTTATGGCGGATACACAGGGTAGAACAGTCGAAATTCCTATCCGTGCTAACTTCCGAGAAGGTCTTAATGTACTTGAATACTTCATTTCATCACACGGTGCGCGTAAAGGTCTTACAGATACAGCTCTTAGAACAGCCGACTCAGGTTACCTTACTCGTCGTCTTGTTGATGTATCACAGGATGTTATCGTTCGTGAAATCGACTGCGGTACTGATGAAGGCGAATGGGTAACTGAAATCACTGACGGTAAAGAAAGTATCGAACCGCTATATGACCGTATCGTCGGCCGTACAGCTATGCAGGATGTTATTCACCCTGAAACAGGCGAAGTTCTTGCAAAGAACGGTGAACTTATAACAGACGTACAGGCTAATAATATTGTTAATGCCGGTATCGAAAAAGTATATATCAGAAGCGTACTTACTTGTAAGTCAAAAATCGGTGTTTGTGCTAAATGTTACGGTACAAACCTTGCTACAGGTGAACTTGTTAATGTCGGTGAGGCAGTTGGTATTATTGCCGCACAGTCAATCGGTGAACCGGGTACACAGCTTACAATGCGTACTTTCCACGCCGGCGGTGTTGCGTCAGGCAGCGATATTACACAGGGTCTTCCTCGTGTCGAGGAACTTTTCGAGGCAAGACGTCCGAAGGGTCTTGCTATAATCTCAGAAATCGGCGGTACAATTACTGTAACAGAATCAAAGCGTAAGAGAGAAGTTACAGTTGCCAATGACCAGACAGGTGAAGCTAAGACTTATACAATTCCATACGGTTCAAGTATTAAAGTTCATGACGGTGACGTTATTGAGGCGGGTGACGAACTTACAATGGGTTCTGTAAACCCTAATGATATTCTTCATATCAGAGGTCCTCATGCCGTTCAGGTTTATATCGCGCGTGAAGTTCAGAGAACATACCGTATGCAGGGTGTTGATATTAACGATAAGCACGTCGAAGTTATCACACGTCAAATGTTGCGTAAGGTTAGAGTTGAAGAGGCAGGCGAAACTGATCTTCTTATCGGTTCACTTGTTGATAAGTTTGAACTTGAAGAGGCAAACGAGAGAGTTAAGGAAAAGGGCGGTACTGAATTTGCAACTGCATCTCCTGTACTTCTTGGTATCACTAAGGCTTCTCTTGCAACCGAATCATTCCTTTCAGCCGCATCATTCCAGGAAACTACAAAGGTTCTTACAGATGCAGCTATTAAGGGTAAGGTTGACCCGCTTCTTGGTCTAAAGGAAAATGTTATCATCGGTAAACTTATTCCTGCCGGTACAGGTATGAGTATGTATAAAGATATTAATATTACTATCGACGGCGAAGAAGTTGACAACGAAGAAATAGAATAAGATAATTATGAACTGCTGTGAATTTTCACAGCAGTTCATTTTGTTTAAAAAAATTATATATAAAACTGATATAAATAGGCTGCTTTTTGTGCAAAAGGAAGAATTAATCATTAAAATGATATAAATTTAACATATAGGCTTGTATATTTTATAAATTTGATGTAAAATATATATAAATGGGCATATACTATGCTCACTCAAAGATAAAAAAATATATATATTTTTTAGGAGGAATTTAAAATGGCAGTTAAAGTTGCGATTAACGGATTCGGACGTATTGGACGTCTTGCATTCAGACAGATGTTCGGCGCAGAGGGTTATGAAGTTGTTGCTATCAACGACCTTACAAGCCCAAAGATGCTTGCTCATCTACTAAAGTATGATTCATCACAAGGTAAGTATGAAAAGGCTGATACAGTTTCAGCAGGTGAAGATTCAATCACAGTTGATGGTAAGGAAATCAAAATCTACGCTTTTCCTGATGCAAATAATTGTCCATGGGGCGACCTTGACGTAGACGTAGTTCTTGAATGCTCAGGTTTCTATACATCAAAGGAAAAGGCTCAGGCTCATATCAATGCCGGTGCTAAGAAAGTTGTTATTTCTGCTCCTGCAGGCAACGACCTACCAACAATCGTTTACAACGTAAACCACGAAACACTAAAGAAGGGCGACAACATCATTTCAGCTGCTTCTTGTACAACAAACTGCTTGGCTCCTATGGCAGACGCACTTAACAAGTACGCTCCAATTCAGTCAGGTATCATGTGCACAATTCACGCTTACACAGGTGACCAAATGACTCTTGACGGTCCTCAAAGAAAGGGTGACCTAAGAAGATCAAGAGCTGCTGCTGTAAACATCGTTCCTAACTCAACAGGTGCTGCAAAGGCTATCGGTCTTGTTATTCCTGAACTAAACGGTAAGCTTATCGGCAGCGCTCAGAGAGTTCCAACTCCAACAGGTTCAACAACAATCCTTACAGCTGTTGTTAAGGGTGACGTTACAGTTGACGGTATCAACGCTGCTATGAAGGCTGCTTCAAACGAATCATTCGGTTACAACACAGATGAAATCGTTTCATCAGATATCGTTGGTATGAGATACGGTTCACTATTCGATTCAACACAAACAATGGTTGCTGAAATCGGTGACGGTCTTTACGAAGTACAAGTTGTTTCATGGTATGATAACGAAAACTCATACACATCACAGATGGTTAGAACAATTAAGTATTTCTCAGAAAATTGCTAATCACAATTTGAACTTTTTTAAACAACTGCCTTTGTGGCAGTTGTTTTTTTATGCTTGAATTTGGCGATCATTGGTCGCCCTCTTATGCTTTAAGTTTGTTAAAAATAGTTTTATCACATACAAAACATCGTAGTGGCGATCATAGGTCGCCCTCTTATGCTTTAAGTTTGTCAAAAATAGTTTTATCACATACAAAACATCGTAGTGGCGATCATTGACTGCCACTTTTTTGTCTTTTATATTGACACGAATTAAAATTTAATTTATACTATTGTTATAGTAAAAAAGAAAAAGGGGATAATTATGAGATTGCCTGAAAAATTTGAGGACAGGATGAAAAAAATGCTCAAAGATGAGTATGATGATTTTATAAAATCAATGGACGAAACTCCGATATTTACGGGAATACGCATAAATACATCAAAAGTCGGTGCAAAAGACGCAGTAATCAAAGAATTTGGTGAACTTCAGAATGTTTCTTGGTGCAGCGAAGGATTTTATGCGGATAAGTCTAAAATTTCCGGTAATCACCCTTATCACCTTGCGGGACTTTTTTATTTTCAGGAGCCGTCCGCAATGTCAACCGTATCGGCTTTGAATATTGAAAGTGACGATTATGTACTTGATTTGTGTGCCGCACCCGGCGGTAAGGCTACTCAGGCAGGTGCTTTTATCGGCAAAAACGGATTGCTTGTAGCAAATGAAATTGTAAAAAATCGTGCAAATATATTGTCTGACAATATAGACAGATTTGGTTTGACTAATGCAGTAGTCACAAATGAAACACCTCAAAGATTGGCTGAAAAATATGTGCATTTTTTTGACAAGATTATAGTTGACGCACCATGTAGCGGTGAGGGAATGTTCAGAAAAGAACCTCAGGCAGTGGACGAATGGAGTGTTGAACATACGGTTTCGTGCGGCGTAAGACAGAAACATATACTTGATTGTGCAATGAAAATGCTTAAAGGCGGCGGATATATTGTGTATTCAACGTGCACGTTTGCACCGGAGGAAAATGAGCAGGTGTGTGCGTATATGCTTGAAAATTATAATGTGGAACTTGTAGAACCGAATAATCTTGATATGCTGTCTAAAGGCAGAGGAGAGTGGTCAAATTCCGACTATGATATGAGCAAAACGCGAAGAATTTTTCCGCATAAAAATAACGGTGAGGGACATTTTGTGGCACTGTTTCACAGTTTGGACAATTACGAAAGTGAAGTAAATAAGCCTAAAAAAACAAGTATGACGGATGCCGAAAAGGTGTACAGACAATTTGAAAAAGAGTTTTTGAATACAGAACTTGATGGTGAATTTTGTCTGTTCGGAGAACAGCTTTACTTGAAACCGAAATGTATTGACGTTGATAAAATTAAGGTTGTCAGAAACGGTCTTAATCTCGGAATATATCGTAAAAACAGATTTGAGCCGTCATATGCACTTTGCCTGGCACTTAAAAAAGAAGATTTTAAGAATACCGTTGATTTTGAATGTGACAGTGAAGAACTTAAAAAGTATCTTATGGGTAATACAGTCGAATGTGATAAAAAAGGTTGGTGTGCCGTAACTGTAAACGGTTATCCGATAGGTTGGGGAAAAGCGTCAAACGGAATACTGAAAAATCATTTTCCTAAATATTTGAGATTGAAAAGATAGGGAGAAAAATTATGAATTTGTTTGAATCTGAACGTAAGGTTATGGACGTTTTGTGGCGTGAGGGAAGTATAACCGCAGGTGAAATTGCAAAAATACTTAATATTGATATTGGCTGGAACAGAAACACTACATATACGGTGATAAATAAGTGCATAAAAAAGGGTTATATATCGCGTGGCGAGGATAAATTTCTTTGTACACCTGTTATAACGAAAGATGAAGTAAAAAATGATGAATTGGAAGAATTGATGAAAAAATATTTTGATAATTCACCCGTAAAACTGTTTTCTTCCGTTGTAGATTTATCGGATAAGCAAGATTTAAAGAAAATGAAAAAGATTATAAAAAATTTATTTTAAATTAATATTTAGTATCAAAAAGATACTAAATATTAAAAATAATCGTACTTGTATTTTTTGAATTAAGGTTATATAATTAAATTAGTTTAAAAATATGACCTAAATTAAGGAGGATACAGTAATGAAAAATATTGAAAAGGTAAATAAGTTTTTAGATGATGCAAAAACATTTTGTTTTTTGACTACTGACGGAGATCAACCAAAAGGTCGCCCTTTCGGATTCCACTTACTTGACGGCGATAAAATTTATTTTGGGTGCGGAACATTTAAAAATGTATTTTCGCAGCTTACAAAAAATCCAAAGGTAGAGGTTATGGCTTACACTGATCAAGAATTTATGCGATATGACGGAACTGTAAAAATAGTAAAAGATGAGAAACTGTTAGATAAAGTACGTTCAGTTATGCCTCAAATTATGAATTTGTATGATAAAAATAATTGGGAAATGGGAATGTTTTATCTTGAAAACGGACATGTTGAAATTAGAGGAATGTTAGATTTAAAGGAAGAATTTGATGTATAAGAGGGATAAAGATGAAACAGCAGTTTGAAACCAATTTGACAATAGAAGAAATGTTTGGAAAATATCCGTATGCAACGGCTCAAAGCTTGATTTCGGGTAAGTGGACAGTTTTGATTTTACATTATCTTGAAGATGGTCCAATTCGTTTTAATGAAATTAGACGTCTTATGCCAAAAATAACACATTCAACATTGTCTGTTCAGTTGAAAAATTTGACGGATAACGGACTTGTAGAACGTAAACAATATGAATCTATCCCACCAAAGGTAGAGTATTCTTTGACGGAAATAGGAAAAAAATTTTGTCCCGTAATAGATGCAATACAAAAATGGGGACAAGAATACATTGAGTATATGAAAAGTGAATAAAAAATGAGCCTGTCGACAAAATGTCGACAGCTCCAAAAATCACATCTTACGATGTAATTTTTGAGTATCATTAGAGAAAAAATCATAAAGTTCCTCCAAAGTCGAAACTTTAGATTTTAAGCCAT